>Ga0209701_10001396_pt1 | contig 15511 bp, 12 predicted proteins | sample CZO8metaG_4_FD_188356 | JGI IMG/M metagenome (GOLD analysis project Ga0209701, IMG submission 188356) | Vadose zone soil microbial communities from the Eel River Critical Zone Observatory, Northern California, USA - CZOApr15con2H3.8 metaG... | ecosystem: Environmental > Terrestrial > Soil >...
CGGACCCGAGGATCGCGAACGTGTCGTCCCACGCCTCGCGGGTGTGCACCACGAGCGGCAGGCCGCGGTCGGCGGCCAGGGCGACCTGGTCGGCGAACACGGCGCGCTGCACGTCCCGCGGCGAGTGATCGTAATGATAATCGAGTCCAATCTCGCCCCACGCAATAACCTGCCGGCTTTGCTTTACGAGATCGAGAAGTCTTTGCTCTGCTTGATCCGTAAACAGCTTCGCATCGTGCGGATGGACGCCGACGGCTGCATAGATGTCCGTGTGTTTTTCAGCCAGCTCGACCGCGCGTCCGAATGCGCCGCTGTGCGGATCGCCGGTGCCGACATTCAGCATTGTCGTTACGCCCGCATCTCGCGCACGCCTAATTACCTCCTCGCGGTCGGCGTCGTATTCCGCACCGTCTATATGGCAATGAGAGTCAACGAACATCACGATACGCGTTTACAGGGCGCCGGCGACGGAGGTCTCTCGGCCAGGAAATGAATCGGCGCCGACACCAGGGGATCAAACCACAAGAGTCCCTTCGGCTCCCATTGCTTGCGTAGCTTTTCTGCCAGGCTGCGAGGTTTGTACCACGTCGAAACGATTAGTTGCAGCGTGTGATCGCCCGCTGCGATGGCCGAGCCGCCGCGCTCAACGCCTTCAGGCACCAAAGCGATCCCCACCAGAAGGCTTCTTTCGTAGACAGCGCCGGGTGACAGACTGACAAAGACCTTCCCCGGCATGGCCTGGTCGATTGCTTCAAATTCCGAATCAAAATACCGGGAGTTCAGGAACAGAACTTCGTAAGGTTGAGCGCCGCCAGCGGCACTGCGAATTCTGGTTTGGTAAAAGAGGTCGTGACCCCGGTAGAAAATTAGTTTTTGGTTGCCGGCATTCCGGTAGCGCAACTTCAGATCCATCTCCAGCGTTAGCGCATCCGAACCTGCGGCACAATAGTCTTGACGGATTATTTCAGCAGTTAGCTCGAGCGAAGGTTTCGCCGGTTTGACTTGACCGTTTACTGAAGCGGGACTTAACCAGACTAACGCAGTAACCAGGAGAAGGAGCGACCGAATCATCATTCGGCGCCTCCCTCTCCCTCTTGCTCCAACTGGCGCAATTGCGCGTCGAGCTCCTCGAGCGTCCGCTCGAGCTGTGCCCGGTAGCGTGCGCTGCGTGTCGATTCCCTTAGACTGACGATGCGGGCGCGTGACAGACGCAGCGACTGCATTCGCGTGTGGCGCTCGCGATCTTCCACCGACAATCTCGGTTTGACCTGAGCATCCCGATCGGCTTTGGCATTGTCCATCTGATCTTCGACAGACTTGCTTTCCCATCCACGCGCCATTTCGAGAGTATAGCCGATGGGAATCAATGAAGGTATTAAGGGTTGAAGGAATCGTTCAGAGGTCAGCCCGGCACCAGCCGGCGATGCGATGAAGGGATTTGACCGTTGTCTCGATTAATATTCGGTGAACTCACGCCGCTTGAGACCCTCGAGTCCCAGGGAACCATCCTTCGGATTGACGGTAATCTCCCAAGCCTCCATCGTTATCGCTCCGATGATCGCGTCCAGATCGTGTCCGTTCGCTTTGCCTAGCGACTCTACCGGCACCACCGAGGTGTCGAAGTCCAGCCCTTCGATCTTGCCGTTGATTAAGGCGCGCTCCTTTATTTGGATCGTTTCACCGCCAAGAGCAACCTCGTATGGCTTAGTGACCCGAACCACACGATCAGGAATTCCTTCCAGATATTTTCGCAGGACATAAGTGTGGAACGCTCCCGTATCAAACAGCGCCTTTGCCAGCTTGCCTTCGATTTCGATTGTCTTGATTACACGGCTCATGGAATACCTGTGAGCATAATCTTACCACCAGTTGGCGTGATTTTGGGTGTAATGAATCTTGCTAACAAACGAAACGAGCGTATTATGCAAATCGACGGTCGAGAATTGTAAATGCCGCGCTCCCTAAGCACGACCTTCATAAACTGCTCATTTCAACCTCGCTCCGTTAGGCACGTCTTCCGCAAAAGTCGCGATCACCGGCTTCCCTTCTTCGCCAACGGAAGCCGCCAATAACATGCCCTGCGACTCATAGCCGCGCAGCTTGCGCGGTTTCAGGTTCGCGACCACCACGATCTTGCGCCCGATGAGCTGTTCAGGTTCGTAGTACTGCGCGATGCCCGCGAGAATCTGGCGCGGCTTTTCCTCGCCGATGTCCACCGTAATCAGCAAGAGCTTGTCGGCTTTGGGAATCCGTTCGGCGGTGAGAACTTCGCCGACGCGCAGCTCAACTTTTGCGAAGTCGGTCATGTCAATCAGGTTGGCCACTCCTTCGGCGCCAGGCGCAGCCTCTGTTGCTGTCGCAGGTGCATCCAGTGATTGAGCCCTCCCTAACGGTCGGGCTAATGCCCCGTCGGCTGCGCCCTCCCTAAGGGTCGGGCTAATGCCCCGCTCGCCCAGGCCACCTGAAGAATTCGGGCCGATACTGGCTTGAGTTGTTTCAGACGTCTGACTTCTGACTTCTGACTTCTGATTTGTGATCTCTTCCATGGTCTTTGCCTTATCGATTCGTGGAAACAGCGGCTGCACTTCGCCGATCTGAGTGCCTTCCGCCAGTTCGCCCCATTTCAGTCGCGCCGGATCCAGTCGGGACGGATCACCAATCCAACCAAGTTGTTGATAGATGCCGCTCGTCGAATTCGGCATCACCGGATAGAGCAGAACGCACAACCAGCGCAGCGCTTCAGCGGCGCGATAAAGAACGGCGCCCAGAGTTTGTTTCTGACTCTCGTCTTTCGCCAGACCCCAGGGCTTTGCCTCTGAAATCATCTTGTCGACATGTGCGACAATCGCCCACGCTTCTTCCAGCGCGCGGCTGAAAGCGAAGTTATCGAAGTGGCGGATAACTTCATCGCGGGCGTGCTCAACGACGCTGGAGATCGTTGCCGCGTCTGAGTCGACGCCGGCGCGCTTTGCGGAAAGTCTTGCTTCTTCCGAAATGTTTCCTGACGGAACGCGTCCCGCGCAATAGCGCTGAATCATCGTCAGCGTGCGGCTGGAGAGATTGCCGAGACCGCTGGCGAGATCGCTGTTGGCCCGATCAATGAGCGCTTCATATCCGAACCTTCCGTCCTGACCAAACACCATCTCACGCAGACAGAAATATCGAATCGCGTCAATCGAAAAATATTTGTTGAGCACGTCCAGCTCGATCGTGTTGCCGAGCGTCTTTGACATCTTGCGTCCGTCAGGATCGACCCACATCCCATGCGCGACGATCGCGCGCGGCTGCTCGACGCCGGCAGCCATCAGGAAGGCCGGCCAATAAACGGCGTGGAAACGCAGAATGTCCTTTCCGACCAGATGCAGCGCCGGCCAGAACTTTTCAAAGCCGACCGCACGCTGCTGTTGCTCATTTCCGAATCCGATCGCGGTGATGTAGTTCGTCAGTGCCTCGAACCAGACGTACATCGTGTGTTGCGGATCGCCGGGAACAGGAATGCCCCAACGTACAGAGGTGTTCACGCGGCTGACGGAGAGATCCTGCAAGCCGCCGCGAACGAAACTCCTCACTTCATTGCGCCGCGCCTCGGGCTGGACAAAATCCGGACGAGATTCATACAAGCCCAGCAACGCTTCGTCGTAATCCGACAGGCGAAAGAAGTAGCTCTCTTCGGAAACGCGATCTAGTTTCGTCTCGTGGATCAGACAGGTCGGCGGTTCCCCCGCATTCGCCGGCGGCGCATACTCATCTTCGGCTTTGTAAGCCGCGCAGGCCGCGCAGAACCAGCCTTCGTAGTGTCCTTTGTAAAGAGCCTCGCGGCCTTTCGGAGTTTTCGCTTTCGCCATCCGCCGCCAGAATTCGCTGACGCCGGCGTAGTGAAACGGCGCGGTCGTGCGCATGAAGATGTCGTACCCTCCGTGCGCCGTGTCCAGGCCGAACGCGTCGGTCATCTTTTTGTAGTAACCAACTACGTAGTCCGCCTGCTCTTTCGGCGTGCGATGGTTGCGCTCGGCTGCGCGTTCGATCGCGATGCCGTGCTCGTCCGTGCCGGTCAGGAAAAACGTTTCAATTCCCTGCTGTCTCTTGCGACGCGCGACGGCATCGGCCACGATCATCGTATAAAGATGGCCGAGATGCGGCAGGCTGTTGACGTAGTAAATTGGGGTGGTGACGTAGAATGTCTTCATGAGCAACTAAGCAAATAGTAAACGATCCACGAAACGACACGAAAGGCGGCGAAATCAGGCGATCGGATTCGTGGCTGTTTCGTGTGGTTTCGTGGATCGCGGGTCGGTTGCTCGGTTACCGAGCTCGTTCCGGATTACTCGGCTCGTTAACTCGGCTTAACGTTTCTGAGCCTTGGCAAATTCGTCATCCGCGTTGAACTTCGGCATTGCGTTCATGTCGGCGACGCGGCGGCCGATGGCCAGCGCGAAATCCGCTTCCTGAATCATGCCGCGAAAATTCCAGTCATCGTGGTATTCGTCCGAAGGCTGATGATAGTGAGCTTCGTTGTATTCCTTAAACTTCTTTTCGCCCCAACCTTTCGGGTGGCCGATGTAATCGTCGCCCTCTTTGAGGCTGATCGACGGCACGCCCACTTTCGCAAACGGAAAATGATCCGAGCGATAAAATGAACCCTGCTCCGGCCGCGGGTCGGGTGAGATCGTCAGCCCCCGCTCGCGGGCGATCGCTTCGACGACGGCTTTCAGAGATGATCGCTCCGCGCCCAGCGGGACAAAGTTGCTCGTCGGCCCGAGGATGTTCATCGAATCGAGATTAATATCGGCGGCTGTTTTGTTGACGGGCACGAGCGGATGTTGCGAATACCATTCCGAGCCCAGCAACCCCTGCTCTTCCGCAGTGGTGATCAAAAACAGAATCGAACGACGCGGCTTCTCGGCCGCCGGAAGAGTTGAGAGCACCCGCGCGATTTCCAGGACAGAAGCCACGCCGGTGGCGTTGTCGAGCGCGCCGTTGTAAATCGTGTCGCCGCTTTTGTCGGGCGCGCCAATGCCGAAATGGTCCCAGTGCGCGGAGTACACAACGCATTCGTCGCGCAGTTTCGGATCGCGACCCGGAAGAATCGCCACGACGTTCGGCGCCTCGACGCGCTTTACTTCGCTGTTTAGATCAAGCGCAGCCTTCAGATTCAACTTCACGGGTTTGAAATCCCGGGATGCCGCTTGCCTGCGCAGCTCATCCAGATTCAATCCCGCTAATTGCATCATGCGATGCGCCGAGTCATCGGTCATCCACGATCGGACTTTCAGAAACGGCGTGTGATCGCCGGCGCCGCGCGCAATGTCGAAGCGCCACGAACCATTCGAGGTTCGCACCACACTCCACGGATACCCTGCCGACTCGCTCGTATGCAAAAGGATCGCGCCGACGGCGCCGCGGCGGGCGGCTTCCTCGTATTTGTAAGTCCATCGCCCTTTGTACGTGAGCGTGCGGCCGCCGAAAAGGTTTGGTTCTTCCCTGGTCGCCGGTGGATCGTTGACCAGCATCACCAGAATCTTGCCGCGATAATCTTCTCCCGGACCTTTGTAGTCGTTCCATCTCTGTTCCGGCGCGTCGATTCCGTACCCGACAAAAACCAGTTCAGCATTAACTGAAACGTGTTCGGTCTGCGCTCCGGTGAACGCCACGAAATCGTCCGCGAACTTGTAAGCCTCGCTTGCGCTCGCGCCATTAATTCGCAATTCGGTTTTGGGATCGGCTTTGACGCCGACGAGCGACACTGGCTGCCAGAAACTCCCGTTCTTGCCCGCGCCTTTCAAGCCCATGGCTTCAAATTGTTCGGCCGCATACAGCGCCGCCAGTTCCCCGCCGCGCGCGCCCGTGCCGCGACCTTCCAGCCGATCGTCGGAAAGAAACTTGATGTGCGCGCGCAGGGCGCTTTCACTGATTTGACTCGATCCGGCGTTCCGCGACGAGCGTTGCGAAATCGCGGTTATCGCCAGCACGAGAACCGTGATTATTATCGCCGCAACTTTTCTTTGTCTCATCTTTTCCTTACCCTCGGCCCGTAATCAGGGACATCGCCTCTGCGCGCGTGCGCGGGTCTTTGCGAAAGCCGCCCAGCACCGCCGACGTGACCGTCATCGCGCCCGACTTCTTAACTCCGCGCAAAGTCATGCAGGTATGCTCGGCTTCGATCACCACCATTACTCCCAGCGGCTTTAACAACTCGAAGAGAGTATTTGCAATCTCGGACGTCAAGCGCTCCTGCAACTGCAGGCGGCGCGCGAATGTCTCCGCCAAACGCGCCAGCTTTGAAACGCCGAGTATTTTCCCATCTTTCGGAATATATGCGATGTGCACCTTGCCCACGAACGGCGCCATATGATGCTCGCACAACGACGCGATCGAAATGTCTTTGACGATCACCATCTCATCGTGTTTGTTGCCGGAGAGGGGCACAATGAGCTCGCTCGGATCTTCGTGCATGCCGGCAGTCAGTTCGGCGTACATCTCGGCGACCCGGCGCGGCGTCTCTTGCAATCCCTCGCGCTCCGGGTCTTCGCCGATGCCTTCCAGAATCAAACGCACGCCGCGCGCGATGCGTTCAAGATCGACGGACTTCGATCGCGCTCGCCCTTTATGTTCTCCTTTTATGGAAGTCACCTTTGCGCTCATTGTCGTTATTCCTTCTACTTAACTTTACCATCAATGTGCCAAAATTGCGTCCGCTGTTCGATGGGTGGGGCCAGTTTAGAGTTCAAGCTTTAGCTTGCCCTGTAATCAGCGACCTAAAGGTTGAACTCTGAACGCAAACCGACCCACGACTCCTTGATGCCTATCCAAGCAGTGGCAAAATCTCGCCCGCGCTTCCGGTTAACACTTCATTGCAAAGTTCAGAGAGCGGGGTGCGCTCAGGATTCACTTCGACAACGTAAGCTCCGGCCGCGCGCGCGATCTCGGGAATCGCAGCCGCCGGATATACGACCGCAGAAGTGCCGACGACGAAACAGAGTTCGCATACGGCTGCTTTAGCTGCGGCCCGTTCGAACGCGCCGACGGGCAACATCTCGCCGAACAGCACGACATCGGGACGCATCGAGCTGCCGCAATCGAAACACGCCGGAACTCCGTTATCGATTCTCAGCTCGCGCAGGTTGTGGTGCGCGCCGCAATGAACACAACGCGCGCGCCAGATGCTGCCGTGCAGCTCAATCACTTCCCGCGCACCTGCCGCCTGGTGCAGGCCGTCGATGTTCTGCGTCACGAGGGTGAAATCGCTAGATCGATCCTGCCAGCGCGCGATCGCCTCATGCGCCGGATTCGGTTTCAACGCTTCCAGCAGGCCGCGCCGATAATTGAACCATTCCCAAACGGCGGGCAGGTCGCGCTCGAGCATTCCCGCCGAAGAAATCACCTCGAACGGAATGCCCTTCCAAACCGCGGTGTTGCCGCCGCCGCGAAACGTGGGCACGCCTGACTCTGCGGAGACGCCGGCGCCGGTCAGCACCAGGACGTTGTTCGCTTCACGAAAACGGCCGCGCAGTTCTTCCGAAATCAATTGCCTGGCAATCGCTTGCATGCTCTGAACTGGGATGTTAGCAAAGCCCGCCGCGAAGTCGCAATTTCGCGAATCGCCCTCAATTCAATACAATAACCGTTTGCATCGAGCGAATTGGTTTGGTGATCTACAGACAGGCGAGTCTTTGTTCCCTCTCCCGTTCGGAGAGGGTTAGGGAGAGGGTGTTAGAGCGGAGCGGAACCGTAACTCCCTCACCCCAGCCCTCTCCCAAAGGGAGAGGGAGTTTTTCCGAGAAACGACCGTGAGCTTAATCGAACTTCAAAACAAACTTACGGCTGGGATTCGTGCGGCGGCGCGCGAATTGTTCGATGTCGATCTCGAACAGATAGTCAGCGAAGTCCCGCCGCGGACCGAACTGGGCGACCTGGCGTTTCCCGTCGCCTTCGAACTTGCCAAGCAGATCAAGAAGCAGACCGGCGAGAAGCGCGCGCCGCGCACGATCGCTGAGGCGCTGAAATCAAGTCTGGAAACCCTCGAGGAAGTTGCGCGGGTCGAAGTCGCAGGCGCCGGTTATCTAAACGTCTTTTTCGATCGCGCGAAGCTCATCGCTGAACTTGCCAACGCGCCGGCGACGCCTGACACGGTGGCAGACGACGCACGCAAGTTGATGGTTGAGCATACCAGCATCAATCCCAACAAAGCCGCGCACATAGGGCACGTGCGCAACGCCGTGCTGGGCGATAGCTTCGTGCGCATTTTGCAGGCGGCGGGCAATCGCGTCGAAGTGCAGAACTATATCGACAACACCGGCGTGCAGGTGGCGGATGTCGTGGTTGGCTTCATGCACATCGAGAAGATGACGCTGGACGACATCAAGACTCTCGACCGTTCACTCGGCGCCGATCGGTCGTTTGATTATTACTGCTGGGATCTTTACACGCGCGTCGGTTTGTTCTATCGCGGAGGCAGCGTTGAGGGCGAACCAGACCCCGAACGGCTGAAGCTCCGCATCGAAATCCTGCATGCGATCGAAGCAGGAAATAATCCCATCGCGGATCTGGCTGACTATGTGGCCACGCGCAATGTCGAGCAGATTCTCGACACGATGGAGCGCCTGGGTATTCGTTACGATTTGCTGGCGCGCGAATCTGAGATTCTTCATCTGCATTTCTGGGAGCGCGCGTTTGAATTGATGAAAGAACGCGGCGTGATTCAGCTTTCGAACGAAGGCCGCGCCAAAGGCTGTTGGGTGATGCCGTTTGAATCGCACACCGGCACTGACGAACACGAATCCGACAAAATCATCGTGCGCTCAAACGGGACCGTGACCTACACCGGCAAAGACATCGCCTACCAACTTTGGAAGCTGGGCAAGCTCGGTCTCGATTTCAACTACAGGCCTTTCCGAGCTCATGCGGACGGCCACGCGACGTGGGTGACAACGACTGAGCCAGGCGCAGAGGCGCAGCCCGAAGTGCCGCGGCCAAACTTTGGTGGCGGCGCGATTGTCTATAACGTGATCGACTCACGCCAATCGTATCCGCAGGAGATTGTGCGCAAGGGCGTCGCGGCGGTCGTTCCCGAGTTGGGTGAAGAGGCGAGCGTCCATCTTTCTTACGAGATGGTGGCGCTCTCACCCGCGGCGTGCGAACAACTCGGTATTGAACTTTCCGATGAAGATCGAAAGCGCCCCTACATCGAGATGAGCGGCCGCAAAGGTCTGGGCGTGAAAGCCGACGACTTGATTAATCGGCTCGAGGCCGATGCGCTTGAGGAAGTGAAAACGCGGCATCCCGATCTTGATGAACCGGATCAGCGCGAAACCGCGCACGCGATCGCGGTGGGAGCTTTGCGCTACTTTCTTTTGAAGTTTACGCGGAACACAGTCATCGCGTTCGATTTCAAAGAAGCGCTTTCGTTTGAAGGCGAGACGGGTCCTTACTGCCAGTACGCGGCGGTGCGCGCGAATTCGATTTTCCGAAAGCTCGACGAACAGGGAGTCAGTACCCGGAGCGGTAGCGACGGGGTGTCTTCAAGCCCTATTGCTGCGGACTTGATTCGGGATCGGAACCAGGACGTTTCGACTGTGCTCGAAGGCGAGGCCGGAGACGACATCTGGTCTCTGCTGATGTTGACCGCACGTCTGGAAGAGTCGAATGCTCAGGCTGCCGCCAGCGCCGAGCCGGCCTTTCTGGCAAAGTACACCTTCAATTTGGCGCGGGCCTTTAATCTTTTCTATCACCGGCACCGTATTATCGCCGAAGAAAACGAAGTAAAGCGCGCGGTGCTGATTGCGGTGGCGAATTACACGCGACAGCAGTTAACCGGGGCGCTGGCGACTCTGGGGATAGGCGTGCCGAAGCGAATGTGAATTGATAAGTCGGGCCCGGGGTTTATACAAATCGAAAAGTTAGGTAAAGTAGTCCCCATGGCTGCGCGAGAACAATATGTCGTTGATGCAAAGGGTCGAAAGACGGCCGTGCTTCTCTCTTTGGAACAATACGAGAGGCTGCTGGAGGATCTGCATGATCTAGCAGTCGTGGCCGAACGCCGCGATGAGGAACCGATCAGCCTTAAAGAACTGAAGCAGCGTCTGAAGAAAGATGGCCTCATATAAGTAGTCCCAAAGCCGTCTGTTGAAAAGGATCTACGGTCACTTCCAAAATCGACTCTTGTGCGCGTTCTCAGACAAATTGATGGACTTGCCGTAGAGCCGTTTCCCCGTACGACCGTTAAGCTGGAAGGCGGCGAAGGTTTATACCGGATCCGTGTTGGGGACTACCGGATTATTTACGGAGTCGACCGCCTTGCAAGGCAGGTAATAGTCCATCACGTTCGCCATAGGCGCGAGGTTTATAGAAAGCTCTAATAATCATGCTGATCGTAATGAAAGCCGACGCCACCGACGCGCAGATTGCGCACGTCTGTGACGTCATCACAGAACTGGGATTCAAACCGCACGCGATGCCGGGCGCGACCCGCACCGCGATCGGGGTCACCGGCAACCAGGGCGCGGTCGATCCGACCCGTTTCGAAAACCTGCCGGGGGTCGCCGACGCCATTCGCGTCAGTAAACCCTACAAGCTGATCACTCTCGACATCCGTCCAGAGAAGACCGTCGTGCGCGTAGGCGACGCCACGATTGGCGGAGACGAGTTGGCCATCATCGCCGGGCCCTGCGCGATTGAAAGTCATGCCCAGGCTTTCGCGGTTGCCGAGGCCGTGCGCCGCAGCGGCGCGCGCTTCTTTCGCGGCGGTGCTTTTAAACCCCGCACCTCTCCCTACGCTTTTCAGGGACTGGGAGAAGAAGGACTAAAGATTCTGGCAGAGGTTCGCGAAACCTACGGTTTGAAGATCGTCACGGAAGCACTCGACGAAAACAGCGTCGATCTGGTTGAGCGTTACGGCGACATGATTCAAATCGGCGCGCGCAACATGCAGAACTTTTCGCTTTTGCGGCGCGTCGGGAGATCGCATCTGCCCGTGCTGCTCAAACGCGGACTGTCGGCAACTCTGGACGAATGGTTGCTGGCGGCGGAATACATCATGTCGGAAGGCAACTATAACGTCGTGCTTTGCGAGCGCGGCGTGCGCACGTTCGCGCAGCACACGCGCAACACGCTCGACCTCGCGTCCATTCCCGCGGTGCGCCGCATCTCACACCTGCCGGTCGTCGTCGATCCATCGCATGGCACGGGCAAGAATTACATGGTTATCCCGCTGGCTTGCGCGGGTGTCGCCGTCGGCGCCGACGGATTGATCGTCGAAGTTCACGACCAACCTGAGAAGGCTTTGTCGGACGGCGCACAGGCGCTGACCCTCGATCAGTACGAGCAACTCATCCAGGAAGTGCGGCCCATTCATGAAGTCGTCGCGCCATTACCTGTTGGAAGGTGACGGACCGTTGACTAAATCCTAAGAATTCTACGACGGCCCCTTCGGGTCCTGAGGAAATATGCGCCAACCCAGACGTTGAAACCTGGGGTCATTGCGAAGATCGCTAAAGACCGGATTGACAGTGATGAATGGCAGATCAAAACTGTGTTTCACGTAGGCTTGGTCCAGGAAATTTAGCGCTCGCTCCTTATCACCCAGGCGGGCGCAGTATTCGGCTAGCACTATATAGTCGCGGGAACGCTTTTCCAGAAAAGCGAGCCTTGCTTTCCAGAAGCCTTTGATGCCCGACTCCGCATAGCCCTTCCTAAGCGATTCCTCTGCCGCCGGAGAATAGAGCAGATTGCCGCCGGCGAGCTTCTGAATCTTGAAGTACTCGGTGACGGCCCGTTCATACATTCCTCTCTGGGTATAAGCTTGGTACAAATAGATGTGGGCATTCAGAAACTCCGGATCCATCCCGATGGCTTTCTGGCATTGATCGATCGCCCGATCGTATTCCTGCGAGAAGTAAAACATCTGGCCCATATCTGCATTGATCGGCACCGAGAACGGATCGCGTTCCAGCGCTTTCCGCATCTCTTCCTTTGCCTCGAGCATTTTCCCTCTGGCGGCCAGATAGATGGCATACCACTGGTGAGCTGTCGCGTAGTTGGGGCTCAGGTCAATCGCCCGTTTCAATTCCCTTTCCGCAACCGCCCAATCCCACAACCAAAACATGTGTACGAAGCCAATGGTGGCGTGAGCTTCGGCCAGACTCTTGTCAATCTCCAGGGCTTTGAGCGCCGTCGCTTCCGCGTTCCGCCAATTCTCAACGTCGAATGCATACGCGTCTGCGAGGCCAACATAGGCGAGCGCGTAATTCTGATCTTCCGTGATCGCCCGCTCGAAATACCCCACGCTCAAATGAGTAGCTTCAGCGGTTCTCTTGTTCAGGTAGAATTGGCCGGTCTCGTACGCTTCATAAGCATCGATGTTCGGCGTTTCGCGTCGCGGTACTGGTTTCCTTTCATCGGCGTTCGCCTCCGGCGATAGCACGTGCGTCACAGCGCCGGCGATGGAATCTTGCAGGGTGAAAACGTTGCGAAAGTCCTCCTCAAAGCTCCTGGTCCAGATTGAAGAGCCGTCACTGACTCTGAGCAGTTGCGCGTTGACGGTGATTCGCTTGCCCGACTTTTGCAGACGTCCAAAGAAGACGGCATCAACGCCTAACTCGCGTCCGGCCTTCACGGGATCGCTCTGATCGTTCAAATATCTGTAGCCGGCGGTTATCGGTAACGATCCGATCCGATTCTCACTTAGTCGCGTTGATAGATCATGCGCGAGCGCCAAACCGAGATATTGATCGGTCTCGCCCGCCCCGCTGGGTCTAAACGGCAGCACCGCAATCGAATGGAGGACTGGTTTGGCGATCGCAAGGGCGCGCTGTTGCCTAAGCCTCGTCTGAACCAGGTAAACCGACCCGACGACCACAATCAAGACCAACGACACGAACAAGTACCTGGCGAACGCGTTACTGTGGAATCTTTGCGCGAGATTTGAGACTGATGATTTATCCAACCGGACTGTTATCTCTTCCTCGCGCTCTTCTTTCTCTTCCTTAACAACCACCCGCACTCTGGTTCGGTTCTCGAGAATCAACTCCGGACCTTCATCTCGGACCTGCCTAACCGGCGCGAGAAAGCGGTACCCGCGCCGTGCGACAGTCTCGATGTAGTGCTGCCCGCGACGGTCATCGCCGAGCGCCCTCCGGAGAGCGGAAATGTATTGGGTGAGATTATTCTCTTCGATGAACGTGTCCGGCCAGACGATCTCGATCAGCTCGCGCTTCTCAAGCACGTGTCCGCTCTGCTGCACCAACGCCAGCAGAATGTCGAAGGCCTTTGGCGGCAGGGCCAGAGGGGTCCCCTCATGCAGTAACAAACGCTCGGTGACGTCTAGTCGAAACTGGTCGAATTCGTAGAAATGATTGACCGGCCTATTCATAAACGCCTTCAGAACTTCTATGGAAATTCTTCAGAACTTCTTAAGTACTTACGGCTGGCCCAGGCTTTATGGTTCATCGCGAAATTCAGTTGCGATGCCGATGAGAGGTCTCGGGTCGTCGTTCTTACGCGATCGTCTGGGCTGCCATTTTAGGCCAAGTCGAAAGCGCGAGCAACGGTTTTTGGGTGGCAAGAAAGCCAACTGAGGCTAATGGCAGAAGCAAAATACACGGTCCGAACGAAGCACACCAAGACAACGACGGAGCTTACCGTCGAGCAAGAGACTTTCGTGGCACTCCGCGGTATGCGGACACGACGTGGCTGGTGTAATCAATGCTTCGCGGAAACGAGCCTGGCCACACCAGAAGCGGCCGCTGCCGCCTCGCACGTGAGCGTGAGCATGATCTACCAGTGGGCCGAAATGGGAAGACTCCACTTCGCAACCGTTGCGTCAGGCTTTCCGCTGGTGTGCCTCGGTTCGCTCGGACCTTCTGATTAGAGGATTGCCGGCTTAGATAGAATCAACGAATCACCGTATGAGTTCGTTTGTCGCTACTATTTGTCGCTACTAGTCGAGACAGGAGACCTTCCATGAAACTCACCTACGGAAAGCTAATCATCGCAATGTTCTTTCTGACTGCGCTTGCCTTTTGCACTGGCCTGGCTTTTGTCGGCGGAGATGCGTCGGCGCGAAAGTCAGATATGAATCCCGGACAAGGCAATACAACGACAACAAGGACGAACAATCCTGACGGCAGTACAACGGTCACGACAACTACCACTTATAACGACGGCTCGGTGACCACAACCACTAACTACGACAAGGAGGGGCACGACGCGGGAACGACAAGGGTCGACAAGCAGACCAAGGATGGAGAGACGACTACCACTACAACTACCTACGACGGCAATGCTCATGAAATAGGAAAGACAATTGATAGAGTGGACAAGGACGGCAACAAGACGATCATCATCATCGATCCCGCCACTGGTGGCGTGAAAAGTTCGACCACTGTGCCCGCGGAGAAGCCTAAGGCTCCGCCCGATCTTCCGCCCTATAAGCCCAAGTGGGATTGGAAAATCGAGCCTAAGTACAACTGGACCCCACTGCCTCTCTCCGGCTACAAGTTCGAGACCAGGACCAGCCCCGGTGTGAACTCTGAAATTATTACTACCCCGCACGGCAAGCTTATCGTTAATGTGCCTGATGAACTGTATGCCGGCGATACTTTCACCGGTACCGTCGTGACGGAACCTGCCGGCAAGACCGAAGCGGAGCGAGCCCGGAATCAGGCTAAACTAAACGGAATCGTCTTGGATATTGGACAACAAAAGACGAGCGTGGCTGAGAAGATCTTCACGCGCACCATTCCCGCCAACCTCACCAGGGAAGCACAGTCCTTAAACGTGATGGTCAAAGGGGAGACTGTGGTAAATGCACCAGTTCCAATTTCCGGCGCGGCGCCTCCACCACCTCCTGCGAATGTTCAGCTTCCGACGTGTGGACAGATGGGAAGAAACGTGGTGGTCAGGGACCACTGCGATGGAATTATTTCCCCAACAGATTCCTGCTCGATCGGCGGGACACAACTTCAACCTCTGGCTGAATCGCCGCGAATGAGAGTAATGCAGAACACTTCGGCGGATCCCGGCCTCACAAAGATCAAGTACACTGAACAAGGTAAAGAAGTCACCGGACCGTTTCAAAATCTTGGTGTCAAGCTCACATCTCCGAATACCAATCTGCTGAGAGGTCAGAAGACAACCCTCGAGGTAGTAGCTTCGGTGCAAGGAATTCAACAAGACGTTTCGCTCGATTTAGTAAACGATACGCCGGGCATCGTGAGCATCAGCGGTGGCGATAACCAGCATTTCACTATTCATCCGACGGATGTGCAGGCGGATGGAACCTATTATAAGAATTTCACGGTGACCGCTAATCAAGCCGGCGCCTGGGGTGCGACCGCTACGGTGTCGTGCGTCGGCGGCGGTCCAGGCGGCCAAATTGCCGCCGGCCCACAAGGAGCCGGAACCCCGATGAATGTTAGACGGCCGGGAGAAGTGATGCCGATTGTGCCGCCAACACCTACTCCAACCCCAGGCGGCCATCCAACACCAACGCCAACGCCGACAGCCAGTCCCAGTC
>Ga0209701_10001397_pt1 | contig 15504 bp, 9 predicted proteins | sample CZO8metaG_4_FD_188356 | JGI IMG/M metagenome (GOLD analysis project Ga0209701, IMG submission 188356) | Vadose zone soil microbial communities from the Eel River Critical Zone Observatory, Northern California, USA - CZOApr15con2H3.8 metaG... | ecosystem: Environmental > Terrestrial > Soil >...
CCGCACGCCGCGGCGGCGGAAGACGAAGATGCACGCCGCCGTGAGGGCGAAGAAGACGAAGTCGATGGAGACGACGTAGCGAGTGATCGCCTCGAACGTGCCTGCCAGCGCGATGGCGATGGCCAGCGCGCCCTGCAGCGCGATGGCGACGATCGGGGCGCGCGTCCGCGGATGCACGCGCGCGACGGACCGGAAGAACAGCCCGTCCCCGGCCATGGCGAAGTACACGCGCGGCGCGGTGAGGATGGACTGGCTGAGGAAGCCCAGGGTGGAGATGGAGATGCCGGCCGCGATCGCCAGCGCTCCGCGGCGGCCCAGGGTCCGCGTCATGACCTCCAGCGCCGGAGCGGAGCTGCGGGCCAGCCCGTCCGCGCCGAGGGTGCGCAGGCAGACGAACGCGACCAGCGTGTACAGCGCGATCACCCCCGCTACTCCCAGGAGCAGCGCGCGGGGGAGGTCGCGGCGCGGGTCCTTCATCTCGCCGGCGACGAAGCACGCCGTCTGCCATCCGCCGTAGGCGAAGAGCACGGAGATGAGCGCCGCGCCGAAGCCGGTCGCCGAGCCGGGAGCGCCCGAGGACGGCGCCGTGCCGCCGAAAAAGAGCCCGGCGCCGATCAGCGCCGCCAGCGCGCAGATCTTCAGGACCATCAGCGCGCTCTGTGCGGTGCTGCCCGCGCGCACGCCCAGGCAGTTGATGACCGTCAGCGCCCCCACCGCGGCCGCGGCCACCGCGCCCTCCCCGAGCGGGATCGGCAGGAGCTCGCGGAAATAGCGGGCGAAGGCGATCGCGGTCGCCGCCATCCCGCCGGTCTGGATGACCAGGAGGAGCGCCCAGCCGTAGAGGAACGCGGCCAGCGGGTGCACCGCTTCGCGCAGGTAGGCGTATTGCCCGCCCACTTCCGGGCGGGCCGAGGAGAGATCGGCGTAGACGAACGCGCCGAGCAGCGCGGCGACGCCGCCCACGACCCAGGCGCCGAGGATGAGCGCGGGGGAGCCGGCGCTCCGCGCGACGTCGGCGGGCGTGACGAAGATCCCCGATCCGACGATCCCGCCCATCACGATCATCGTCGCGTCGAACAGGCCGATGCGGCGGACGAGGCCGGACGCAGCGGCGAGCATGCGGGCGACCGTACCACGCGCCGGCCGGCTGCCCGCACGCACCCCGGCCGGGCGCGGGTCCACAACAAAGGCCTGCCGCGCACGCGGGGGCTCCGCATTTTTCGGGTTCGAGCGCATTCCGCGCGTGAGGAGCGACCGGATGCCCGCACGCCAGGGGAGCATCCTCATCGAGAACGTGCAGCCGCAGATCGATTGCGGCCGCCATCCCGTGAAGCGCGTGGCCGGCGAGACCGTGCGCGTGACCGCCGACGTGCTCAAGGAAGGGCACGACGAGCTGGCGGTCGTGCTTCGCTGGCGGAAGCTCGGTCCCCAGCCGGCCGAGGGTCGCGAGATGCCCATGCGGCCGCTGGGGAACGACGCCTGGGAAGGGCAGTTCCCGGTCTACGAGAACGGCCTGTACTCGTTCCAGGTGGAGGCGTGGCCCGACGCCTTCCGCACCTGGGCGCAGGAGCTGTCGCGCAAGGTGGAGGCGGGGCGCGACGTGTCCTCCGAGCTGCTCGAAGGCGCCCAGCTTCTCCGCACCGCGGCCGAGCGCGCCGCCGCGGCGGGGCCCGCGGCCGCATTCGATGCAGAGCGGCTGCGCGAGGGCGAGAAGGCGCTGCTCGCCGGGCAGTCGCCGGGGGCGCTGTCGCGCGCGCTCGATCCGCGCCTCGCCGAAGCCGCGTCGCGATATCCGGACCGCGGAGTGGCCACCCGTTCCGACCGGGAGCTGCGCGTCTTCGCCGAGCGGAAGCGCGCCATCTTCAGCGCCTGGTACGAGCTGTTCCCGCGCTCGGCGGGCCGCGAGCCGGGTCGCCACGGCACGTTCGCGGACGCGGAACGCATGCTGCCCTACGTGCAGGAGCTGGGCTTCGACGTGGTCTACCTGCCGCCCATCCATCCCATCGGGCGCACCGGGCGCAAGGGCAAGAACAACTCGCTCACCGCCGCGCCCGACGACGTCGGCAGCCCGTGGGCCATCGGCGGCCCGGAGGGCGGCCACAAGGCGGTCCATCCGCAGTTGGGCACGCTGGCCGACTTCCGCCGGTTCGTGAAGAGCGCCGCCGAGCGCGGGATCGAGGTGGCGCTCGACATCGCGTTCCAGTGCTCGCCCGACCACCCTTACGTGAAGGAGCACCCAGAGTGGTTCCAGCGCCGCCCGGACGGGACCATCAAGACCGCCGAGAACCCCCCCAAGCGGTACGAGGACATCGTCAACTTCGACTGGATGGGGCCCGCGCGCGAGTCGCTCTGGGCGGAGCTGCGCTCCGTGTTCCTGCACTGGATCGAGCAGGGCGTGCGCATCTTCCGCGTCGACAACCCGCACACCAAGCCCCTCCCGTTCTGGGAGTGGGTGATCGGCGAGGTGAAGGGGCGCCACCCGGACGCCATCTTCCTCTCGGAGGCGTTCACGCGCCCGAAGATGATGAAGACGCTGGCCAAGGCCGGCTTCGACCAGTCGTACACCTACTTCACCTGGCGGAACTTCAAGCACGAGACGGAGGAGTACCTGAAGGAGCTGACCCAGGGCCCCGCCGCCGAGTACATGCTGGGCAACCTGTGGCCCAACACGCCGGACATCCTGCCCGAGCAGTTGCAGCAGGGCGGCCGGCCGGCGTTCCTCTCTCGCGCGGCGCTGGCCGCGACGCTCTCCTCCTCGTGGGGCATCTACTCGGGGTTCGAGCTGTGCGAGAGCCGCGCCCTGCCAGGCAAGGAGGAATACCTGGACTCGGAGAAGTACCAGCTCGTGCAGCGCGACTTCGATCGGCCGGGGAACATCCGGTCCTGGATCGCCGCGCTCAACCGGATCCGCAACGAGCACCCGGCGCTGCAGCAGTACCGGAACCTCCGCTTCCACAAGGCGGACAACGACCGCGTGATCTTCTACTCGAAGACGTCCGAGGACCGCGCCAGCCAGGTCCTGGTGGCGGTCAGCCTGGACCCCTTCGCGCCGCAGGAGGCGATCCTCGAGGTGCCGCTGTTCGAGCTGGGCATCCAGCCCGACGAGGCGTACCAGGTGCACGAGCTGCTCTCGGACGAGCGGGCCCTGTGGCAAGGCCCCACCGCGCAGGTGCGGCTGACGCTGGACAAGCCGGCCGCGATCTGGTCGGTGTTGCGCTTCCGCAGGACAGAGCAAGGATTCGACTATTATTTCTAACGGCGATGCTTCCCATCGACATGCAAGCCCTGCCGGCATGGCTCAAGCAGCAGCGCTGGTTCGGGGGCAAGGGCGCGGCGATCGCCGGCGTGCGCGACGTGGACCGGGCGCAGATCTCGCCGGGCCTGCTCCTGTCCGCCGTCGAGGTGCGGTACGCGCCTCCCCGGCCGGCGGAGAGCTACGCGCTGGCGCTCCGGCCCTGGACGGGCAAGGCCGGGATCGTGGAGGGCCTCGACGACGACGCGGCGCGCGCGTTGCTCGGCGTGGTGCGCGGGCGGCTGCGCATCGCCACCGCGGGCGGAGCGCTGCAGGGTGAGCGCTTCGACGGCCCGGGCTCTCCCCTGGAGCGGCTCCCGCCCGTGCCGGCCGTCCGGCGCCTCGGCGCGGAGCAAAGCAACACCTCGCTGGTCTTCGACGACCGCGTGATCTTGAAGCTCATCCGCAAGCTCGGGCCCGGAGTGAACCCCGAGCTGGAGATCGGCGCCTTCCTCGCGCGCAGCGGCTTCACCGGTACGCCGCAGCTGCTCGGCGCCATCTCGGCGACCGGCGCGGTCGACGCGACCGTCGCCGTGGCGCACGCGTTCGTCCGCGTGGAGAGCGATGGCTGGTCGTACGTGCTCGAGTCGCTGCGGCGCGGCGAGCCGCCGCTGCTCCCTGTCCGGGAGCTGGGCGAACGCATCGGCGAGATGCACGCCGCGCTGGCCGGCGACGCGCGCGACAGTGCCTTCGCCCCCGAGCCGATCCGCCGCGAGGACCTGCTGCGCTGGACGGAGACGCTGCTTGCTGAGCTGGACCGGACCGTCGAGGCGGCGCGGACGGCGGTGCCGGAGCTGGCCTCGCGCCGGGCGGCGCTCTCGGCGCGGATCCGCAGGCTCGAGTCCGCGGCGCCGGACGGCGTGCGCATCCGGCAGCACGGCGATCTGCACCTCGGGCAAGTGCTGCGCAGCGACGGGCAGTGGCTGGTGTTCGACTTCGAGGGCGAGCCGGCCCGTCCGCTGGCGGAGCGGCGCGCGAAGCACAGCCCGCTGAAGGACGTGGCGGGCATGCTGCGGTCGTTCGCCTATGCCGCGGCCACGGTCGGCCGGCGCGAGCTCGCGGATCCGCTGCGCGACTCCTTCCTGCAGGGCTGGCGCCGGCGGGCGGGTCAGCTCCTGCCGCGGGACGAGCAGGACGCGCGGGTGCTGCTCGAGTCGCTCGAATTGGAGAAGCTGCTCTACGAGCTGCGGTACGAGCTGGGGCACCGCCCCGACTGGGTCGCGATCCCCGCCGCGGATCTCCTGGAGGCGAGATGAGGCGCGCCGCCTCGCTGGCGCACGTGGACGAGCAGATCCGGCGGCTGCTCGACCTCTCGCACCCGGACCCGCACTCCGTGCTGGGCATCCATCCCGACGGCGACGGCGTGGTGGTGCGCACCTTCCGTCCCGACGCCGAGCGCGTCACCGTGCTGCCCGACTTCGGCGGCCGGGTCCCCGCGGTGCACCGGCGCGGCGGCGTCTTCGAGGCGCGGCTCAACAACCGGAGCGATCTGTTCGGGTACTTGATCGAGGTGCGCTACCCCGGGGGCGCCACCTTCACGCTGCGCGATCCGTACAGCTTCCCGCCCACGCTGGGCGAGCTGGACAGCCACCTCGCCGCCGAAGGCCGCCACGAGCGCCTCTGGGAGCGGCTCGGAGCCCACCCGGCGCACCACCGGGGCACGTACGGCACCTCGTTCGCGGTCTGGGCGCCCACCGCGCGGTCCGTGTCGGTGGTGGGCGACTTCAACTCGTGGGACGGCCGCCTGCACCCGATGCGCGCCATGGGCTCGACGGGCATCTGGGAGCTGTTCGTCCCCGAGGTGGGCCCCGGAACGCGCTACAAGTTCGAGGTCCGGCCCGGCAGCGGAGGAGCGCGCCTCCTCAAGGCGGACCCGCTCGCGTTCCGGACCGAGGCTCCGCCGCAAACCGCGTCGGTGGTGCACGCGCTCGATCGGTACCAGTGGAAGGACGCCGAGTTCATCAAGTCGCGCGCCGCCGCCGATCCGCTCAAGCGCCCCATCTCCATCTACGAGGCGCACATCGGCTCCTGGCGCCGCGTGGTGGAGGAGGGCGATCGATCGTTGACCTGGGCCGAGGCGGGCGCGCAGCTCGCCGAGTACGTCGCGGAGATGGGCTTCACCCACGTCGAGCTCTTGCCCGTCGCGGAGCACCCCTTCGGCGGATCCTGGGGCTATCAGGTCACCGGCTACTTCGCGCCCACCGCGCGCCACGGACACCCAGACGACTTCCGCGCCCTGGTGGACGCTCTGCACGCGCGCGGGATCGGCGTGATCCTCGACTGGGTGCCGGCGCATTTCCCCACCGACCCGTACGCGCTGGCCCGGTTCGACGGGACGGCGCTGTACGAGCACGAGGACCCGCGGCAGGGAGCGCATCCCGACTGGGGCACGCTGGTCTTCAACTACGGGCGCAACGAGGTGCGCAACTTCCTCCTCGCCAGCGCGCTCTTCTGGCTGGAGGAGTACCACGCCGATGGGCTGCGCGTGGACGCGGTGGCCTCGATGCTGTACCGCGACTACAGCCGCAAGCCGGGCGAATGGGTGCCGAACAAGTACGGGGGGCGCGAGAACGAGGAGGCCATCGCGCTGCTCAAGGAAGTGAACGAGCGCGTGCGCGACCTGCACCCAGGCGCGCTGATGATCGCGGAGGAATCCACCGCCTTCCCCAAGGTGACCGCGCGCGCGGCGGACGGCGGCCTCGGCTTCCACCTCAAGTGGAGCCTGGGATGGATGCACGACACGCTGGGCTACTTCGCGACCGATCCGGTGTACCGGAAGTGGCACCACAACGCGCTTACGTTCGGGCTGATGTACATCTTCACGGAGAACTTCCTTTTGCCCCTCTCGCACGACGAGGTGGTGCACGGGAAGGGTTCCTTGCTCTCGCGCATGGCCGGCGACGACTGGCAGAAGTTCGCCAACCTGCGCGCGCTCTACGGCTGGATGTGGGCGCATCCGGGCAAGAAGCTGCTCTTCATGGGCGGCGAGCTCGCGCAGCGGGCGGAGTGGAACCACGACCGCAGCCTCGACTGGCACCTGCTCCAGGCGCCGGCGCACGCCGGCGTGCAGCGGCTGGTCCGCGACCTGAACCGGGCCTACCGCGAGGAGCCCGCGCTGTTCGAGCTGGACGGCGACCCCGCCGGTTTCCAATGGGTGCAGGTCGAGTCGGCGGACGCGAACGTGCTGGCCTTCCTGCGGCGCTCGGGCGAGCGGCACGTGGCCGCCGTCGCCAACCTTTCGCCCGTGCCGCGCCACGGTTACCGCGTCGGCCTGCCGCGCGCCGGAGAGTACCGGGAGGTGCTCAACACCGACGCGGCGGAGTACGGCGGGTCGGGCGTGGGGAACCACGGCCGCGTGCGCGCCGAGCCGGTGCCGCACGACGGGCAGCCCGCCTCGGCGGAGATGACCCTGCCGCCGCTCGGCGTGGTGTGGCTCGCGCCGGCATGACCGCCGGGCGCGACCTGGTCCGCGCGGCGCTCGACGCGCTCGGCATCCGCAGGCTGGCCCTGGCGGTGCACGATGCGGCGCTCCCGGGCGACCCGCGCGACGACGTGGGACGGGGGGCGCCCCTCTCCGCGGGCGGCCTCGCCTTCCTCCGCTTCGCGGCCTCGCTCGGCTTCCACGCGGTGCAGCTCGGTCCGCAGGGCGAGACGACCGAGCACGATCAGTCCCCCTACGACGCGACGATCTTCTCGCGCAGCACGCTGTCCCTCGCGCTGGCTCCGCTCGAGCAGGCAGGGCTGTTGTCCGGCGCAACGCTGCGCGAAGCGGTGGCCCGGCGGCCCGCCGGATCCGGCGAGCGCGCCGCGCACCGCCATGCGCACGCCGTGGCGCGGGAAGTCGTCGACGAGGCGTTCGTGAGCTTCGAGGCGGAGCGCCCCCGCGAGCTCGCGGACCGGCTCCGCGAATTCACGGTCCGCCAGCGCGAGTGGCTCGACCGCGACGCGCTCTACGCCGCCGCCGCCGCGGAGCATCGCGAGCCCGACTGGCTCCGCTGGCCCGAGGAGGACCGGCGTCTGTGGGAACGCATCCCCGGCGCGGAAGCGGCGCAGCAGGCGCGGCGCTCCGAGCTGGCGGCGAAGCACGCACGCCTGATCGAGCGGTACCGGTTCGGGCAGTGGCTGGCGCACGAGCAGCACGGCGCATTCCAGCGGGAGGCGCACGGTCGGGGCCTGCTGCTCTACGGCGACCTGCAGATCGGCGTCTCGCACCAGGACGTCTGGAGCTGGGGTTCGCTCTTCCTCTCCGGCTGGCGGATGGGTGCGCCGCCCAGCCGGACCAATCCGGAGGGGCAGCCGTGGAGCTACGCGGTGCTCGACCCGGCCCAGCACGTAGGACCGGCGCTGGCCTTCGCGCGGCGCCGCGTGGGCAAGATGCTCGAGGAATTCGGTGGGCTGCGCATCGACCACCCGCACGGGCTCATCGACCCGTGGATCTACCGGGCGGCGCAGCCGGACCCCGGCGTGGCCGTGCAGAACGGGTCCCGCTTGTTCTCGTCTCCCGATCTTCCGGAGCTCGCTCCCTACGCCGTGGCCCGGCCGGAGCAGCTCGATCCTGGCTCGCCTCGGCACGCGGACGGGTGGGTGCGCGCCCTCTCCCAGGAGCAGGTGGCCCGGTACGCAGTGCTCTTCGACGCGGTGGTCGACGCCGCGCGGTCGCACGGGCGCCAGGTCGACGACCTGCTCGGCGAGGTGCTCAGCACGCAGCCCTATCCGGTGGAGCGGGTGCTGGCGCGGCACGGGCTGGGACGGTTCCGTGTCACGCAGAAGGTGGTGCTCGATGATCCGGCGGACGTTTGCCGGAGCGAGAACGCCGCTCCGGTCGATTGGATCATGGCCGGAACGCACGATACCGAGCCCATCTGGCGCGTGGCGGAGCGGTGGTCCGAGAGCGGGTCCGCGCCCGCGCACGCCGCGTATCTCGCGGGGCGGCTGATCCCCGACGAGCGGGCGCGGCCGCGCTGGGCCGAGATCGTCGCTGCCGATCCGGCGCGCCTGGCCCTCGCCAAGCTCGCCGAGCTGTTCGTCGGCCCGGCGCGCAACGTCATGGTCACGTTCACCGACCTCCTCGGCATGCGCGAGGTCTACAACCGGCCGGGCACGATCTCCGAGGAGAACTGGTCGCTCCGCGTCCCGCCGGACTTCGAGGCCCAGAACGCCGAGGCGCGCCGCGCCGGCCGGGCCCTGGACCTGCCCCGGGTGCTGTCGATGGCCATCCGGGCGCGAGGAGCGGACTTCGCGCGCTCGCACGCGGCGCTCGTCGCGGCTCTCGATCAGCGGGCCGGCCCGGACCCCGGGGCCGGACGTGGAGCGTAGAGATCGAGGATGCGGTCGATGGCGGCGCGGCACGCGGCGCAGAACGGCACGTCGTCGCGCGTGAACATGATGCAGTCCGTCTGCGAACGGAAATACCCCTTGGCCTCGTAATTCGCGCCCTCGAACGCCCCGACCTTGCCCACGTACGGCTCCGCCGAGAGGCGGCGCGTGGCCTCCGCCTTCTCGGTGGCGAAGAGCGCGTCCATCTCCGACTCGGGCCTCCGTTCGGCGCGGATCCGGCGGCGCCGCTCCTGCACGCCCTTCTGCCACTCGATGAAGCCGTCCTCGTCCCAGGGCGTCGCCAGCGGGGCGGCGGGCGTGAGCAGCGCAGCCCATTTCGGGCGGTGCGGGTCGGCAGTGACGTTCCGTTCCCAGGGCTCGGGCCGGTCCGCCTGCTTCTCGTAGGCTGTGGGCGAGGTGAAGTACTCGTCCGCCAGGCCGGCGAGGTGGTGCGCGAACTCGTGTACGAAGATGTACGGCGCCCAGCGCGAGTCCGCGGCGACCGTGCCGTACAGGTTGAAGATCCCGCCGCCGCCGTAGGTCCGCGCGTTGGCGACGATCTCGACCAGCTCGTAGGGCGCGTGCGACGCCAGGTCCCGGAACGCGCGGTTGTCAAAGGTGAGGATGTACCGCTCCGACCCGAACGCGTCGTACGTCGCGCCGGCGGGGGAGCGGCGGTGGATCCCCAGCGATGGACGCGAGATGCCCGATTGGGCGGCCGGCGGGCACAAGCCCCACACGTTGAAGTCCTCGCGCCGCTCCTTGAACGGCGAGGTCGAGAAGAGCACCTCCATCAGGCGACGGGCGTCCTTCTCGAACTTGCCGCGCTCGCGCGCGGTGTAGCCGTCGCCCAGCAGCAGCAGGTCGACCTTGCCCGCCGGATCTCCGGTGCGCTGGAGCGCGATCAGCTCGCCGGCAGCGGGCGGCGGCGAATGGTCCACCGAGGGGTCGCGCGGGTCGACCGCCAGCGTCCAGGCCTCGCGGAAGAGGTTGCTGCGCGGATCGCGTTTGCGCAGCACGATCTGCACCGGCGCCGCGGGCGCGGGGAAGCGGAGCGACTCGGAGAAGGCGCGCGGAACCTGCTTCGCCTCGGCGGTGGTCTCCCACTCGCCGAAGATGGAGGAGAAACCGCGCGAGTAGAGGAGGCGTCCGGTGGCGCGGTCGCGCACCTCGAAGAGGTACTTGCCGGAATCCGTGTCGTCGATCGGCCGGTCGGGGTTGCCCGGCCACGGCAGCGGCTCGAGCACCAGGCGCTCGAGGGCGAACCGCTCCTCGGAGGCGGTGCCCACGTGCACGTAGTCGACGCGGAAGGTGCGCGCCGGAGCGCCGGCGGCGAGCAACGCGAGCAGGATGAGCATCGCTGCCCATTATCGGGCATCCGAAGGCCCCGGAGGATACGTTCCAGCATGGCGGAGTCTACCGAGGTGGCCGACGAACGTCGTGTACGGGCCCACGCCAGGGAGCAGGACGGCGGGCGACCGGGGGGCGCCGCCGAAGAGGGAGCGTCCGAGGCAGGCAAGAAGCGCACGCTGCGCCTGCGCGTCGCGCTCGGGCTTCTGGTGGTCGCGCTGGCCGCGTTCGGGTGGTGGCTGTACGCCCGCCACTTCGAGGAGACCGACGACGCGCAGATCGACGGCGACATCAGCGCCGTGAGCCCGCGGGTGCCGGGCACGGTGACGGCCGTCCACGTGGTCGACCACCAGGAGGTGAAGCAGGGCGACCTGCTGGTCGAGCTGGATCCCACCGACCTGGAGGTCGCGGTCGCCCAGGCCCGCGCGACCGTCGCCCAGGCCCAGGCCGCGTACCAGGCCGAGAACCCCAACGTGGCGATCACCGAGACCTCGAATCGCGCCTCGGTGTCCACGGCCGAAGACGAGGTGCAGAACGCGCGGGCCGAGCTGTCGGCGGCGCAGCACGACCTCGACCAGGCCGAGGCCCAGAACCGGCTCGCCCAGCTGCAGCTCCAGCGCGGCAAGCAATTGCTGGCGAGCAACACCATCAGCCAGGCGGACTACGATCAGCGCGCCAGCGCGGCCGACGTGGCCCGCGCGAACGTCGAGGCGGCGCGCCAGCGCATCGCGCAGAAGCAGGCCAAGCTCGACACCGCCGAGACGCGCCTGCGCGAGACGCGCCAGAACGCTCCCCGGCAACTCGTCTCGCGCGAGGCCTCGCTGCAGATGCGCAAGGCGAATCTGGACCTGGCGCAGGCGCAGCTCAAGCAGGCCGAGCTGAACCTCGGATACGCAAGGATCACCGCGCCGGCCACGGGCGTGCTGGGCAAGAAGTCCGTGAACGTTGGCGAGCGCGTGCAGCCCGGGCAGCAGCTGGTCCCGCTGACGCACACGGGCAGGCTGTGGGTGACCGCGAACTTCCGCGAGACGCAGATCGAGCTGATGAAGCCGGGCCAGAAGGCGTCCGTGCACGTGGACGCGATCGACCGGGACTACAGCGGCGCGGTCGAGAGCTTCGCCGGCGCCACCGGCTCGCGCTACAGCCTGCTGCCGCCGGAGAACGCGAGCGGCAACTACGTGAAGGTCGTGCAGCGCATCCCCGTGCGGATCACGATCGATCCCGGGCAGCCCGAGTTGGAGCGGCTGCGCCCCGGCATGAGCGTGGAGCCCAAGGTGAGGGTGCGATGAGCGAGTGGTCCGCCGCCGAATCCGAGCGGCGCACCCACGAGGAAGGGTTCACCGGCGGCTTCAACCCCTGGGTCGTCGCGCTCACCGTCACCCTGGCGACGTTCATGGAGGTGCTCGACACGAGCATCGCCAACGTGTCGCTGCCGCACATCGCCGGGAGCCTGTCGGTCGGGCAGGACGAGAGCACCTGGGTGCTCACCTCCTACCTGATGTCCAACGCGGTCATCCTGCCGGTGAGCGGGTGGCTGGCGACGCGGTTCGGGCGCAAGCGCTTCTACATGACGTGCGTGACCCTCTTCACCATCAGCTCTTTTCTGTGCGGCATCGCGCCGAACCTCGCCTCGTTGATCTTCTTCCGCGTCCTGCAGGGACTCGGCGGCGGAGGGCTCGCCCCCAGCGAGCAGGCCATCCTCGCCGACACGTTCCCGCCGGCGAAGCGCGGCATGGCCTTCGCGGTCTACGGGATGGCGGTGGTGCTCGCGCCGGCGATCGGACCGACGCTGGGCGGATTCATCACCGACACCTATTCGTGGCGGTGGGTGTTCTTCATCAACGTCCCCGTCGGCATCGTCTCGCTGGTCCTCTCCAGCCGCGTGGTGCGGGATCCGCCTCACCTCGCCGAGATGCGCAAGCGCGTCGGGCCGGTCGACTACGTCGGCCTGGGGCTGATCGCGCTCGGGCTCGGCTCCCTGGAAGTGGTGCTCGACACCGGCCAGCAGAAGGACTGGTTCGCCTCGCGCACCATCGTGCTCTACGCGGTGGTCGCCGCCTCCTCGCTGATCTCCTTCGTGATCTGGGAATGGAGGCACCGCCATCCGATCGTCGAGGTGCGGATGTTCCGCGACCGCAACTTCGCGGTGTCCAATCTGATGATGCTGGTCCTCGGCATGGCGCTGTACGGCTCCACGGTGCTGCTCCCGCAGTACGTGCAGGTCTTGATGGGCTGGTCGGCGCAGGACGCCGGGATGGCGCTCTCGCCCGGAGGGGTCACGGTGATCTGCCTGTTGCCCTTGGTGGGCCGCCTGATCTCCAGGGTCGACGCGCGCTATCTCATCGCATTCGGCTTCACGGCCCTTTCGGTGGCGCTCTACCACATGTCGCGCACCATCTATCCCGGCATGGATTTCCACACGGCGATGATGCTGCGCATCTACCAGTCGGTCGGGATTGCCTTCCTGTTCGTGCCCATCAACACGATCGCGTACACGGGGATCCCGCCCTCGAAGAGCAACCAGGTCTCGGGCATCATCAATCTGTCTCGCAATATGGGCGGCGACATCGGCATCTCGATGGTGACGACGCTGATCGCGCGGCGCTCGCAGTGGCACCAGGGGAACCTGGTCGCGAACGTCCGCCCGGGCGAGCCGCTCCTGCTCGACCGGCTCCAGGGCATCGCGCAGGCGATGCAGCACGCGGGCGTGTCGGCGGCCCAGTCGACCAAGCTCGCCACCGCCGCGATCTACCGGCAGGTCATCCAGCAAGCGCAGACGCTGGCGTACCTGGACGTGCTGTTCGTACTGGCGTGTTTCACGGCGGTGATGGTGCCGCTCGTGCTCCTCACCCGGCGCGCCGCCCGCGGCCCGACCATGGGGCACTGACGGAGGGCCGATGCGCTACGACCTCGTCGCGTTCGACCTGTACGGCACGCTGCTCGCGATCGAGAAGCTGGAGGCCGCGCTCGACGGCATCCTGGGCGGCGGCGCCCGCGCCCTGCTCGCCGACTGGCGCAAGGCCCAGATCGGCCGGACCTGGGACCTGAACCAGCGCGGAGCTTACGAGCCGTTCGGCGAGGTCACCGCCCGCGCGCTGGCGCAGGTGGCCCCGTATCTGGCTCCCCAGGCGATGGAGCGCGCCTGCAAGGCGTGGCTGACCGTCCCCGCGCACCCTGACGCCGCACCCGCGTTGCGCGGGCTCCGAGCGGCGGGCGTCCGTTGCGCGGTGCTCTCCAACGGGACCGCCCCGATGATCCGCTCCGCCCTCGACGCCGCCGGCCTTTCCGTCGAGGAGGTCCGCAGCGTCGACGAGGTGCGCGTCTACAAGCCGGACCCGCGCGTCTACGCTCTCCTCGACCAGATGGCGCCGCGCGACCGGACCCTGTTCGTCAGCTCGAACGGCTGGGACGTCGACGGCTGCAAGAAGACGGGACGGACGGCGGCATACGTCGACCGTGGCGGCGCGACCCCGACCCACGCGCCGGATCTGCGGGTCACCTCGCTCGAGGAGGTCGCGCGGTACGCAGCGGGGTAGGCCGGCAAACCGCTCCGCCCGACGAATGCCAGCGGTACGTCGGTCAGGCCGGCAAGCTCTGGGTGACCGGGAAGATCAATTGGAACACTGAACCGCCGCCGGGCCGATCGAGGACCGCCGCGCTGCCCCCGTGCGCGGCGAGGGCGAGGCTCACCAGGTACAGGCCGAGCCCGAAGCCCCGCCGGTTGTCCCGGCGCGCCTGGACCGAGCCGAACCTCTCGAACACGGTCTTCTTCGCCTCCTCGGGCACGCCAGGGCCGCGATCCGCCACGTCGATCCGCACGCCCCGCGACTCGGTGAGGACGTTCACCTCGACGCGGTCGCCCGCCCGCGAGTACTTGAGCGCGTTGGCGATGAGGTTCTCCACGCACCGGCGGGCGAGCTTGCGGTCGATCGGCGCTACCGGATCTTCCGCTGAGGCCAGCGACAGCTCGACGTTGCGCGCCCGGGCTTCGCCCTGGAGGGTCTCGGCCGCCTCGCGCGTGACCTCGGCGAGCGGCACGCGCTCGAGTTGCAGGCGGAGCTCGCCCTCCTCGAGCATCCGGACCTGGAGCACCTCGTCGAGGAGGGCGCGGAGCCGATGCGCGAGCTGCAGCGCTTCGCCCGCATCCTGCTGCGCCTGCACGGGGTCCTGGGACACCTCGCCGGAGAGCATGTCGAGGTTGGCGATGAGCCCCGTGAGCGGATTTCGCATGTCGTGGACCATCAGGGAGACGAGGTCGTCCTTGAGGGCCTGCAGCTCCGCCAGCTCGCGCAGCTGGGCCCGCACCAGCAGCTCGTTGCGGCGCATTCGCGCGAATGCGCGCGTGCGCAGCAGCAGCTCCCGCCGGTCGAAGGGCTTGCTGAGGAAGTCGTCCGCGCCCGCCGCGAGGCCGGCATTCCTGTCCTCCTGCTCATCCAGCGCGGTGAGAAGGATGACCGGCAGCAGGGGTTGGTCCGGCCGCGACTTGATCAACCGGCAGACGTCGTGGCCGGACATGCCGGGCATCATCACGTCGAGCAGGACCACGTCCGGATCCCCGCTGACGACCAGGGCGAGCGCCTGCGTGCCGTTCTCGGCCTCGATCACGGAGCAGCTCGGAGCCAGCGCCACGCGCAGCAGGGACCGGTTGAGAGGGTCGTCGTCGACGATCAGGACCTTTGGGCGATCGATCTCTGCCAAGGATTAGCCGCTCCCATCGGCCATTGGACCGTTATCGAGGCTTCCCACGGTGATCAACTTACCATCTTGCGGGAGCGAGCGCAGTGGTCCGAAATCGAGCCACTGAGGCCAGAATTCGAGCCATCGACACCAAGCTGTCGATTCGCAAACGCATACAAAGTAGGCAAACAAGCGCCACGGTGGTCTCTCGTCCGCCTCGAAAACTTGCCGACCGATCGCGGTGCGTGGTTACGGTGTTCGCACTTCGCCTGGAGCTCGACAAATGAGGCATGAGCGCGGTAACGGAACGTCGAACCGCCTCCTGCTCGCGGGGCTCGCGGTCGCCGTCCTGGCAGGACGGCCGGCGGCGGCGGTGGAGCTGGGCTTGCCGGGACAGCTTCCTTCACTGCAGATCCACGGCTTCGCCAGCCAGGGCTTCCTGCTGACCTCCGCGAACGAGTACCTGGCCCAATCTTCGCGGGGCAGCTTCGAATTCTCCGAAGTGGGATTGAACCTCACCTTGCCCGCCACGGATCGGCTGACGCTCGGACTGCAGGTCTTCTCGCGCAAGCTGGGGCCCATCGGCGACTACCGCGGTGTCCTCGATTGGTACTATCTCGACTATCACTGGCGGGATTGGCTGGGAATCCGCGCCGGCCGCGTGAAGCTGCCGTTCGGTCTCTACAACGACAGCAGCGACGTCGACTCCGCTCGGACCGCCGTGCTGCTTCCGCAATCGATCTATCCGGCCCAGAACCGCGATTTCCTGCTGGCGCAGACCGGGGTGGAGCTCTACGGGTACACCGGCCTGGGGCGTGCGGGCGGGCTCGATTACCGGTTGTATGCGGGCACCATCTTCCTCGACGTGA
>Ga0209701_10001398_pt1 | contig 15501 bp, 16 predicted proteins | sample CZO8metaG_4_FD_188356 | JGI IMG/M metagenome (GOLD analysis project Ga0209701, IMG submission 188356) | Vadose zone soil microbial communities from the Eel River Critical Zone Observatory, Northern California, USA - CZOApr15con2H3.8 metaG... | ecosystem: Environmental > Terrestrial > Soil >...
TTGCACGATGCCGGAGTAGAAGGAGGTTCTGCCTGGGCAATCCTTCGTTTTCAACAAGGTTACATATACTGGCGGGAAGGCAAATATGAGGAAGCTCGACTTTCTGCACTCGAAGCATTGAAGTTGTTCAATGATGCGCTGCAACAACGAGACCACGCAGAAAGAAATATACCTCATTTGACAGGTACAAGACGCACACTCGCTGGTAATCAGGTCAATTTAGGACGTACACACACATTGCTTGCAGCTATTGTCGCTACAGTTGGACAGCCAACTGACGCTCTAGCTCACCTAAATACTGCTTTGAAAATTTTTGAACAGCATAATCACCAAAGAGAAATTGCTAATGTATGCTGCAACATAGGTGATGTCTATTTAAGAAAAGCAGAACATGAGCTGGCACAATCTTTCTTTCGTCGTTCTATTCATCTAGCAGAACGGATTGGCGATGTACCTCTAACATCATGGGTTTTTGGTAACCTGGGGGTGTTAGCAGCACGTTCTGGCAACCTTTCTGAGGCTGAAAGTTGGTTCAAAAGAGGCATTACGTTAGCTGAACAGATCAATGATCAAATGTTTATGAATATTTTATATATTTATTTGTCTATAGTACATCAGGATCAAGGAATACTAGTCGAAGCAAGAACATGTATATACAAAGCATTGGAACTTGGTCGAGTTCTTCACAACATTCCATGTATTGGTTTCGCTTTAGTAGCTTTGGGTTGCTTACGTATCGAACAAGCAAAAGAATTTTCCGTGAGGCAGTTTCTTGATGAGAAATACAACAGAAATCCTCAAAAACAGAACCACAGTGACATTCGTTTTCTTGTAAAGGCTAAGTCAAGCTTAGAGCATGCCCTTGATTTAGGAGAATTGGAGGCAGAGACCAGGATAGAAGGCCAAATGGCTCTGGCACACGCCTTGTTAGTATTAGGAGATACAGAAACGGCACATAGATACGCAACCCGCACGTTGGAAGAGGCACGACAATACGAGCTTATTTGGGCATCTGCCCGCTGTCAGCGACTACTCGGAAGTATCCTGACCGCGAAGGGACAGGTAGAAGAAGCTGAAAAGTATTTTGAACAGGCGATTCAAATCTTTCGCAAATGTAGCATGCGCTTAGAATATGCACGTACCTTGCACAATTACGGAGTTGCCTTACTGGAGCGTACAGGTGGAGAAAAGAGCGACTGCAAACAAGCATTGAGCTACCTCCGTGAGGCTCGCCAGATATTTAGCGAATGCCATGCCGCTCTCGACCTGCAGTTGGTTGAACGTGTGCTTGTGGTTCATGAAAATGTAATCGATGGGGTTTGATGAGGGTATTTGGTGGAACTTTGGCGCATGGCACGTTGATTGAATCTGGCATAGCGAATGCGACCGCCCCATGGCAAGGGTGCTGGGAGCGGGGCATTCAAGGGAAGGTATCTTGGCAGTTCATCGAGGGGCGCGTAGGGGCGGGAGTGGTGTGGATGGGTGGTAGGGGCCCTTGTGGCCGCCCGCGTCCTGTTCCCGTGACCGAAACACCCTCCCACCCACGGGCGGCCACAAGGGCCCCCACTCCACCTCCTCGCCACCCCCGCCCCTACGGGATGATGCCCCTCCTCAGGCGGTTGCCCCACTCCGCCCTTTGGGATGCGATAAATCGGGTCCCTACTTGCGGGGCTTTCTGGACTTTGCGCGGATGAGGTAGCCTGTCTCTAAGAGAGAGGTCACGTCGACGGCAAATTCATGCAATTTGAGCCGCGTCCGCGAGAGCACATTGCGTACTGGGCGCATCTCCTGGTCAAAAAAGCCTTCCATGTGGGCCGCGTGCAGGCGTCTGCGGCACTTGACAATAGTCTCTTCGGTGACATTGGCACTGCCATTGTTGAAGCAGGCAAGTAAGACCTCGTGCGGGCAGTAGTCGGGATAGGCTTCTAACAGTGGAATGAGCACGCACAGCTCGCTGAGGGTGAACTGCTGCACCGCCAGCATTCGCGGCAGTTCATTTTCAGAAGAGAGTAGAGCCAGGATACCCAATGGGCGATGCAGCGTTAATCTTTGACCTTCCGGCAGCACGCCGCTCAAGGCAAAAAGCAGAATCTCTTCTTGCTTTTTCTCTTCTTGCGCGAGAGTAGATAGAGCGGTGCCGGTCTCTTGTCGCGGAGTGTAGTCTTGCTTCGTAGTCATACTATTTCTTCCTTTTACCTGGAACATTCCAGGCAAAGCTGTGTGAGCTTGACCATCCTTGCCCATGAGGAAAGGGCCAGACGGTCGTACAACGGTCAATTGTGAGGCGGGCGTGAAACTTTGCTGCCAGGCTCTGGCACGCCCTACTATGTGTTCTCCTTCCTGGCGACCGCAAGGGTCCGCACTAGCACCACTACATATCTCCTCATTTCGCCAAGCGAAATGTAGTGGCGACCCTTGCGGTCGCCAGGATAATTCTCAGGTCCTCCTTTCTCGCTTACAATAAATAGAACGCCGGTTGCCAGGTACATAACGCGAAACGCCACATTACTTTACCATATTAGAACATATTTTTCAAATATTTGTTCTATTTGACTTTCAGCTTATAATAATAGGTAAGCCAGGGGTCCGACAACGGTCAACTGGTGAGGTGGGGTGTGGACTTTGCCGCCAGGCTCTGGCATGCCCTACCATCCGCCCACTCGACACACATCTCCATTTTTGGCGTCCACCCACAAAAGATTAGGCGTCCATCTTTTTTTTGTACAAAGCACAGCTACCAAAGCATGTGGACGCACGCCCAGTAGAATGCAGTCAGCGACCCACAGAATTACGGAAAAAAAGCACCTGAATACAGGAAGAGCTTCAGTATACTTCATATAAGAAAACAATCTGGCACCGTAACAATTTGTGACACAGGTTGCATCTATCTACCATTCTTTGCATCATCTCAACAAGGAGAAAGCTACATGAGTTTAGCACAGCAGCGGTTTCTGGCAGTCATCATTCTACTCGCACTCGTAACTGTCCTCCTTCTCGCCTTTGCCATGTTCGAAGGCCATCTCATGAACGGTATGTGGCATAGCCTCGCCAATGGAGGTACTGACATCATATCGCCTCACCCCTGAGATGATGCAAAGACGAAAATAGTGCAACATTTACTTTTTGTAGGAAATTTGTCGAAGGTCGATGGTGAAATTGGTAATTGATAGAGTAAACTGCCATACAACATGTATTGCTGCGAAAGGATTGGAAATATGTCGCATATAGATTAGCACGATTCGGGTAGACAGACGGAATGGTGTTCAAAGTAGAACATCTGTACGTATAATTCAAAGCGGGTACGGGACGCAGTGAAATGCGCTGTACCCGCTTAAAATTTGCATTCAGGCCAGGAGCGCGAACAGAAGTTGACGCATACGATATAATAAATTGGTCAAATGCTTGTCTGCAATCCTCTACCGGCGCATGTTCCTCGCGTTTTCTACTTTGATGTAGGAAACATGAGTGGTAGTTTGAGTGAGAGATGAACAGCAAGATACCTTTTGGTCGCACACGTCAAAACCCACTGGTAGGACGCGACTCCGAGCTGGAGAGGCTGCGTCAACTTCTGTTTGCCTCTCAGCAAACAATGAAAGCCAGACCTCACACGCCTTCCAGCCATGCGAAGGCAGCAGCCATTCCACTCGATACGCAGCGACAATCCCAGTGCGTGGTCTTGATGGGCGAAGCAGGCATTGGCAAAACGCGCCTGGCCGAAGAACTGAGCCGCGAGGCGCAGCAGCGCGGCTGGTCTGTCTTCTGGAGCAGAAGCTATACACAGGAAAGCAGCATTCCCTACCGGCTGTGGATAGAGATCTTACGTAATGTCATCAACAGCAGTCTCTGGCAGAAACAAGAACTGAGTAAGTATCCTCTTGTTTACACTCGACTCGCTGCCCTACTGCCCGAACTATACGATCAATTGCCGCGTTCAGTCACTCCCGCAAGCCAATCTGTCGGACAGGAACAACAGAGCCTGTGGGAGGCCGTGCTTGAACTCATCAAGTCGGTAATCGAGCATACGCCTCTGCTCATCGTGTTGGACGACCTCCAATGGGCGGATGCCAGTAGCTCGGAGCTACTCGCCTACCTTGTTCGCCGCTTGCCCGATTTCCCGATCATGTTCGTGGGGACATGCCGCGAATCTGAGCTTCCCCCCAAACATGTCTTGCACAACCTCATCGCCCACATGCAGCGCGAACATACTGTTAACACGCTTCAGCTCCAGCCACTCTCCGATACACAAATCGGCACCCTGATTGGCACCCTTATCACATCCAACCAGCTCCCAGAGATTATCGTACAGGACATTCGTCGCCAGGCAGGGGGCAATCCCTTCTTCGCCGAAGAACTCGCATACTCGTACAGCCACGAATCGCCGAAACTCACTCCTGAGCAGGATAAACCACAGGCGGTTCGTAAAAGCCGCTCTACATTGCCACATTCGATTACTGCTGCCCTCGATCAGCGTATCAGCAAGTTAAGTCGTGACTGCCAGCAACTGCTGGGCAACGCGGCTGTGCTGGGTGGCTCCTTTGAATTCAACATCATCCGCTCGATGGCAAGCGGCACCTCTACCACCGTGGACGAAGACACAATGCTTGATCTCCTTGATGAGGCACTACAGGCCAGTGTAATCGCTGAAGAGGGAAGAGGGGCAAGGATCAACTATCACTTCTGGCAGCCATTGCTGGTCAGCCACCTCTACAACGGATTGTCCGCTACCAAACGGGCGCACCTGCACAGGCGTGCAGCAGACATTTTACAACAGCTCTATGCTTCGCGAGAGGCAGAGGGAGCCGCTACCATCACATATCATCTGGTTGAAGGCGGAGCTGAACCACGACAGATCGCCCGCTACGCGGCTCTGGCTGGCGACGCTGCTTACACACTCTCTGCCTATCCCGAAGCCGAACGCTACTATCGCATCGCCCTCGAAAGTGTAGAGGCACATCTTGCGAGTACCCTGGTGCCGGGCGTGGGCACTCAACTCACCTACCTGCTAGAACAGCTAGGTGAGTGCCTGCGCATCCAGGGAGACTATGAGGAGGCACGCCGCATTTACGAGCGCGTCATGCAAGAGCGCGAGCGAGACGCTCAACGCGGCTCATACACTGAAGGGAAACAAGAGCAAGAAGCACAAATCGACGCGCTGCTGTGGAGTGAGGTTGGCTGGACGTGGTACAACGCGAGCGATTATGCCCACACTCTCCAGTATTGTGAACGTGGTGAGCAGGTCTTGCGTGAAGCTGGAGTCATAGATGGTCCTGCCTGGGCAAGGTTATATTTCCAACACAGTTACGTCTACTGGCAAGAAGGTGACTATGACAAAGCGCGTAACGCAGCTTTGGAGGCATTGAAGCTGTTCGAGGAGCACCTCCATAAACAACAACATCAGAACGGAAGCACGATTCCATTGACCCGTTTAAGACGAACGCTCACGGGAGATCCAGTTGATCTGGTACGCACCCACAGGTTATTGGGGGCACTCGCCAATAGTGTTGGTCAACTCTCTGAGTCACTTACACACCTGAACATGGCACTGGCACTGCTTGAGCAGCACGATCATAAACGTGAAGTTGCCCATGTCTGTAACAACATGGGTTATATCCATCTACAAAAAGCTGAACACAAATTAGCGCAGACCTATTTACACCGCTCTCATGTACTTGCAGAACAAATAGGCGATTTCCCACTCCTATCCATAGTCTTCAGCAATCTGGGAGAACTGGCGGCGCGTTCTGGTGATCTTGCTGAAGCCGAAAGTTGGTGCAAGCGAGGTCTGATGCTGGCCGAACAGGTCAATGACCAGGTGTATATGTGCATAGTGAATGTTGTATTGTCCAGCGTATACCAGGATCAGGGCAAGCTAGCAGAAGCAGCAACATGTATTCGCCGTGCCCTATCAATTGGTCGAGCTATGAACAACGCTCCTTGTATCGGTCTCTCCCTAATAGCCCTTGGTAATCTGCGTATCGCCCAGGCAATGGAAGTCGGACAGGTTCATGAAACTCCTGAAGCTCATAGTAGGAAAAAAGAGATCATTACAACTCTAGAGAACAATCAAGAACAATCCAGACGCTACCTCCTACATGCTAAAAAAGCCTTACAACGCGCCCTTACCTTCGACAGATTGGAAGCGGAGGTCAGAAATCGAGGACAATTGCTATCAGCCCAGGTCTCGTTATTGCTCGACGATGTAGAAGCCGCACAGGTGCAGGCTCTCCACGCTCTGAAAAAAGCGCGCCAGCACGAATTGACCTGGCTCGTCGCCCGCGCCCAGCATCTCCTTGGCACCATCCTCGCCGCCCAGGGACAGCAGAAGCAAGCCTCTGAGTACTTCGAGCAAGCTATACAGGCGTTTCGTAAATATGGCATGCGCCTGGAGTTGGCGCGTACACTGCAAAGCTACAGCACTCTGTCGCAACAAAGCAACAATGACGAACCACCCCTAAACGACTAACGTCCACATAAAATAGGACTATCCACGCTTTTACTGGATAAAGAACATCCGCATATTCTCCTCACCTTATGTTAAACTCTGCATACAGAAGTTGATAGAACATATTAAAAGAGTCCTCTTGGGCATGTAGTGGGTGCAGTCATCATTGGAATAAACTGGAGAAGAGAAAGAGAAAGCTGATGCTCAAAACCATTCCAATTACCGTAAAAGCGCAGCATTACTGGACAAAAAAGCCAACCATACCCGCTCAAGGCAATGGTCGCCGGCTGTTGAATCGCCTTCCGCATATCCAGGAGCAGGTCGAAGCGATCATCAGAAACAATGTTGATTCAGGAAGTCATACCAATGGCGTGTTAGGAGCCGAGCTTGAACGTCGTTTCAAAGAAGCGGTAAATGCTGCCGCCGCCTTCGCGCTCGATTGCGGCAGTTCTGCCATACGTGCGGCATGTGAACTCTTGCGCCTGCCGCCGGGAAGCGAAGTAATCATACCTGCATATACTTTCATTATGACGGCTTATTCAGTCAGCGATGCATTTGCTGTCAATCCAGCCGATGGCACATTCAGCAAATTGGGACTCGTTCCGGTCTTCGTGGATGTCGATCCCAGGACATACACACTTGACCCACTCAAAGCACGCGCTGCCATCAGCGATAAAACAGCCGCTATCATTGTGGTACACATGCTTGGACAGATGGGAGATATGCGCCCCCTGCTGGAATTGGCGGAAGAATATCACCTCTTCCTGATCGAAGATGCAGCTCAAGCTCATGGAGCCACCTATTATGACCCGCTCACCCAGAGTACCTGGTATCCTGGAAGCATTGGACATTTCGGGTGTTTTTCTATGAGTGATGTCAAAGTCATCGGCTCTATGGGTGCTGATGCTGGTATGTTAACCGTCACTCAAAAGCTTCTCGATCTTTATCCCGAAATCGCTGCATATATTCGCGGCTGGCGCAATACCGGTCGCCTCTCAGAACATCGCTATCGCCATCAAATGTGGGGCATTCGGGCACGCATGGATGAATATTCCGCCGCCGAGTGCCTGGCAGAACTGGCCTTCCTGGAAGTATGGACCGAGCGGAGACGCAGCATCGCAGCACGTTATAGCGCGGCATTAGCCGGTTCATGCTTGCAGCCGCCATACATCGCTGCTGGCCGCCGACATGCCTTTTTCAACTACATGGTGAAGGCTCCTGATGTACACACACGCAAAAACTTAGAAAGCCGCATGAAAGTGGCTGGCATACAGGTCGCAGATGCCTATACCAATGTGGCGGAACAGGAACTTTACCGCACCGGTAAATTACCTTGTCGTGCGGAGGCATTGGACGTGACAAAAGAGATAACCGACCTGCTGGTACCTATCCCATGCTACCCAGAACTCACCGAATCCGAAATTGAGCGCATCGAAGAAGTGCTTGCATTCAGGTAGCCTGGGCCTTTATGGACCGCCGACCACCCTATGGCCCCCACAACCCACCCATGGCGGAGGCAAGCGCCATAAGCGCGAACTTAAGCAACCGGAATAGGACAAAAGGGGCAAAGAAGCAGGTGGCATGGCGACTCGTGGTACAGTCACAGAAATCACTCTCTCTTGTGACAAACCAAAGGAGAATCGACATGCCAAACGCCACTCATGATACGACAGTTGTGACCCCGTTACAATCGGCTCCCGCCCAACCCGACGACTGGGAGCAGGAAGTGCTGCCCCACCTGCCCCAGGGCTGGGAGCAGAAAGCCTCTGAGTTGGGCGCGTTGCGCCGCAGTCGTCAGGTGCGCAGTCCTGGCGATCTGTTGCGAGCCATCCTGGCCAGCGTGCTCTGTGTGCACTCCCTACGCTCCTTGTGTCGCTGGAGCGTGCTGATTGGACTGGCCGACATCTCCGAAGCCGCCTGGCGCAAGCACCTGCAGAAGGCGGGGCCGTGGCTGGAGTGGCTGCTCACCGAATTGCTGGCCGTGCGTGCCTGTACCACGCCCTGGATCATCGGCAAAGGGCTGGGGCGCATCCTGTTGCTCGATGGAACGCATCTGCGCTGTCTGGGCAAACAGGGCACGATCTGGCGCTTGCCTAGCGCCTTTGACCTGCTCTCCGGGCGGCTGGCCGCAGTCCTGGTCACCGACACCAGCGGGGCCGAGAACTGGAAGCGCTTCAAGGTGCAGGCCGGAGATTTGCTCATCCGCGATCGCATCAACGGCTACCAGGAGCGCCTGGTCTGGGTGGTGCAACAGATGGCTCATCTGATCGTGCGCTGTGCGCGCCTCGGCCCTGCCGCTCTTTGAACGCGATGGAAAGCGCATCGACGTGCTCAGCTGGCTCAAGAGTCGGCATGCGCCAGCCGGGCGGGTGGTGAGCCGCACGCTGTGGGTGCAAACCGCGCCGTTGTGGGTTCCCCTGCGCTTGATGGGCTGGCGACTGACCCCAGAGCAGCAACAGAAAGCGCAGCGGCGCATCCACAAGAAAGCTGGGCAGGACAACCGCAAGACGATCAAGCCAGAAACCCTGTATCTGGCTGGCTGGTTGCTGGTGGTGACGACCTTGCCCGAGGCTCAGTGGAGCGCGGCAGAGGTGCTGACCCTCTACCGTTCCCGTTGGCACATAGAATTGCTCTTCAAACGCTTTAAGCAACTGCTGGCCGTCCATCGGGTGCGCTGCGTGCAGTTGGAGCGGGTCCGCTCCACGCTCCTGGCCTTTCTTCTGGCTTGGGCCTTACAAGAAGAGCAACTCAGTGACGTCCGTCTGGCTCTCCAGCAGGCAAGCCGCTCGTTGGAGCACCCCACCGATGGTGTGGAGATACCCATGGATGAGCAAGAGGACGACGATCTGATGGATGGTGCAGACATGACCCTGGATGAGCAAGGGGACGATGCTCCGATGGATGGTGCAGACATGCCCACCGACAAGCAAGGGCAAGACGATGCCCTCAGCGAATGGGATCTGGCGGACCTGAGCGTGGATCTGCTTCGCGGTCAGGTCCGGGGCCGGATCACGCGTGCTCGTGTGAGGGCTTGCTTGTCTCAGTTGCGCCGCTTCTTGCGAGGGAGTCGGAGGCGGCGCACCCATTGGTACTCCCAGGTCTGCCGCTGGCTGGCTTCTCCCTCTGCCACCACACCAAAGGTCCTGTTCCTTTGCTAAAGTTCGCGCTTATGGAGGCAAGCGCCGCCACTACTATATACGACAGTGCTTCGCAGGCGGATTCGTAGTATAGTAGTGGCGGCGCTTGCCTCCGCCATGCCGGGCACCGCCACATATCAAGATTTAAACCAACCCGCGCCCCATCACAATCACCAACAAAAGACACAGCAGCAAACTCACCAGGCAAAGCATGGCATTTTGAAGATCATTGCTCTTGACCATGGGTGGTAAATCCTCCGGGCGAGGGAGCAATAACTTTGGCTCATCTATCGTCAGATCACTTGCTAACTTCTGTAGTATTGGGTGATTTTCCACCAGCGTATCTGTTTTCGATGATACTGGCTGCGATGCTGGAATGGTTCTGGCCGCGTTCTTGTCCCTGGCCTGTGTACGCTCGTGTTCAGGCGCAAGAGTGCCGCTGATAATATTCATCGTCAATAGGGCCTGGCGCAGTTCAGAGGGATGCTGGAAACGTTGGGTCATATCGGGGCGCAATCCCTTACCAGAAGAAAGTCCTTTCATCAGTATCGCCTCGAACTGAGGGGTGATACTGGAGTTAAGCTGCCGCACCGGCACCATGCCGCCGTTACTTCTTACCGGGACACTACTTGTTAGGAGAAAGTATGCTGTAGCCATCAATGCGTAGATATCGGATCGCACATCGATGGTCCCGCGAGCAAATTCTGGGGCAGTATATGGCGAAAGGTGAAGGCGCGGAACACCTGCCACAAATTGCGTTGCACCACCGCCCAGCATAACCGAGAAATTGAAGAGCACATAATGTGAGTTGTTCCGGCCCACCAGTATGTTTTCGGGACGAATCAGCCCATGCACCAGCGGCGGTGACTGTTGCACCAGGAACTCCAATACCCTGGTCACCTGGAGACAACACTCAACCACCTCTTGTTCAGTGAAAACTCGCCCGGTACGGCGCATACGTGCCAGCAGTGACTCACCCTCGCCATATTCAAACACAAAGAAACTGCGCTCGTGATCGTTAAAGACATCCAACAATGTCGGCACATGTGCGTGCCGGCTGATAGCATGGAGTGCCATGGTGGCTGTGCGCAGGATAGACTGCCGGACAATGGCGTCCTTGTCCGGCAATACAAACTCGCAGATTCTCACCATCGCTCCCCCACGCTGAGCGTCTTGCGCCAGCCACGAAGCCTCAAACGCGCCCGACAACCATGTCTGCTGTCCCTGGCATTCATAGAGCCGGTACCGCCCATTGAGCAAGAGTGTGCCCGGCTTCAACGCAGGAGTACGAGCGGCTGGTTCAGAAAATTGCGGGTCAGGTCGTTTTGGCGGCATCGACGGTCTAGAGGTTGCATGAGTTGTTTGTGCCGTGTTTGCCGAATGTGCCGTGTGCTTTGTTTGCGTTGCAGGGATTGCATGGTTCGCATGTCTTAGCGGCGATACTGTAAACCTGGCGTCAGAAGTAAGTCGCTTGACCCATAATGGTGGTTGCGGTGCCTGCCCATCCCACTGAAGTGCATCGGTTACCAGTTGATCCTGCGAGGGAGGTGGCGTTTGGGGAGCCTTCCTCGAAGCCTGATCGGTATTTCCTGCCCTCGGTGACATCCTCTCTGACTGTAGCGGCTGTGTTCGAGGAGAAGCCTGGTCAGGAAATAATTTCACCTTTAACGGCCTCTCCCTCTGTGTCTCACTCTCAGATGTTGAAACAGAGGGAGCCGATGCATGTGTTAGATGTGTGATTGTCGAGAATTGCCGCCTGGGACGTATCGTCAGCCCACACCGGCCACAGGCATTCTGACCCTGATCCCACATACCTTTACAACGTGGACATATCATAATTCGACCCCCTCCATATCTCAAAATCAATTTACTTACTTTTTTCTGTTCTGCTCAGGTCTCACTCCAGACTTTTGCGGGTCATTCTTGTGCGAATTCAAAAAGGGATGCACAGCTGTTGGGGCAGCCCGCTCTATACGCAGTGCGAAGCCACAACTTGTACAAGCTTTTCTGCTCGCATCCCACTTACCATTACAACGTGGACATACCATAATCTACCTCTTTCAGCTATTGAGAAACTTCATCTTATATCAGCAGTATGGGAGGGTACTTTCGCAAGCTTCAACATACATCACCCATAATTGCTACCTTCTTGCTCAATGTAACTAACCCCATGTTCAAGTTTCTTTGATTCCTCGCCGCTTCGCGGCTCGCAAGGATTTTTAGTGTGTCTGCGGGCTTTGCTGCCTGTGGCAGCAAAGCCCGCAGACACACTAGAAGCTGTCGCCGCAGCAGGCAGCAAAACCCATAGCAGAAGCTCTACAGTAATAATTGGTTGGTCAAGTCGACGGAGGAGGGCAGGAGTCCCAAATAGATACCAAAAATTAAGCACGATGAAAAACAGTCGGGATAAGCAACTGGGCCACATAGACAAGATGCCAGATAATCAGGCCAACTGCCAGCAGAGCCAGAGCTATATGCAACAAACGCCAATAGCGAATCACATAGCGATAAAACTGCTCGCGTCGTATCGCTCCCTGCACCAGGTGCAGCTCCACCACCGTATCCTCCACCTGGGACATCAACTCTCCAGGATGCGCAAGCATACCTGTCCTGAGTGGATCATGTGTGTCGTGCAGCTTATGTGATTGTGAAACGTAAGTAAAATCTCCTCCCTTGTGATGATGCGCTATCTCACGAGAAGTCGACTCAAGTGAGACATACGCCATATCCCAGGGTGTACTCATACCTTGTCCATCTGCCTCAAATGCATGTTCCTGGCGACCGCGAGGGTCATTGCGGTCGCCAGGCATAAGGTTGCGCGAGATGCTTTCGATGCGATCCTCCCCCTGTGTGGAAAGGATGGTATCCACTTCTCCTGCGATAAGCCGGGGTACAAGATGATCTAAGATACGGCCCACAAAGCCACTCACCAGCAGGGCGACCAGGCCATAGAGCGCGTAGGTGCCAGTTTTGGCGTAAAAATTGCCGAAGGAGTGCATGAACACGAAAACCGTGCCCATAATGGCAAAGAAGACATGCCAATTCAGAGCCGTATTAAGCCGACCCATAGTACGCTTATTTGAGTGGCGACGGGCGGTATAGAGCGTGGCTGCCAGCAAAAAGCACAACGTTCCAGCAATCGCATACCCGTAGCCCGCTATACTATCAGGAGCAGCATCATTGCCAGATTGCCAGTACCACATATAGAACGCTCCCGCAACACCAACAACAATAATGGTTACGAGCAATCCAATCCCCCACGCTCGCCCGGCATAAAAGAAGAGCCAGGGATAGCCTTTTTCATACTGTACCCTTTTCCAGTTACGTTGAGATATGGACATGGTCACTTCCCCTGTCCTGAGCGCAGCAAGCGTACTTTGAGCCACATCATCATTGCATCGCGATGCAGCCCTACCGGACAGGGGTCGACACAGGCTCCACATTGATAGCATGAACGTGCGAAACGAGCCACCGGTGACGATATTGGCTCTGAGAATGTTTGCATGTTCAGGACATCAATGGTGATGGGCTCGGTGAGGGCTGGACAGGCCAGCAGGCACTCGTTACAGCCGATACATGCACGCAACTCTTCTGTGACCTGTGATCCAGCCTGGTGCAAGGTGATGGGCTTTAGCATCTCATGGCCTTTCTCTAGTGACCCCTCTTTCTGTCATATGACAGCAGTTTACGTGACTGTGAGCCTGCAGAAGACGATGGCAACGCTACCAACATCGACTCAACCATTGTGCCTGGTGCTGCTGGCGAATGATACAATGAGTGCAACGGAGAAGTATTCCCTCCTGTCGTCATAGCTATCACGGTAGTTGAGTGTTGCTGTGAGAAGTACTTACGGCCATCAAACGTACCCTTGAGCAGTGGCTCTTTCAGAGCGCGAATAGAATGCCCTTCATCTATCAGTCGTTTAATGGCAAGGCCATCTGAACGGGCTGTACCAAGTGAAATGTAGCCGATCAGGCGATCATCCAGGAGAGAGAGCCGCCGGTACGTTCCCTTATTGCTATCGGCCAGCGTAATCGATCCCTCGGCTCGTCCCAGTGGATTACCGACGGTCAGCATAGCAAGCTCGCCTATGCGCGTGGCGTGCCAGGGTACGCCAAAGGGCGGTACAGTGGATGGATGCTGGCCTGTCATGATCGCCGCCGCGCTGCATCCCTGCACCACGGCTGCATACCACTGCGCCCTTATCTCATGTACCCCCGTCTGCGGATTATTAATTGCGGCCACATCTCCGGCGGCATATATACCCGGTACGCTTGTACGCAACTGATTGTTCACAAAAATACCGCGATCGCGCTCATACATCATTGGCAGAGTACAGTGCTCAGCCAGTGTCGTAACAGGCCTGGTGCCAGTACAGACCAGCACGAGCTGGCAAGAGATAAGCTGGTTATACGTAGTGACAACGCCCGCCACGGTACCCACACTTCCTACAATCCCTACCACCTCGGTTTCACAGTGTATCCTGGCACCTGCCTTTTCAATATGTTTCATCACTACCGCGGACGCACGCTGATCCATTACTCGCGATAGACAGGTTTTCCTACGAATGAACCAGTGCGTCTGGATACCCATGTGCAGGAGGCTTGTGACGGTTTCTATCGCATGAAGACCTCCACCGACCACCGCTACTTCATCGACTTCGTTAAGCCTGCGTCGTAAATCCAGGTAGTTTTGCAGCCTGTGCAGGGTCAGCACCCCATCGAAATCGCGCCCAGGCAAGTTCTCCGGAAGGCCATTAGCAGTACTGCCGGTAGCAAGCAGCAGTACACCATAGCCTATATACCCGCCTCCTTGCAAGCACACATATTTACTCTGAGCGTTAATCTCCTCGACCCGTCCATGCAGCACCTGGATACGTTGAGACCGTTCAGTCCCGACAGGATAGGCCAGCAGTTGCTCGCGTTCTAACTTGCCAGTAGCGAATTGCTTGAGCGCAGGAGTATTGATCGTCGGGTGGCATTGTTCGGTAATCATCACAATGCGCATATCAGGAGCCAGCCGCCGCGCTTCTACCGCCGCCGTCAATCCCGCGATGCCGTTCCCCACAATCACAATATCAGCACTACCTTGATAACGTTGGTCCTGTGTTCGCGCAACCACGCTACTGTAGCTCTGCATACTGTTCTCCTGATCCACATTGATTACCATGAAACTCTTATTTGCACCCTCCACATAGCCAACATGGGTGCCCTATTCAGTAATATGGGTCGATAAAAAGGCACTCACGGCACTCTGGCACAGAAATTAGCCCGATTGTCTTATCCACTTTTTCATGCAATAAGTGAGCAAGCTGAGTATGAGAGCTGCCGTTCCGCCTGGTGCTGCACAGCACCAGGCGGAACGGCAGCTCTCATACTCAGCTTGCTCACCAACATTTACTGGGTCGGTCCTATCTGAACGGGACAGGTAATGTTCACCCGGTCAGCGTTGGCATCAAACGTGAAGGTACAGGTTTGATTGTTAATAGTGGTCATGCCTGCACATCCCTTGATCGTGGTGCCATTGACCACACAGTCTGGTTGGCCATTTCCCGGGTTGCTCTGTGCCCCGTTCATCACCCCATTGATGGTGCCATTGATGGCTACGCCATTACCATCCATCTGCACAGTAATGGGATCAGGCATATTCAATAGTCCCTGACAGTTCAGACCATTTGCCCCATATGATGCGACAAAGCGTTGTTCCAGGAACGTGAGAAGCGAGTTGGCAACGGCTGTGTCGAGTGATGGTTGGACGATGGTAAAGGGAGCATCCATCAGCATACGAGTTGGCCCAATCATGCGAAGAAAAGCACAGTATGCCTGCATTCTGGAAAGCCGTCATGTTCGCGGCATTGGCCTGCGCTATTTGCCCATTTTGCGTCACGAGATAGGAGGTAGTTACATTATCACTCTGGTCCAT
>Ga0209701_10001399_pt1 | contig 15488 bp, 10 predicted proteins | sample CZO8metaG_4_FD_188356 | JGI IMG/M metagenome (GOLD analysis project Ga0209701, IMG submission 188356) | Vadose zone soil microbial communities from the Eel River Critical Zone Observatory, Northern California, USA - CZOApr15con2H3.8 metaG... | ecosystem: Environmental > Terrestrial > Soil >...
GGCAAGTACATTGGATTTTTTTCGGCGGGGAAGCTGAAGAAAGTAGCGCTGGCCGGTGGACCTGTGCAGGTGCTCTGCGATGCGCCCGAAGGGCGCGGCGCATCGTGGAGTCCGCGCGGCGTGATCATCTTCACGCCCAACATTTTCGAGCCCCTGTACAAGGTACCGGAGGGCGGCGGGACGCCCGAGAAGATCACCGAGCCAAAACCGGGTTGGACCCATCGCAACCCATACTTTCTGCCCGACGGCGATCACTTCCTATTCGTTTCTCGCGAAGCGGTCGGGACGACTGGTTCCGTGGGTATGCTGTATGGCGCCTCGCTGTCTGGCGAGAAGCCGCGCCAAATACTGGAGCGCGCGTCGAATGTGCAGTATTCGGAGGGATACCTGCTGTACCTGCGCGAAACCGTGCTGGTGGCGCAGCGCTTCGATCCGAAATCGCTCAAGTTCAGTGGCGACCCCGCGCCCGTGGCCGAAAAACTCGACTATTGGAACGCGCGCGACGTCGCCGCCTTTACCGCCGCGCATGGCACGCTCATCTTCCGCCATGGATCGTTGCAGAAGACCCAGCCCATGTGGGTTGACCGCACGGGCAAGGAGCTGGGACGGTTTGGCGAGGTCGGTCTATATTCGTCGCCGAAACCCTCCCCCGACGGCTCCATGGTCGGGCTGGTACGTCCGGATCCCGACACAGGCAGGGGAGACGTTTGGATCGTCGACACCAGGCGGAACACGGTGTCGCGCAGCACATTTGCCGACGCGGCCAACATTACGTATGCGTTCTCTCCGGACGCGAAGAGGATTGCGGTCACCACCATCGCGGGAGCGATCTCGGGGGGAATGTGGATCCAGCCGACGAGTGGTTCCGGTAACCAGGAGAAGTTGGAGACGCCCGAGAGCTTTGTCACGGTGAACAGCTGGTCTCCAAGCGGCCGCTATCTCTTCTTCATTTTGCAGAACAATGCCACGCGACAGGACATCTATTACATTGATCTGAACGGCGACAGGAAATTGATTCCTTTTCTGCAATCGCCTGCCAATGAAACGGGCGCTGTTCTGTCGCCGAACGACAAATGGCTCGCATACGCCTCCGACGAATCCGGAAGGTTTGAAGTCTATGTGACCGCATTCCCCACTCCCGGAGGGAAATGGCAGGTCTCCAATGGTGGCGGCGGTTCGCCTTCGTGGAGCGCGGATGGGAAGCAGCTGTACTACACCATCGGGGACAAGCTGATGGTGGTGGCAATTCAGAACGTCGAAACTTTCGAATTCGGAGCGCCGGCCACGCTGCCGATCCATTTGAATGAATTCGCCACGCTCGGACCGGCGGCGCCCGGCGAGCGCTTTCCTGCTCTGAAGACACTCAGCGGAGGCCAAGTGCACCCTCAGGAAGTCATCCTCAATTGGACCAGAACACTGAAGCAGTAGCCCACCTGCTACAGTTGTACGACTTCAGGGAGAATCCTTTGCCAGGTGAGAGCCGGTGGTCAGGATAGCGAGCGCGGCGGGCAGTGGGAGACCGACGGCTTCCGCGAAACAGATTAATGCCAAGAGCAGGTAGCCATGGTGCGAAATTAGTGAGAGCAAGTCGTTCATGGCGAAAGAAAGTGCCTTCAGTATACCAATGGCTGGGCCGGTCCACTTGAGCTGAACCCGCTCACGGGGCGGTTCCGAGTCGGTCACCTGGAAGCAAGTGTTTCCGCGAACCTCGCAAAATGAGCGCCTTCGCGTTTGCTTTCAGATTAGAATAGCCGCGTCCGTCACGCAATTCTTCATGGCAGAGCCATCGGATCAGCTTAAGACGCCGCCTGTCGTTAAAACGCCGCCTGTTGCCCACGATCTGGCGGGCACGACCGTGGGCCGCTTCATGATTCGCAAGCAGCTCGGGGCCGGCGGCATGGGCCAAGTCTACGCCGCGGAAGACACAACTCTGAAACGGCGCGTCGCGATCAAGCGCATGACGCCGCAGCTGCGGTCCGATCCCGACGATCTCAAACGTTTCCTCAAGGAGGCGCAGCGTGCCTCCGCGCTGAATCATCCCAATATTGCCGCGATTTACGACGTGCTGGAAAACGAGGGCGAAGTTCTTCTGGTTATGGAGTATGTCGAGGGCATCACTCTGCGACGGCGCTTCGCGGAAACGATCAGCACCGAACAGTTCCTCGACATTGCCATCCAATGCGCCGAAGGCCTTCGGGCGGCGCACGACCAACGTATTCTTCACGGTGACATCAAGCCTGAGAACATCATGGTGACAGCCGCGCAACGGGCGAAAATTCTCGACTTTGGCGTGGCCAAGCGTTTTTCATCTCCCGATTCGAACCCCGATCCGAACGGAGCCACCGAAACCCTGACCAGTATCACAACCGCGCTGAGCGGAACACCGGCTTACATGGCGCCGGAAGTTTTGCTGCAGAAGCCTTACGACGGGCGAGCGGATCTATTTTCTCTGGGCCTGGTGTTTTACGAGATGCTGGGGGGAAGACAGCCGTTCGCAACCGACAGCTTCGCCGGCACGCTGGCGCGAGTTCTGCACGCGGACGTACCGTCACTGAGCGAATTGAATCGGACGATTCCGGCACCGCTGGCCAGCGTCGTGGCGAAGCTGCTGATTAAGGATCCGCAGGAACGATACGCCACAGCGGATGCTCTGATCGCCGACTTGCGCGCCGTGCAGCGGGGGGAAGCGCTACCGGCCGGTATAGGAACCAGCCCGAAAAAAGGCAAACTGGATCGTCGCCGAATTGCGCTCGTACTGGGCATCGGTGGATTGATCGCCGCCGCAGCCCTGGCTTCGTATCGGCCGGTGCGAGCATTATTTGAGTCAGGCAGATTTGAGTCAACCGGCAAGAAGATAATTCCAGCAACTCCGGCATTACCGCAAACCGAAATCGTCGCAGTCTTGCCGTTTAAAGCGGTCGAAGGGAATCCTACGCTGACGGCACGGGGTCAAGGTTTGGTGGAAGCCATTGCAGCCAAGCTTGGCCGATTGACGGAAGCTCGGTCATTGCAAGTCATTCCAGCCCGCAACATGCAGGAGAAGGGGCTTACTTCGCTGGCGGAGGTGCGCCGTCAGTTCGGGGCGAATCTGGGTTTGGCCGTCACGTTGGAGCAATCCGCAGATCTGACTACCGTTCGATACTCGCTGCTGGACGCGCAGAGCGGCCAGGCTGTGGGAAGTGACTCGATCACGGTTCCTACCGCCGACGTGTTCTCGGTCGAGGATGATGTGGCGGAAGGATCCGCAAGATGGCTACAACTCAAGCTCCGGCCGGAGGAGCAGTCTGGCCTCAGGGTTCACGGCACGACTCAGCCAGCCGCTTATGACCACTATCTGCGAGCTCGCGGTTACCTGGTTGACCATACCAGGACAGAAAACGTGGAGAACGCGATTGTCATGGCGCGCGAATCGCTCAAGGTGGACCCCAACTTCGGCATGGCGAGGGCGACGCTGGGTGAAGCGTACTGGCGGAAATATTCGCTCACCAAGCAGAAGCAGTGGACAGGCTTGGCCAGGAATGAATGCGCTGGCGCGGTGAAGCTGGGTAACGCAGGTGCAGCCGGACACATGTGCCTCGGATTGGTCAATGACGGCACCGGGCAATACCGGGAAGCCGCAGCCGAGTATCAACTAGCTGCGGAACTGGAGCCTACGAACGAAAGCGCTTCGATCGGATTGGCCCTTGCCCTGGAGCACCAGGGGGCTATCGATGAAGCGCAGAGGGCGTATCAGCATGTCGTGGATTTTCATCCTCAAAGTTACTTCGCATACAACGCTCTGGGCGGATTTTATTACCGGCGCAGCGAGTATCAGAAAGCGGCGGAGATGTTCCAGAAAGTTACCGAGCTGGCTCCGGAGGGATATGTGGGCTATCTCAATCTCGGTGGCACCTACAATGACATGGGGCGATATGCGGAAGCCATCGAACCGCTGAAAAAGTCGATTGCGCTGCGGCCCAGCTACGGAGGTTATGCGAATCTTGGGAACTCGTACTTCGGCGCCCACAAATTCGCCGACGCCGCAGCCGCGTACCAACAGGCGACCAAGCTGGAGCCGCAGCAGTACGTGACCTGGGGCAACCTCGGCGAGGCGCGCTACTATGAAGGGAAGAAGGACGAAGCCATGCGGGCATACCACAAGGCTGCCGAGTTAGCCGGCGAACAGCTGAAGGTGAACCCGCGAGACACGGACGTGCTCAGCGATGCGTCCGAGTACTGCGCCATGTTGGGGGACAAAAAACAGGCGTTGCTTTACCTGGAAAAATCACTGCAATACGGGCACAGCGAGAAGGAGCTGCTCTTTACGGCCGCGGAAGTCTACAATGAGCTCGGCGAAACTGGCCTGGCTCTGGAATGGCTTACCAAGGCTGTGCAGGCTGGTTACTCTCCGAGTAAGTTTCGAGACTTTCCCGCGTTTCAGAACCTTGCGAACAATCCCCACTTTCAGGAACTGGTAGGAAAGCCCCGGGCGTCACGCTGAACGCTTCCGGAATGAAAAAAGCATAGAGCAGTTGCAACTGAGAGCGAGGGATGAAGCTTTCGAGTATAATTCCCGCCATTGCGGAAGGAGCGCCACCCTATGGCCAATGTAAAAGCCTGCGGCGGAAACTGGAATGGAGTGCAAGACGAAAGCTTCACATGGACTAATGATGACACCACGAACGCCGTCGTCATCAGTCAGGACGGAAACAACACGTGGCCGTTCACCACACCAACAGTTTTGCCCTTTACTCTGACGGTACCCAGGAAAACTACCAGTCCGGGCACACTAGCCTGTCAGTTGATCAGCACACCCGGTACCTATACCTATAACTCTGCACCCTGTCCCACGGAGGGAAACCCGAAGACCGTGATCATTTCTTAGCAGCGTATACAGCGGGCACTCGTATCCAGGGCGCGGTGCGAAGAACTCCTGCTACAGTGGTACGACTTCAGGCTGTATGACCTTAGGAGGCGGCGGAAACAGTGTTTCATGCGCCGCGGTCTGACCGCAGCGGCTAAAAAGCCGCTGCTGAAAACAAGCAGTTATCGCAGCGCTAAAGCACTGCGCCACCCAAAATCCAGCGCGAGATCGAGTTTTTCCGCAGCCTGTTTAGGAGAATCCTTTGCCAGCTGAGAGCCGCAGCTACATCAATCTTCCGAATCGTCCGGCGGGTCTTCCGTTCAGCGATGCCGTGCTGGTGGGCGATACTCTGTATATCTCCGGACGGATCGGGCTCGACCCGGCGACTGGCGAGGCGCCGGAGAGTATTGATGCTGAGCTGGATCTCTTATTCGACGGCTTCCAGGCGGTGCTCGGCGAAGCGGGCATGACCATGGACGACCTGGTATGGGTGCAGGTCTACGCGCCGGATGTTTCTTTGTGGCAGCAGTTCAACGCTGCTTATCTGAAGTTGTTCTCGCGGGAGTTTCCTGCGCGCGCGTTTTTGGGATCGGGCACGCTCTTGTTGAAGGGACGTTTTGAGATGCTGGGGATTGCGGTGAAAGATCGCTCCTAGCTTCTGGCCGCTAGCTCCCCGCCAACAATGTCTGCTGGTTTGCATACGCCATCATCGCCTAAAGCGCGGTTGCCAGAAGCCAGTAGCCAAGAGCACGCGGCGTTATTTCTCTCTCGCCACCACGAATTCCGGCGCCCACAAGAGGGCTCGTTTGATCTCCGAATCCGGAAATGTGCAGATCGCCTTACGCGCTGATTCGGCGTACCGAGCGGCCTCTTTGGAGGCGTATTCGAGGGACCCATAGCGGTTCAGGATGTCCAAGATATCGGCGTGCGTGACGCCATTGAAGGCGCGGTCGCCGAGGACGGTTTCGATTTGCTGGCGCTCGGCGGGGGTGCAACGTTCAAGCGTATGAATGACGGCCATGGTGGCTTTGCCCTCACGCAGGTCGCTGGCTACGGGCTTGCCCAGCACACTCTCTGAAGCGGTGAGGTCGAGCACGTCGTCCACGATTTGGAAGGCTAACCCGAGATCGCGTCCGTACTGGCCCAGGCGTTCTTCCTCTTGCCCGGTGGCGTCGCCGAGAATGCCGCCGACTCGCATGCACACCGAGAACAGGCACGCGGTTTTGCGGTAGATCAGATCGAGATGCTCCTGCAGCGAGATCAGCTTGCCGAGCTTTTCCATCTGGAGCAGTTCACCTTCGACCATCTGCTGCGTCAGTTCGATGAGCACGTCGAGGATGCGGAAGTTGCGCTCCTGCACCGCGATCTTGAAGGCCTGCATGTAGAGCCAATCGCCGGCCAGCACGCACATCGAGTTGCCCCACTGCGTGTTGGCGGCAGGACGGCCGCGGCGGAGCTGGGCTTCGTCGATGATGTCGTCGTGGACGAGCGTCGCGGTGTGGATGATCTCGACGACGGTGGCGAGCTTTACCGAGCCATTGCCCTTGTAACCGAAAAGCTTGGCGGAGAGCAGCAACAGCGCCGGCCGGATTCGCTTGCCACCACCGGCGCGCAGGTACTCGCCGATCTCCGTAATCGCGGCGACGTTCGAAACCGTGTCGCGACCGAATTCTTCTTCGATTGCGACAATGTCGTCACGGAGAAGGTCGAAGATTTCTTTCCCGTTGATGGACGTGGTTGCGCTCAATGTCCCTAGTTGCTCCGTTAATTAGTTGCTGCGGTAATTCGTGAACTGCAGATCGATGCCAAAGTCCTGCTGCTTGACCATCGCGATGATTTCCTGCAGCGTGTCACGATCCTTGCTGCTGATCCGCACTACATCGGCCTGAATGGAAGCCTGTGCTTTTTTCTTCGAATTCTTGACGAGCTTCACGATCTCTCGCGCCTTTTCGATCGGGATCCCCTGCTGCAGGGTGATCTTTTGTTTTACGGTGCTGCCGGCGGCGGGCTCGAGCGCGCCGTAGGTCAGGCCTTTTAGGGGTACGCCGCGTTTGACGAGTTTCTGCTGGAAGACGTCGTTTACCGCCTTCATCTTGAACTCGTCGGCGGAGTGAAGCATGATCGCGTCGGTTCCTTCCATCGCGATCTGGGACTTCGAGTCCTTCAGATCGAAGCGAGTGCTGACTTCCTTCATCGCTTGCTGGATGGCGTTGGCGACTTCGGCAAGGTCGATTTTGCTGACGATATCGAAACTGTTATCAGGCATGGAATGTCACTGCAACGGTTGCTGTCAAGAAATATGGCGGCCTGCTAAATCTCCGGATTATTATGCTGAGCGAATTCCTGCTCGAAGTCCGAACTCCCAAGGATCGCTCGCCCCAAGTGTGTACCCATGAGGGTAACAGAAGAGGCATTATCTGCGCGGGCTGGATACCGGTGGTGAGGTGGGTCGTGAAGGGTACACGAGCGAAACCCAACATGAATCGTCATCCTGATCGAAGCGAAGGGTCTGCTTTCTTGACAGTGCGCGAGACAGCAGGTCCTTCGCTTCGCTCAGGATGAAAAAATCTTGTGAAATTGAGAGTTAAAGAGTAGGGCCTGAATTGTTCAGCGCGAGTCCAAAGAATTTGTAGAAATTCTGTGCGGTTTGCGAGCCGATCTCTTCTGCTGACAAGTTGCGCAGTTCGCCGATCTGGCGGGCTACCTCCCGTACAAACACGGGTTCGTTGCGCTGGCCGCGATGCGGAATTGGGGCCAGGTAGGGCGAGTCGGTTTCAATCAGCATGCGGTCGAGCAGAACAATTTTCGCCGCGTCGCGGATTGGCTGCGCCTTCGGAAACGTAATGTTGCCTGCAAAAGAAATCATGAAACCCAGATCCAGCCCGCGTCGCGCATGTTCCACGCTTCCCGTGAAGCAGTGCAGAATGCCGCCTAACCCGCTGGAGCCCCAGTGCTCGGTGATCATTGCGAGACAGTCGTCCCACGCATTCTCGCTATTGTCGGATGGGCGGCAGTGAATGATGATGGGCAACTTCGCCGCCTTTGCCAACTCCATTTGCCGCACGAAGACTGTCTTCTGTAATTCGCGGGGCGAGTGGTCGTAAAAATAGTCGAGGCCGATTTCTCCCCAGGCAATCACTCGGGGATGGCGCGCCCATAGCAGCATTTGGGAATCGGCGGCTTCGTTCGCAAGGTTGGCTTCGTGAGGATGAATTCCGACGCTGGCCCATATTCTAGGATATTCCGGCTTTCCGTCGTATTTCTCAGCCAACTGAATGCCACAGTCGGCCGTCTCTGGGCCGTCACCATTTCCGATTGCTAGATAGGCTTCGATCCCGCTCTGTTTCGCGCGCGCTAGCACTTCGTCGCGATCGCTGTCGTAGCGATTGCCTTCGAGATGGGCATGAGAGTCGATGAACATCAGTGGGGTGGTCCGTGGTCAGTGGCCCGAGACCTTTCTATTTCAACCGCGTCCCTACTGGCACGTCTTCCAGAAAGCTTGCCAGCACAGGTTTGCCGCCCTCGGGCGAAGCGGCTACGATCATGCCATTTGATTCGAGGCCGCGCAGTTTGCGGGGCGCGAGGTTCGCCACGATCACTACCTTGCGTCCGATCAGGGTTTCCGGCTCATAGGCCTCGGCAATGCCGGCTATCAGCTGGCGGATTTCGGTTCCGAGATCGACTTCCAGGCGGAGCAATTTGTCGGCGCCTTTTACGCGCTCGGCGGTCTTTACCTGGGCTACTCGCAATTCTATTTTCGCGAAGTCGTCGATGCTGATCTTGCCGTGGGGGATTGTGGCGGCTGGCTGTGGCGTGCCGGCAGCCGGTTGCCTCGTTGCGCTCGGCTGGACGAGCGAGACGCCCGTCCCTCCACTTTGCTCTTCCATTTTCTGCATCCTCTCGACCGCCGATTTGTCTGCCCTTGGAAACACGGCTTGCACCTCGCCTAGCTTTGTGCCCAGGTGCAACTGTCCCCACTGCAATTGCTGGAGGTCGAATTTCCGGATGTCGCCGAGGCCCATCTGGGCCCAGATCTTTGCGGTGGCGTCGGGCATCACGGGATGGGCTAGAGCGGTTACAATCCGCAGAGCTTCGGCGCTGGTGTAGAGCACGGTTGCCAGGCGGGAGCGGCTCTCTTCGTCCGTGTCCTTCTTTTCGCCCAGAGCCCAGGGCTCGTTTTCGACGATGTACTTATCCACGGCGCTGACCAGTCCCCAGGCTGTTTCGAGCGCTCTTGAGAACTGGTATTGGTCGAAGAGTGTGCCGTAATCGGCGATCGTTTTTCTTGCGGCGTCCGCAATTGTGGCGTCTGCCGCAGTGTGTGCCGCGTGCGAAGGGTATGGTACTTCTCCCTTGAAGTACCGCGTGATCATGGTCAGGGTGCGGCTGGCGAGGTTGCCGAGCCCGTTCGCTAGATCGGAGTTGTAGCGCTGCACGAGCGCGTCGAAACTAAACGATCCATCCTGCCCAAAGACTACTTCGCGCAGCAGGAAATAGCGGAGGGCGTCGGTGCCGAGCACGTCGACGATGGTTTCGGCGCGCACGATATTGCCGCGCGACTTCGACATTTTGCTTTCTTCAAACAGCAGCCAGCCGTGGGCCGTGATCCCCTTGGGCAACGGCAGTCCGGCGGCGAGCAGGAACGCCGGCCAGTACACGCAATGGAAGCGCACAATCTCTTTGCCGATCATGTGCACGTCGGCGGGCCAGTACTTGTCGAATTTGCTGGTGTCGTTTGAGCCATAGCCGAGCGCGGTAATGTAGTTGGCCAGCGCGTCGAGCCAGACGTAGATCACGTGCTTGGGATCGTCCGGTACAGGGATGCCCCAGGAGAACGTCGAGCGGCTGATGGAAAGATCGCGCAGGCCGCCGCGCACGAACGAGAGCACTTCATTGCGCCGGGTCTCGGGGCGGATGAAATCGGGCTGCTCGGTGTAAAGGCGGATCAACTGGTCCTGGAATGCCGAGAGCTTGAAAAAGTAATTCTCTTCCTGCACCGTTTCGGTGGGGCGGCCGCACTCGGGGCAGGGCGCGCCGGGACCGACGGAATCGACGTAGAGTTCGTCAAACACGCAGTATTGCCCGGTGTAGTGGCTCTTGTAGATGTGGCCGTTGTCCTTTATGCGCTTCCACAAAACTTGCACGCCCTGTTTGTGCCGGTCGGAGGTGGTGCGGATGTAATCATCGTAGGTCAAGCCCATGCGGTCCCAGAGCGTACGGAATTCCGCGGAGACTTGATCGGCGAACTGCTGCGGCGACTTGCCGGCGGCCTTTGCCGCACGCTCAATCTTTTGACCGTGCTCGTCGGTGCCGGTCAGGAACCAGGTGTCGTCACCGAGCATGCGGTGGCGGCGGGCGATGGTGTCGCAGGCAATGGTGGTGTAGGCGTGTCCGATGTGCGGACGCGCATTGACGTAGTAGATCGGGGTCGTGATGTAGAACGTTTTGCTCATGATTTCGGTTGTGGCGCCGCCAATATTCCCGGCCGATGGTGAATTGCTCCCAGCCCAGCCCCTAAAGGGGCGTCTGGTTTTGAAGACTTATGGCATCGCTAAAGCGATGCCCTTATACGAAAGCGATGCGCTAGTGCATCCATGATACAAAGCCTGGTTCACGTTTTTCGCTCGCCTCGAAGATACTGCTGGATAGCTTCTTGCATCACGGTCCGGAGCGGGACGTGTTGCGTCTCCGCCAGCGTCCGGCAGTCTTCGTATTCCGGCGCGTAGTTGGAGACGCTGCCATTCATGTTGGCGATTTTGATCCGCACCGGACCCCACGTCGTGTCGACCGTTTCCCAGCGCCGGGAGAGCGTTTGCCGCTGTTCTTCGCGGCGGCGCACGCCCAGAGTTGTGGTTTCGGCAAAGATCAATCTTGTCAGACGATTCGCGTCTTCTATTTTCGCAAGCACAGTTAGCAACGCGCCGGGGCGGCTCTTCTTCATTTGCACGGGGACACTGAACACGTCGACCGCTCCTTCGGCCAGCAAGCGCTCCATCGCATAGGCGAGCACTTGCGGGCTGAGGTCATCGAGATTCGCTTCCAGGACGGCGATCCTGTCATTTGATGTGGCTGGCGATGTGGCCGCGTCGTCCGCTGGGTTTGCCTCTCCAATCGTTAGCCGCAGCAGGTTTGGGTGCTCGGGGAATTCTCGAGTGCCCGCGCCGTATCCCGCCTTTTCGATCTTCATCGCCGGAAAGGGCGCGAAGCGGCGGCTCAGCGTCTTCACGATTGCCGCGCCTGTCGGCGTCACCAGCTCGACCTGTTGTCCAGACGAATACACTGGTGCATCCTGAAGCAACTTCAGCGTCGCTGGTGCGGGTACGGGAAGGGTTCCGTGCGCGCACTTGACGGTTCCGCCGCCCACGTTCAGGGGCGAGCAGACCCATTCTTCGACCGCGAGGGATTCCGCCCCCACGGCGGCGCAAACAATATCGACCATGGCATCGACGGAGCCGACTTCGTGAAAGTGGACTTGCTCGATGGATGTGTTGTGAATCTCGGCCTCGGCCTCGCCTAGCGCATCGAAGATTCGAATCGCGGTTGCCTTCGCGGTGTTGCCGATGGTGGCTTTTTCGATGATCTTGCGAATGTCAGCCAGGTTGCGGCCGTAGCCGTGGTGATGATGCTCGTGCGAGTCTCCGTGTTCTTGAACATGAGGATGACTGTGCGCTTCCTCTTGCTCCCAGAAGACTTCGCGCGGCAGATCTTTTTCACCATTGGCGTACACGTCCACTTTGGTCGCGGCAATTCCGCCTCGCTCTACCCGCGATATCTCTAGCCGGGCTCCGATATTGAGTGCTGTGACCGTGTTTTCCAGAAGCTTTGGAGACACTCCGGCATCCACCAGCGCGCCTAGAAACATGTCGCCGCTTATGCCGGAAAAACAGTCTAGGTACGCAATGCGCATAAAAGTTCAAAAGCTTCACCACAGGGGTCACAGAGGTTCACGGGGGTTCACAGAGGAAATCTGGAACATGTGCCCCTGTGTCCTCTGTGGTTACGATTCTCGTCTCGGCCGCGTCGAACTTTCATCATAGGGAACGCTCTCCGCTCCGTCAAACCCGCTGCCCGTCGCTAGTTTGTTAGAATCACTGTTCCTTCAATAGGTTAGCAATAGGTTAGAGGAATCCTTGTACCGATATCTGGAACGCCGGCTGGTCGAGCATCTTCGCGAGTTTCTGCGTCGCACCTATGACTTGGACAGCGCGAACATCGTCGTCGAGCAGCCGCCGAAAATTGAATTTGGCGAGTATGCGCTGCCTCTCGCTTTCGAACTTGCCCGGAAGCTTCGCAAGGCCCCACGCAAGATTGCGGAGGAGATTGTCGCCGGGGTCGGCGCGATTCCGGGTTTTGAGAAATTCGAGGTTGCGGGCGCTGGGTACATCAACGTTCGCGTGAACCGCGCCGAGTTGGCCACGGCTCTCGTCGCGGATCGATCTCCAGCCGCGGATGTTCCCGCCGGCAAAGTGCTGGTCGAGCATTCGAGCATCAATCCCAACAAGGCGGCGCATATCGGGCACCTGCGCAACGCCATTCTGGGCGATACGTTCGTCCGGCTGCTGCGGTTTGCGGGCAGGGAAGTGGATGTCCAGAACTACATCGACAACACCGGAGCGCAGGTTGCGGACGTGGTGGTGGGATTCCTGCATATCGAGAAGAAGTCGAGCGCTGAAATCGAGGCGCTCGCTGCCGCGGCCCGATTTGATTACGTATGCTGGGATCTCTATGCCCGTGTTTCGCAGTGGTATGAAGAGGATAAAGCCAACTTGCAGGCGCGCGCTGCTACGCTGCACTCGATTGAGGAAGGGAATAACGAGGTAGCAGCGATTGCTGACTTGATTTCTGTGGCCGTTCTTAAGCGCCATCTTGAAACCATGGACCGGCTCGACATTGAGTACGACTTCCTGCCGCGCGAGAGCGAAATTTTGCACCTGCATTTTTGGGAGGCGGCGTTTGCCAAGCTGAAAGAAGCGGGCGTGCTTACTTACGAGGACGCGGGCAAGAACTCGGGCTGTTGGGTTATGCGGCGGGCTGGAACGTCAAAATCTGGAACCGCAGAGATCGCTGAGAACGCAGAGAACATCGAGATCAAAGCGGAAGATTTGCGCGTAGACACCTTCGCTTCGTCCGGTGCGGGCTCTGAAGGCGCCAAGAGTGACGTTGCAGTTCGCCTCACTCATGTTCCCACCGGGGTGGTCGTGACTTCCGACTCAGAGAATTCACAACGCAAGAATCGCGAGCGCGCGATGACTCTCTTGCGCATCAAGATCCATGAGCTTCAGAAGGAGAAAATCACAGAGGAAGACCAGAAAGTTATCGTTCGCTCTAACGGAACAGTCGGGTACGTCGGCAAAGATATTGCCTATCACATGTGGAAGTTTGGGCTGCTGGGACGTGATTTCGGGTATCGGAAATTCTATCGATATCCGAATGCTCACGATTGCTGGATTTCAACCACGGACGGCGAGAAAGATCATCCTCACTTTGGCGATGTGGCGGAGATTTACAACGTCATCGATGCTCGCCAGTCCGAGGCGCAGAACACGGTGATCGAAGCTTTGCGAGGACTCGGCCACGGAGAAGCCGCCGATCGCTACACGCACTTCTCCTACGAGATGGTGGCGCTCACTCCGCGCTGCGCCGCGGAACTTGGCTACAAGCTGAGCGAGGAAGATCAGGCCAGGTCTTGGATCGAGGTTTCGGGCCGCAAGGGATTCGGCGTGAAGGCGGACGATCTTCTGGACGCTCTGATCGCCTCGGCTCGCAAAGAAGTGGATGGGCGTCATCTCGAGTTGAACGAAGCTGAGCGCGCCGGCATTGCCACGCAGATCGCCATCGGGGCGTTGCGCTACTTCATGCTGAAGTTCACGAAACCCTCGGTGATCGCCTTCGACTTCAAGGACGCGCTGAGTTTCGAGGGCGACACGGGGCCGTATGCGCAGTATGCGGTCGTTCGCGCTTCCAACATTTTCCGCAAAGGGGGATTGGATCCGGATGCGTTCTGCAGAGACGCGGCAAGCCGCGACTCTCACTCCTCGAGTGACGGTCCTGCCGCGGGAGACGAGGCAAGCCTCGTCTCTGCAGGAGGTTTTTCTAAGTACCTTAACGGCGAATCGGGTAACGACATCTGGGAGCTCTGGCTTTCGGCTGCGAAGACCACTTATGTTGTGAGCCAATGCATCGCGACCACCGAGCCTGCCTATCTTGCCAAGCATGTGTTTCAACTGGCGCAGCTTTTCAACACTTTCTATCACCGCTATCCAATCCTGAGCGAAGCGGATGAGGGGCGGAGGAATTTTCTGTTGGCAACCGCGGCCGTGGTTCGGCGCGAGCTGATTCGCGTTCTCGGCGCGATGGGGATCGGTGTTCCGCCGGTGATGTGAGCCTGTTGCTGTGGTCTGAGCAGGTTGGCAAACCAGGTTTCGCCAAACCAGGTTTCGGCAAACCAGGTTTCGCCAAGCCGGTCTGATCGACCAAGCTGCCGACTCCGCTTGCATCTCCGGCGCTCTAGTGGGCATCTGTTTATATAGGGATCATTCACTTATGAAGAAGAATATCTTTGCAATGGCGTTGCTAACTCTGGTGCTGACCGCGTTGAGCATGGCCTCGAACCCGGGGACTGTTCCTCAGATTCCGCGAACTCTTTCGAATGCTCGGTTCGTGTACGTAGCGGCTTACGATGGCGATCAATTCGATCCTAACCTGTTGCCCGAGGACCGCGCTGCGATTGGCCGCGTCCAGGATGCAATCGAGAAATGGGGCAAGCTGATTGTGGTGTATCGGCCGCAGGAGGCTGACATTATCCTGATGGTGCAGTCTCGACCGTCGGAAGATGTGCTGGCTCTCTACGACGCGCACCGGGATGATGAGTCGAGCCCGCCTTCGTCGACTTATCTATGGCGGGTTATGGGGCGTGGCGGGTTGCAGAAGGCCGAAGTTCCATTGGTTTCGCAGTTTGAGAAGGCTTGGGACAAGACGACGCATTGATGGTGAGGCGCGTCTATATGATTCTGCGTAGAAGAAGCCAATAGTATAAATTTTCTACGGTTCGTATCACGATTGCCTGGACCCCGGCTTTGTTCGTTTCCCACAGTCAATTTCCAAGGCATTGATATAGAATGATTTACAGGTTTTGTTCGCGGTTCCGAAATGGCATCCCCCGTGCACTAAGAGGAAGCAGGTCCAGGTTCACAGATTTACTCGGATCTCAAGAGACCTAAAGCACAGAGCAATACTTGGGCAAGGAGCCCCTCAACTTATGAATCGCGCATCGTTGACCCTAATGTTGGCGGCCACACTGACCGCATCTATCGGATGTACAACCAAGAATTACGTCCGTCAACAGACCACGCCGCTGATCAACAAGACCAATGAACTTGACGACCTGACGGCGAAGAATTCGAAGGACATTAAGGACGTCGATCAGCGCGCGCAAGCGGGAATCCAGGCCGTGCAGGCGCGCACCGCAGAGATAGACCAGAAGGCGATGACAGCTGGAAGCGAGGCCGATAAGGCGCAACTGTCGGCGAACGGCGCGTCGCAGCGGGTGGACGCCCTGACCAACGCGGTCATCAATCTCGATAACTATCGCCCAGTGGTGGAGACGGCGGTGCATTTCGGATTCGACAAGGACAATCTGACGAAG
>Ga0209701_10001408_pt1 | contig 15431 bp, 16 predicted proteins | sample CZO8metaG_4_FD_188356 | JGI IMG/M metagenome (GOLD analysis project Ga0209701, IMG submission 188356) | Vadose zone soil microbial communities from the Eel River Critical Zone Observatory, Northern California, USA - CZOApr15con2H3.8 metaG... | ecosystem: Environmental > Terrestrial > Soil >...
CCGCTTGCGGAGCTTCATCAGGGCTTCGTTGACGGCGATGCGCACCAGCCAGGTATAAAACCGCGAGTCTCCTTGAAATTCCCTGAGGTGCGAGTAGGATTTCAGGAACGCTTCCTGCATCACGTCCTCGGCGTCTTCGCGGTTTCCGGTGATGTTCATCGCCAGGCGAAAGATTTTGCGCTCGTAACGGTTGACAAGCTCCTCGAATGCGGCCAGGTCTCCGGCCCTTGCGGACGCCACCAGGGCAGGCTCGTCCTCGCGCACAATCGAAGATGCCAGCGGCTTGGATTCCGGGGTGCTCACGATAGGTCTGAGAATAACACCAATCCAGTCCAGACGGCTTGACGACCCGAGTGCCTTAACGCTGTACGTTTCCGTTGCCATCTTCAGCCCCATCGTATTGGACTCGTTCGGGCGCTCTTGGATGCACAATTATTTTTCGCTTTGGCTCCGATTCCGCCGCCATGTATCCCTCGCGGCTTTGGAATCGCTTTCGGGGAAGGGCGTTGGCTCTTGACAACTCCCCTTCGGCGGACTACAGTATCGAACGAACGTTCGACTCAACCCATGGCTCACCGGTGGACCGCCGCCCATCTCAATGCACCCCGCAATAAGCTGAAGCATATTCTTGGGCATGCCGCCCGGGTATTCTCTGAAAAAGGCTTTGAGGGGGCTTCCATCCGCGACATCAGCCGCGCCAGCCGTGTCTCCCTTGCCGGGTTGTACTACTATTTCGAAAGCAAGCAGAAACTCCTGTATCTCATTCAATCCAATGCCTTTACAAGCATTCTCGAGCGCCTCCAGGAGCGCCTGAAATCAGCCCGAAAACCCAAGGAGCGGCTCCGCATCCTGATCAGCAACCACATTGAGTATTTCTTGTGTAACCCCATTGAAATGAAAGTGATGGCCCACGAAGAGGACGCCCTCGAGGACCCCTATCGCAAGGAGGTTCTCGAAATCAAGCGGCGATACTACGAAATCGCCCGCGGCATCTTCGACGAATTGCGCCGCGAGGGGCAAGTCGCGCGGATCAATCCGCGCGTCGCTGTGCTGAGCCTGTTTGGGATGATGAATTGGGTCTACAAGTGGCATAACCCCGAGGTGGATCCGCAGGCTGAGGTCCTGGGAGAAACCATCGCCGGAATTTTTCTGCACGGAGTGTGTAACGGGAAGTTTTCGAATGGCGCGCGGGCAGACGCTCTGCGCGAACGCTCGGCGGAGCAGCGCATTCGGGCAGCCGGTTAGCGCGTCCCCGGTGAGATTTAGATGTGACCTTACAGCAACGGAGGAGCACCATGGCAACGACGCAAGTGGTTGAACAAAAAGAACTGGTTCATTACCGCGTGGACAACGGCATCGCCATTCTGGAGATGGATGATCCGCCGGCCAACACCTATACCTACGAAATGATGGTGCAACTCGACCGCAACATCCTTCAGGCGCGCATGGACGACAGCGTCCATGTGATTGTCGTGCGCGGCGCGGGGAACAAGTTCTTTTCGGCGGGCGCGAGCATTCCCATGTTGTGCAAGGCGGACCCCACGTTCAAGTATTACTTCTGCCTGCACGCCAACGAAACGCTGTCCCGTTTCGAGCAGACGCCGAAGCTGGTGATTGCCGCGCTGAACGGGCACACCGTCGGCGGCGGCCTGGAAATAGCGCTGGCCTGCGACATCCGCATCGCCCGGCAGGAAGCCGGCAAGATTGGTTTGCCCGAAGTGAACCTCGGCGTGCTCCCGGGCACCGGCGGAACGCAGCGGCTCTCGCGCGCCATTGGCCGGACGCGAGCGCTGGAGTTGATGGTTACGGGCCGCACGTTCAGTTTCGAAGAAGCGCTCGAGTGGGGCTTGGTCCATTACATCTACGACCGCGATACCTTCTGGGATGACGTGATGGCCTATGCGCGGCAGTTCTGCCCGCCCAATAAGGCCTCGCGCGCGGTCGGCCGCATCAAGCGCTCCGTTGTCACCGGATCGGAAGTTCCCTTTGCCGAAGCGCTGGGCATCGAGCGCGAATTGCAGCAACTGCTCTTCACCAGCGAGGACGCCAAGGAAGGTCTGGCCGCCTATGTGGACAAGCGGCAGGCGCAGTTCAAAGGGAAATAGCGAAAGCCTCGCGCCGCACTACAGGATTCGGAGAACTTCGTAGACGCCGAGATTCGAGGGAGACGCCATGGCCACAGCAGCGCAACTGCAGGTCAAGCCCGGAAAGCTCTTCATCGGAGGCAAGTGGGTGGACGCTGCCTCGGGGAAGACGTTCCCGACCGTAAACCCCGCCACCGGTGAAACCATCACCGTCGTTGCCGAAGGCGATGAGCGAGACGCTTCGGCGGCGGTGGAGGCCGCCTTCACGGCATTTCATTCTGGCCCGTGGCCGGAGATGAGTGCGTCCGATCGCGGCAGGATTCTCTGGAAAATCGGCGACCTCGTTGACAAATACAACGAAGAGCTTGGCACGCTTGAGACGCTCGACAACGGCAAGCCGATTTTCGAGTCGCGCCAGGTGGACATGCCCATGGTCGCGGAAGTATTTCGCTACTACGCGGGTTGGGCGACCAAAATTCACGGCGAGACGGTTCCGGTAAAGGGCCCGTTCCTGAACTACACCCTGCGTGAGCCGCTGGGGGTGGTGGCCGCTATCGTCCCGTGGAATTTTCCGCTCCTGCTGGCCTCATGGAAAGTGGCTCCGGCGCTGGCTGCCGGAAACACCGTGGTCCTCAAGCCTGCGAGTTGGACGCCTCTCACGGCGCTGCGGCTCGCCGAAATCTGTCAGGAGGCGGGCGTTCCCGATGGCGTGGTCAACGTAATTACCGGTCCCGGCGCGACGCTGGGCAAAGCCCTGGTGAAACATCCGAAGGTGGCCAAGGTGGCCATCACCGGCGAAACGCGAACGGGCCAGGAAATCCTGCGTGACTCGGCCGACACGCTGAAACGCGTAACCCTCGAGCTCGGAGGCAAATCGCCGAACATCGTTTTTGCCGACGCCGATCTGGACGCCGCGGTGCGCGGCGCGACCATCGGAATTTTCTACGGTAAGGGCGAAGTTTGCGCCGCAGGCTCGCGTCTTTTTGTGGAGAAGAAAATCCACGACGATTTCATGCACAAACTTGTAGAGCGCGCGAAGAAAGTCCAGCCCGGCGACCCGCTCGATCCCAAGACGCGCTTCGGTGCACTGGTCAGCGAGCGGCAGATGCAGACCGTGCTCGGCTACATCGAGAAGGGCAAGGCCGAAGGTGCCAAGCTGGTTGCGGGCGGCGAACGCTCCAGCTTCGGCAATGGGAAAGGCTGTTTTGTTCAGCCCACGATCTTCGACGGTGTGCGCAACGACATGACCATCGCCCGCGAAGAAATCTTCGGCCCGGTGCTCGCGGGAATCGAGTTTGGCGAAATGGACGAGGCCATCCGTCTCGCGAATGAAACGCAGTATGGGCTCGCCGCAGCCGTCTGGACGCGCGACATTGGAAAAGCGCACCGCGTCGCGCGCAAGCTCCAGGCCGGAACCGTGTGGATCAACACGTACAACAATTACGACGCCGCGGCCGCCTTCGGCGGCTACAAAATGAGCGGCTACGGCCGCGAACTCGGCATGCACGCTCTGGAACACTACACGCAAATCAAGAGCGTTTGGGTGAATCTGGCATAAATGCGCACGCTGCCTGATTATCTTCGCCGGGGCATGCGGCTGGTGATCGTCGGCTGCAATCCCGGTGAACAATCGGCGCGCCTGGGCCACTATTACGCGGGGCGCGCAAATCTGTTCTGGCCGCTGCTGTACGATTCGAGGATTGTGCCGGAGCCCCTCGAGTATAAGGACGACAAGCGCATGATCGAATTCGGCATCGGGCTGACGGATCTGGTGAAGCGGCCGACGCGCGGCGTCGAGGAAATCGACCGGCAGGAGTTCGCCGAGGGGCGCATCATCCTTTCGCAGAAGCTCGAGGAATTTGTGCCGCGCGTGGTCGGTTTCAACGGGAAGATCGTTTTCGAGATGTTTGCGCAGCGGCCCTGCAAGCTGGGCTTGCAGAAAGAGAAGCTCTACGGTGCGCAGGTGTTCGTGCTGCCTTCCACCAGCGGTCAGAACGCCATCGGCCGGGGAAACAAATTGCGCTATTTCCGCCAGCTCGCAAAGGTGTTGGAGAGACTTAAGAGCTAGCCGCGATGCCAGGGATGAGGATTGACCATGTCGAATGCAGCGCAACGCGCTTCCTCCGGCCCGCTGGTGCTGGAGACGCGCGATGCCGGCGTGCTCACGCTGACGCTGAACCGCCCGGATCGGCTGAACGCCCTCAATCCGGAGTTGGGCGCCGCGCTGAGCCAGGCGCTCGACCGCGCCGCGCATGACCCGGATGTGCGCGTCGTTGTGCTCACCGGGGAAGGCCGCGCCTTCAGCGCCGGAGGTGACCTTGCCGCGATCCGCGACGCGCGCGACCGCGGCGCCATCGCCGAGCTCGAACCGCTCCTGCGCGCGGGGCAAAAAATCGTGCTGACCATGCGTACCATGCGCCAGCCCGTGATTGCCGCTGTAAACGGAGCAGCCGCGGGCGGAGGGATGAACCTCGCGCTTGCCGCAGACATTCGCATCGCCGCCGAGGACGCCGTGTTTGCTCAGAGCTTCGCCAAGGTCGGGCTGTTTCCGGACTTCGGAGGGACATTCCTCCTCCCGCGCTTGGTCGGCGAATCACGTGCCGCGGAAATGTTTTACACCGGAGACCTGATTGACGCGCAAACCGCCCTGCGGATTGGCGTCGTGAATCGCGTCGTGCCTGCAGCCCATTTGGCGGCCGAAGCGCGCGCGTTGGCCACAAAGATCGCCGAGGGCCCGCCTCTGCCAATTCGTACTGCGAAGCAGGTCTTGTTCGCCAAAGACCGCGAGGAGCTCGAGCGCGCCCTGGAATTCGAAGTCCGGACACAGATGGAATGTTTCCGCACCGAAGATTGCGGCGAAGCTCTTCGCGCGTTTTTCGAAAAACGCGCGCCGAAATTTCAAGGCCGGTAAGAACCGGGGCCGCGAACGGATTTGCAATGATTTCGCCCGGGCGCTGCTGCGCCGGGCGACCGAGACCGAGGAGGATCGCAGACCATGCCCGCAACACGCATTTCGACGTTTGACGATTGGGTGGATCTGTTCCGGGTCTGGCAAAAAGATATCGGAGTGGCTTACCCCGAGGTGGTGAATTATCAATTTGAGGCCAAGTTCGGCCCGACGCGCTCGAATGAAATCGAGTTCGGCGCGTACAAGGGCCGGCCGAAGTGGGAAAAGCTCATTCAAATCCCTGACCAGCGCATGCGCGACGCTCTGATGAACCTGATCGTCTTTCAGGGCGACACCGAGTTTGCTTCCGTCGAGCAGCAGCGCCGCCTGTTTGAGAACGCTCCCTCCGAGCACGACCGCGAGTCGCTCTGCCGCGTGGTGACCGAAGAGATGCGCCACGGCTGGCAGATGTGCCACCTGTTGATCAGCCATTTCGGCTACACCGGGCGCGTCGAGGCGCAAAAAATGCTCGAGCGGCGCGCCTTTGACCAGAAGCGCCTGCTCGGCGCCTTCAATCAGGACGTTAACAACTGGCTCGACTTTTTCACCTACACGGATTTCGTGGACCGCGACGGCAAATACCAGCTCACTATGCTGAGCTATTCGGGATTTGCGCCCCTGGCGCAGTCCATGATCCCCATGCTCAAGGAGGAGTCCTTCCACTTGGGCACCGGCCAGGACGGCATCAAGCGCATCGTCAAGGCCGGTGTCATGCCGCTCCCGCTCATTCAGAAATACATCAACAAGTGGATTCCGGTGAGCCTCGATCTGTTTGGAGTGGACCGTTCGAGTTCCGCGCACTGGTTCTACGTTTGGGGCCTCAAGGGCCGCTACGACGAGCCGCAAGCCCGGCAGGAAGCCAATCTCGAGCGCATGAACGAGCATAGCCGCGAGCTGTTCCATCTCGAGTGCAAGAAGCTCGTCGAACAAGTCAACAAGAATGTTCCGCCGGGCCAGCCGCTGCTCTACGTTCCGGACATCAAGTTCAACCGGCACATCGGCGAATTTGCCGGGCAGCCCTACAGTGTGGCCGGAGAACTCCTGAGCGCCGGCGCGCACGAATCGCATTGCCGCGAAATGCTGCCGCAGCCGGAAGACGTGAAACTGGTCAACGAAATTCAGGCCACTGAACCCAAGTGGATTTCGCCGAAAGGGACCATCCAATAATCAGCATGGCGAAAGCAACCGTCAAATTTCTGCATAAGCCCACATGAACCTCCTGCCGCAATGCAAGAGGTCTCTTGCAGAACGCCGGGGCGAATCTGGAGTTTCGCGACCTCAACAAGGAAAGATTGACGGCCGCGGAACTCGACCATCTGATTGGCCGTCGCGATTACAAATTGTTTTTGAACGCGCGCAACGAACTCTATCGCCGGCGCAACATGGGCGAGAAGCCTCCCTCGCGCGCGGAAGCGCTCAAGCTGATGGCGCAGGAGCCAAACCTGATTCGCCGCCCGGTGGTGATTCGCGGCGATCAAATCGTTTTGGGCTTCGACGAAGAGGCGCTCAAGAAGCTGGTGAAGTGAGCACACCGGGCGCGGACCATCCGCCCCGGACGGCGCCCGTCCGAAGGAAGCCCGCAGGACGATGACGAAAGAATTGATCCAACTGAGAGTGAACGGCGAGACGCGCGAAGTGGCCGTTCCGCCGTACAAGCTGCTTCTCGACGTCCTGCGCGAAGACCTCGGCCTGACCGGGTCGAAGCGCGGCTGTGACGATTCGAGTTGCGGCTCCTGCGCCGTCCTGGCCGACGGTGTTCCGATTCTCGCGTGCGTGGCGATTGCCTCGTGCTATCAGGACGCCGGGATCACCACCGTCGAGGGCATCGCTCCGCCAGGCGAATTGACGCCGCTCCAGGAAAGTTACGCGGCGGCCGGCGGGTCGCAATGCGGATTCTGCTCGCCGGGTTTTTTGATTTCCATCAAGGCGCTGCTCGAACGCAACCCCAATCCTTCCGACGAAGAAATCCGCGTCGCGCTTTCTTCGAATTTGTGCCGCTGCACGGGCTACATGCAAATCTATGAATCCGTAAAGCGGGCCATGGCGCACGGAGCCGCGCGTGTCGCGGCTGCCCCGGCGCCGGTGGGGCGGTAGGCGATGGCGCCTCTTTCCATCATCGGAAAACCGCTGGCGATGACCGATTCTCCGGCCAAGGTCACCGGCTTCGGCAAGTATGCCGACGATTTATCCGTCCCCGGAATGCTCGTTGGCAAAATCCTGCACTCGCCGCACGCCCATGCGCGGATTCGTTCCATCCAGGCGGCCAAAGCATTGGCCATGCCCGAGGTGAAGGCCGTCGCCACCGGGCAGGACACCCGAATCCCCTACGGCATTCTCCCCATCGGCCACGACGAGCGCGCCCTCGCACTCGACAAAGTCCGCTATATCGGCGATAACGTCGCCGCTGTTGCCGCCACAACCGAGCAAGCCGCCGAGCGCGCGCTGGATCTGCTCGAGGTGGACTACGAGGTTTTGCCCGCCTGGTTCGACCCGCTGGAATCCATGAAAGCCGCCGCCGCATGGATTCACGACGAAAAGCCCAACAACATCGAAAAGGAATATCACCACGAGTTTGGCGATCTTGCCAAAGGATTTGGCGAGGCCGCCTTTGTCCGCGAGGAGCGCTACTTCGCCGGCGAAGTCAATCACGCTGCCATGGAGCCGCACGCGACGCTCGCCCTCTGGGAACCCGATGGCCGCCTGACCGTGCATTCTTCGACGCAGGTGCCCTACTACCTGCATCGCACCATTGCCGAAGTCTGCGAGATGCCCATGAGCCGCATCCGCGTCATCAAGCCGCTGGTGGGCGGCGGCTTCGGCGGAAAGAGCGAGGTGATTCCTCTCGAAGTCATCGCGCCGGTCCTGGCGGTGAAGGCCAAGCGCCCGGTGAAGATCACCTACACGCGCGAAGAAGTATTCCTCGCGCATCGCGGCCGGCCCATCACCATTGTGGAATTGAAGATGGGCATCACGCGCGAAGGGAAAATTTCGGCCGTTGCGGCGCGCGTCGTTCAGGATGGCGGCGCCTATTGCGGGTACGGGCCGGTCACCGTGCTCTATTCCGGCGCCCTGCTCGGCGCCATCTACGACATTTCCAATGTGCGCTACGACGGGTTCCGCGTGCTCACCAATAAGCCCGCGTGCGGCGCGATGCGCGGCCACGGCACAGTCAATGTTCGTTTCGCGTTTGAGTCCATGCTCGACGCGCTGGCCTGCGATGCGGGTCTCGATCCCGCCGAAGTCCGCCGCCGGAATCTCTTGAAGGCGCCCTGCATCACGGTCAACGGCCTGCGTGTGACCAGCTACGGCTTGCCCGAATGCATTGAAAAAGTCGTCGAGCGTTCCGGCTGGGCGCAGAAAAAAGGCCAGTTGCCGAAGGGTCGCGGCATCGGCGTGGCCTGCAGCCATTATGTCAGCGGCGCGGCGAATCCCATTATCCGCTCAAACATGCCGCATACCACCGTCAACATCAAGGTTGACCGCGACGCCGCCGTGACCGTCTATACCGGAGCTTCCGAAATCGGTCAGGGCTCGGACACCATGCACGTGCAGATCGCTGCGGAAATCCTGGGCATCAGGCCCGGGCGCGTCCACCTCGTAGCGGCGGACACGGAGCTTACTCCCGTGGATCTGGGAAGCTATTCCAGCCGCGTGACGTTCATGGCCGGCAACGCCTGTCTTGCGGCTGCGCAAAAAATACGGGATCAGATTTTTGCCGCCGTCGCGAAAAAGTTCGGCTGTGATGCGGCCCGGCTCGAGGCCCGCGACGATTCTATCTTCGCGAAGGATGACCCGCGCCTGCGCATCGGCTTTGACGACGCCGTGGTCCTGGCGATTGATTTTCATGGCGCGCTGGTCGCCCAGGGCTCCTATACGCCTCCGGAAGAGTCCCGCGGGGGGAAGCACAAAGGCGCGGGAGTCGGGCCGTCTCCCTCGTACAGCTACAGCGCGCAAGTCGCGGAAGTTTCCGTGGACACCGAGACAGGCCAGGTGACCGTGGAGCGCATCGTCGCGGCCCACGATTGCGGCAAAGCCCTCAATCCCGTCACCGTCGACGGCCAGGTGATTGGCTCGGTGTATATGGGCCTGGGGCAGGCCGTGCAGGAGGAGATGGTCTGGGAGAACGGCCGGCTTATGAATCCTTCGCTGCTCGAATACCGGATTCCCTCGACGCTCGAGACCCCGTTGATCGAGTCCATCATCGTCGAGAGCGAAGATCCCGAAGGCCCCTTCGGCGCGAAGGAAGCCGGCGAAGGTTCGCTGGCGGCAACCATCCCGGCCGTGGCCAACGCGATTTACGATGCCGTGGGCGTGCGCCTCAACACGCTGCCCATCACTCCGGAGAAGGTGCTCGCCGCGCTGCGCGAAAAAGAGAAACAGGAGCGTGCCCGCAACGGCGCAAAGGGAGGTGCACGATGAGCCTCCCGGAAACGCGTGTGCTTCGCCCGAAGACAGTGGAAGAAGCGGTCCGCATCCTCGCGGAAAACGGACCGGATGCAATGATCCTTGCGGGCGGAACCGACGTAGTTCCGAACCTGCAAATGAAGCTCTTCAGTCCGCGCGCTCTTGTGGACATCAAACCGATTCGCGCGCTGCGGGGAATCGCTGTGGAAGATTCCGGGACGCTGCGGATTGGCGCGCTCACCACGCTCACCGAAATTGCCGAATCTCCGCTGCTGGCGGCGAAATATCCGGTCCTTTCGAGCGCGGTCGGGACGATCGCTGGTCCTCTCCAGCGCAATATGGGAACCATTGGCGGCAACCTGTGTCTCGAGACGCGCTGTCGCTGGTACAACCAATCCTACTTCTGGCGCAAATCGCTGGGCGGGTGCTTGAAGAAGGATGGTCCGGTGTGCCACGTGGCGCCCGGCGGGTCCCGCTGTTGGGCCGTTTGGTCGGGCGATTCCGCGCCGGCATTTCTGACCCTCGATGCCGAGATCGAAATCATGGGAGCAAAGGGCGCGCGGCGCATCCCTCTGAAGGATTTCTATCGGAATGATGGAATAGACCGCATCGCCTTGCGCAGCGATGAATTGCTCGTTGCCGTCCGCGTTCCTCCGCAAAGCGCGGGCCGCCGGGGCGTTTATCACAAGCTGCGCCTTCGCAATTCCATTGATTACCCGCTCGCGGGCGTTGCCGTGTCTATGGATGTGGATGCCGCCCGAGTGTGCCGCTCCGCGCGGGTTGCAGTTACCGGGGTCAACCCCGCGCCGCTGCTCGTTCCTCAGGCGGGCGAATGGCTGGTCGGCCGGAAATGCTCCCCGGAGCTTATCGAGCGCGTTGCGCATGCCGCGATTCAAACCGGCAAACCCCTTACCACGTCTGCTTCAACCCCCGTCTATCGCCGCGACATGTTACGCTTGTTTACGCGCCGCGCCCTCGAGCAGGCTTGGAACGCGCGCAATGACCTGCCGGTTTCTCCGGCGGCGGATTAAGGCAACGTGATTCCGGTCATTGATATCCACATCCACATCCAGCCGCTGCACATGTTCAAGCCGCAGGCGCTCGAATTAATCAAGCGCGGCCGCCGCGATTATGCCGACATCGAGCGCTTCGTAGCCGACCCCAAAGCGTTTCTGAAATTTCTGGACACCATCGGCGTCGAGCGCGCCGGCCTGATTAATTATGTCAGCCCTGAAGTAATCGGCTTTCCTCCGGAGGTCAACGACTGGATTGCGCGCTATTGCGCGGCGGCGCCGGAACGGCTCATCGCTTTTGGCTCCGTGCATCCGAAATACGTCCCCGATCCCGGAGCCGAAGTGGACCGCCTTGCGAAACTCGGGATTCGAGGGTTGAAAGTCCATCCCTCTCACCAGGTTTTTTCGCCCAACTCCTATCGCGATGGGTTCGGCCCGCTCGCCGCTGTTTACGGCCGCGCGCAGGCCAACGGTATGCCCGTAATGATTCACACGGGCACTTCGATTTTTCCCGGCGCGCGCAACGTCCATGCGCAGCCCATGCTTGCCGACGACGTCAGCATCGATTTCCCGGACCTCGTGGTGATTCTCGCTCACGGCGGCCGTCCGCTGTGGATGAACGAGGCTTTTTTTCTCGTGCGGCGCCACAAGAATATGCACATGGATATTTCCGGGATTCCGCCGCAGAAGTTGCTCGAATACTTCCCGCGCCTGGAAGAGATTGCCGATAAGGTACTCTGGGGAACCGACTGGCCCGGGCCGGGTGTCCCCGAAATTCAGGGAAACCTGAAACGCTTCCTGGCGCTCCCTCTCAAAGAAGAGACCCAGCGGAAAATCTTGTACGATAATGCGGCTCGTCTGTTTCCGAGGAAACAATGACGGCATGAAATCAAGGGCCGAGGGGACGATGGACGGAAAAGAATTCGTCGAGCAGCTTCGTGGCGAGAACGATTTCCACCTTGCCAAGCTCGATGTTCCTCCTGTGCTTGGCGGGTCTGCGTTGCAGGGGCGCGGAGGAGCGATGGCGCCGCTCGCGGCGCTATTGAAAATGGCGCTGAAGAATGAAATGGAAGCCGCCGTCATTGCCGCGGAGTGGGTGAGCACTACGCCGGAACTCGACGCGAAGCTTGCGTTGGCACGCCACGCCGGTGATGAAGCGCGGCACTACCAATTGCTTGAAGAAAAGGCCCGCGCGTTGGGCGTCCCTCTGCAAGAGTTCGATCCGCTGAAGCCGGAGAGCCCGGTCCTCGCATATCTTCGCACCTTGCACACGACCGTCGAGCGCATTGCGGCCGCACTGGTGGCGCGCGAGGCCATGGGGCGCCGGCGAAACATCCAGTTCTTGAAATTCCTGGAAGCGGTGGGACAGAAAGACATCGCCCGCCTCTACCACGACGTCATCAATCCGGACGAAGACAAGCATCATCAGGCGGGATGCGCGGTCTTGGCGAAGCTGGCTTCGGGGCCGCAGGCTCAGGAACAGGCGCGGCGGGCGTGCAAACGTCTGCTCGAAATCGGCGATCAGGTGCGGACTTCGACGATGGAAAAAACCGGTGCGCCGGTCGTGCCCGGCTGTTGAGGGTCTGTGCCTCCTGCTCCGTTCCCAAGGTGAATCCGTGGATGTAAAGATAATTGCGGTGATCGGCGCTGGAGCGATGGGCCGCGGCATTGCCTGCGCTGCCGCGCTCGGTGGCTATCGAACGATTCTGGAAGATGTGTCTTCGCCGGTGCGGGAACAAGGACTGGAATGGATTCGGCGATCGCTCGAGGAAGGAGTCGCGCAAGGAGAGGTCGCTCCGCAGCAGAAAGATGAGGCACTGGCGCTGCTTTCAACGGCGCGATCCGTCGAAGAGGCTTGCCGCGACGCCGATCTCGTGATCGAAGCTGTTCCGGAGGAAATGGAGATCAAGATCGAGATATTCACGCTGCTCGACAAATTCGCAAAGCCCGGCGCGATCTTTGCCAGCAGCACGTCGTCGCTCTCCATTGCGGATATGGCCGCCGTCACGTTTTGTCCGGAGAAGTGCGTCGGGATGCGTTTCTTCCATGCCGCGCCCAAGAGCAGGCTTCTCGAAATTGTCCTCGCGCCCGCCACGTCCAGCGACACCGTCGAAACTTGCCGCGAAGTGGGCCGCCGCATGGGCAAAGAAGTAGTCGTCGTGAGCGAATCCGCGGGACTCATCCGCTCGGCCTATTCTGCGGGAAGATGTGGCCATGACTCTTGAAGAGAAAATCATTCTCACGCACGGCGATCTGACCGAGATGGAGACCGATGCCATCGTCAACGCTGCCAACAACGATCTGATTCTGGGCGGCGGCGTCGCCGGAGCCATCCGGCGGAAGGGCGGAGAAGAGATTCAGCGGGAGTGCAATGAAATCGGGAGCATTCCGGTGGGCGGTGCTGCCCTCACCGGCGGCGGACGTCTGAAGGCGCGTTATGTGGTTCACGCGGCGAGCATGCCATTGGGCGGAGCAACTACCGCAGCGGCCCTGCGCAGCTCGACCGCGCATTCCTTGCGCATCGCCGCGGAAAAAGGCTTGCGGACGATTGCGTTTCCCGCCGTCGGAACGGGCATTGCCGGATTTCCTCTCGAGGATTGTGCGCGCATCATGCTTCGCGAAGCCGTTCAGCATCTGAACGGACAGACCACGCTCGAAAGGGTCTACTTTGTTCTGTTCGATCCGGCGGCGCTCTCCGTCTTTCAAGCGGCGTGGAAAGAGCTGCAGCGAGAGCACGCCAAGCGCGCGGAGGCCCCGTGAGCGATCTGACCGAACAGGTTCGCGAAGAGCTTCTTCAGTACGAGCACCCGCTGTTTGCCTTTTCGGCATCGCCTTCGCCCGAAGGCGTTCAGGTGGGAATCCGGTTCAAGCCGGAAGCGCCGCCGGTCCACGAGTATTTCTTCCTTCTTCGTCCGCGGGAGATCGAGCACAAGCAATTTCCGTGGATGCTGCAAAAGCAGCTTTACGACTGCCTGCACGACTACGTCATCGAGATGTTCACGCGCAATCCGCAAAGGAAGGATTGATGGCGCGCGCATCGCACTCTCTCGCTCGAACACCTCTCCTGGAATTGCTGTTCCGCCGGATCCAAGATTTCGGGCCGATGACGTTTGCCGATGCCATGCGCGAGTGTCTGTATCATCCGCTGCATGGCTACTACAACCGCGCCGAAGCGCAGCGATTCGGCGATTACTACACCAGCGTGGATGTGCATCCCATCTTCGGGCGGCTGCTTGCGCGCCAGCTTGCGGAGATGTGGGAAGCGCTCGGCAAGCCGGAGCGTTTCTCGGCGGTGGAAGCGGGCGCGGGAAACGGGCGGCTCGCGGGACACATTCTGGACTTCGCGGCGCGCCGATTGCCTTCCTTTTATGCAGCGCTTGAGTATGCCGCTGTGGAGCGCTCGGCGAGCAGGCGCGAAGCGCATGCGACACATTTGACGCGCCATTTGGATGCAGGACGCTGCGTTTCAGCCGGCGAAATCCCCCGAGAAATTCCGCTTGGTTGCATCGTGTCGAATGAGCTGCTCGATGCGTTGCCCGTGCATCGCGTCCTGTGCAAAGGTGGAGCGCTGCAGGAGGTGTTCGTCGGCTTGCGAGACGATCGCCTGTGCGAACAGATTGGAGCGCTTTCCACTTGCGCGATCGCCGAATACTTCGCAGCGCAGGGAATTACGCTCGCGGAAGGGCAGCAGGCCGAAGCAGGGCTGGAAGCGTGCGACTGGATCCTGGAGATCGGGAAGAGGCTCGGCCGAGGATTCGTCCTGACGATTGATTATGGTCACGAGGCGAGCGAGCTCTACAACGAGCGTCATCTGCGCGGAACGATGCTCGCGTATCATCAGCACCGGAGCAGCGAAGATTTCCTGGCGCTGCCCGGAGAACAGGACCTTACAGCGCACGTGAATTTCTCGGCGCTGGAACTTTGGGGCCAGCGCGCGGGACTCGAGAAAACCGGATTGGTTTCGCAGTCGAAATTCCTGATGGCGCTGGGCGAAGCAAACGAGTTTGGCGATCTGTATGACGAGGGGCAAAGCGAAGCGGAAAAACTGCGCGCCCGGCTGCTGCTGAAGACTTTAATTTTTCCCGAAGGAATGGGTGAAACGTTTCAGGTGATGATCCAGCACAAGGGAATCGCCCGCCCCCGGCTCACCGTCCTCGGATAATTTTTTCCTTGCTCCTCCTCAATTTATTTTGTTGCGCTATTACTGCGACGCGGCCGGCGCGCCGGGCTCCTTGTACGGGTGGGCCAGCAGTTTTTCCGCCTCGCCCTGAGCGCCGCCGGTGTCGTCGTTGGTTTGCCGGGCCTTGCTGTATTCGTTGACGGCGCGCTCGCGCTGCCCGCTGATGTCGAAGATCCTGCCCAGATAGATGTGCGACCAAACCTCGACCCATTTGTCGGTGATGTCCGGCACGGCATCAATGGCTTCGCGGAAGGCATTTGCGGAAGCCTGATAATTCTTCTGATAGAAAAAGGCTTCGCCCATGCGGAAGTGGGCCAGACCATTATTCTTCTGAATTTCGAGGGCCTGCTGGTACTGCCCGATGGCGTCGTAGTAGCGGCCCTGTTCGGCGAGCTCCTCGCCGCGAGCAATGGCGGCGCGCACGCGAAGCTTGGTGCTGGCCTTCAGGATATTGTTGTTGGGATCGAGAGTGATGCCGCCGGGCTTGGGCCGTCCGAAGGTGTCAATGGTGAAGGACGAGCTCTGGCCGACGACGTCAACCATTTTGAATTCGGGGTTTCCTTCGGTGTCCACGCGGATTTCCAAAGGCATGTGAAAGGTTTCCAGATCCTGCTTGATGGTGCCAAAAATCGAGAAGCCCTTATGCGTCCTGTAAATGATGTACTGCATCTTGAATTCCGGCACGCCGGTGGAGTTGAGCCACTGCACAAAAAACGGCGTCAGATTCACGGTTCCCGAAGCCAGCGCAGGCGGGACACCCGCAGGCGCAGGTGCGGGCGGTGCGCTTGACAATGTCGCCGGTG
>Ga0209701_10001411_pt1 | contig 15413 bp, 17 predicted proteins | sample CZO8metaG_4_FD_188356 | JGI IMG/M metagenome (GOLD analysis project Ga0209701, IMG submission 188356) | Vadose zone soil microbial communities from the Eel River Critical Zone Observatory, Northern California, USA - CZOApr15con2H3.8 metaG... | ecosystem: Environmental > Terrestrial > Soil >...
TAAACGATAACGAACTGTTGCGTCAAACTTCGCAAATCGAGGTTGTATGGAATGGAGTTGGTTTATTTTGAAGCACCTGTCGGGAGTCAAGAAAGGCGACTGGATTTTCATCTATCATACCGGCGATGAAAAGGCGGCCGTGGGCATCGCTCAGACCCCGAGCGCGGCCTATCCCGACCCGGCGAAAAAAGATCCCAAGCTCCTCCTTGGGGTTATTTGCCCAGACTTTCGAGGAACTGTTCGCGTTTGAGGCGGTCGATGAACGAGCCATCGATAAATTCCTTCGGATCGCGGCGGGGCGCGTCCGGATATTCTTTGGCGAAATTTTTCAGGATAAGCCGAGTGCCTTCTATGGTGGGCACCGCGTAGTCCGGCAGCAGGGAAGTTACAAATTCATACTCGCTGCTCACGAGCTTCGGATCGGTCATTTTCATGTACTTGGCGATGATCCGCTCGGTCTGCGCTCGCTGGCGCTTCATGAACCAGGTCGCTTCGGTGAGGCACTTGATGTACCGATACGTGACATCTTTATTCCCAGCTAACCAACCCTCATCCACCACGACCGAAGTCCATGGGAACGGAATCCCCAGCTGCTGCGCTGTCGCCAGGACGCGAAAGCCCAGGGCCCGGGCCTGATCGGTTGCCGCGGCGCCAAGAAAAGTATATTGGATCTGTCCGGCTTTAAGGGCGGCGACTCGAGTCGCGTCGCCGCCGAACTGCAACATCTTTAGGTCTCGATCGGCATTGAGCCCGTACTTGCGGAAGAGATAGCGGAAACCCTGATCCGTGGAGGAGCCGAAACGGGAAATCCCCGCGAACTTTCCCGCGAGCTCTGGAATAGCCTTGATGTCGGAATGGGTCACCAGGTTGGCCGCGACGAATGGCAGCGGATTGGCGAGAATGAGCAGCTTGATTCCTCGCAGACGCGCTTCGATGGATACCGGGCCGCCGCCGGCCACCTAGACGCTGCCGCCGACCAACGCGGCGATATTCATCGAGCCACTGTTGATGTAGAGCAGATCCACCGCCAGCCCGTGCTTGGTGTAATATCCCACATCCTGCGCGACCCAGAGATAGGACTGAGTCGCGTTCAAAGCGGAGTAGGAGACCCGGACACGGTCGATAGCGAGAAGCCCTGACGGTAAGCTTATCAGCAGCCAGACAAGCAACACGATCCGGCAGACTTTCGTTCTCATCGCAGGTGGTTGAATACTTCGGAACGGGTCTTGGAGTCAAGCTTTAGAAGCTCTGTTGCGGGAAGTGTAGGCAGCAGTGGATCTCGGTATCTCCCCACGCTTCCCTCCCTCGACCCGCTATGCGGGAGGTTAGGGTAGAGTCTCACTCGGCCCACTTCCCCAGAGAGAGGGGTGCCTGCCCCAAAGCAAGCGAGGCACGGAGACTCTAGAACTACTTGCACTTTGTACGATTTCTTTCTATAACATGGCCGCTAGTAACTGTCACACGACAACGGAGCGAAGCGAAAGGAAAGACAATGGACAAAAAAATTCGCATGCATGTGAATGGAAAAAAGGTTGAGAAAGAGGTGCCGACTCACCGTCTTCTGATCGACTTCCTGCGCTATGATCTGGGACTGACCGGCACCAAGGAGGGATGCAGCGTAGGAGTCTGCGGCGCCTGTACGGTTTTGATGGACGGGAAGATGATCAGCTCCTGTCTCGCCCCGGTGGTATTTGCTGATGGCCGTAAGCTCACCACCATAGAGGGATTGGCCAAAGACGGGGAGCTTCACCCGGTGCAAAAGAGCTTCATCCGATACGGCGGTTTTCAGTGCGGCATCTGCACTCCGGGGATGATCCTGTCGGCCAAGGCCCTTCTGGACGAAGTTCCCAAGCCCAACGAAGAGCAGATCAAAGATTGGATGATGGGAAATCTCTGTCGCTGCACGGGCTATTACAAGATCATCGAATCTATCCAAAAGGCACACCAATTCAAATAAAGAAGGACCGACTATGATTCCCTTTGAATATCGTACTCCGAAAAGCGTTAAAGAAGTTTACGCGGATCTTAAACAGTTCGGCGCAGATGCGAAGGTCGTTGCCGGCGGAACGGCGCTGATCATCATGATGAAGCAGCGTCTGGTCCGTCCCACCTGCCTGATCAGCCTGCGTTCCGTTCGCGGGTTGAATGAGATCGCCCAGAAGGATGGCGGTCTCAGGATCGGCGGCCTGGCGACGCACCGCGAGGTAGAGACCTCTCCTCTGGTGCGGAGGCGCATTCCACTTCTGGCTGAGACCTACCATCATGTGGCCACGATTCGTGTGCGCAACATGGCCACCGTCGGGGGAGGTCTCGCTCATGCGGATCCCAACCAAGATCCTCCCCCAACTTTGATTGCTTTGGGGGCGACCGCCAAGGCGGGCTCGGGCGAGGGCGCTCGGGTCATCCCGCTGGAGGAGTTCTTTAAGGATTACTACGAGACCGTGCTCAATCCCGGCGAGGTGATCACGGAAATTTTTGTTCCGGCTCTGCCGCCTAATAGTGGGGCGGCGTTTCTTAAATTCCTTCCTCGCACAGCGGACGACTACGCTACAGTTTCGGCTGCGGCCGTGGTCACTTTGGATAAAACCAAGAAGACCTTTGCCGATGTCCGGATTGCTTTGGGAAGCGTCGGGACGACGCCGATACGGGCGCGCGAGGCGGAGGCCGTGTTGCGGGGTCAGCCGGTCAAGTCTGAAGCCCTGCAGGAAGCTGCCGAGAAAGCCAAGAAGGCAGTGGATCCGATCAGCGATTTCCGTGGATCGGCCGCTTATAAGCGGGAAATGGCCGGGGTTTTCGTCCGCCGCGCGCTGGAGAAAGCTCTGGCAGGTCTGAAAAAAGCGCCGGCGAGAAAAGGCGGCCAAACATCAAAGAGAGGGAGAAAGAAAAAGTGAAATTCAGTCAACGCGTGGTGATTCCTGTTGCTCGTGAACCCCTGTGGGATTTTCTCATGGACGTGCCCAAGGTGGCCCGTTCACTTCCCGGAGTGGAGAGTGTGAGTCCGATCGATGATACCACCTATCAGGGAGCTCTGAAGGTCCGCGTGGGCCCGATTTCTCTCAACCTGCAAGGCAAGATTATCTTAGAGCAGCGCGACCGCGCCAACTGGCGCGCGACTCTAAGGGCGGAGGCGAACGACCGGATGGCCGCCGGCGCCGTGAAGGGGCGAACCAGCATGGAGCTTAAAGAGATCAGCCCCAAAGAAACGGAGCTTTCGGTCGAGACCGACGTAAGCATTCTAGGGAAGATTGGGGAGTTCGGCCAGCCGATTATTCGCAAGAAGGCGGACGCGATGCTCAAAGAGTTTGTCGATAACATCAAGAAGCAATTAACGGGAAGCGCGGTCTAGAGGCGACGGAGACGCGAGCTGGCCGGCTCTCCCGTCTGTTCTGCCAAGTTTAATCCTCCTAAAACAACGTCATAACAGGCTTCACTTAGTTTCTTCCGGCTCAGGGAGTCATTCTTGAGGCTGGAGGTTTCTATCCTCGGATGGATCTTCACCACCACCTCGATACTCCTAAGAGCTAGGAGATTCCAGAAATGGCTTGCAAACTCCATGTCCCCGTACCAGTAGACTCGGTCCCTGTTGGATGGTGAGACCGGCTGATGGTCGATGCGCTTATAGGTGAGCGAGATAGGGACAATCGGCGCCTGCAATCTGAGAGGCGCGGCGAACGGGGTCGACTGAAAGGGCAGCAATCTCTCTCCATTGGTTGAAGTCCCTTCAGGGAAAATAAGAACGTTCGCTTTTTGCTTCAACTTTTTAACTATTTCTTCTATCAGCAAGGGCACCTGGTCTTTTCTCTCGCGGTCAATGAAGATCGTCCCGCACAGAGCTGTCCAGGCGCCGATGACAGGCCAGTGCCTAACCTCTTTCTTGGATACATAGAGTAGCGGGAAAAGGCTGCCCAAAACGATTCCGTCCAGATAGCCCAGGTGATTGCTGATGATGACGTAGCCCCCGCTGGCTATTCCGGCGCGGTCGCCTGCGATCGTGATTTTGACATTCAAAATGTTCCTTAGGCAGACAATCAAGCCCCTGGTCACTCTGCTGATGATTCTCCAGCGTCCGGGGAGTCTCAGCAGAGAGACCGCCAGATGAGATAGGACCACTCCGATAAAGAAGACGGCCCAGGTGAACAAGAGAGCGATTAATTTAACCCACCGCACTTATCACCTTCGATCCTTGAACGCCGAGACGGCGCAAATAGTCGGTACCCAGATTGTTCATGTCCAACAGCAAGAAGAAATCAGCGGTTCCAAACTCGACATCTAAGGCGGGCGGCCCGCAGACGAGCGCTCCTACTCTGAGATACCCTTTGACGAGGCTCGGCAGTCGGGAAAATAGGGCTTGTTCATCTTCGGCCGGCGCATCGTCATGCAAATCAGGAAAGGATTTTCCGGGTAACGGATGGACCCTAAACTCTTCCGGCGCATAATATTTCGCTTTGAGCAGGGCAAAGGATTCGCTCACCTCACGGGGATCGGTGGTGTAGAGGCTGGCGCACCCGAATAGGTATCTGACCCGATGGCTCTTTACGTAGCGTGCGATGGATTCCCACATCAGGGGTATGAGCGCCTTATCCCGGTAGTCTTTATGGGCGCAGGAGCGGCCCAACTCCAACAGCTCGCCTTTCAGCTGCTTGATCTTCTCAAGGTTAAATTCCCCCTCTGAATAAAAGCCGAGATGCTTTAGGGCCTCTGAGCCTCGGAGGAGCCGGTAGGTTCCTATGACCCGATGGCTCTGCACATCGCGAACGATGAGGTGCTCGCAAGAGGGATCATAATCGTCCACGTCCAGACCGCGCTCGTAGGAGGTGGCCAAGCCTTTTTTCATCTCGAGATTGAAGACTTCGAATCGAAGCCTCTGTGCCTCCAGGACTTCGTTTTTGTCCTGTGTGATCTTGATTTCAAAATCGCTCATTGCTTGGTGAGGTTCACGCTGAAAAAGTAAAAGTTATGGTAGACTGATAGGCGATTGAAGGCAAGAGATCTTCTTTCCGAAGATTTTTTATCTCGATCGTTGTCCTTTTGGACTTGGATGAGCGATCGGTGCGGGGTGTCCTAACGGTGATTCCAGCGCGGTTTTCTCTTCTCCAAGAAAGCTTGCACTCCTTCCTCAACGTCTTCGGTTTTGAGCAGCTCGTCGAGGTAGAGTTGTTCAGATCTTTCGAGTGCCCGGGAGAAACCGGCGAGAGAAGTCTCCCTCAATCCCTTGAGCGCGATCCGCAGGACGGCGCGGCTCTTCCCTTTGAGTTCCTGAAGCAGGCTTTCCAGCGCGTTGTCGATTGCATCGACGGGCGCTACGCGGTTGATCAGCCCTATCGCTAACGCTTCCTGGGAAGAGATTTTCTTCCCGGTCAGGATGATCTCTGCGGCCCGATGGTAGCCGAGCTGCGACGGGAAGCGAGCCAGGGCAACAGGAGGATAGCAACCGACATTGATTTCCGGGGTGGAAAAAAAGCTATCTTCCGACGCCAGAATCAAATCACAGGAACTTGCCAGCTCGCAGCCTCCTCCCAGACAGGCTCCCCGTACCAACGCGATGGTGACCTGGGGTAGGGATAGGAGAGAGCGAATCACCCCGTGCATAGTCTCCAACATCTCAGGGACTTTCTCTCGGGTGTGGTCTTTGACGTCGACCCCGGCACAAAATGCCCGCTCGCCGTTTCCGCGCAGCACCAAAAGATCCACCGCGTCATCGCTTCTAACTGAATCCACCGCGTCCTTAAGCTCGCGCAGCATGGCAAGATTGAGGACGTTGAGCGGGGGCCGGTTTAACGTAATGAAAGCCGTGCGGTCGCTTCTTTCTATGAGAACGTTCATAAGGGCAACTCGGCGAGCGCGCCGGTTTTCATCTTCATTAAACCAGTGCTCCTCTTTTTACAAGCACACCCGGCGGATTGGCCCGTTTGACAAAGGGGAGATAAATACTTAGACTCAAGCGGTTTCCGGTGAAAATGGAGGCTCCTATGAAAAAGCTTTGGCAACCTATTGTTTCGATAACTTTATTGCTTGCTCTGACCTGGGTGCCGCCGCAGGCTGTGGCGGCGGATGAGTACGACGATAGCCAGTCCCATCCTCTGCGCGTGGTTGCCTATCTGGCCCACCCCGTCGGAGTTCTGGTAGAGTGGCTGCTGGCGCGACCCGGCCATTTCCTCGTGAGCGCTACTCCTGCACAAGAATATATCTTTGGCCACCACCCCCATCCCCCTATTTTAGCGGAGCCCCAACCTCTCTACGATTACGGAGTCTCCAAGCGGGTCCCTATGCAAGAACCATCGGCTCCAAGGGCGGCTTTGCCTCAAGAACCCACCGCAGAACGGGTCTCTATCAAAGAGGTCGTAGTTGAAAAATCTGTTCTTAAGGAAGTCCCCAAGATCGTCGAGGTGGAAAGAATCATCTTTCCCAACGTCGCCTTTCGCTTCGATTCGGCCGAGCTGACGGATCTAGGCAAGGGTCAAGTGTACCTCGTCGGCCAAAGACTTACGGAAAAGTCCGACTCCAACGTGGTGATCGAGGGGCATGCCGATTACGTCGGGAGCGATCAGTACAATATGCGGCTTGGGTTGCGTCGGGCGGAGACGGTGAAGCAGGAATTGACACAGATGGGGATCGACCCGACTCGCCTGTCCACTGCCAGTATGGGCGAGTCCAAGCCTCTCATCGAGCAGGAGACCGATTGGGCGCGCGCGGTCAATCGCCGTGTAGAGTTCAGGACCGCGTCTCCCGGGCAAGAGCCTGCTAATCGATAGGACATAGCACATGCCAGAAACCGGGCCCTCCTTCCAGATTTACCTCCTGGATGCCTGGTGTCATGATCTACCAGCCCAAGGATGCGTTTTATCGCAAGGCGAAAAAAGAGGGCTATCGCTCCCGTGCGGCCTATAAGCTCTTAGAGCTCAGCCGCCGGTTTCAGATCATCAAGCCCGGGGATCGAGTCGTTGACCTGGGCTCTGCCCCCGGAGGCTGGCTGCAGGTTGCCTCTCAACTGGCAGGGGAAAAGGGCAAGGTGATCGGCATAGATACTGAAGCCGTCGAACCCCTTAACCAACCAAACATTGTCCTGATTCAGGGCGATATCACCTCCGAAGAGAACCTAAAAAGAATCAAAGATCTCTTAGGAAACTCGGCGGACTGCGTGATCTCCGATGTTTCGCCCCGCCTAAGCGGAATTCGCGACGCGGATTTGAGTCGTTCCCAAGAGCTGAACCGTTCGTCGCTAAACGTCGCCTGCCAGCTTCTTAAGCCTGGAGGGAATTTCCTGGTCAAGGTTTTTATGGGGGAAGAACTGAAAAAGTTTTTCCTTGAAGTTGAAAAGTTTTTTCTTTCGGTGCAGCGCACCCGCCCGGAGGCGACCCGCAAAGGCTCCTCAGAGACTTATTTGTGTGCTAAAGGTTTTCAGAAGAGGAGCGGCTAAGGGAGTGTGCTCTTTGGACGCGACGGCTACAGGATCGGAGTAAAAAAAACGATGACTGAGTTTCTCGGAGTCAAGATCCCGATAACCCCAGAGCTCCTGTTGCCCATGATTCTAGTCGCGACCGCCGTTTTGGCCTATTTGGTCAACGCCTTCATTTTGTGGGTTATTCGGAAATTCTTGCGGAGAATTTCCCCGGAGATCGACCAGCGGATATCTCGCCCCTTGGAGCTTTATCTCTTCCCGCTCCTGTTGGTGGTGGGACTTATTTTCATCGAGGATGAGATCCATCTTCCTGCCAAGTTTCTTCGGGCGACTAATCGCTTTCTGACGCTGATCGGCATCTTACTGGCGATCTTTTTCCTGGCCAAAGCCGCCCTTATCGTTCTCCGCAACATCGAGAGTCGTTACCGGGCGATGAACAATATCCGGGGGCCGATTGAGGTCCTGATTAAAATTTTGTTTGTCGCCGTCGGCGGGATGTTGATTCTCGATAACCTCGGGATCTCTCTGACTCCGATCATCACGACGCTTGGGATCGGAAGCTTGGCGGTGGCGATCGCATTGCAGGACACTCTGGGAAATTTCTTTGCCGGGCTTCACCTTAAGGCGGATCGGCCGATTGAGCCGGGTCATTACGTCCGACTGGAAAGCGGGCAGGAGGGGTTCGTGGAGCGGATCGGTTGGCGCTCAACCTCGATTCGCACCTTGCAGAATAATACGGTCGTGGTGCCCAATAGTAAGCTCGCTCAATCGATTATCACCAATTTATCCCTCCCCGAAGAGCGCATCACGGTGTCGATTGCCATTGGCGTTTCCTATGACTCGGCGCCTGAGAAGATCGAATCGGTTCTATTAGACGAAGCTAAACGAGCTGTGGAAGAAGTAGAGGGGCTCCTCAACGATCCTGAAGCGGCGGTTCGTTTCATCCCCGGTTTCGGCGACTTTGCTCTCAATTTCACTCTCATCTGTCACGTCAGACGGTTCGCGGACCAGGCGCGCGTCCAACATGAGTTGAGAAAAAGGATTTTTAACCGCTTCGCGAAAGAAGGGATCCAAATCCCCTTTCCAACTCGCACCGTCTATCTGAAAGAAAAGGCTGAGGATTGCTAGAGGCACTTACCGCGACAGGATCTCGGAGTCTACGACTCCGCTGATCATCTTCTCCCTTTCACCTCTTTTCTGTTGGGCTCGATGGTAGAGGAGTGTGGCCGCGGACAGCGCGCAGATCGAACCGCAAAGAGTAACCGCCCACGGCGTTCCTACCAGGGAAGCGATGGCGCCAATGAAGAGTGTGCCAAAGGACCACAGACCTTTGTCCATGAGAAAGAGACTCAGGATCCTTCCTAGAAGGTGGGGTGGGGTCTCCATCTGAATGGTGGTGTTCGCGACGGCGCGAAAGGCTATCTGGCTGGAGCCGACCATGACAAGGCAGAAGAGTGAAAGGAACATCGAGCGCGAGAAAGAAAAGAGGACGAGAAACAGGGAGAAGACAAAGACACTAGAGTAGATGAAACTTCCTCTGCGGCGGATGTTGCCCAGAGAGGCTAAGCAAAGAGCCGAAATAACCGCGCCCACACCCGGCGCCGCCAAAAGGAGTCCAAAGCCCAAGGGACCTGCGTGAAGGATGTCGCTGGCGAACACCGGAAGGAAGCGGGAATAGGGCGAGCCTACCAAGGCGACAGTATAGGCAAGAAAGAGCACGGAGAAGATCCGGTTGTTGGTCTTGATGTAGCTGTAGCCCTCGCTCACCTCCTGCCAGAAATTCTCCTCTCTTTCTTCCCTCTGCCAGTGGGGTAGATCCATCATCAGAAGAGAAAAGATGATAGCGAGAAAGCTCACTGCATTGACCAGAAGACAACCGGCCACTCCGATGATGGTAATCAGGACGCCGCCCAGAGAAGGACCTATCACCTTGCTCAAGTTGACGACCGAAGAGTTGAGCGCGATGGCATTCATCAGCTCGTCTTGTGGGACCAGGCTATTGATGAGGGACTGGCGCGCCGTCTGATTCAAGGTGTTCACGATACCGAGGAAGAGAACCAGGAAGAAGATATGCCAGAAGTTGATCAGTCCGAAATAAACCAGCGCCCAAAAAACGAAGGACTGAACCATGGCTAGGTTTTGTGTCACCACCAGCAGCCGGCGGCGGTCCAATCGATCGACAATGGCGCCGCCGATAGCCCCCAAAAGAAGACGGGGGAGCGCTTGACTAAAGCCGATGAGACCGAGAAGGAATGGGGAGCCGGTCATGGTCCAAACAAGCCAGCTCTGGGCCATCGCCTGCATGAAGTCTCCTGTGTTGGAGAAGACGGTCCCGAGGAACAGGAGACGGAAATTGCGGTAGCGAAGGGAGCTGGCGGTTCTCGAGAGACTCCATTTCCCCCAGCGAGGTCGTGTTCTCACTCTACCGTCACACTCTTGGCCAAATTGCGAGGCTGGTCGACGTCCGTGCCTCGCTGGACGGCGATCTGATAGGCAAGGAGTTGGAGGGGGACGGTGAAAACGATCGGAGCCAGAAAATGCGTTGTCTTGGGAACGACCAGGAGCCGGTGGGCCGCGGCCCGAACCAAGTCATCCTCCTGATCGGTGAAGACGATGGTCTTGCCGCTTCTGGATTCGACTTCTTTCAGGTTTCCTAAGCCTTTTTGGAAATAGCGGTCCCTCGGCAGAAGTGTGACGACTGGCATCTTTTCGTCGATCAAGGCGATCGGCCCGTGCTTCATCTCGCCGGCGGGATATCCCTCGGCATGAATATAGGAAATCTCCTTGAGCTTGAGTGCCCCCTCCAGGGCGACCGGGTAATTGATCCCTCTGCCGAGATAGAGAAAATTGGCAGCGTGGCTGAGCTCTTTGGCCACATCCTCCACTTGAGTTTCCAGCTTCAGAGCCTCTTCGATCCAGTGGGGGAGATGCATGAGCTCTTCCAGGAGTCTTTGCGCCTCAGGTCGCTTGAGGTTGCGGTTGAGCCTGCCAAGACCGATGGCTAGGAGATAGAGGGCCGTCAACTGCGTTGTGAAGGCTTTGGTGCTTGCCACGCTGATCTCCGGCCCGGCATGGGTATAAAATACGCCGTCCGATTTGCGCGCCAAAGAAGAATCCACGACGTTGCAGATCGAAATAACCGTGGCCTTTTTTGCCCGAGCCACGTCGATAGCGGCCAGGGTATCGGCGGTCTCCCCCGATTGACTGACGAGGAGGAGCAACGAGCGGGGGTGCACCAGAGGGGAGCGATAACGGAATTCCGAACCGTAGTCGACCTCGGCCGGGATGCCGGCGATCTCCTCGATCATGAATTTCCCGACTAAAGCCGCATGCCATGCGGTCCCGCAAGCGATGAGATGGATTCTGTCGATCCGTTCGACATCTTTGGCCTTGAGCGCGATCTCCCCAAGAGAGACATTTCCCTCTTGGAGAGAGATGCGGCCGCGAAAGGTATCGGCGATAGCCCGCGGCTGCTCGTGGATCTCTTTGATCATGAAGTGGCGGTAGCCGTCCTTGCGGGCCGCCACCGCGTCCCAGGTGATCTCTTTAATCGGCCGCCGGACGGCTTTTCCACGTCCATTCACGATGCGAAACTCTCCGGCCTTGACCTCCGCGATTTCTCCATCCTCAAGAAAGCTGACTCTTCGCGTATGGTCCAGTAGCGCCGGGATGTCAGAGGCGATAAAGGTCTCCTCTCGCCCGCATCCGATCACGATAGGAGTTGAGTTTTTAGCCACGATCAGCCGTTGGGGATCCTTTTGATTGAGGAAGACTAGAGCGTAGGAGCCTTGAATTTCTTTAAGGCTCCTGCTGACGGCAGCCAGAAAATCGGCGCCCTTTTGGATCTTCTCATTGACGAGGTGCGCTACGACTTCCGTATCGGTTTCAGACTTAAACTGGGCCCCTCTCTTCACCAGATCCTCTTTGAGTTCGGAATAGTTTTCGATGATGCCGTTGTGAACGACGACGACATCTCCGGCGCAATGGGGGTGGGCATTGGTCTCAGAGGGTTTGCCGTGGGTCGCCCAGCGGGTATGGCCGATCCCGACGTTCCCCCCGACTGGTTTTTGGTTCAGGCTCTCTTCCAGGTTTTTGAGTTTTCCTTCGCAGCGGCGAAGCGTGACCTCGCCGTCATTGAGGATAGCGATGCCTGCCGAGTCATATCCCCGGTATTCGAGTTTCTTGAGGCTTTCGAGAATGAGCGGAGCCGCCTCGCGGCGTCCGATATATCCCACGATGCCGCACATCAGACTTTTCCCTTCATCTTCTTGCGCTTTTGTTCCGTCCAACCATCGCGCACGGCTTCGCGCCGCTCGTTGTAGACCAGCGCGCCTGCCGGGACGTCGTGGCGGACCGTCGTGGCGGTCGCCACATAGACGTCGTCGCCGAGAGATACCGGGGCTACCAGCGTGGAGTCGCTGCCGACCTGAACTCTGTCGCCGATCGAAGTTCGATACTTCTGGAAGCCGTCATAGTTGCAGATGATCGTGCCGGCGCCGATGTTGGTGTCGCGGCCGATCGTGACGTCGCCCAGATAGGTCAGATGGTTGGCCTTAGTGCCCTCGCCAACCGTCGCCTCCTTGAGCTCGACAAAGTTTCCGATATGGACAGCCCGGCCTAGAGAAGCTCCAGGGCGAAGGTGAGCGAAGGGACCTACGATGGCGTCGTCGTCAATTTTGCAATCCGTAAGCACAACCGAAAACTTGAGATGGACTCCGTTCCCAATTCGGGTATCCGTTAGATAGGCGCTGCCATCGATCCGGCATCTCTCTCCGATGACCGTGCGGCCCAGGAGGTGCGTGTTCGGGCCGATGACTGTGTCTTTGCCAATCTGCGCCTCTGCCCCAATGTAAGTCGTCTGCGGATCCTTGAGAGTCACACCGGACTCCATCCATTGGCGATTAATTCGCTCCTGCTGGCTCTTTTCCATAACGGCAAGCTCCTGTCTGGTATTGACGCCTAAAATTTCCCTCGTATCCTTCGCCTGGACTGTTTGGACACTGTCACTGTTTCTGATGGCAATGCGCACGATATCGGGAAGATAGTATTCTCCCTGCCGGTTGTGGTTAGTCAATTGCTCCAAGGCTGCGTAGAGAAAGCGCGGCGCAACCGCGTAGATCCCTGCGTTGATCTCTTTGATCTCTTTTTGTGGCTCTGTGGCGTCGCGCTCCTCGACGATGCCCTCTATTTCTTTCTTCCCGTTGCGCAGAATTCTCCCGTAACCGAAGGGTTGCTCCAAGTGCGCGGTGATAAGCGTGAGGGTCGCATCCTTTTCCTTATGATGTCGTAAGAGCTTTAACAGCGTCTCCCGCGAAATGAGCGGCACATCACCGCTTAGAATCAGCAGGTCGCCGGAAAAATCCTGAAAAAACTTCTGGGTGCATCGGACCGCGTGGCCGGTGCCGAGCTGCTTCTCTTGGATGACCCATCCGATGCCGTCTTCATTACAGGCCCGCCGTACCTTGTCCGCGCTAGGACCGATCACCACAGCAATTTTTTGAGGCTTTAGGCTCTTCGCAGTTCTCAGGGGATACCAAAGGAGCGGTCTCCCTCCCAAGAGATGAAGAACCTTGGGCAGGCTCGAGTTCATCCGTTTACCCAAGCCGGCCGCAAGCAAAATGACACCGAGATTTTCCATAGGATCGATAAAACCTGGAGAACGGGACAATTATAACGTAAGAGGAGTTTCAATCAAAGGGAGTGAGGCGGCTGCACCCAGAGCCCCTCCATCCTCTATGACTGAGTCATCCAACTCTTTCAGTGGGGCAACCGCTCTCGCTCACCCATGCAAGTCAAACCCCAAAACCGGAAGTTTAATCGAACAAGAAGAACAAGATTCGAAAGCCAGACCCCCGAAATCTCAGCTGACGTTCTAAAGCGGATGGATTCTATCTACCACGATATCTTCGACCATCACCGTAAGCCCGAGCGGACCGTAACGGTTCCTGCCGTATCTTTGTAAAATTGGACAGAAGAAACGCAAGATTGGAAAGCCGGAGCCTCATCTCACAAGCACCACATTATCCCTACGTAATGTGTGATTGGGTCGCTTTCACCTTTCCCACGTCCGCTCCCGCCAGTAATAAGGCCGACGCCGGCCATGAGCGATGGCCAGTACGACAATTTTTTCCTTGATGATCTCGTAAACAATCGAGTACGGAAACTTCCGTAGAACTAAGCGGCGCCGGCCAGCGTCGAATTTTGGCCACCGGAGTGGGTTATCAGCGATCAAACGAAGACCGCGGTCAATTTCACGCTCGAATTCGGCGGCAAGACCGATGCCATGGGCAAAGTACCAAACGTAAGCCTCTTCATAATCTTGCGTTGCGTCCGGATGGAAAGGTATTTCACTTCTTGGCACGAGCCCGCTTTCTCGCCTGTGATTTTACTTCCTCCCAAGGGATTAAACTCACCGTCCCTTCTTTTATCTGTCGCGAGCGTCTTTCGATTTCGGCAGCCCATGCCGCGTCTATGTCCTCGTCAGTACCCGGCTCTAGGCTGGCAAGAAGTTGTTCCACCACTTGCACCCGCTCACTTTCAGGCAGTTGGATAGCGGCTTTGACGATATCTTTGGCGGCTCGTGTCATGTTAGAACCTCCGTACTCGTCACTATAGCCCAACTTCAGGAAGTTTTCACCACGCGGGACTGTGCATTTCTGACTTCAAGACAGAGCTTTAATCGAGCAAGGAAGAAACGCAAGATTAGAAAGCCGGACCCCGGCGACACTCCGGCGACACTGAACGAGTCCAAATATGAAGGGAATGTCCTCCTCATTTAGCCGCTGATTTTCTTTTCATGCAGGCATTTCCATGCAGTCCTATCGCCACTTCTCCCTGTGCGTCGAACTGGCATGAGCCTTGCACTCAATTCGACAGAGCAACGGCCCGAGAAAAGGTTTCATGAAACAAAACCAGAAAGGAGTAGTAAAGCATGAAGCATAAAAGATCGATACTGACAGCCGTTATTGTATCCGGGAGTATCGGCTTAGGAGCCCAGTCGATCTCAGCTCAAGCTGTTCCTGGAGGCAAGCAACCAGAACCAACCATTCCTGAGAGAGTGCAGCCGCCGCCAGCGCGGGAAAGCCAGCAGCCAGGGTTGGGAAGCCAGCAGCAAGGGATGGCCAGCGCAGAAGATATCAGGAGCGGTAAAGAAGCCTTGAAAGCAAAAGGGCATGATCCAGGTCCCATTAACGGAACCATGGACAGCAAGACTCAGCAGGCACTTCGTGACTTCCAGAAAAAAGAGAATCTGCCGGTCACAGGAGTTTTTGATAAGGACACCCTCGAAAAACTTGGTGTCGGTGCAAAGAAAGGCTCTACCCCGCAGCGTGAACCAGGGGGCTCCTTGCCAAAGCAAGAAGGTAAAGGCGAGATCAAGTAAGTATCTAGGTAGCGAACAAACTCTCGGGCCGTTGCATAGGGAAGGTAAGCGATGAGGCGGGCCTATGGCTCGCCTCTTGTTTACCTTCTTCATTTTTACATAACACAACTTTCCCCTCTTCGACCACTTTCAGAGATAAGAGTTTTTGTCTTTAGAAACCCACCCGGGCAAATTCTTTTTGCCTTACTCCGTAATCTGAGGTATAATTTTACGTTAAAGTGCAAGTTCTTCTCTGTTTAATAATCCTTTGGATCTCTTTCCCGTCATCCGCTTTAAGCAGTTATCTCACTGGAGCTGAACAGCTTTCGGCCGAAGGGGCCAAGTTCACGTGGCCCGAGGTCAAGTCTAAAAGCTTGAAAATTCTGGTGGAGTATCAAGACGGAGAGGGTACTTGGCAGGGGACCAATTTGGGATCTGGATTTCTGATCTCGCCCGACGGCCTCTTTGTGACCGCTTACCATGTGATGAAATACTGCTTAGAGAGCCAGAAGGAAACAAGCCGTTTTTCTGTGAGTGTAGATTGTTCCACCGCGCATCCCCGGATGCGTTACAAAGCCCAAAATGATAATAAGGAGTTTGAGATCCAGATCCTCTCTCACCTCAAGGAAAAGGATTCAACCAATGGCAAGAATA
>Ga0209701_10001412_pt1 | contig 15412 bp, 14 predicted proteins | sample CZO8metaG_4_FD_188356 | JGI IMG/M metagenome (GOLD analysis project Ga0209701, IMG submission 188356) | Vadose zone soil microbial communities from the Eel River Critical Zone Observatory, Northern California, USA - CZOApr15con2H3.8 metaG... | ecosystem: Environmental > Terrestrial > Soil >...
AACGAGATCGGCTCCCGCTCCGACAGCGCCCGCTGTAGGACCGACGCTGGTGGAGGCTAGTTTGGCCTCGCCTGCGACCAGGGCTTGCGACGTCACCGATCCGCTTCCCGTAAAGACGCAGGTAACGTCAAGCCCATGCTTTTTAAAAAAGCCCTGGTCTTCAGCTAGCCAGATGCTCGTATGCGTGGATATCAGACCCGCATAGGCAACTAATAATTTTCTTGGCGCCTGCTGCGCCCTCGCAAGGTGGGCGAAAGTTCCCAGGAACAAAAAAACGAAGCCCAGACCGACGATTTTTTTGTTTCGCATCTCTCACTCCCGCTTTCTACCATCGGCGGAGCCCGCTTGTGGTCCCGACGGTTTCCTTTCGCCTTCGGGGATCTGCGATAGCAACGAAACCATGGTTCTAGTTCCTTTTGCCTGAGTCGGAATCAGCTTGTCAAGGACCTGTGAATTTGTCATAAGACAAATCTGAACAGAAAAGTTTCTGGACGAACACTGGCCTTCGTCGAGGGAAAGCGAAGGAGAATGGAAGAACCAAGAGAGAAGTTTGACGTCGTCGTTGTCGGCAGCGGCAATGCCGCCCTGTGCGCGGCCCTCTCCGCCCGAGAGGCCGGAGCTTCCGTGCTGGTCGTAGAGAAGGCCCCGGAGGAGTGGCGTGGGGGAAATTCGTTTTTTACCGGCGGCATCTTGCGCTTTACCTTTCGGGGCATCGACGACATCAAAAGCCTGATCCCCGATCTGTCCGAAGAGGAGCTTCGCTCGATTGAGGTCGAGCCCTATAGTGAAGACCAATTCTATAACGACATGCTTCGAATCACGGAGTATCTAACGGATGCCGACCTCGCTTTGACTCTGATCCGCCAGTCCTTTCCTACCATGCAGTGGCTTCGGGACAAGGGGGTGCGTTGGACCCTGGCCTTTGGCCGCCAGGCTTTCCGGGTCAAAGGAAAGTTCAGATTCTGGGGGGGGCTAATTGTAGAAGCGGTCGGCGGCGGACCGGGACTGGTTGGCGCTCTTTTCGAGCGTGCGGCCAAGGATGGTATCGAAATCCGCTATGGCTCGAAGGCCACGCGGCTGCTCCTATCCAGGGATGGCAGGATTACTGGAATCGAGATCCGGGGAGCCCAGGGTTTCTATGAGATTGATACTTCGGCGATAGTGCTCGCTTCAGGGGGATTCGAGGCGAACGCCGAGTGGCGTTGCCGATACTTAGGCAAGGACTGGGAGCTCGCCAAAGTCCGGGGCACGCCCTACAACACCGGCGATGGGATTAAGATGGCCCTCGATATTGGGGCACAACCTTTCGGCCACTGGAGCTCGTGTCACGCCGTTGCCTGGGATCTCAACGCCCCTCCCTTCGGCGACCGGAAAGTTGGAGAGCTTTTTCAAAAGCACTCCTATCCCCTCGGGATAGTCGTCAATATCAAGGGAGAGCGCTTCCTTGATGAAGGGGCAGACTTTCGCAACTACACCTACGCTGAATACGGACGGCGCATCCTCACCCAACCTCAGCGGGCCGCCTTTCAAATCTTCGACTCGAAGGTATTGCCCCTTTTGCGCGATGAGTACCGCATCCGCGAGGTCACTAAGGCAGAGGCTTCCACCATCGAGGAGCTCGCGATGAAGCTTGAGATCGATGTGGAAGGGCTGGTTCGTACCGTCCGAGAGTTCAATGCCGCGGTCGAACCCGGTGAATTTAACCCGGCCATTCTGGATGGAAAGAGGACAAAGGGAATTTCTCCGCCTAAAACCAATTGGGCCCTGCCGATCGACGCGCCTCCTTTTGTGGGATTTGCAGTGACGACAGGTATCACTTTTACTTTCGGCGGGCTCAGGATCTCTTCAAACGGAGAGATCCTGGACACGGAAAACCGTCCCATTCCAGGTCTCTACGGTGCAGGCGAGCTGGTCGGTGGACTCTTCTATTTCAATTATCCCGGCGCCTCGGGACTCATGGCCGGCGCGGTCTTCGGTCGTCTGTCCGGCCGAGAGGCGGCCGGATATGCAACTTTACATCTAGAGCATTCCGAAAAGTGACATGGCCTAAATTCCGCCAGAAGGCTTGGCGTCAACGATTTTAAGTTTCACTGCAGTCGTGCCATCCCATTCGTTCTGGGGGCGGCTGGGGTCAAATCTTGACGGGTTGTTGAAAAAGTCCTTCTCATGCATTGACCGCTCGGCATGGAGCGAAAAATTATTAATGATTTCAATGCTGCTCCGTTCTATCGGAGCTCATGGAAGCGTGAATGGCGCGTTTTTCAACAGTCTGTTGCATTGCAACATCTCAGTTAGTCTCAGTGGTGTTTTCTCGTAGCTTTGCTCATTTTCCGGCCCAGAGTTTGTCAAAGAAACCGCTTTTCTCCAGCCCCTCGACATAGCGCCGGTCGATCAAGTCTTGCGGTCTGATTTTTTTTGCCCGCGCGCACGCATCGAGGACCGGCGCGTCACCAGCGTCGCCGCGGCGAAAGGAATACGGAGGTCGGGCCCATACACGACATAGCGGAAACCCTGGGCGATCGCCCTGGTGCCCCCGGACGGTCCGGTCATCGTCGCGGCATCGACCGCGCCGCTCAGCAAGGCCGCGAGATTCTCGACTTGGCCGCCGGTCTGGATGAAATTCACGTCTGTCGGCGCCATACCGTTTCGCCTTAAAGCCTGAATCACGAAGTAATGCGAATTGCTCCCGAGCCGAGAGACTCCCAATTTCTTGCCTTTGAGATCCTCAGGCTTTTTGATTTCGGGCTTGGCCAAAATACTGTGGGTCAGCGTGTTCTCGGCGCTGGCGATAAAGACCAAGTCGGTTGCGCCTTGCGCGAAGGCGCGTATGATCGCTTCACCGCCGGTGATGGCGACTTGCCCGTCGCCGCCGAGGATTGCGGCGGTCACCAACGAGGCAGAGACAATGTAAACCAGCTGAAAGTCCAGATCATACTTCCGAAACAGGCCGACCTCCTCGGCAATCCAAGGCATCGATTGGGACATCGTCCGAGCCGAGTGAATACCGACAAGCTTGTCTGCGGCCGGTGCTGTATGAGGCAGGAGCCCAAGAGAGAGGATGATGACGGCAGTGCAAAAGAAATTCACGACATAGATAGGGTAGCGAAATCGACTATTCTTGCCGAAGAGACCGGCACTTAATCTCCATCGGCAAGGCAGTCCTCATACTTTTCTCTCTGACCACAACGATCGGATATTTTCGTCTCACCTTTGTAGCTCCCCTGTATCACAAAAGCCCGTGCTTAAAAAACCACACTGCCGGCTTACCATGACCAGCAAGGGCACGTTTCAGCCAGAGGTTGATCCGCCTCAGGCGGCGTAAAGCAGAAGGGGCAGGTCGACGGCCTTGCAAAAATAGTCAACTTGTAGAACTCTGAATACTTCTCTAAAGGACCGCAGCGGTTTTGCGGTGCGCGCAGCACGAACAGAGTAAGATTGCGTGATCCCACCATTTAATGAAAATGGCTGGTTGCCTGAGGGCATCTACGACTGCACGCTGCAAGAAGCGGCGGAGCGCGTCGGCGCGTTTCAGGGCAGCGACCGGCGCCCGCAAATGTGGGCGAGGTTCATCGAGTTTATGCGTGAAGCGAAGGCGTGTCGGTTGATTGAAGCCGTACTGGTAGACGGAAGTTTCGTCACGGCAGAACCCGATCCACGCGATATTGACCTTGTCCTCGTGGTGGAAGCAAGCTATGATTTCTCAGCAGACCTATCGCCGGCGCAATACAACCTGCTGGCCCAACAGCGGGTGCGAAGACGCTTTGGATTTGATATAGTGGTTGTGAAAAATGGCAGCGAAAACTTCGAACAGGCCATTGCGTTTTTTCAGCAGGTCAAGCAGCGGCCTGGAATGAAGAAAGGCATCTTGAGGATAGAATTATGATTGAAACCGCCGAGCAACTCTACTAAGCCATTGAGCAGATGGGACGGATGCAGCGTATCTTGGAATCCTACCGCAACGAGATACTGACGAAGAATCCCCGCAACTTCGCGCTGCTGGCCGAAGGCCCGTTGGAGCAACTCAGGCAACTGCAAAAGCAGATTGACGAGTATATACAGCGCTTGGAAGCCGCTGGAACTCCCGCCAGTTGACGAGCAAACCTCTCCGACTCAAGTGCGCTACAATATTGCCGTTTACCGGACCTGTTGCGTACGGTGAGGTGTGCGTGGGATGTCCTGAGCTAGTGTGTGGTTTCAAATGTGTCGACGGGTTTGGACGAATCGTGCTTCGCACCGGCCCCGAGTCAGGACCAGCCGTGGTTCTTCTTCACGAGTTGCCGGGAATGTCCCCGGATGATATGAGGCTGGTACGCCGTCTAGCACAGGAAGATTTCAACGTCTATCTTCCTCTCCTCTTTGGCGAGCTAGGACAGGACAACTTCTTTTTCGGATATTTCCAATCTTGTTTTTTTGGCGAGTTCGAGTGCTCGAAGCTTTCCACGCGAAGTCCCATATTAGGTTGGCTCGAAACAGTCTGCAAACGCATAAGCGAATCTTCAAACGGACCGATCGGCGTCATCGGAATGTGCCTTACGGGGATATTCCCGCTGGCTTTATTGCGCTCGGGTGTCGGGGCAGCGGTACTATGCCAGCCGACACTACCCTTTAACTGGCTCTTTGGAAGACCGATCGGTGATCAAAAACTGATATCGGTCTCAGCGCAGAAGATCTGGACGCGGCCAAGAAATCCGCCGTTCCGCTGCTAGCCATGCGTTATGCACGCGACGAGAAGTGTCCCGATGACCGGATGTGTAAGTTGCGAGACATTTTCCAGAAGAGACTCGCGGACATAGAACTCGAGGGCGAGGGGCATTCAGCGCTCGCCGGAAGCTTCAACGAGGATGCCTTTGCTGACACAGTCCAGTATTTGAAGGTCAGGCTTCGTGTCGAACCTGGCCCGAAGTCGATGCGCCGCGCAAGGCTAAACGGTAAAAGGTACGAGATCAGCGCCGAAGGACTATGGCGAGAGTTGTAATAAATAGAATAGTACTTAGCCCACCGGGGATGGGTGCCGGGCTCGCCCGGGGGCGCACACAATCTTGACAATCTTTCCTGAACCGCAGGCGGCGACGAATCCGAAAAGGCGTAAGGTTAGGGGCGTGAGGCGACAGGCAGCCTAAACTTGAAGCCTGCTCTTTTAGCAAAGGCTCGTAATGCCTACTTCCGGTACATCGGCGTGCGCGTCAGGTGGTTCGCTCTGATTCCCTTCGCGTAATTCGCCTTGCCGACCACGAACTCCTCTTCCGGTTCCCCGACCGGCGAAATGCCGATCTTCTTGTAGCAATCCTGGATTCCGTTGCGACCCGACGCATCCAGTATCGCCGCTTCGTCGGAAGGTTGCGTCGAGCCGCGGGGCAGGCCGCCATTTCCTCCTACGCACCAATGATAGTAGTTGATGTGCGCCCAGGGGTGGCTCCCTTTGAGCAGGAAGGACTCCTGCAACTCGTGAACGTATTTGTAGGCGGGCGCCATCCGCCAATAAACGGTCATGGCCTTGTCGAGCTGCCCCTTGTTGATCAGGTCCATGAACTCGACCAGATACGGCTTCTCGGGCGATTGAAGAGATTCCACGACCCACTGACCCACCCACTGAACGTGGTAGTTCCTCGCAAGGATGGGCGCCAGTTCAAGATTGGCGGGGCCGAACAGAATCCGGTCGCCCAGCCGTTCGCACAGCTCGAACGCCGAGCCGATGTTTATCGGCTGGGTGAGCTTCATTCCCACCACATTCGGCACATCCGCCAGGCGGTCGAAGACGTCCATCAACATCCCGCTGGGGTGCAAGTGACGCAGCGCCGGGCAATGGTAACCGTAGAGAATGATCGCCAAGCCGGTCGCGTCGGTGAGCCGCCTCATATAGCGGTAGACGTCTTCTTCCGATTCCGGACGGAGGTGTCTGGGATATTCCACAAACGCGTGGCTGCAACCGACTTTTTCCGCGTGAGCGAGAAGCTCCAGGCAATCCTCGACTTTGGGCAGGGCGGCATTCGCTCCGACGAGAATCCGGCCGCGGCTCTCGTCGCAAACGATTTCGAGAAACCTCTTCTTTTCATCCAACGTCGTATAAGTGCTCGAACACATGGCCGAGAAAAATCCGTGTTTTATGCTGTGCCGGACATCGAGTCTGATTCCGTCTTCGTCCAATTCCTCGAAATCCGGCGAAAATGCGGTCTTGAGGGAATCTTCGACCCCTTTGTAATTCTCCCTGGCCCACTGTTTTTGTTCGCTCATCGGCATAGCGACCTCCCTGAAGCGAGAGCCTGTCAAGCGTTGCCTCCCCAGAGTGCTGGATTTGCCGGGAACTCTCGTTCAGTCATTCGCAGAAATAGTATCCCGACAGAGGCGATGGGGTCAACTAAGACTCCACGTTCGGGCATGCGTATTGACTTATTTCCTTTAAAGCGGCGCAGAGCCGGGTCGGAACGATTAGAACAGGCATGAGGCGAGAGGCGGCAGGCGAAAGGCAGCCGTGAAATCCGAGTCCTCCTACGGGTTGTAAATCCCCGCCGCGTTCTCACTGAGCGTTTTTCGTTTCAGCGTCTCTGCAAACTCGGCTCGACCGATTCACCTTAAGCCGGTCCTGCTTATGATCTCTTAGATCCTCTCCCGCTCGAAAAACCCCAAAGCCAATTTCACCCGCACCCTGATCCCTGAGGGAATATCCGACTCCTTTTATATTTTGCGTGGCAGACCACGGTGGCTGCCGATCAGATGCGTCACGTGCTGCAGGGAGGAGTGGAAGCCGTTATCGCGGCGTAAAGCGCGCTTCAAGCTCCATGTAATCTTGCAAGCCCAAAAGCTCGTTGTATTCCTTGAGCGTCGCCATTCTGTCCTCGTTGGCTTTAGTGCACCAGTCCCGCTTCAAGACTTGAAGCATGTCCGCCACAGCCTTGACCACCGTATAACGGATCGAGTTGCAGGAGCCGATGACGAAACCCAGCTCCCGGATCTCATCGATGGTGGCATTTCCCGAGCTGATGACCTCGTCGGAGAACATCAGAGAGACGGGCGCTTTGACCTCGCGCGAGATCCGGCGCAGGGCGTTGATGGTTTGCTCCCGCTTGCCCTTCTGGCGCGACCAGCGCAGCGCAATCGAAATCAGATCCGACCCCGCCTGCGCGTAAGCGTTGGCCCTCTTGATCGCCTCATCGAGACCCAGAGACTCTTCCGCATCCGTTCGGGTGCCGATGACGAAATCTTTGTCCTCCCGCGCATGAACCGCGGCTTCGATCCTTTTGGCGTGCTCCTCGATCGGCACCACGCGCGTGGCGCCCTCAATCAGGGCGCATTTCTTCGGCCAGGCCTGATCTTCGAATGAGATTCCCGCAAGGCCCGCGCGTTCAAATTCGCGGACGGTCCGGATGATCCCCAAAGGACCGCTCAAGAAGCCGGTGTCGGCATCCACCATCAGAGGAATGTTCACGGCCGCCGCCACGTTACGCGAATGGTTCACCACTTCCATGAGGCTCAAGAAGCCCAGATCCGGCAGGCCGAGAAGACTGGCCGTCGTGGCGTTTCCCAGCAACTTGACTGCCGGAAATCCTGCTTGCTCCACCAGCCGCGCTGTCATCGCATCGTATACCCCCGGCGCGATAAAAAATTCTTTTCGCGCCAGCAACTCCCTTAGCTGTCTTGTCTTGGTCATTTCTTTTCTCCCGCGTTTCAGTGTGAGTCTTTGGCAAAAATATCCTGAAACTCTTTATAAAGCCGGTCATAATTTCGCGCCAGCTCTAAATTGCTTGGATGAATGTTCAGTCCCTCGACCAGTCTCGGCGGGTTGGGTTTGACATCGGGTCTCATCGAAATGCGCCGGGACTCGGTAATCTCGACCTGTCCTTCCTTGGAAAGCGCAAAATCCAAAAAGAGCCGGGCCGCGTTGGGATGCGGCGCCTGATCCGCAACGCCTGCGAGATACAGGAATCCGATCACCGGATTGCTGCGCACCCACTCGACCGGCGCTCCTTTGGATTTAAGATCCTCGATGCGCGGGCCGTAAAGCGATATGCCGATCTGGTGCTCACCGGCGGCGACGAGCTGAGCCATCAGCGTGTGACCTTCCCGCAAGGTCAGCTTCTGTTCGGTCAGCCGGTGCATGTACTTGACTCCCTTCTCCCTCCCCATAACCTCCAGCATATTGGCAAACCACTCGGTTTCCTCTCGATCGATCACCATCTGGCCCTTCCATTTCGGGTTTAGAAGATCTTCCCAGTTTTTGATCTCTCCCGGCTTTACGGCGTTTGTGTTGTAAGCTATCACGGAAGTTTGAACGTACATGGTGGCCCAGCGTCCCTGGGGATCCTTGAAGCCCTTGGGGTAAACTTTGCTCTCGGGCGAGAGATACTTTGCAAACACCCCTTTATCGAGCATCACCTGAGCGGGAAAGCCGCGCGCCTGAATGACATCCACGGCATGCTTGCCTACCTGCCTCTCCTCGAGGATACGCGTCATAATGTTCTCCGCGCCCGCTCTCAGATGCTGAACCCGGATGAAAGGATATTTGCTGTTGAACTTCTTGATGAACCCTGCGACGTCGGAAACACTGAAGCCGCCGTAAAAGGCGACCGCACCCTCTTTCTTCGCCAACTCCACGACCTTGTCCCGCTCAGATTGGCCTCTGGCCTGCGCCAAAAAACCAAACAAGACCGCCGAGACGATACAGGAACACAGGAATGGAGTGTTCTTTCTTTCCATAAATTCGCTTCCCGCTTCTACCGCCTACTTGAACTTCCCCCCGCTCTTCAAATAGGGAATCAATCCGCCCCGATCAAGAATTTGCAAGGCGAATTCCGGCAGGGCGTCTCCGCGAAGCGTCCGGCTTGAACGAAGATTGTGGACGCGGCCGCCGACAAAGTCCACTTCTATCTCGTCGCCCTCGCGCACGGCTGCGGCGATGCCCGAGCATTCCATGGCGGGAAGGCCGATGTTGACGAGGGTGCGCAGGAATATATTGGAAATGGATTCTGCCACGACGCCGGCAATTCCCGCTTCCCTGAGAGACCGGGGCGCATGCTCGTCGCTCGCGCCCATGCCGAAAAACTTGCCCGCGATCAGAATGTCGCCCGGTTTTACTTTGCTCTTGAATTCCGGATCGACGCCTCCCATCACGCCATCGATGTTTCCCGAATCAATAGAATCTCCGAATTTCCAAGTGCGTCCTTTGATCAACAACGTGCTCATCCTAAGCTCCCGTGCTAGAGATAGTCCCGAGGATCCGAAATTTGGCCGGCGACGGCGGAGGCGGCGACGGTCGCCGCATTGCTGAGAAAAACGCTCGACTCTTTCGGGCCCATTCTTCCCCGGTAGTTGCGGTTACCCGCGGAAACGCAAACCTCCCCCGCCGCCAAAGAAGGCCTGACGCAGAGGCCGCATTCGGAACTGGTCACCACCGCGTCGGCCTGCTTGAAGATCTCCAGCAGCCCTTCCTTTTCGGCGAGGCGGTAGGCCAGGAAAGAGGCGGGCGTGATGATGAGACGGACTCCGGCCTTGACCTTTCTACCCCGCAGAATCTCGGCGGCCATGCGCAGATCTTCGATTCTCCCGTTCGTGCACGTCCCGATGAAACCTTGATGGATCTTCACCCCTTTGAAGTCGCCGACCGGATGCGCATTCGCCGGGTATTCCGGCGCCGCGACCTGCGGCTCGATCTGATCGAGATCAACACGATGAACCTGCTCATAGGCCGCATCCGCGTCGCTGTGCAGGAGTGAAAAATCCCCATCGCTTGTTTCACTGACGTACGAGACCGTGCGCTCGTCGGGCGGAATGATGGCGTTGACCGCGATCATCTCGACCGCCATATTGCACATGGTCAACCTGCTCTCGATCGAGACCTCCTGGATCCCCGGACCGCTGTATTCCAGAGTCCGGTTGATCGCCCCTTCATACCCGATCTTGCCCGCGACCCAGAGAACGATATCTTTTCCCGCGACAAACGGGCCGGGCTTTCCACTCAAATCAAAGCGTATCGTCGTTGGGACCTTGAGCCAGATCTGCCCCGTCGCCAAAACTCCAACCGTTTCGGTAAATCCTACGCCGGTCGCGAAAGCACCCAGGGCGCCGTAGGTGCAAGTATGGGAATCGCCCCCGACAATGAACTCGCCCGGTTTCACATGTCCATGTTCGACCATGACATTATGACCGATTCCCCCCTCCTGCCCTTCGTAAAGCACGGCGCGCTGTTCTCTGGCAAAGTCGCGCGCCCGCTCCTGACCTTCCGCGCGCCTCTCATTGCGCGGGGGTTGCTCGTCCAGATTGACGACAATGTTTCTCCCGTTCCACACCTGTTGCTTTCCCATGCTTTTGAGAACTTCCAACAGAACTCCGTAAAGTCCTTTGGCATCTTCCTTCTTCGAAAAACGCAGATCCTTGATATACAGTTTGTCGACGTTGGCGACAACGATGTCGCCGGCAGCAACCCTGTTCTTATTTGCCGCTCGCGCGATAATCTTTTCTGTAATAGTCATTCCCATAAACCGCTCCTCTGGTGTAATCGTCCCTACGGCCAAATGTCTCGGCAGCGGCGATCATAATGACTCGGTTGGGACTCGTCAACCTTTTGTAGATGGTCGTAGCACCTCAGGGTGAGAACCTTAACCCAGTGTGTCACGGATGTATGGTAGTCCTAGAAAGAAAAATCGTGGCTCTTGTTCGCGCACCGTGCACTTAGCTCAAGCAAGAAAGGACGAAGGCAAAAGAATAAGGGATGGAAGGGAGGGAGCATTAGATCTTAAGATCCTCGGGCGGGGTCACGGAAAACACGTCGAAGGCGTTGAGCGTGCAGGCGAGCATAGCGTAGTAGCCGATCGTCGCGGTCAATTCCACGAGACCTCTCTCGCCCAGCCGGGCATACAGCGCTTGAAATGTCGGCTCGCTCAGCCGATGGGAGCGCAGCAACTCCTGCACGCAGCTCACGATCTGAGCGTCTTCAAACGAGAAGGACTCGGGCCCTTTGCGTTGATGGATCGCGCGGATCGTCTCCTGACTGATGCCGGCCTTCGCCGCGTGCGCGACGTGGGCCGCCCACTCGTGCTTGCACTCCAGCTCGCGCGAGGAAGCGAGCGCGGCCAGCTCGATGAGCTTGGGATCCAACTGCGACTCGAATCGAATGTAGCTGCCCAGGTGCGCGGTCCGCTCTGCGATCGCCGGACTGTGCAGCAGTGCGGCAAAGGGGCCGCGCACCGCCCCTCGGCTCTGCGCGATGGCGTCGTAGATTCCGTGGTGCTCCGGCGCGAGACTTTCCTTTTTTTCGACGAGAGGGATTCGAGCCATGATTTTTCCTTTCCTAGGATAGCTTCTGTTTGAGCCAGCGTGTGATGGTTTCCTGGACTTCGTCGTTCGGCTGGCCCGGCTTGCGCCCCATGTGGCCCGCGCCCGGAAAAATCCGGACATCCTTGGGGCTGCCATGCTCCAGGAGCAAATAGATATCTTCAACCGGGTGCTGATCATCCTCTTTGCCGTTGACGCAGAGAAGCGGCGCGCTCGGTTGATCCAATATCCCCTGTGTCTTGAGCGACAGGCTCGGTGCGATTCGCAAAACTTCTTCGAGTGTCTTGACCCGGAAAATGTACGAGCGCGCATCCAACAAGCTGCTCGGCCCCATGAGATACTGTGAGGCCCGCTCGGTCAGAGCCGGGCGGAGCCATTCTTCTTGAAAAGTGTAATGGACTCCGGCGCCCCAGTTGACCGCGCCTTTGAGTCTCTTCGCCTCCACGTAAGCGAGCTTCGCCGCCCAGTAGCCGCCGAAGCTTCCGCCCATGACGGCGACCCGTTTACCGTCGATGTCGCCGCGAGTTTCAAGATAGTCGATCGCCGCAGAGAAGGTGCGCTCCGCGCGCGGATCTTGGCCGAGGCAGGGATTTTCGCCCGCACCCGGCATATCGATCGTGAAAGTGGCAAGACCGATTTTATGCAGCGCCTCGCTGTTGCTTCTCCGATCCTCTTTCCATCCGTCCACGCCGCCCCAGTGCATCACGACTGGCGGCCGCACGGTTCCTCTGGGAATTTGCAGATAGCCGACGACCTTCTTCCCCTCGAAGGGAATCTCCACGCGCTCCAACAGCGGGTCAAGATAAGGGGCGGCTTTGAGAAAACTCCTCAGCGCTCCTTTATAGCAGTTCATCTTTTCCAGGCTGCTCGGAACAGGATAGCGACCGATGCGATAGTACTCGTAGGCTTGATAGAAAGTTCTTCCGGCTTCCTCTCTCTTCCCCTGCCTCTCATGCGCCTCGGCCAAATCCTCATACTTGCGCCCTAGCTTTCCCCACTCGATTCCCCATAGATCCGCATCGAGGCTGCTCAGCCGGCCGAGGAGCCCTTGAACCTCTTCGCGATCGACCCGCTCAAAGGGATTGATTCTGCCGGCGCGACGCAAGATCTCTGTCTTGATCTCTTCAAGATCGCGGCCCTTTGTTTCCATCAGTGCGTTCCCCTTCTTGGTCTATTTTGGCGGCTCGCTCCCCAATAAACGCAAGGCGGCTTTCAAGAAGCGGTCGTCGATGAAATTCTCCGGCTTGAAATTCGGCCGCTCTTTCAACACGGCAAACTCCAATTCGGCCCGCTTCATTACTCCTTGGGCGCTCAAAGCGGGCTCGAAAGCATCGCGCATGAGGTCGTAAAGAGCCGCGGCGATCTCTCGCTCCACGTTGCCTTGGCGCATGATGATGTCGATGCTCCCTTCGCGGTTGGACTTGATGTAAAGGAGCGCCTTGACCACGGCCTTGGTCATTCTTTCCGCCAGATCCGGTTCTTCCTGAATCAGCTTCGCTGTCGTCAAGAGTGCGCTGAACGGGACATTGGGAAAAACGTCTCCGAGGTAGACGAAGCGCTTGAAGCCGGCCTTGAGCAGCGGTTGATCCGTCGGCGGCGCCATCAGAGCGGCGGCCGCGCGTCCTTGCATCAGCGCCACTACCTTGCCTTGATTGTCCGGGATATTGAGATACTCAGCGGCGTTCTGCGGCAGTCCCTGTTTGGCGAAGAGCGCCTGGAGGACGCTGTACGTCGAGCCGCCGAAGGTCACCGCGATCTTCGCCCCTTTGAGATCCTCCAGCCGCTTCACTTCAGGGCGGGTAATGAGACCGAAAGGGATCTGGTTGAAGATCTGGACTAGAATCCGGAGCTGCTCGCCGCGAAACATGGTCTGCATCGCCGGACCGAAGGCGGAGGAGAAGTGAACGGTGCCCGAGACAAGAGCCTGAACGTTGACCGCGTTGCCGCGCAGGATAACGATCTGCGCGTTGGGGATTCCCATCTCCTCATAGAAGCCTTTGTACTTCGCCGCCACGTACGCCAGGTGCTGGATATTCCCCGGACCCGGCAGAGAAATATAAACGGGCTTGGTGTACTGCGCCCTCAGAGGGAGAGGACATAAGAAAAACGCCAGCAGAATGGCACCGGTCAACCGACTCTTCATCCGATGCTCCTTTCCTTGAGACGACGAGAAAGCGGCGATGCCTGAAGCATCTTAAAATAGGGCAGATGGTCGACGGACGTCAAGGGAGAGGCGGAAGGCGGGAGGCGAAAGAAACAAAGGTGAAGACAATGGACACGTTGCAAAACTGGACTGACGGCACTATGAATGGCTCGTGCGAACGGCGGCGACCAAGGAGGCCTGATATGCTGGTTCTGTCGAATGAGGACGTCGAAAAAATTCTTCCGGTCAGCGCCTGTCTGGAAGTGCTCGAGGAAGCTTACCGGGACCTGGGAAACAGCGCGGCGGCCACGGTCCCGCGCTACGATGTCTTCAGCCCGCTCGGCGCCGACGCGTTCTACGAGTACAAGACCATGAGCGGTGTCTTTCCCCGACGCAAGATCGCCGCGCTGCGCCTCAACTCCAGCGTCGTCAAGTGGTACGAGAAGGCAGGCGGTCTGCGCAAGGACAAGCTGCCGGTCGCCGCAGGCGACCGCTTCGTCGGGCTAATCATGCTCTTCAGCACGGAAACGGGTGAACCGCTGGCGATCTTTCCCGACGGCTATGTGCAAAAAATGCGCGTCGCTTCCGCCTGCGCGATCGCGGCGCGCTATTTGGCCCGGCCTGCTTCCAGTGTCATGGCTTTGTTGGGGAGCGGCTGGCAGGCCAGCGCTCACCTGGTCACTCTCTGTATGGTGCGGGAAATTCGAAACGTCAGAGTTTACAGCCCGACTCCCGAGTCGCGGCGCCGCTTTGTAAGGGAAATGGGAGAAAGAGTGTCAGCTGAGGTAGAGGAAGCGGAAAGTGTCGAAGAGGCGATCGACGGCGCGGATATCATTACCTGCGCGACCAATTCGATTTCTCCCTTGTTCCCCGGCCGCCTGCTCCAGCCGGGAGTTCACATTTCTTGCGTTAAGCCATGCGAGCTGGACACCGCCACTTATAAGAGCGCCGACCCTCTAGTCATCCATTGGCACGAGGCAAAGCCCTTCCACATCGTCATCGGCGTCGATCCGAAATCGATACCCGACGTTTCCGACGGGTGGCGTCACCCGATTACACAGGAAGTGACACCGATATGGAATTTCCCCGTTCTTTCTCAGCTGGTGAATGGTCAACATCCGGGAAGAGTGAGCGAGAAGGCGATCACCTGTTTTTGCAACAACGTAGGGCTCGGGCTGCAATTCGCAGCCGTTGGCAGCGAGGTGCTGCGCAGGGCGCGCCAGACGGAAGTCGGACGCGAGATCCCGACGGATTGGTTCCTCGAGTCGGTCCATCCCTGATCGTCAGGCCAGTTTGGATTATGCCGACACGACCTTCGCCTAAGAAACATCTCGAACGTGGCGCGAGCCGCCGACTGTTCTTTCTATGTCTGCTCGTCCTTCTTCTATCTTACGGCTCGCAGGCCCAGACTCAGGAGCGGAGAAGGATCAGAATATCGAATGCCAATTTCAGCTTTACCGCCCTCCCGCTCATCGCCGCTCGTGACTGGAAGCTTTTTTCTGAACAGGGCTTGGACGTAGAGATCATTCTCATGCGCTCGGCGGCTGCAGCGGCAGCCCTGGCCTCCGGAGACTTGGACTACCAGTCGGGCATCGGGCCGGCCTCTGTGAGCGCCAGCTTGAGCGGCCTTGAATCCCGCGCGGTCTGGTCTTCAACAAACCGGATCGCTTACTGGCTAATGGCGAGGCCGGAGATCAAGAGCCTGCAGGAGTTGAGGCTAAAGAAAATCGGCGTTTCGGGTCTGGAGGGGACCAGCCATGTCGCGTTGACGGCGGCACTGGAAAAGAGCGGGTTCAGCCCAAAAGACTTTGCTGCCGTCTCCGTGCCGCCAATGCAATTAGTCCAGTCATTGGAGTCGAGGTTCGTAGAAGCCGCCGCGCTCAACCCGCCCTACATGTTTTTCGCCCAGAGGCGCGGATTTCACAGGCTGCTCGACATCGGCGCGCTGGTTGAAATGCCATCCGGCGGTTTGACCGTGCTAATGAAAACTATTAGGAGCCGAGC
>Ga0209701_10001413_pt1 | contig 15410 bp, 10 predicted proteins | sample CZO8metaG_4_FD_188356 | JGI IMG/M metagenome (GOLD analysis project Ga0209701, IMG submission 188356) | Vadose zone soil microbial communities from the Eel River Critical Zone Observatory, Northern California, USA - CZOApr15con2H3.8 metaG... | ecosystem: Environmental > Terrestrial > Soil >...
CCTGGAGAGCTGTTTCTCGATTGGCGAAACGAGGGTTGCTCAGTCGCGTCTCGAATGGAGTGTACTTGAATAAATTGGTGCGTGATGTATCAGCGACTGATTTCTTGCACGTCCTGAATCCAAACTCATACGTCTCGCTTGAATCGGCACTAAATCATTGGGGGCTGAGCACCCAGAGCCCAGTGTCTTTGACTTGTGTGACGACCGGCAAGCCGAGGGAATATAGGACGCCAGAGCTCGCAATCACCTTGCGATCGATTTCCGAGCATCTATTCTGGGGGTTCATCGAAAAGCAGACGCGCTATGCGAAGTATCGTATTGCTGAGGCAGAGAAAGCGTTGCTTGACTGGGTTTACCTCACGCTGCAAAGCGGACGAACACCACATCTTGATGAGATTGAACTGCGATCTTTAGACAAACAAAAACTCGTGAAATATGCGACCAAGTATCCGGGAACCGTTAGGAACGCACTGACAAATTCACTCGCATTCGAGCATTTTGCCGCGTGAACTACACAAAAAAAGTCTCGGAAGCCATCCGGAAATGCGGTTCTAGGAACCTTCCTTTTGATGTCTTGCAGCGCCGCGGCGGACGTCCGTGAACCTGGCGTGTACCCCGCTTGGGCGAATTGGCGCGTTTAGACAACTCTGGCGATTCGAAGAATCAATAACTTAACTTATGGAATTTCAACGTTGCTTTTAGTTCGATCCCCACCGTCCCTACAATCCATCTTCCTGATGGATGGACACTTACCAAAAATGGGCGGGGGCAAAAATCGTAATGCTTGATCGTACCGCCCTCTGTTTGCACACAGCAATCGCCTTGGGCATAAGCTTGCATCCGGCGCATCCCGGCCGATCATGAAAACAAGTTCTTGATCTTCTGCCAGAGACTTTCCTTCGGTTTCGTTCTTGCCAACGGCGAGGCATTTAGCGTTTCCGCCGCAGCCACAGGGAGCCGCGTCTCATCGTAATATCAATTTAGCGAACGTCTGTACTTTGGAACGCTACGCGGGATTCTCGAGCCAGGCTCAAAGTTGGTGCGATGGGCGGCCACGCCCAAAGACGACAACAATACCTTCGCTCGGCGAGCTGCCGGGCGCATTAAGTCGTGGAGCTATCGAGAAATCTGCCTACGTTCGCGCCAGGACTTCCGCACGGGCCGCTGCAGGCGTCGGACCGAGAGAGGCTTCCGTCGCGGCCAGCGCTTCCTCTATAAGGTCCAAGCCGTGACGCAGTTCGTCCTCATTGATGATGAGCGGCGGACAAACCCACAACATATTAAAGCGGCTGAAGGCGTAGAGGTGCTTGCTCTTTAAATATGCAGCAAGGCTCGCCATCTCCGGACTGCTTCCGTTGAATGGAGCCAACGGTTCTCGCGTCGCTTTGTCTCTCACCAGTTCAATGACGCTGAAAAGCCCTATGTGGCGAACGTCGCCGACGCAGTGAAACCTCTCCTTCATCGACTGCAGGCGCGCCGCGAGATAGCGGCCCTGTTTCTCAACATTGCCAAAGATCTTTTCTTCTTCGTAGATTTGCAAATTGGCGACGGCCGCGGCACAGCACACCGGGTGACCGCTGTAGGTGAGTCCGCCCCAAAGCATATTGGTTTCAAAATATTTTGCAATGGAATCGGAAACGATCACCGCTCCCAGTGGAAGATAACCGCTGGTTAAGCCTTTAGCGCAGGTAACAATGTCGGCGCGAATGCCGAAATGCTGGGTGGCAAGCCATTTGCCGGTGCGGCCAAATCCACTCATCACCTCGTCGTCGATCATCAGGATGCCGTATTTGTCGCAAAGCGCGCGAAGCCTTGGATAGTAATCGTCGGGAGGAATCAGCAAGCCGTTCGAACCGGTGATGCCCTCGACAAGAATGGCCGCGATGGTATTCGGCCCTTCCATCTGGATGACTTCTTCGATGTGCGAAACGCATTCGCGATGGCAGGTTTCTACTTTTTGCCCGAACGGACAACGATAGCAATAGGGATCGAAGACGCGAACGATTCCTGGCACTCCGGGCTCGACTGGCCAACGCCGCGGATCACCCGAGGCGGACATCGAACCCATGGTGGCACCGTGATATGAACGATAGCGAGTGATGATTTTGTCGCGGCCGGTGAAGAGTCTCGCCATCTTCATGGCGTTTTCGTTGGCTTCAGAGCCGCCCAGCGTGAAAAAAGTTTTCGCTAGGCCGGTAACCTCGGCAAGTTTCTTGCCCAGCTGGCCGCGTGGTTCGGTCGCAAAGCCTGGCCCTGCAAAACACAACTCGTCGACCTGTTTCTTGATGGCTTCCAGCATTTTTGGATGTTGATGACCAACGTTCAAGTTGATGAGCTGCGAGCTGAAATCCAGCCAGCGATTGTCATCGCCGTCCCAAAACCAAACGCCTTGGCCGCGCTTCATGTGAATGGGATTCGATGTTGCTTGAACGGACCACGAGAACATCGTGTAATCGCGGTTTTCCTGCACTATTTTAAGGGAATGAGAGTCCATAGCTGGCGTTTCCTTCCTTAAACCATTGATATCTTACAAAAGTTCAGCGCTGCTTGACGATCCAGTCCATGGTCTTGGACGCCAGACGATCCAGCGCGGCGACTGACATTTCCAAGTGCTCTTCCCTGGTGTCTTCAATTCTATTGTGGCTGATACCTTTTAGCGATTGCACGAACATCATGACCGTAGGAATCCCCGCGCGGCAAACTTCGGCTGCGTCATGCAGCGGCCCCGACGGCATGGAGTGGGACGTTCCCGCAGTTTCCCGAATTGCTTCCTCGCACATCTTGACCAGCTGCGGATGAAACGGCACCGGTTCGATGTTCCACAAGCGCGACCAACCGACAGTACACTTTTCTTCCTCGGCAAATCGCCGGCTCGCTTCCTGGGCCTCGCGATACATCTGCGCAAGCACACCGGCGTCCAAATCGCGCTGGTCCAACGTAACTTCGCAACGTCCCACCACTGCTGTAACGATCCCCGGAAATGTTTTCACACTGCCCATGGTGCAAACAGCGTCTCGATGTTTCTTGGCGATGGCGCGAATTTCCAGCGCCAGCTTCGCGGCGGCGGCGAGCGCGTCACGCCGCTCATTCATCGGCGTCGAACCCGAGTGCGCTTCCTGACCCTGAAAGGTAATGTTGTGCCGCTCTACGCCTTTGGTTCCCAGAACAACGCCGAGTGGTAGGCCCATGCGCTCCAGAACTGGTCCTTGTTCGATGTGCAATTCGAGATACGCGGCGGCGTCTTTCTGTTCTTTCTCAGTTTCCGGAAATTTGTCAATCTCGACGCCGCAACGACGCAACGCGTCTTCCAATTTCACGCCGTCGCGGTCGGTGCGGCTGCGGTCGGCCCCGATGGAATGTGTTCCCGCGAATGCCGAAGAGCCCAGCAAGCTGCGGCCAAACCGCGCGCCTTCTTCATCGGCCCAATCGACGAGACGAACGGTAACTGGAGGACGTCCGTTAAATTCGGAAGCAATCCGGCGGAGCACTTCGAGGCCCGCGAGCTCATCCAATGCACCATCAAGCCACCCACCGTTGGGAACCGAGTCGAGATGTCCGCCGATCAGCAGCGCCTTTTCGGATTCACCTCGCAACGTTACCCAGCTGTTTCCGGCTGCGTCGTGGTGCTGCTCTACGGGCAGTTCTTTCACTTTTGCCGCAAACCATTGGCGCGCTTTCAACCACACATCGGTCCAAGCGACGCGCTGCGCACCGTTTTCGTCAGCGGTGAGAGCGCGAAGCTCCTTCAATTCAGCGACGGCGCGTTTTGGATTCAGGCTCATTAGAATTTTCGTTAGAGATGAGTGGGTTCGCGCTTCAGCATCTGGCCACGGCCGCGTTCACCGACAAATTTTCCGTCGCGTACTTGTACTTTGCCCCGCACCGTTACCACTGACGGGCGGCCTTCGATCTCCATTCCTTCGAAGCCATTGTAGTCGTTGTTCACGTGCTGCGACTTCGCGGAGATCACGCCACGGTAATTGGTATCGTAAACTACCAGATCCGCGTCGCTGCCAACCGCAATCGTTCCTTTTCGTGGGAAAAGTCCGAAAAGTTTTGCCGCACGCGTGCTGGCCGCATCGACGAAACGCTCAAGATCCAGTCTTCCGCGTTTCACACCTTGCGTATATAAGAGATTGACGCGGTCTTCGATTCCCGGAATGCCGTTGGGAATATTGACGAACGAATCCTTACCGAGAAGCTTCTGCTCCGTGTCGAACGGGCAATGATCTGTTCCGACTGTATCGATCGATCCCGCGGAAAGCGCCTTCCACAGCGCGTCCTGGTTGTGCTTCGCGCGCAATGGCGGCGACATCACATGCTTCATGCCTTCCACGCCAGCCCTCGCGGCATACGACTTGTCGAGCAGCAGATGAGGTAATACTGATTCCACATGGATTTTTACAGCGCGCGACTTCGCATCGAGCGCCGCGCGCAACGCTTTCTCGCACGACAGATGCACCACGTAGCCGGTCGCTCCGGTATTTTCGAGGAAGGTTGCGAAACGGCCAGTGCCTTCGGCTTCGACGGACTCGGGACGGCTGGGCTCGTGCCACTCGGGACCGGTCTTGCCTTCCGCGAGCAACTTCTGCTGTAAGCGCGCTACGAGTTCGGCGTTTTCGCAGTGCGCCGTCGTGATCACGCCCAAGCGTTTCGCAAGCTCCAGCGTCTGGTACATTTCGCCGTCGTCAACGCCGAAGAAGTTCTTGTACGCCAGAAAGATTTTGAACGATGCCGTTCCGTCGGTCACAATCTCCCGCAATTGTGATTCCGTTTCTTTAGCAAACTTGGTCACCGACATGTGAAACGCGTAATCGCAAGCACTTTTGCCATCGGCTTTCGCCTTCCACAGCTGGTAACCTGCGAGCGCGTCGTCGTTGCGATTCGGGCAGCACATTTCGATGTACGTTGTCGTCCCGCCGACCAGCGCCGCAATACTTCCTGTTTCATGGGTGTCCTTGGCAAACGTAGCCATAAACGGAAGATAGATGTGCACATGCGGATCGATGAACCCCGGAAAAATCAGTTTGCCGTTGGCATCAATCGTTTCCGCGCCCGGAGGCGCCGCAAGATTCGTGCCGATTCGCGTGATGGTTTCGTTCTCCACGTAGATGTCGGCGTGGACACGCGAGCCCACTGTTACGATTTCCCCGTTTCGAATCAGCAAAGCCATCTTCTGCTCCCAGAAAAACAACAAATCATTCTCAATGAATCTCGATTCCCATCTTTTCGCGATATTTCTTCATTTTCTCCCAGTCTTCGGTGACTTCGCGCTGGGATTCGGAGAGTTGTCCCCAGGTAATAGGTGGCCGGCCCGACGGCTCTTCGATCATTCGAATGCAGTCTTCCACCGGGCACACGTTAAAGCACAGCCGGCATCCGACACAATCCACTTCACGAACATGAACGCTGGGACGCATACTCACCGCGTCTTCCTTTCCGTTCGACTGAATATCATAAGACTGTGGCTGAACCACACTTCCATCTTTGGCAATGAGGTCAATACATTGGTGGGCGGTGTCGTTGCACGCGACGTAACAAAGATTGCAGCGAATGCATTTCTGCTGATCGATGCGCGCCACCGCGCGAAACGACAGATCAAAATTGTTGAAGTCGGAAACGCGGTGCAGGCTCCCGCCCACAACATCGGAAATTTTCGCGAAACCTTTTTCATCCATCCAGTTGGACAGCCCGTCGCACAGATCCTCGACGATGCGAAATCCGTAATGCATCACCGCGGTGCACACTTGCAGGCTTCCTGCGCCGAGCAACAGGAACTCCGCCGCGTCGCGCCAGGTGGAAATCCCTCCCATTCCGGAAATCGGCATCTTGGCTCCGCCCACGATGGAATCTCTACCAAGCGCCGCCAGCATATTCAGTGCGATCGGTTTCACGGCAGGACCGGCGTAGCCACCATGGCCGCCTTTGCCAGCGATGTTGGGAGTGATTTCGAGTGTGTCCAAGTCAACGCCGATGATGGAATTCAGCGTGTTGATCAGCGACACGGCGTTTGCGCCGGCAGCGACCGCTGCACGTGCTGGCATCACGATGTCCGAAATATTCGGCGTCAGCTTCACGATGACTGGAATTTTCGCAACTTCCATCACCCAGCGCGTGATCTGCTCGCAATATTCCGGCACTTGTCCCACAGCGCTGCCCATTCCGCGTTCGCTCATGCCGTGCGGGCAGCCGTAGTTCAATTCAATTCCATCCGCGCCGGTATCCTGAATTTGGCGAATGATGTCGTGCCAGGTTTCCGGTTTTGACTCCACCATTGCGGAAACCACCACGGCACGGTCCGGCCACGCGCGCTTGACTTCCGCAATTTCGCGCAGATTTACTTCGAGAGGACGGTCGGAGATCAACTCAACGTTATTTATCGCCAGCATCTTCTGGCCGCCGTAGTGCCAGGCTCCGTAGCGGTTCGAAACATTCAGCACCGGCGCGCCAATGGTTTTCCAAACCGCGCCGCCCCAGCCTGCCTCAAATGCGCGATGCACTTGCATTCCGGAATTGCTGGGCGGCGCAGAAGCCAGCCAAAACGGGTTCGGCGAACGAATCCCGGCAAAATTGATACTGAGGTCAGACACGTGCCACCAACCTTTCATGAATCGCCCGCGCCGCCAGTTTGCCGTCTTGCACGGCCATCACGGTAGAAGCAGCGCCGTGCGAACGGATGCAGTCTCCGCCAGCATAAACTCCGGGCAAACTGGTTTCGAAACCCTCGCTTACTTGGATAAATCCTTTTTCGGTTTTGAGTTTTAGCTGCGAAGCCAGCGATGGTTTCTGTTGTCCGATAGCTTTCACGATTTGATCTGCTGCGAGAAAGAATTCGGACGCGGCCACGGGTTGCGGCGAAGGACGTCCGGATGTGTCCGTTGCACCTAAACTCATTTGAACGCACTCCAGCGAATTCACCTTGCCATTTTGCGCAATCACTCGCACCGGCTGAGTCAAAAATGAAAAGTTAACACCTTCGCTTTTGATGAAGTCGTACTCGTGAGGATAAGCTGTCATTTCATTTTCGCTGCGGCGATAAACCATGGTCACGCGGCCGGCGCCCAGCCTTTTGGCGACGGTCGCGCAATCGATCGCCGTATTGCCGGCCCCCACGACCACCACGTTGCGGCCGATAACCAAATTGTCTGCGTCCATTTTGCTTTGTTCGATATATTCCAGTCCGTCGATGATGTGCTCTTCGCCGGGAATTCCCAGAGCCGGTGTTGCGCCCAGACCCACACTGAGAAAAACCGCGCTAAAGTTCGCTTTCAGATCAGCCAGCGATACATCCGCTCCGACTTCCTTGCCCGTCTCGAACTTCACTCCAAGTTTTTCGATCATTGCGACTTCAGCCAGCGCCACCTCGACAGGTTCGCGCAGGCCAATAATGCCGTAGGTGGATAGCCCGCCCGCCAGATCGCGCTTTTCGAACAACGTTACACTGTGTCCGCGTTTTGCAAGTTCTCCGGCGCAAGAAAGCCCCGCAGGTCCCGCACCGACGACCGCAATTTTCTTACCCGTCCCGTTCGCCAGTGCAAAAAAGTCCACGCCCTTTCCATAAACGAAGTCCATGGCATGTCGCTGCAGCCGTCCGATGGCAATGGGCTTGTGCTCCGCTCCCAGTACACAAGCGCCTTCGCACAATTCCTGCACCGGGCATACCCGCGCGCAACTGGCTCCGAGCAAATTCGCTTCCAGGATGGTCCGCGCAGACCCTGGCAAATTTCCCGTGGAAATTTTTTTGATGAATTTCGGTATATCAATGTGTGTAGGGCAAGCGTGTGTGCATGGTGCGTCAAAGCACATTAGACAGCGCGCTGATTCGACAGCCGCTTCATTTTGCGTCAGCGGCAGCAGCAATTCGCCTAATGGATTCGCCGGTGCCGTGCTTTGCGGAAGTACCGTCAACCCATCCCCCTGCTCATCCATCCGGAATATGACGGAATAATCGTTAATAAATGAAGACTCAACAAGCCAACGCGGCTACTTCAACAGACATTCTGAGGGCAAAAACTCACTTCAACAAGGGGACAGGCTGCTGCACGAACGCCCTTTTCATCAGCAGGACGTACCAGCCGCCTGCGACCACAAAACCGATAAACCACGCGTAATCGTAGAGCCAGCGGAGCGCTGGTACTGCCAGGCCGACCAAGGCTACGGCGATGCCAGTTGTCAATGCAAACAGTGCCTTGGCATTGAAGCCGTGGCGATATTCGTACGCGCCACCGCGACGATATAAATCCTCCAGCAGCAATTCCCGCCGCCGCACCAGGTAATAATCGCAAATCATGATCCCGGCAATCGGCCCCAGCAGCGCGGAACAACCCACCAGCCAGCCGAAAATGTACGAGCTGAAATCACTGAGCAATTTCCAGGGCATCAGCAAAATTCCGACCACGCCGGTGATGAGTCCGCCGGTTCGAAAAGAAATCAGGCTCGGCCGCAGGTTGGAGAAGTCGTTCGAAGGAGACACCACGTTGGCGGCGACGTTGGTGTTTAGCGTGGCCAGCAGCAGCGCCACCAGGGCGATGAGCGCCACGATTGGCTGATTAAATCGCCCAAGCAGGATAACTGGATCCCAGATGGCCTGGCCAAAAATTACTGCGGACGCCGACGTGACCGCGACTCCGATGAATGCGTACAGCGTCATCGCCGTCGGCAATCCCAGCGCTTGTCCAACCATTTGTGCTCGCTGCGACTTGGCATACCGCGTGAAATCGGGAATATTCAACGCCACCGTGGACCAAAAACCGACCATGCCAGTAAGCGCTGGAATGAAGAACCGCACAAACTCCGACGTGCTGTGGAACTTGCTCGGCGTGTGCAGCACCGGACCGAATCCCCCCGCTTTGCGCGTAATCCAGAAGAGCAGCAGCAAACCCACCACCAGCATAAAAGGCGCGCCAATCCCTTCCAGGAATTTGATGGTTTCCAGTCCGCGCCAGATGACAATCATGTTGATCGCCCAGAACACGAAGAAACAGATCCAACCGCAGCCGGGGACGCTGGCCGCGCCAGGCCACACGATGCGCAACATCGAATAAATCGCCTGCCCGCCAATCCAGGCCTGAATTCCGAACCAGCCGCAAGCCACCAGCGCCCGCAAAATCGCGGGCACATTCGCTCCGCGCACTCCAAAGGAAGCGCGCACAAAAACCGGAAACGGAATTCCGTAGCGCGTTCCAGCGTGCGCATTCAGCAGCATGGGAATCAACACGATCAGATTTCCCAGGAAAATCGTAAACACCGCCTGCATCGCGTTCATGCCGCCGGCGATCAAGCCGGATGCCAGCATGTAGGTGGGAATGCAGACGCTCATCGCCACCCACAGCGACGCGTAGTTATAGGTGCCCCAGGAGCGTTTCTCTGCCGGTATCGGAGCCAGGTCAGCGTTGTAAAGAGACGAGTCGGTTGCTGATAATTCCATCCTCAAGTCCTGGAAATGTCCATGTGGCGTCACACTATAGCAAGTATTCAGGAAAGATTTATTCTTGTACGGGCATCCCTCCGACCAATTTCTCGGAAACCTATCTGCCGTATGCGCCAGTGAACTCAGGACTCTTCCCCTGATGCTTGAAAAAACGTGCGTTGACCGTCAGAATCTCGGCTCGGCATGCCTGCAAGCCGCATTTCGGCGGGATCGCGGAACGTTCTCTTAGCCATTGATTTGAATGAGCCTCAGGGCGGTTTTCAGCATCCAACTGGAACAGTAAATCGAATATCGCCGTTACGGATATAACCGGGATTCTGAAAACTTCAGAGTTCCTCGAAGAGGTACACCATGCATAGAATCCGGCGCCCGCAAAAACATCTCCGGATGCTCGTTCCCGCAGTTCTTTTGATCCTGTCGTCGTCACCGGCGAAATGCCAAGACCGGGCGGCAACCCCTCCCGCGATTGATGTGGCTGCGGAGCTAAAGTCCCTAGTGGCCGCGGTTAACCAGCTGCAATCGCAGATGCAAACGCTGAATTCGCAAATGACTGAATTGCGCGCATCCCAGCAACAGGCGGTGCTGGAAGCTGAACAGCTTCGCGTCGAACTCAATCGCACCAGAGAGCAGCTAACCGCGAAAACAGCCAGCACCAATCAAGCATCTGAGCCGGCTCCGGCGCAGGCCTTGTCATCTTCGTCCGTTTCCGTATCCACGAGCAGCCAACAGTCGCCCGATGTCTCTTGGCAACAACGAATTTCCAAACTGGAAGATGATCAAGGTTTGCTGAACGACAAAATCATCGAGCAGAGTCAAACCAAAGTGGAGAGCGGTTCGAAGTATCGCGTGCGTCTGTCAGGAATCGTGCTTCTGAACACCGGAATAACTCGCGGCTCGGTTGATAACCTGGATTTCCCGCAAATTGCGACTCCGCCGGATAACTCGGGTACGTCAGGATCTTTCTCCGGGTCCCTTCGCCAATCGCAAATCGCAATTGAAGCTTTCGGGCCGGATATGGCAGGGGCACGCACCAGCGCGAATGTGAAATTCGACTTTGCCGGAGGCTTTCCAAACACACCCAATGGCGCGGCCTTTGGAATTGTACGTTTGCGGACTGGGACGATACGTCTGGACTGGTCCGATACTTCTATCGTTGCAGGTCAAGACTCTCTCTTTTTCGCTCCGCTTACTCCCACAACGCTCTCCTCTCTCGCAATTCCAGCCCTTTCTTACACCGGCAATTTGTGGAGTTGGACGCCACAGATTCGAATCGAACATCGCGTCGCACTTTCGGACAATTCAAAACTACTGTTTCAGGCCGGCATTTTGGATTCGCTTACCGGCAATGTTCCGCAACAAAATTACCGTCTCCCAACGGCGGGAGAGCGATCGGGGCAGCCGGCATACGCAACGCACATCGCATATGTGCGGCGAGCCTTTGGAAAGGACTTGATCCTTGGAGTTGGTGGCTACTATGGGCGGCAAAACTGGGGCTTCGGCAGAAATATAGATGGATGGGCCGGGCTGACCGATGTAACTCTTCCGCTGGGAAACCTTTTCAGTTTAACCGGCGAATTCTACCGCGGACGCGCCGTGGGAGGCTTGGGCGGCGGGATCGGCCAAAGCATTTTGATTTCAGGGCCCATCGCTAACCCTGGCACGAGCGTTCAAGGTCTCGATTCGATGGGAGGCTGGATGCAATTGAAATTCAAACCGAAAGCGAATTTCGAAGTAAACTTTGCTTACGGCCAGGATAATCCGTTCGCCAGCGAACTGAGGTCCTTCCCAGCCACCGCATATTATTATGGCTCTTCACTTTCGCGAAACCAGAGCCCATTTGTGAATTTCATATACCGGGTGCGCTCCGACGTGCTCTTTTCTATAGAATACAGGCACCTGCAGACCTATACGCTGGACAGCGGCGCGAATAACGCGAATCAGCTTGGCCTTAATCTGGGGTACGCGTTTTGAAACAGGCGACACGATGACCAGGGCTGGCAAGGCTCTCAGCGGCCTGCTTTTTCTGGTTTCCTGCAGCAGTGTCGCGCGGGTTTCCGCGCAGGAAAAATCAGTGACTGTGAATTTTGTGATTTCGCAACCGGCGGCGATCAGCGTTTCCAAGACGTCTGCAAGCAAGCTTCCGGATGCTTCCAATGTCGCTGTCTGGCTCACGCCCCTGGATCGTACCAGCCTCGCGGCAGCAACCTCAGCACTGCCGCAAAATCCACCGCAGCTGGTGCAGCGGAACAAGACGTTCGAACCGCACATTATGATGGTGCCGGTTGGAACGATGGTGGAGTTCCCGAACAAGGACCCTTTCTTCCACAATATCTTTTCGCTCTACGATGGACGCCGTTTCGACCTGGGCCTCTATGAATCGGGAACCAAGCGCTCGGTGCGATTCGACCGGCCCGGCGTAAGCTTTCTTTTCTGTAATATTCATGCGGAAATGAGCGCGGTGGTTGTGTCAGTCGATACGCCCTATTTTGGACTTTCCGATCGCGACGGAAATGTGGTCATTGGCAACGTTCCCAGCGGGCGATACCGACTGAACGTCTGGTACGAACGCGGTTCATCTGAACAGCTGAAAGAGTTAACGCGGGTGGTTACGATTTCGGACTCTTCTCGTCCCATAGGTCCGATTCAAATCGTCCAGAATCCCGGTTTCACGGCTGCCCACAAAAACAAATACGGTCTGGATTATGTCCCCCCGCCCAATCCTGATTACGACCGCCCTTAACGGCGCTCAAGCGAATTCAGGGTGCAAACTCCTGAGCAAGACGTCTTCTTGGATCGGGATCAGACGATTTTACATCTTGTTTACAATTCACGAACCCCGAACTGACACGATAGGCGCAAGGATACCTTATCTTTTTCTCGTGGTCCTGGAGAACGCTTGTTCGGCCGTGAAAACGGAAAACGGCGCTCGCGCAGCAGGGCGGTTGTATAATGGAAGCAATGCATTCTTCTAGAGTTAGCTCGGCTGGACAGTTGCTATCCGGTCAAAGGGAGCGTATGGAAACGGTACTAGTTGTCGAGGATAGTCGGCCAATGCAGCGCACGCTTCAGCGGCTGTTCGAGGCGGACGGACTTGCGGTTGAGATCGCGGGAGACGGAATCGTCGGACTGGAAAGCTTTCGAAGGCAAACTCCCAGCGTGGTGGTGCTGGACTTGAAACTTCCACGCATGCCGGGAAAAGAAGTTTGCCGTGCGTTCAAAGCCCACGCCGCGTTGGTGCCAGTTGTGGTGCTAAGTGCGAATAACGAAGTAGAAGACAAAGTTCTTATGCTGGAACTTGGCGCTGACGATTACGTGACCAAGCCTTTCAGCCCCAAGGAATTACTGGCGCGGGTACGACGAGCGATGCGCCGAACCGGCCAGCTCGCGGAAAGCGCTGGCCCGGCGGTTTCCGGCACTCGCCATGAAACATTGTCTTTTGGCGAAAATTTGATCGACTTTACCAGCATGGTGGTTACTCGCGGCACAAAATCCCTTACTCTGACCGCGCAGGAATTTAAGCTGTTGAAGTACTTCGCCAATTCGCCGTCGCGGGTTATTTCCCGTGAGGAATTACTGAACGAAGTGTGGGGGTACGAGAATTATCCAAATACTAGAACGGTGGATAACCACGTGCTCCGTCTCAGGCAAAAATTAGAACCCGATCCGGTAAATCCGCGTTATTTTCTTACCATGCACGGCTCCGGGTATAAATTCGCGCCCGACCAGTTGCAACTCGCTATAGAGAAATAATCTCGCCTGCCCTGGAGATTCATGGCGCGCCTGCGATTACGCACACAGCTTTTTGTCGCCTCCCTGCTAATCATCTGCGCTCTGCTGGGATCGCTGCTGGTCGTTGTCCACCATATCGTGCGTTCTGAGATTGTCGAAGGAGTGCGGCAAAGAGCCGACTCTTCGCTCCATGCATTCGAAAACGTTCAGCATGAGCGCGAGCTGGAACTTTCCCGAACCGCCGCCATGCTGGCTGAACTGCCTCCGCTCAAGGCGGTACTTTCGACGCAGCATGCGTTGACAATTCAGGATGCGTCGGAACCTTTCTGGAAGCTTGCCGGCAGCCAACTGTTCGTACTTTTCAGTCCGGACGGAAAGGTCTTCGGTTTTCACGCATCTGGGTCCGGATGGGACGCCAGTCTTGCCGAGGCCGAGCTGAAAAAATCCGTTGAACAGGGTGAGTACGCGGCCTGGTGGTATGGCGACGGACGGCTCTACCGTGTCTTTCTACATAGCATCCTGGCAGGCAGCGGAAATAACCAAAGAGAAGTCGGGATCATCGCCGTCGGCTATCAGATCGATTCGGCGGTGGCAGCCCAGCTATCTCTGGCGTCGGGAAGCCAGATCGTGCTGGCCATTGACGACAAAATCATCGCCAGCACGCTCTCTCCCCGCGAAGAGCAAGATCTGCAAGGCAAAATGCGCCAGGACTGGGACACCTCCGCTGGCTCTCGCGAAGTGCTGCTCGGCGGTAATGCTTACCAGGCCGCTACTGCCTTGTTATACGAAAGTCCGGCGACCAACGTTAAGTGTTACGTCCTTATGTCCCTGCAACCCGCCAACGCCTTACTTGCGCGCCTGAATCGTACCATCTTGATTGTAGGGTTTTCAGCCATCGTGCTCGCAACCCTGCTGCTCAGTTTCGTTTCCAGCACCATCACCCATCCTCTCGACAATCTGGTCGCTGGCGTTCGCGCTCTGGCCCAGGGTGATTACGCTTATTCCATAAACCTCCGCGGCAGCAGCGAGGTGGCGGAACTTGGCAAGGCATTTTCCAAAATGCGCGGCGAGTTGCTGATTTCCGAACAAAGACGTTTCGCCAGCGAACGAATCGCAGCGCTTGGCAGAGCCGCCAGTTCCATCTCCCATGATTTACGGCATTATCTCGCGGCAGTGGTGGCCAACGCCGAATTCCTGTACGAAGCGGAAAAGTTAAAGCTCAACCGCGACGAAATATACTCTGAAATCAAAACTGCCTCGGAGCAAATGACCGACTTGCTTGATTCCCTGCGGGAATTGTCGAGGGATCAAGGTATTTCTCCCCGGCCGGCGGCGATCGAACAGATCATCCGCCATGCGGTGGATACCGTGCGCGCCCGCGCGGAAATGCGCAATCGTGCCATCTTTATTCACTCTTCGGGAGAGATGGGCGGCACTTTGGATCCGCAAAAAATCGAGCGCGCTTTTTTTAACCTGGTGCTGAATGCGTGCGAGGCGTCGGCGCAGTCAGAAGGCGAAGTTGAGATCGACATCCATTCGTCGCTCGAACTGTTCGAGGTCCGTGTGATCGATCATGGCTCGGGAATACCGCCTTCCATTTGCAATACCATCTTCGACCCATTCGTCAGCTTCGGGAAATCGAACGGAACTGGCCTGGGCCTGGCCATCGTCAGCAAAGTGATTCAAGACCACGGTGGGTCCGTAATCCTCGAAGGCACTTCCCACTCCGGAACGACTTTTCTGGTGAGGTTGCCGCGAGCGGCGCGCGCGCTGCCGCAAACTGCACAGACCGTAGCCTCCTGACATCCCTTAACGAGATTTTCGAAAGGGCGGTTTATCGTTGATGTCGGAAACCGCCAGTTGGCGGGAAAATTCCCGCAAGACCTCTTAAGACCAAAGATGCGCTAGTTACAGCCACCTCACGAACAATAGGTGGCGCTCTATGCGCCGTGAGCTTGGCGGCTCCAGTTGGCAACACAAACAATCGCAACCAAAAAAGTTGACCAGCGAGTGGCGCAAGCCAGGCCTGGCTCGCTGGCTCGCACGTGACCTTGACGCGTTGAGTGCTCGATGCTAATTTGCATTTTCTCTCGAAAGTAGCAGGAGCCTCTGTCTGAGCAGGTCCTGGAATAAAAGCCGTTCCGTCGATCTTAGCCGCCGCAAATTCCTTCAATATTGTCAGGGAGCTCCTCTGGCCTTCCTGCCTGCGGGCATTCCATTTCGCTCTTTCATTCCATTTGTCGCACCCCTT
>Ga0209701_10001414_pt1 | contig 15410 bp, 12 predicted proteins | sample CZO8metaG_4_FD_188356 | JGI IMG/M metagenome (GOLD analysis project Ga0209701, IMG submission 188356) | Vadose zone soil microbial communities from the Eel River Critical Zone Observatory, Northern California, USA - CZOApr15con2H3.8 metaG... | ecosystem: Environmental > Terrestrial > Soil >...
CACCGCATCAAGAATACGCTGGCGACGGTCAGCGCCATTGCCTCCCAGAGCCTGCGCAATGTGGCGGGCGCCGAACATGCCCAGCATGCCATTGAAGGCCGGCTGGTGGCGCTGGGGCGGGCGCACGACCTGCTTTTGCAGGCACGATGGACCAGCGCGGATCTGGGCAAGGTCGTCCGCGGCGCCACCGAGGCGTTCGACAATCCCGATGTGCCGAAATTCACGATTGCCGGACCTGACGTCCGGATGGCGTCGGGCGCCGTGATCGCGATCGCCATGACGCTCAACGAGCTCTGCACCAACACCACGAAGTTCGGCGCATTGTCGGTGCCTGCCGGCCGTGTCGATATCGTCTGGACGGTCGATCCCACGACGCAGCGTTTATCTTTGAAATGGGCCGAGAACAATGGCCCCGTGGTCAGCGCACCCAACGGCCGAAGTTTCGGAACGCGGCTGATCGAAACGCTGGGCAAGCAGCTGAAGGGCGACGTGCAGTTGACCTACGAGCCCAGCGGCTTTGTCTACGCGTTCAACATACCCTTGGCCTCGCTCACTTCGACGGCTGCCGAATAGCCCACGTCGGTACGGAACGCTGGGATTTATTCGACCCATTCGTCGACACGGGCACGGATGTCCTCTGGCAAGGATAGTCCGAGTCTTGCGAGCGCTGAACGACTGACACTGAATGTAAGCTTGGTCGCGCCTGCAACCGGAAGCTCCGCCGGATTTGCACCGTGGAGAATCTTTTCTACGTACTTGGCCGCGTCGTAATAGCCTTCGAAGTGACCGGGACCTAACGCCATCAGTCCGCCCGCTGAGACATATTCGACGTCTGTATAGAGGGCCGGCAGCTTGTGTTTCGCAGCCGCACGAGCGAGGGCGAAGCGTTGTGAATTGACGAAGCTATCAACCCCATTGACGAGAGCTTTGGCTCCAAATGCGACGGCTTTGTCAAATGCGGGGTCAACATCCTCCGGTTTGCGAACGTCCAGGGCTTGAACTTCGATGCCAAGCCGGCGCGACTCGGAACGGACAGCTTCGAGCTGAGTGGCGTTGCTGGTATTGTTGCCATTCAAGACCATTGAAATCCTGTCGAGCCTCGGCACCAGGCGCTGGAGTATCTTCAATCGTTCGCCGATCAGTTGCGGCGCATACATCGTGGTCCCCGTCACATTCGTGCCGGGGCGTTCCAGACTCTTCACCAAACCCGCCCCGACGGGGTCGTTTACGGCCAGCATGACGATTGGAATCGTACTGGTTTTGCTGGCGGCGGCGACGGCGGCCGCGATGTTGGCAGCCAGGATGATATTGACCTTCTGGCCGACCAACTCGTCCATGATGCCAAAATACTCGTCATCCAGGACGGCTTCGCGGTAGTCGATCATGATGTTCTTGCCTTCGACATAACCGAGTTCGGTCAATCCCTGCCGCAATACGTCAAGTCGTTTCGGATTGGCATTCTTGGCAGCCACGTAGCCCAAGACCGGCACCGATTGAGCGAAGCTCCCGGCAATCGGCAACGCCAAAAGCCCCGTCACGCAAAGACCGCCTATTCCCCGTCGGCACCAGGCGAGTATGGGCATATCACTCCTCCACTTCGAGAAGACAACCGGATCGAATGGGGCCAAGTGGTACGGTTCAATGAGGCCAGCTCAAAGCGGGTCTGCACGTCTGCAAGCGGCACTTGTTGATTTGTGAGTATACGTCCCGCGCTCCTCATCCATGAACCAGGCGCCAGACGATGGCGCCGAGCGCGCCCAGCCAGAGCAGGATGGCAGCACCTGCCTGAACCCCAAAGCCCCGCCCGCGCTTATTGGCGGCTTGCGAATAGCCGGTCATGTAAAGGATGCGGCCGGCGATCCAGAGCAGGCCAAGCACCGCTGCGAAGGGATCGCTGATGTAGATCGCAAACAGCCACAGCGAGGGCAGGAAGACCGGCATCCATTCCAGCGTGTTCATCTGCACCCGAAACACCCGCTCGAAGTCGGGATTGCCTGATATCGCCGGCGGCTTGATGCCGAATGCGACGCGCGCCTTCGACACCTGAATCGTGGTGAAAAAGTAAAACAGGATCGCCAGGCAGGTGACGAGTGCCGTGAAGTGATACATCGCGAGAATCCCCTTGAAGAAACGATAGCGGAAACGTCATTCCGGGGCGTCCGAAGGACGAACCCGGAATCTCGAGATTCCCCGATGGGCAATTGCACATCTGAGGTTCGCATCTTCGATGCGCCCCGGAATGACGCTGTCCTTGGTCTCAATAGCCGGTCATCTCCAGATATCCTACTCCGGCGTGGCTGCCGCCAAAGCTGATCGGGCCTTCCCAATAGGGGAAGCTCGTTCCCATCCAGCTTTTCGCGTTCAGCGGAGCGCTTTCGATCGTCAGGCCGTGCGCAGGAATAATGATGCGCCATCCGGTCGGCAGCTTGCGCCCTTCGACATCGGTTAATGTCGTCGGCGTCATGCGGTTATCGGCCGACGCGATCTCGATGGAACGGCCGTCCGGCTCGATCCAGTTGCCGAAAAGATTGTTGTGGCCGTCGTTCTGGCGCAGCCGGTACAACATCAGTTTCTCGCCAGAGGTCAGATGCAGCGAGAACCAGTCCCACCCGGTTTGATCTGACGCCAGCGGCTGGCTGCTCCACTCCCGATCCATCCAGGCAAGACCAGTGACCTCGGCAGGCCTGTCATCGATGGTGATGCGGCCGGAGACCTTGAAATAAGGCTGGCTGAAATAATACGACGCCTGTCCGCGCTCCGATTTCTTGCTGTATCCGGCATCGCCCTGCAGCACCAGGGGGCGATCCGCGTCGAGACGCAGCGCGTAGCTGAAATCCGCGCCCGACGCATTGAGTGCGAGCGGCGCGATGGCCGCGTCGCGCATCTGATCAGTGCCGCGCATTTCCCATGAATCGATCCACGCCCTGAACGGCTTTGCCTCAACGCCGGCCTGGCCGACCCCGCCCCGGCCAAAGGCTTCGCTGTAGCGGTGGATGTCCGCGCGCGTGACAGCCGCATGGCCCATCCAGATTTGCTGATTGGCCCATCCTTCCTGTTGTGCGCCGGGCCTCGATGCCAGACGAAACAACGTCCATTGCGCGCCGTAGGCTGCGCCGGCGGAATCGACAAGGTTCGCCGTCACGTACCACCACTCGATGCGAAAGTCCGGATGCGGACCATGATCGGCCGGAAAAGAAAATGTCTTGCCGGGAGTGACAGGGGCGAACCCTTGGCCGCTCATGCCAAGCCCGGCAAAGCCCTGCGCAAGCGCGGCTTTGCGGCCGAGCCCCAGAAGCAGCGCGCCGCCTGCGAGGGCGCGGCGTGATATCAGAAAATTATTGTTCATCGGCGAAAACCTTGATCAGGCTCGCCGGCTGCATGCGCGCCAGCTTGAGCACGGGAATCAGCGCCGCACACAGCGCCGCCGCCATCGCCACGCCGAGAAGCTGGAGCAATTGCACCGGGAAGAAATGAAACGGCAGCCGCCAGCCGAATGCCTTCACGTTCACCACCGCGATCAGGCACCACGCCACTCCCAAGCCCAGCGGCAGCGCGAGCAGGGTGGTGATCAGTGCCACTGACATCGTCTTCAACAGTTCGATTGCCGCAAGCTGCCGCCGCGTGATGCCGATCGCCCATAGCGGCGCCAGCTGCGGCAGGCGCGAATTGCCGAGGGTCAGCAGGCTGGTCAGCAGTGCGACGCCGGCCACGCCGAGCGTAAAGGCGTTTAGCGCCGCGGTCACCGCAAAAGTGCGGTTGAATATCCGCGTCGATTCGGCTTTCACGCTTGCCTGATCCAACAGGTTGCGATCGTCGAGCCCAAATCTGTTCTGCAGCGATGATATCAGTGCCGGCACGGCGGCAGGGGCGACGCGCAGGCCCATTCGCGTTAGCGGGATTTCAGGGAAACGGCGGGTCAACGCAGCGATATTGACGGCAATCTGCCCCTTCGGATTGCCGTAATCGGCGTAGATGCCGATCACCTCAAGCGTCCAGTTTCCCCCAGGTGCGGGCACCTCGACGGAATCGCCGATCGCGAGCTTCAGACGCCGGGCTAGTTGCTCACTAATGAAGCCGGTATCGCCAGATCGAAGGCTACTCCAGGCGTTTGCGGTGGATTGAAGCAGCGGCCAGTGATCCCTGTATGTCGCATGATCCGCGAGACCGAGAATCTCGGCTGGCGCTCCACCGATTTGCGTGTCGGCCCGGCCGCCGGGCAGGATCGCCTCGACCTCGGGACGCTCATGGAGCCACGCCTTGATTGCGGTCGCCTGCGCAGCGTCGACGGCATTGATGTAGACGTCCGCGGCCAACCGCCCATCGAGCCAACTGATGAATGTCCGGCTGAAGGTCTCCACCATGGTGCCGACGCCGACATTGACCGCGAGCGCGAGCAAGAGCGCCATCAACGCCAGCGACAATCCCGAAAGCTGCTGGCGGCTGTCGGCCCAGAACCACACGGCGAGCGGGCGATCTGCGCTTCGCTGGCTCAAGAAGAGTACCAATTCCAGGATCGCGGGCAGGCCAAGTGCGGCGCCAAGCAGCAACGCCGCGAGCACGGCAAATCCCGAGACCAGCGAATCGCCGAACCACAGCAAGCAGCCGGCGGCAACGAACGCCGCGAGCGCCAGCGTACTCTGAAAAATCAGCCATCGGTGCTGCGCCTGCTGCCAGGCGTAGGGCTGTGCGGCAGCCAGTACGGACAGGCGGGTCGCTTTCAACAGGCTGGCGGTCGCCGCCGCCAGCGCACCGACGACGCTGATGACGAGGCCGGCAATCCACCATTCGCCCTTGAGCGTCAACTGGCCGGGAATTTGCGCGCCATAGAGCCCGCGAAGCGACGCCGCAACATCGGGCAGCAGCGATGCTGCGATCAGATAGCCGCAGACCAGACCCACAAGGCCCGCGACCAGCGCCAGCGATACCAGTTCGACCAGCAGCACCGTGTTCAGCATCCGGGCGGACACCCCGCAGGCGCGCAAGGTCCGCAGCATCGGCAGCCGCTGCTCGAACGCAAGGCCAACAGCCGAATTGACGATGAACAGCCCGACCACAAATGACAGCAGGCCGAACGCGGTCAGGTTCAAATGAAAGCTGTCGGTGAGCCGTTCGAGGTCGCTCTCCGCGTTCGGTTCGACCAGGCGCAGTTGGTCGCCGACGACGTTTTCAAGCGGCGCGCGCCTGCCTTTGGCATTGCCGACCAAGAGGCGGGAAACCTGATCCGGCATGTTCAGGAGCCGTTGCGCGATGCCGATATCGACCACCAGCACGCCCGGCACCAGTTGCGGCTGCACGAGGAGCGGCGGCAGCACGGTGCCGCCGCTCGAAAGCGGGGTCGCGCCATCAGGCAAATTGAGCTCGGAAAGCGTTTCGGGCGCCACCAGCATTTCTCCCGGCGGCGTGACGAAAGATTGCAAACCTGCTCTTCCAATCGCCGGCGCATTGCCCACTTCCGCGGGCAGCGTGATGGGCTCGATGCCCAACAACCGCAATGATCGACCGCCGATCTGAACCCGGCCTTCGAGAACAGGCGATACCGGCCAGCCGGCGCGGCGCAGCTCGACAAAAAGCCCCTGCGGGAAGCTCCTGCCGTCACGCCCGACCAGCGCCGCCGTTCTGGTGCCGCCGAAAACGGCCGCGGCGCGGTCGTAACTCAAGCGAGCCTGCTGGTTCAGCGCCTGCACGCCGCTCCACAGCGCGGTCGCGGATATCAGACCGATCAACAGTGTCGCGAGCTGCATCGGATGCCGCCGCCAATGGCTCAACAGAACCGCGAGGACCCAGATCATGCGGCTCATGCGATCAGTCCCGCCTTGAGATTGATCTGCCGGTCGAGCGTGGCCGCCAGCCGCGCGCTATGGGTCACCATCAGGAAGCCACACCCGGTTCGCGCGACCAGATCGCGCGTCAGCGCAAGAACGTCATCGGCCGTCGCCTCGTCGAGGTTGCCGGTGGGCTCGTCGGCGAGAAGCAGCAGCGGTCTTGGCGCCAGCGCGCGGCCGATCGCGACCCGCTGCTGCTGGCCGCCGGATAATTGCTCGGGATAACGCTTCAGTAAACCGCCGAGCCCGAGCCGCTCCACCAGTTCGGCATGCCAGGCGGCATCGTGACGGCTGGCAATGCGCGACTGGAACTTAAGATTATCTTCGACAATCAGGCTGGGGATCAGGTTGAACTGTTGAAAGACCAGCCCGAGCCGATCGCGCCGCAAGGCCGCCCGGCCGGCATCCGGCAGATCCGACACCGATATGTCGTCCAGCCTGATCTCGCCACCGTCAGCCTTGTCCAGTCCGGCGATCAGATGCAGCAGCGTGCTCTTGCCGCTGCCGGATTCGCCTGTCAGTGCGACGCGCTCGCCCGCCGCGATGCGGAGGTTCACCCCGCGCAACACCACGACCTGCTCTCCCGCCGAGCGATAGCTCTTGGTCAGACCAGTGACGCTCAGCACGATCTGATGGTCGGTTGTCATGCGACGCGTGCGCGATGCTTCACAACGGCTTCAAATATTTCAGAACGAATTCGTCGGTCGGTATCTGCGGACGGAACACCGCGGCATCCCGCGGATCTTCCGGATGGCGTAGGAAATCGGCCTCAGTTGCGAGCTTGAAGCCAGCGGCCTCGATTTCCTGGCGCAGCACGCTTTCCTCGATCCGATGCAGGGTCTTTGCGACCGCCGTGCCGTCGCCGGGACGCGCGGAATGGTCGGCGATGACAAGAAAGCCACCGGGCTTCAGGGCGGCGAACATCTTGCGGTTCATCTCGGCCCGATCGACCTCCATGTAGGTGACGTCGTGATAGGCGAAGAAAAACGTGATCATATCGAGCCCGCTGACTTCGGGCGGGATCGGATCGTCGAAATTCCGCACGAGATGCACGACGTTATTCATGGCCTGTTTCTGGGCGCGGATGTCGAACTTGTCCTTGACGAACCGCTCGATCACGGCAGATGAGTCTTGCGCGTACACCACGCCGGTCGGCCCGACCGCGCGCGCCAAGAGCTCGGTGCTGTAGCCGGCGTTCGCCTCCATATCCAGCACCTTCATGCCGGTCTTGACGCCGGCGAAGGCGAGCATCCTGGCGGGCTGGCGACGCTGATCGGCTTGCCGATCGCCGTCGCCGCGGTCAGGCGAGGCGACAATGGCATCATAGTCCGGGGTCTTGAGGTCCTGCGCCATGGCCGAGACCGCGCCTATTCCTGCGAGTATCGAAAGCGAAGCAAGCATGCCGATGGCGCGCGGCCGACGGTAGAGCGGTCTGGTCATGAAAATCCCCTGCTATGGCGCACAACATACCAAGACCACAACGAGAGATCACGGTCTCAATCGCGACGGCGACGCGATCGTGATCAGGTTGCATGGCGCTATCTTGACATCGCCGGGAAGTATTCTACGGATGAATGTTGAGTTTGCAGTGCACGCGAGCGGGCAGCTTTCAGATCTCCGTCAAAAATGTCCGATTGCGTTGGCGGCGACCCAATGGGTAGCATTGGGTCAGGCCGATCAAGCGAGGCCGGCAACGATGTCTGGGGGAACGACCATGACCACGCAACCGACGCCCAAAGGCGCCTGGAAAATCACGTTCCTGCTGTTTCTCTTCATGCTGGTGAATTTCGCCGACAAGATCGTGGTCGGCCTCGCCGGCGTACCGATCATGACCGAGCTGAAACTCGAGCCGGAGCAGTTCGGACTGCTCGGCTCCTCGTTCTTCTTCCTGTTTTCGATCGCGGCCATCGTCGTCGGTTTCATCGTCAACCGTATCGCCACGCGCTGGGTGCTGCTCGCGCTGGCCCTCGTATGGGCGCTGGCGCAGTTCCCGATGGTGGGCACGGTCAGTTTCTCGACGCTTCTGATCTGCCGCGTGATCCTCGGCGCCGGCGAGGGACCGGCGTTTTCAGTGGCGACGCATTCGGTCTACAAATGGTTTCCCGACGAGAAGCGCACCTTGCCCACCGCCATCCTGTCGCAGGGCTCGGCGTTCGGCGTGATCCTCGCGGTGCCGGCGCTGAACTGGGTGATCGTCAATTATAGCTGGCACTATGCCTTCGGCGCGCTCGGCGTCGTCGGCCTGATGTGGGTCGTGGCGTGGTTGATTCTTGGCAAGGAAGGGCCGCTGGTTCAAACCTACGCCATGGCGGCGGCTGATCCGCGCGTTCCTTATTTCCAGCTTCTGACCTCGCGAACCTTTATCGGCTGCTGTACCGCAACGTTCGGGGCCTATTGGGCGCTGTCGCTTGGCCTGACATGGTTCACGCCCTTCATCATCAAAGGCTTGGGCTTCTCGCAAAAGGATGCCGGGTGGATTTCGGTGCTCCCCTGGGTGTTCGGCGCCGTTATCGTGCTGCTGACGGGGTGGATCTCGCAGGTGCTGATGGCGCGCGGCGTTACCACGCGCGGCGCGCGTGGCGTGCTGGGCTCGGTTCCATTGATCGTCGGCGGATTGATCCTCGTCGTTATGCCATATGCCGATGGCGCCGGGTTGCAGATCGCGTTGCTGGTGGCCGGGACCGGACTTTCCGGATCGATCTATATGGTCTGTCCGCCGATGCTCGGCGAATTCACGCCGGTGGCGCAGCGCGGCGCCGTGATCTCGATCTACAGCGCGATCTACACGCTTGCCGGAATCCTGGCGCCATCGGTGATGGGCAGCGTGATCCAGCGCGCGGCGGTGCCGCTGGATGGCTACATGACCGGCTTTACCATCAACGCGGTCATTCTCGTGGCATCAGGATTGCTCGGCCTGCTGCTGCTCTGGCCCAATACCGAGCGCGCGCGCCTGATGGGCGAGGTGCCGCAACCGAAGTTCGCGTGAGGCCGGTTGCTTGCGTGTTGCCCGGCCTTCACCGCGTCTCTGCCAGGTGCATGTCGCTCAGGGTTGTCGGAAGGCTGCGTGCGATGAGGTCCGTGATTGCCCGATGCAGGCTCTCGTTTCGGGCGGGATCGCCTGACCTTGGCGAGAAACTCTCGTCGACCAGCCGGCTGGGGCCCGGGAGCCTGACAGGCTCCGCACTGTCCAATGGCGCGGCGGCCATCTTTTCGATCACATCGAACGTCTTGCCGTCGATCACCCTGATCTCGTAGAGGGCATGGACATGGTTGGAGGACGCGAGCAACGTGCCGTAGCTGACAAAACCTATGCCTTCGACCTTTCGGCCACCGCCGCCGAAATTCGCCTTTGCCTTGGTGATGACGATATAGGCGTCGAGCCCTTGCGGAGACACTTCCGTCTCAACGAGTTTCTTGAATGGGTCGCCACGGATGAAGTTGACGGGCGCAACCGGGGAATCCTTCTCGATCATCGCAAAGGCGGCTCGCTTGTAACTGACCGGTTGCACCTGAAAGCGTCCGCTCAACGCCGCGGTTGCTTGCTGGACGATCAGGTCGTCAAGGCCCCAGGACCCGATCGGGAAGCTTTGACGGCTGGTGTCAAGGCCGGTCAGCCCGGCTCTTGCGAAGGTAATTTCGTCGCCTACCGCCGAGATGATGCCTATTCTCTTGATCGGTTGCAGTTTTGTCTCGCGGGTTTCAAACATCGCACAAGCGCCGATGCTGACAGCGAGGATAACCATCACGAAGCTCACGCCTGGACCGCGCATCGGATTCCTATCGTATCTTGACGTCGAATGAGTAGGAGGCGCCCATGCCGACCGTCGTCTGGTTTGGCGAACCGCGAAGGGTCACCAGAGGACTCGCCGCGGCGTCGCCGAGCAGCCGCTCGTACTCGACATAGGAATGAACCTCCCATTGCGGATTGAACCGATAGGACAGCTGTGCGCCGGCGCCGACCGAGTGCGCCCCGCCCCTGGCGTTGAATACCGGCAGCCCCGTAGCCATCGCCTGAGCGGCATCGATGCCGAAATATGGCGCGGTTGCCTTGGTGCTCTCCCAAGTGAAGCGTGGACCGGCCGAGAATGTGACCCCTTGAATGATCGGCACGATGGCATCCGCCGAGAAGTCGGCGACGACGCCGTGATGGCCGCCGAAACCCTGCCGCGTCTCGACGCGCGTGCGGAACCAGTCAACCGGAAAGTATTCGAGGAAGCCGCCGAGTTCGACCGCGGCGCTGACGTCGCCGAGGCCATTCAGTTCGGTATAGTTGTTGGCTTTTCGTGACGCCACGAACTTGCCGACGGGGCCGGCACGAAGGTCGCCGAAGTCGATGAGTGCGATGCTTGCCCCGTCGCGCGGGCCGCGAAACTGCTCCGCCGAGCCGGCGCGGCGGATAGCAAAAATCGGGACCGGGCTGAGCATGCTCCGATTAGCGCCCTCGAAATCAGGTTTGTATTCGCCTCCCACGCCGACCATGACAGTCCAGGTGCCGGACACCGGCGGCAGAACGGGCAATTCAAAGGCGGGAGCAGGCAGCGTGACCAGTGGCTCCGCCGTCGCAACAGCCGGCACCAGCGTCAGCGCCATCAAGGCAATGCATAGAAGATCGTGGTGGTTCTGCCGAGGTCTTTTGGCTCGGCGCAACGGATATCCGGCTGATCTCACGCAGACCGCGACTTCGATCGGATTGTCCAGTGCATGGCTTCGAGAATGATCATTGGTTGAAAGGGCTGTCTTGAGCATCTCGCTTACCGGCAACAGGACGAAATTCGCCTGGTTGTTGCCGGTCATTTGCGACTGAAGCTTGTTCCAAACCCTTCCCTTTATTTCCGAATGTTGCGCAAGCTATCCGATTCATCGGATGGCTTCACGTCATCGAAGCATCGTGCCGAAAACACGATCCCACAGCTTGGTGGTGACACCGTAGTTTCGGTTCGCGAACCTGTGATGGTCGAGATGATGTTTCAGCAACGGAGCCGGCAGAATCGCCGGATTTTGATGCGCGCAATAGTGGACAAATAAATACCAGGCGTAGGCCACGAGCGCGCCGGCCAAAACGGCGCCTCCCGTGGTCAGGTAAACCACAACGAAGGCCAGCCAAATTTGCCAGAATATCCTGTCGATCGGCTCTCGCGGCCGTGCGTGATGGATCCCGTGCTGTACCGGCACGATGGCATGCAACACGAAGCGATGAGTGATGTATTCAGCCAGCGTGAATGTCAGCAGACCGCAACAGAATAGAATAAGAGCAATCGATGATTTAGAAGTCGAGATGGTCAGCAACACGACTGCAAGGGCGGTCGCGAAGATAAGCTCGCCGAAATAGATAGCGACAGTCATTGAAGGCACCAAACACATTGTCTGGATCCAAAACCTCCTTCCATGTAACTCGGTGCACATCTCACTCGACCGCGGAATTTCCTGCCCCATTGGGAGCTCTTTAGCAGACCATCCGGAGCAGCTGATTCCAATCAAATCCCCGTGCGCGCGTCCTTTTTTCGGCCACAGGCTGTCAGAAAGATGATGACTTCCGCTTTCGTGCGCCAACGGATTCGAAGCGGTGATGACGGCTTTAACGCACGGCCTTCGCCAAATTGGGGCATCAGCTTGCCCCGCACCGCTGCAATATGTCTCAATGTTGCTGGAAGGGCGATTTGGCGGCTCCCTCATTGAAAGCCCTGGACAGGTGCTTTATTGGTCCATCCGGTTTCGATGAGGGCGTGAACCAGTGCACATCGAACAGCATATCCTGATTGTCGACGATGACCTCCAGATTCGAAAACTTCTCGGCCGCTATCTGGCCGAACAGGGCTTTCGAGTGACGCTGGCTTCCGACAAGCGCAGCCTTGAAGCCGCGCTCGAGTCGAACGACATCAAGTTGATCGTGCTCGATGTCATGTTGCCGGACGGATCGGGCCTGGACATCTGTCGCGATATGCGAGCCGAGAACTCGCATGTGCCGATTATTCTTCTTACCGCATTAAAGGAGGACGTCGATCGAATCATCGGTCTTGAGATTGGCGCTGACGACTACCTCGGCAAGCCGTTCAATCCGCGAGAACTCGCAGCTCGTATCCGGGCGGTTCTTCGTCGTCAAAATGGCGCCGACCAGATCGTGCATTCTCCCCAGGAATACCGCTTCGAGGGTTTTACGCTGCAACCGGGATTGCGGCGCGTTCTCAACTCAAGCGGCCGGCTGCTTGACCTGACCTCGGCCGAATTCGATCTCTTGCATGCGCTGGTAGCGAGGTCCGGACGGATGCTCTCGCGCGAATATCTGCTGGACGCCACCAATCGGGGCGATGGCGATGTCTTCGATCGGTCCGTCGACGTGCTGCTCAGCCGGGTTCGCCGAAAGCTCGGCGACAATGAATTCGAGCTGATAAAGACGGTGCGAAAGGGAGGCTACGTGTTTACCGCCAATGTGGAGAAGGTCGGGGCCGGCGAATGAATTCCTTGAGGGCTCGTATCGTCGTTACGCTGGTTTCGTCGATCATCTGCGTCGTCGTAATGGCGACCGCGACATTATTTTGGATGCGGAAGGGGCATGTCCAAAAGGAAGATAGGGAACGCGCCCAGCTGGTTTCCGAAGGGATTTTGCTGATCGCACCATTGTTCGGTGATGACCAAAAGGACAGGGGCGCGCATCTGGTATCGAGCCCCGCGGCGGGCGATCCGCGCCCGGATTTGACGAACCTGTTTCAATCTCAATTGCGCCAAAACGGATCCGACCTCGAAATTGTCGTAACGCAACCCGTTGAGATCACGCATCCGGTGGCGTCGATCAAGTTCAAATCGGGCTGGCTCACAATTCCGCTAAGGAATCCTCATCACAGGGAAGAGATTCTGTGGTCTCTGACCGGCTGGTTCTTGCTGGTCACGATCGGAACGGTCGGTGTGGCGCTATGGTTTGCCTACCGCATCACACGCCATCTCGCGATCCTGGAACGCGTAGCGGCAACGATCGACGCAGACGGTGTCCTTCCGCGACTGCCGGAAAGCGGACCGGCCGAACTGAGGGCGGCGGCGCGCGCGCTCAATACCATGACGGCCAAGCTGAAGAACGCCGTCGAGAGCCGGATGCGACTGGTCGCGGCGGCCGGGCACGATCTGCGTACGCCACTGACCAGGATGCGGCTTCGGGCGGAGTTTCTCGACGAGGAGGATCGGTCAATGTGGCTGAACGACCTTGAGGAACTCGACCACATAGCGGATAGCGCAATCCAGCTTGTGCGCGAAGAAACCCAACGGGAAAGAAGCCGGTTACTCCGGGTCGATGAAATCATCAGCGAGATCTGCAGGGATCTCGCATCAATGAAGGCATCCGTAACGATCATCAAAATGGAGGCCGTGACAATTTCGTCGGCGCCATTGGCGCTGACGCGTGCCGTCAGAAATCTGGTTATCAATGCGGCAACGCATGGCGGTGGCGCTTTCGTTACTGTCGGAATGCAGAACAGCGCCGCCTTGATTACAATCGATGATGAAGGACCAGGCATTCCTGACCAAAGCATGTCACGCGTATTCGAACCCTTTTTCCGGGTCGATCCGGCGCGGCGCAAGGCTGGACCCGGTGCCGGCCTTGGCCTCGCGATTGCCAAGGAGATTGTTGAACGTCACGGCGGGAAGCTGACGCTTCAGAACCGGTCGCCCAAGGGACTTCGGCAAAAGATAATTTTTCCAGCCTGTTTTGCCTGACCAACATCGCGATGGGCGTTTTGTGCGAGGGCACCGGTCGTCCCGGCGAACGCCGGGACCCATAACCACCAGCATCTCTATTGAAGCGAAAGACAGGCCACAGGTTTTTTACCTGAACTCCGGTCACGGCGGATGGCTTCCCGCGCCCCGTCATTCGCGACCTGGTCGCGCCGGTAACAGGTCCGGCCATGTCCGCTATGCCCCGGTAGCGACCAAATTCCGCACCGCCGCGAAATGACGCAATGTGCCAGAAACGGACTATACCCGCTTCTGAGGCGGGAATGCCGCTGAGCGCCGCGTCATTCTGGCATCCCGGCTAACTGACATCCTTCTTTCAGCCGAGAGATGTCGTGTTGTCTACGCAATGGTACCCGCTCCAGGATATGTGAAATTCGCGGGGTCGGGTTCAATTGCATCGCCCGAGAACATGCGTCTTTGGCATCGTCCAACCTTCCGGAAAGGGCGTAACTCGCGATCGCAACCAAATAGGCTACCAAATATTTTGAGTTTTCCATCAGCGCAGCTTCAGCCCACCTGGATGCCTCATCATATTGTTCGGCTAAGAAATAACCGTATGCCACGCCGCTGTACGCAGTGTAGATCCGTGGGTCTAACGGACTAAGGCGAATCGCTCTTTGAAAATGCTCAACAGCTTCAGCTTTGCCTAAATATATCTGCGTCCATCCACGCCAATACCAACCAGCAGCGAAGTTGGGATCGAGGTCGATGGCCTTCTTTGCATAGCCCGCTCCCTCTTCCACTTGCCCCACGACGAACGCCAGTGCCATTGCGCAGCATGCAAGCACTAAGGGATCATCTTTTGCTAGGTTGAGGGCCTTTCTTGCTAATAATTCAGCGTGTTCAGCGTCCAATTTGGGATTTGCGCTCCAACCGTAGGCCTTCCGCTGCGTGTAACAAAGCGCAGCCTGTGCAAACGACGTTGCAAATTCCGGATCAAGATCGATTGCCCTTTGAAAAAGGCGAAGCGCTTGTTCGTTCGCTTCCTGCGTGAATTTATGAGTGCAGGACACTGCTTGGAGATAATAGTCATATGCTATCAGGTTTTCGGTCGGCTTCCGACGAGACCGCTCAATCTCAGCTTGCTCAAGTTTTGGTGCGATTGCGCCAACAACCCTCGCCGTAACTTGATCCTGCAAGTCGAATACATCCTCGACGCCGCCTTCAAACCGATCTGCCCAAATGTGAGCGCCGCTTAACACATCGATCAACTGCCCGGTTATCCGAATGCGATTGCTCGCCCTTCGGATGCTGCCTTCGAGGACATAGCGAACCCCAAGTTCACGCCCGACCATCTTGATGTCGACTGCTTTTCCCTTGTAGGTAAAGCTCGAATTGCGGGCGATTACATAGAGCCATCGAATTCGCGAAAGGGCCGTGGTAATGTCTTCCACCATGCCGTCGGCGAAATATTCCTGCTCCATATCGCCGCTCATGTTCTGAAACGGCAGAACGGCGATTGATGGTTTGTCCGGGAGCGCGAGCACCGGAGCTCGGCTCGCAGGCGAGCCCGGTTGCGCTGTTGCAGCGCTTTGGCCGCCAAGCTTGACCCGCCACGCGCGCATCGGCTCGGCTATGTTCTTGAGGGTCTGCGGCCCGAGGTCGTCACAGGCCATATCGACCTTGCTCCGGACTTGCCGATAGGCGTCGTCCGAGATGCAGACGCCGCCGGCCTCCGCAATAGATTCAAGGCGGGCCGCGATGTTGACGCCGTCACCGAAGATATCGTTTTCGTCAATGATGATGTCACCGACGTGAATACCGATGCGGAATTCGATCCGTTTGTCCTGCGGCACATCGGTATTTTGTTCCGCCATGCCGCGTTGGATTTCGTCGGCACATCGCACGGCGTCGACCACGCTGGCGAAC
>Ga0209701_10001415_pt1 | contig 15409 bp, 14 predicted proteins | sample CZO8metaG_4_FD_188356 | JGI IMG/M metagenome (GOLD analysis project Ga0209701, IMG submission 188356) | Vadose zone soil microbial communities from the Eel River Critical Zone Observatory, Northern California, USA - CZOApr15con2H3.8 metaG... | ecosystem: Environmental > Terrestrial > Soil >...
TCTGTCCCTGAAAGCCATCTCAAGTTGGTGGAAGAACGCCTGGAGAGATATCGCAGAGATCCGTCGGACGCGCGCTCGGCTTTTGATGTTCTTGATCGCTTGGCGAAGAAGTGACCCAATACCAGATCAAGGCAGAGCCATCTGTTGATGCGGACGTGGAAGCCGTTTTCGATTGGTACGAAGGTGAACAGGAAGGACTCGGACTTGAGTTCGTCGATGAGCTACGAGCCGTTTATCTGAGAATCGTCGATGGTCCGCTCAAATATGTGGAGCTGAGATCAGGGATTCGGCGCGCGCTGACAGGACGGTTTCCATATGCAGTCTACTTCTCAATCGAGGAAACGGTTGTCGTGGTTCTCGCCGTGCTTCATGCCGCCAGAGATCCCGCTGAATGGCAGCGACGCGTGGAGTGAGGCTGTGAAAAGCAGATGATTCCTGAAATCGGACAATTCGCGCTGATACTCGCGCTCGTGCTCGCATTGACGCAGGCAACGCTGCCGCTGATTGGCGTTGCGCGTGGTATCCCTCAATTCGTTTCGCTGGCGCGACCGGTGGCCCAGGCTCAATTCCTCTTTGTCGCGACTGCGTTTTGTTGCCTGGCGTATTCATTTATCACAAATGATTTCTCGGTTCTGAATGTGGCGACGAACTCGAACTCCCAATTGCCGCTGCACTATCGTTTGGCCGCAACCTGGGGATCGCACGAAGGCTCGCTCTTGCTTTGGACCTTCATGCTGACGATCTGGATGGTGGCGGTGACGCTGTTCAGCAAACACCTGCCTAACGAAATAGTCGCGCGCGTCCTGAGCGTGATGGCTGTGATCAGCACCGGCTTCCTGCTTTTCATGTTGCTCACCTCGAACCCATTCGATCGATTGTTCCCCGTGCCGCCGGATGGCCGCGATCTCAATCCCCTGCTCCAGGATCCGGCGATGGTCGCGCATCCGCCCATGCTTTACATGGGTTACGTAGGATTCTCAGTCGCGTTCGCGTTTGCCATCTCAGCTTTGATCGGCGGCAAGCTGGACGCTACCTGGGCGCGCTGGTCAAGACCGTGGACGACGGTGGCGTGGATGTTTCTCACCTGCGGAATCGCTCTGGGAAGTTTCTGGGCGTATTACGAGTTGGGCTGGGGCGGCTGGTGGTTTTGGGACCCGGTCGAGAACGCTTCGTTCATGCCATGGCTGGTGGGCACGGCTCTGATTCATTCGCTGGCGGTGACCGAAAAGCGCGGCGGGTTCAAGAGCTGGACCGTGCTTTTGGCGATTACCGCGTTTTCTTTGAGTCTGCTGGGAACATTTCTCGTGCGATCTGGTGTGCTGACATCTGTTCACGCATTCGCCACCGACCCTAAGCGAGGAATTTTCATCCTGGCATTTCTGACGCTGGTAATCGGCGGCTCGCTTGCTCTTTACGCCTGGCGCGCGAAACAGGTCGGGTTGGGATCAAAGTTCGACCTGCTCTCGCGCGAATCGCTCTTGCTGACGAACAACGTCTTGCTGATCGTGGCGGCCGGATCAGTCTTGCTCGGCACTCTGTATCCGTTGCTGGTTGACGCGCTCAATCTGGGAAAGCTTTCGGTGGGCCCGCCCTACTTCAACACGGTGTTTGTACCGCTGATGGCGCCGGCGGCGTTTCTGATTGGCGTCGGACCAATCGCGCGCTGGAAGCAGGCGAAGATACCTGAGCTGGCGGTGCGCCTGCGCTGGGCGTTTGTCCTGAGTTTCGTGATGGCGTTGGTGCTGCCGTTCGTAATCGGTGGTTGGAAATGGCGCGTGAGCCTCGGGCTCTTGCTCGTATTCTGGATTGCCGTCACGGTTTTTCAGAATTTTTGGAGCAGGCTCCGGCCCAGCGAGGGATCGGGCTTTCTCACAAAACTGAGGACGACGTCGCGCAGCTACTATGGAATGCAATTGGCGCACTTGGGCGTGGCGGTATTCATCGCGGGCGTGACCGTAGTCACCAGCTACCAAACTGAGAAGGACGTAAAGATGAACGTTGGCGACACCGTCAATGTCGGCGGCTACGACTTTCAGTTGCGAAACCTCGCGCAGTTGCAGGGACCGAACTATCAGGCCGTGCGCGCTGATATTGAAGTCACCAGGAACGGCGCGCCGGTAGCGATGCTGCACCCGGAAAAGCACGCTTACACCGTGGCGCAAAGTGTGACTTCGGAAACGGCGATCGATCGCAGCATTTTTCGTGATTTGTATGTAGCGCTCGGAGATCAGATCGACAATCGGGCCTGGACTGTGCGCGTGTACCACAAGCCACTGGTTAACTGGATTTGGGGAGGCGCGCTGCTGATGGCGCTTGGCGGCGCTTTCGCGGTGTCGGATCGTCGTTACGCTTTAGCGGCGCGGAAAGAATCCCAGGAAACCGCGGCGACCAAGCCCGAGCCAGTTGCAACCGTCGCAACCACGCCGGCATCTGGAACGGCAGAATAGCCCATGAACCGTCTGCTTTTCTTACCGCTGATTCTGTTCGTCGTGCTGGTTCTGTTTCTGCTCGTCGGCTTGCGCCGCGATCCGCACGAGGTTCCGTCGCCGCTGATTAACAAATCAGCGCCTGAGTTTCAACTACCACAGTTGCAAAAGGCAAGCGCGACTTTCTCTGCAAAGGAGATGCGCGGCAAGGTCTGGATACTAAACTTTTGGGGGACCTGGTGCGTTGCCTGTCGCGAAGAGCACCCTCTGTTGGTCCAGTATGCGAAGACGGGCGTCGTGCCGATTTACGGAGTCGATTATAAAGACGAGCGCGCCGCGGCTTTGCAATGGCTGGATGAATTTGGCAACCCATACACGCTGACGGCCTTTGATGTCGACGGCCGGGTTTCGATCGATTACGGAGTCTACGGCGCGCCTGAGAGTTATCTGATCGATCGCAACGGGGTTATTCGCTTCAAACAGATCGGCCCAATTACGGAAGATGTCTGGCAGAACAAGATTCTGCCGCTGGCGAAAGAGTTGAATAAATGAGGCGCGTCTCGATCCTTATTCTGCTGCTCATCTCCCTGGCGGGGCCGGCGCTCGCGAAAGAGGCGAAGCCAGTCGAAGATCCGCAGATCGATCAGCGTATGCAGGCCCTGACGCAGCAACTGCGCTGTCTGGTTTGTCAGAACGAGACGCTGGCCGATTCGCGGGCCGATCTCGCCGAAGACCTGCGCAAGGAAATTCGCGAACAGATGAAAGCGGGCAAAAGCGATCAGGAGATCATCGCTTTCCTGACGCAGCGCTACGGCGATTTTGTTTTGTATAAACCCCCGGTGAAAGCGACAACCTACCTCCTTTGGTTTGGTCCATTCGTCCTCTTGCTCGGCGGCACGCTGCTGCTTTATCGCTATCTCAAACATCGAAGAGAAATAATTCAGGACCAACCGCTGACTGCGGCCGAACACAAGCGGGCGGAAGAACTCTTGCGCGGATAATTCTCAATGCTCCTTTTCTGGATAATCTGTGGGTTGATGACTCTGCTGGCGCTGTGGTTCGTGCTGCCGCCACTCTTCGCGCCCACCGAGGGCCGGAAGAGCGACGAGATGCGCGCGGCCAACGTGCTGGTTTATCAGGACCAGTGTCAGGAGCTCGAAACCGATTTGCGGAACGGGTTGATCGGAGAACCGGAATACCAAAAAGAAAAAGAAGAGTTGGAGCGCCGCCTGCTCGCGGATACCGAAACGGCGAACCGCGCGCCGTCTGCTTCACCGAAAACGTCGCCCGCGACCAGGAAAGTCGCCTACGCCGTCGCCGCCGCGATCCCCGTCGTCGCAATTGCTTTTTATCTGGTTCGGGGAAATCCGAAAGCGCTTAATCCGGAGACAGCGCCGAGCACGATGCCCGGGGCCGAAACTCAATCCGGTGAAATGACGCCGCAGCAGATTGAAGCAAACGTCGGCAAACTCGCGAAGCGGCTCGAAGCAAATCCGAACGACGCGCAGGGGTGGGTGATGCTCGGGCGCAGCTACACGATGATGGAACGTTACGCGGACGCGGCGGCCGCATACGGACGCGCGACGGCGTTGAAGCCGAGCGATGCAAGTCTGTGGACTGATTATGCCGAGGCCCTGGCTTTATCCAACGGCCAACGTCTGGAGGGCAAGCCCATGGAAGCGATCAATCGGGCTTTGCAATTAGATCCTAACAATGAGCAAGCCCTGGCGTTCGCCGGCGAGGCCGCTTTTCAAGCCACCGATTACAAGAAAGCCATCGAGTACTGGCAGAAGTTGCCGGCCGGTTCTGAAACCAGAAAAGCCGTTTCGGATCGACTTGCGAAGGCGAAAGAGTTGGCGGCCGGTCGAGGTTCGCGATAGACTTTCGGATTCTTGCGACTTGTTGCCGGTTTTCATTCCAAACACAGGATTCGCCTGCGAGGCACGTCGAACCAAAGCGCCGGCAAGTCGGCGCACTCTAAAGAAGGAAGGTAGGACCATGTCAGACCCGCAAAGAAAATCGATTGATTGCCGTGAGCATCCCAGCGACTGCGGTTGCACGCTGCGCCTCGAAGGCACCGAAGAAGAAGTGCTCGACGCGGCAGTGAATCATGCGATCACTCGCCACGGCCATACGGACAATCCGGAACTGCGCGAACAGATTCGCGGACTGTTGAAGACGGACGAGTAGCGAAGCCCACAAATCATGAACAAAGACAATTTGATGTTCGCGATAATCGGTTTGCTGCTGGGCTTTATCGTCGGCTTTATGGTGCACAGCGTGCTCAGCCAGCGCGAGTCAGCACCGCGCGGTCCAATGCAGCAGACGCAATCAATGCCGCCCAACCATCCGCCGGTCGGCGGCGATCAAGCCGGGGACACCGGCCAGCAGATGCTCGCGTCTGTGCAAACGGCGATGAAGCAGGCGCGAGAGAATCCGAACGACTTTGAAGCGCAGGTCACCGCGGCCAAGCTTGAGTACCAGATCCAGCGATTCGATCAGGCGATCGAGTACCTTTTGGCAGCCAATAAAATCAAGCCGACCGACGCTGATGTGTTGGCCATGCTCGCGGTGGCTAATCTTGATGGCGGCCACTTCGACGCTGCGGAAAAGTGGTACAAGGCCGCCTTGATGAAAACTCCCAATGACGTGCCGTTGCTCGACGGCCTTTGCGCAGCGCTGCTGAGCAAGGGTGATGCAAAGGCTGCGGAAGAAGCGATTAACAAGCTGGCAAAGGTCGATTCTACCAACCAGGATCTCCCGCAGTTTCGCGACAAGCTGGCCTCGCTGAAGAAACCAAGGTAGTTTTCGTTCCCGTCTCGCAAATCGATCACCCATGAAAAAATCGGCATATCAAACGATTCTATTGGGCGGTCTGATCGCCGGCACGCTGGATATCACTTACGCCTGCATCTTTTTCGGATTGGGCAACCATGTCAGCCCTATCCGCATTTTCCAATCAGTCGCGCGCGGCGCGCTTGGACAGGACGCTTTCAAAGGCGGACTAAAAGTAGCTGCCCTCGGTCTGTTCTTTCACTTTCTGATTGCGCTCACGGCGGCAGTCGTTTACTTCTTTGCCAGTCGGGTGCTTCGATTCATGGTCACGCACGCGATTGTCTGCGGCATTCTGTACGGAGTCTGTGTGTATCTCTTCATGTATGGAGTCGTCATGCGAGTTTCGGCAATTCATTCGACAACCTTGCCGTGGTCCTATCCCTGGGGTGTGCTGATACCGAACTTGCTGATTCATATGCTCGGCATTGGGTTGCCGATCGCGCTGGCGGTTCGTTGGGGTTCGCGGGAACGGTAAGCCGGACTGCCTGAGCTCTCCTAAGGTTCAATAGACATCCTGGTGACGAGCGACATGGGAACGCGTTCGATGCGGCCGGTCTTGAGCACGATTACGATCGTTCCGCCTTCGATCACTACGCGGCGCACGGTTGACATCGGCCGATCGATCCTGGCGCCGTCCGTCTCTTCAATGATCAGACGCGCGCCCGGCTTAGGAACCGTGGCTTCCTGTGCAGCGGGCTTCTCGGGCGTCGATGATTTCTCGATAGCCGCCGGCTTCGCTTCTCCGGGTGCGGGCTCTTTCTTCTCTTCCGCAGTTTCAGGCTTGGCAGTTTCGGTTTTCGCGGGCTCAGTCTTTGCTGCGTTTCCCGTGTTTGCGGGTTTGGCGCGCGTCGTCCTTGATGGACGACCACGCGCGGTTCTTGGCGGCGCAGTTCGTGGCGACTTTGGTTTGGTAACTTTCGCCGACGATGGCGGGTTGCTCGCGGTTTCTTCTGCTGATTTCTCTGCCGGCTTTGCGGTTGCGGCGCTCGGCGGTTCCTCTATGCGCGCGCCGACTGAAGAAAGGCGGGTCTTGCTTCCGCTGGTCCGCGCCCCTTCGGTTGATTGCTCAGTGCTTTCTTCCGCCACCGGAATGCCGCCGCTGAACGGTTCGTAGGCCCCGCCGAACCGAACCTGGTAAGTGCCAGCGTCGTCGTTTGGGGTACGCGCTTCTACGCGCAGGATCAAAACCTGGCGCGAGCGCAGGTAAAAGCCTTTCGTGACTTCGGGCGACAGCGCGTTGCCGCCCGCATACATCGTGATCTTCATGATCGGCCGGAAAGTGATGGCCGTGAAAATGTCTATATCGCCGTTCAGATTCCGGCTGCTCAAAGTAACCAGCAAATCGCCCGGCACGCCCTCGAAGGCATAGAAGTGCCGCGTCAGTCGTGGGTCACCCAAGTCCAGCGCCGCAATCCGGCCGTTGATTTCGTTTGAGAGAACCGGAGTCGGCAGGCTTTGATCAGTGGACTGTGCGGCCGCGGTCCGCGTAATCGCAAGCAAAGCCAGAAACAGCGCGGTGACAAAATAGCGTTGGAACTTCACGATGATCACACGAGGCAAATCGAGTTGGTAGATTACCAGATTTAAGCCCAGGATCGAACTGGAAAAGCCGCCACGAGTGATCGAGCTGATCGCGCCGAAGGGGGACTCGAGCTCAGCCTTTCTCCTAAGCTACTGCGCATCAGGAAGTTTCGTACAACCGGCTCCGTCAGCGTAATTTGCGAATCTTCTCCCTCGTAATCGTAATGGTGTGACCGTATGGCAGGCCTGAGAAGCCCGCTGCACAGGAAGCCAAGGTCGAAGCAAGTTACGCCGCCGCGCGCGTTGATCGGGCCAACTCTGTCAAGTAGTGCTCAGTGGCAACTTCGACCGCTCCGCCCAGTCCTGCCCCTGTGGGTTGTCCTGGTTCTATGGACCAGTTAGACAACCGTCCGGCCATCGTCTGTGCCACGACTGCCTCGAGTGACTTCCGGATAAGCGACCAGCCATGGACGATTCGTCCACTTACCACTACCCGGGACACGCCCAAGCCGGTGATCAGATTGCTGATGCCGATCCCGAGATTTTCACCGATTCGCGCCAGTGCGGTTTGTGCTCGCAATTCTCCCTCACGGGCCCGCGCAACTATCTGGATAAATCGCGGCGGCGTCTCACCTTTGGCATTGCCGCCTGCGGCCAAATAGATCGAGGCGGCGCCAGCGGCTGAGGCATAGACTTCCCAGCAACCGCGATTTCCACAGGCGCACAGATCGCCGCCGGCGACAATTGTCATGTGACCAAACTCACCGAGCAAGCCGCGATCGGTTCCGCTTCCTCGATAGACCTCACCGCCCAATACCAACCCGACGCCGATACCGGTACCCGCGCGGACCAAAATGAAATTGTCTTCGGCTCCAGTCGTGGGGGCGCGCAAGAGACGCCGCGCTTCGTAGATCGCCGCGGCAATCGCGTCGTTTTCGACAATGACCGGCACGCCTTTTCCGGAGTTATGCGAACCTGGGTCATTCTCGATCAACGCATCGGCTACCGGAACGTCACGCCAACCAAGATGCGGAGCAAGCAGCAGCTTTCTTCGTCCGGCATCGGTGGGACCGGGGACGCTTACGCCTATCGAGACTAACGAACGTTCCGCCAATGAAGCCCGCAGCCGCCCCACAACCGATCTTATTTGCTCCAGCGCATTGTTTGAATCAGAGGGCGTGTCGAACGATTCTTCAGCCAGCATTCGCCCATCGGTAATCGCGGCGCCTACCTGCGTTCGGCGCACACCTATGTTGACTCCGATAAAAAACGAGCGGTCGCTCCTAAGGGTGAGCCCAATCGGAGGTCTACCGCGCCGGTGGACCGCCGCCTCTTCCGGGGCTGATTCGCGCAAGACGCCCGAAGCAATCAAGGGCGAAACAATCCCAGATACCGTGCTACGGTTAACTTCCAGTCGCCTGGCCAGATCAACTCTCGAGATTGGTTGCGTGGCCCGCACAATCCGTAACACGGTACGCACGGTATTACCTGAGAGACGGGGTGAAGCCTGAGACAAGTCTCTGCGGCCCGTTGCGGGACGCAAGGCAAGCTTGCCCTTAACGATCGGTTGGTCGCTCGAGTCATCGACCGCCTCGCCGGAATTACATCGAGTTAGCGACATCTTTGTCCGGCTCTTTTGTTGAGCGAGTAGACGGCCTGCTTCGCTGGGGACGAAACCGAGATCAGCAATCGCCCTCTCGACGCGCGCCCGCGTCTCGGCTTTAACGTCTCTCGATTCGTTAACTACCCGAGAGACAGTCATTGTCGAAACACCCGCCAGTCGCGCAACGTCACGTAAAGTCGGCATGAAATCTAATCCTCCTGGAACTACTTTCTTCAAATCCTCTGTTTGAAACATGCAACCGATAGGCCAGCACTCATCAACGACCTATGCGTCCGAATCCCCCTCTCCCTTTGGAAGAGGGAGTTATTCTTATGCGCCAACTAGAACCTGGAACTCAAGGTACGAAATGATGATACACGCACCGTGTTACGACCGGATGAATTCTTGCTGCTTGAGATCATTTGATTTGGTGCCCGCACAACGTTTCTGTAGATGTGGAAAGACATAGAGACGATTTTGTAGGCTTGCGGCTTTGACGGAGTGTAAAAATGGGTCAAGGTTCGATGTGATCGCCGTTGATATAACGCTGCGTGAGCGCAAGACGCTTCTCGTAAGCTTCGCGGACGATTTGTATATCTTCAAGAAACCGAGGCAGTTCTTCCAGCAGGAGTGCCTGTGGCCCATCGACCAGCGCCTCACGGGGGGCGGGGTGGAAATCCACCAGAATCATGTTCGCCCCGGCGATGACGCCTTGAGCCGTCACATGCATGACGTCAAGAATCCCTTCCGGGCCCGCCCGGCGCGATCCAACTGCATGCGAAGGATCGACGCACACTGGCATGCGCGTCAGAGCTTTCACTACCGGGACATGACCAAAATCGCTGAGGTTCCGATGTGGATCGGCGAGGTTCGACTTAACACCCCTGAGTCCGAAGATTACTTTTCGATTCCCTTCGGTGGCTAGATACTCGGCCGCGTTCAACGACTCGCTTAAAGTGATGCCGAATCCGCGTTTGAGCAAGACCGGATAATCCTTCTGTCGCCCAACGATCTTAAGCAGCTCGAAGTTCTGTGTATTGCGTGTGCCGATCTGCAGCATCACTCCCGTAGGTTCACCCGTTTCCCGAAGAGCATCGTTGATCTCATCAATCTGCGATTCGTGGGTGACCTCCATCGCGATTACTTTGATTCCATACTCTCCGGCCAACTCGAACACGTAAGGCAGACACGTTTTGCCGTGACCCTGAAAAGAGTAAGGGCTGGTGCGCGGTTTATACGCTCCCATCCGCGTGCAAACCTGACCGTGGTTGCGCAAGGCGCGCATCATTGTCTCGACATTCTCAGGCGTGTCGACCGCGCACAAACCGGCGAAGACGTGCAAGGTGTCCTGGCCGAAACGCAATCCCTGATAATCGAAATGCGCGGAACGGCCATCGTCATGGTGTCGGCCCAGCACCCGATACTCTTCAGAAACCCGCACCACCCGTTCGACGCCTGGCAGCGCCTTCATCTCATCGACAGGGATCGAGGACGTGTTACCAATCAGATAAATCTCGGTGACCGAGTGCTCTGCGCCCTGCTCACTATGAACGCGAACCTGGATATCCGGCAGTCGAGAAAGCCTAGCCAACAGCAGTTGATAAGCATCGCTTTCCGGCTTGATGTCTGGCGTCAGGATTAGGATCATCGCGGTTCAGCACACAACTCGTTACTGGGAACGCGGGCGCCCTCGCCCGCAACCGTGGCGGTACCCTCACAGTTTTCCTCTATTACTCGACTTTCAGACATCACTGGTTCGCGATCTTAGCATCGATGCGGGCGGGGGCGCCCGCGTTCCCAGCATGGAGTTGGCCCCTGTCTAACTGACCGGCACAACCGCAGTTCGATAAGCGCCCAGGACGCGGGTCTCGACTCGACGCTCACGGAGCTCGCTCAACGCCGAGGTAATTTCGACGTCTTCGAGAGAGCCGGGCAAGTCAAGATAAAAGCAGTATTCCCATGGCCGCCCTTTCACGGGCCGACCCTGAATCTTTAACAAGTCGATGCCACGCCGCGCGAAAGGTTCGAGCGCATCGTGCAGCGCGCCCGGCTGATGCGGCAGCTCGATCACCAGAGAGATCTTGTCAGCCTGGTCCGACAATCTCTCTTCGGTGGTTAGCAACAGAAAGCGCGTGTAATTTTCGCGGCTGTCTTCCAGATGTTCGCGCAGGATCACTCCGCCGTATTGTTTAGCCGCGCCTTTGCCCGCTATGGCCGCGCGGGTCTGATCGCCGTCCGCCATGATTTGGGCCACGCTGCCGGCGGTGTCTTCGGCAGCGATGCGACGAATCTGCGGGTTAGCCGCGAGAAATCGCCGGCATTGATCCAGCGCAACCGGATGGGACTCGACCGTCTTGATTTCGGCGAACGAGGCGCCGGGACAACCGATCAAATAATGTGTGATCGGAATGATTACTTCGCCGGAAATGAACAGCTTGCTATCCAGGAGCAGGTCGTAGCACGCGTGCACGAACCCGGCCAGACTGTTTTCGATCGGCGCCAGGATACAGTCGGCGGACTGATCGTTGATTGCCTCGAACAGAGATTCGAAGCTCGGTCGCGGTACGAGCGTGATTTCCTCACCGAGAAGCTTGATCGCCGCTTCTTCACTGAACGCTCCCCGCGCGCCCTGAAAAGCGACGCGCCGCAACCCGTTCCCTTCTCCCGGGAATCGTGGTGCGATCGATTCACGACTGGGCTGGTTGGCGAGATTCTGAATGCGCCGGGACTCATGAATGATTGCGCGGTAGAGTTCTACGACAGCCCGATCGTCCAACGGCCCTTCGTTCGCCTCGCACAAGCGTTCGATCACTTCGCGCTCGCGCGTGTGATCACAAAGCGACGCGCCCGCTTGTTTCTTTGACTCGCCAACCTTCAGAGCAATGCGCGCCCGCTCGTTGAGCAGGCGGAGCAGCTCGCCATCCAGCTCATCAATCCGCGCCCGCCAATCGTCTATGCTCATCTCAGACCCTCATTAAGGCATCGCCGTCGGTGACCGCGCCGAGGCTGCTGCTCGATACCTGTCCAGCATACTTTGCCAGCACGCCCCGACGGTAGCGCGGAGCCGGCGGTCGCCAGGCGGCGCGCCGGTCTACCAGATCAGCCTCCGCGACGTTCAATTGCAGCAGCCGCGACTCGGCGTCGATCGTGATCGAGTCTCCTTCCTCAACCAGCGCAATCGCTCCGCCCACCGCGGCTTCGGGCGCGACATGCCCCACAACCATACCGTACGTCCCGCCAGAAAATCGACCATCGGTAATCAGCGCCACTGAGTCCCCCAGACCAGCGCCGATGATTGCAGAAGTAGGCGCGAGCATTTCGCGCATGCCGGGGCCGCCTTTGGGACCTTCATAACGAATCACGAGCACATCGCCGCTCTTTATTTGGCCACTGAGTATTGCTTGCTGGCAACCCTCTTCCGACTCGAACACGCGGGCCGGGCCGGTGATTTTGGGATTCTTCACGCCGGCGATCTTGGCGACCGCGCCTTCGGTCGCGAGATTGCCCTTCAGGATCGCCAGGTGACCTTGCGCGTAAAGTGGATCACCCCATCTTCGGATCACGTCCTGATCGGAACGCGGTTCGTTCGACACATCTTTCAGCACCTCTGCGATCGGTTCTCCGGTAATCGTGAGGGCATCGCCATGCAGTCGTCCATGGACCAATAGCATCTTCATGACCTGCGGAATGCCGCCTGCGCGGTGCAGGTCGGTCGCGACGTAGCGGCCGGATGGTTTCAGGTCGCAGAGCACCGGAGTGCGAGCGCGAATCTCTTCAAAATCATCGATGGACAAAGGCACCTCGGCGGCGTGCGCGATAGCGAGTAGATGCAGCACCGCGTTCGTCGAACCGCCAACCGCCATCACCACCGCGATTGCATTCTCAAAAGCCTGGCGGGTGAGAATATCGCGCGGCAGGACTTGTTTGTGAATCGCCTGGGCTAAAACACCAGCACTCCGCGCCGCGTTCTCAGTCGCCTCTGTTTCTTCCGCGGCCACCGTTGACGAGTAGGGCAAGCTCAGACCCATAGCCTCAATCGCCGCGGACATCGTATTAGCCGTGAACATTCCGCCGCATGACCCGGCGCCGGGACAGGCGCGGCGTTCGACTTCCAACAGATCGTCCGCGCTGATCCGCTTCGCGCAGTATTGGCCCACGGCTTCAAACGCGCTCACAATGGTCAGGTCAAGGCCCTCGTAATGGCCGGGCTTAATCGTGCCGCCATAAACAAAGATCGCTGGAATGTTTAGCCGGGCAATCCCGATCATCGCGCCCGGCATATTCTTGTCGCAACCTCCGATCGCGACCAGCCCGTCGACACTCGCCGCCTGGCAAACCGTCTCAATTGAATCGGCAATCACTTCACGCGACACCAGACTGTACTTCATCCCTTCGGTGCCCATCGAGATGCCGTCGCTCACGGTAATCGTGCCAAAGCTTTGCGGCATAGTGCCAGCGGCTCGCAAAGCATCGATGGCGCGGTCAGCCAGGCGATTCAGGTTCAGGTTGCAGGGCGTGATCGTGCTGTAACCGTTAGCCACTCCGACGATGGGCTTGTCGAAATCCGCATCGCCAAAACCCGTCGCTCGCAGCATCGAACGGTTCGGCGTGCGCTCGATTCCCTGAGTCACGGCCCTGCTCCTTCTGTTGTCAGCCATTCTTGTTCCAACTCTCTCGGGTCATTGGATTGGAATCAAACCAGCTTCATTGAAGACCAGGGCCGAGCCGTTGGTTTCGTCAAGTTGCGGCAAGACCGGGTGTAACCACTCTCTATAGGAAGGATCGCGACCAGAAACGGCGGCAAAGAATGCTTGTTGAATTCGGTGCGTCACAGGGCCACGAGCACCGCCACCGATTTTCGTCCCGTCCACTTCCCTGATTGGCGTTACTTCGGCGGCCGTTCCCGTAAAGAATGCTTCATCGGCGGCGAGCATTTCCGGCAATGAGAGTGCACGGACCTGGACACCGAACCCGAGTTCGCCCGCGATCCGCAAGATTGAATCGCGCGTGATCCCGGGCAGGATTGAATGCCGCTGGTCATTTGTGATAACTCGATCGTCGCGGACCAGGAACAGATTTTCGCCTGAGCCTTCGGCGAGATGGCCTTCGGCGTCCAGCAGCAGGGCTTCGGCGTAACCACGATCGAGTGCATCGCGCAGGGCCAGCACTGAGTTAATATACTGACCGCAGGCCTTGGCCTTTGTCGGCATCATGCTGGAGTGGAACTTGCGCCAGGGAGAGACGGTAATAGAAACGCCTTTCTCGAGTCCCTCAGTGCCGAGATATGTCTCCCAGGGCCAGGCAAGAATTGCCACCTCGACCGGGCAGGCGCGCGGATTCAGACCCAGGCTGTTACTGCCGTAGTAGCAGAGGGGACGGATGTAACAATCGCGAAAGTCATTGCGTCGCACGACCTCGCAGATGGCTTCGGCCAGTTCACCGGCGTTGAACGGAATCGGCATCCCACAACTCTCGGCAGAGGCATAGAGGCGATCAAGATGCGCGTCGAGCCGAAAGACCGCCGGCCCACTCGGCGTTTCATAGCAGCGCAGGCCTTCGAAGACACCGGTTCCGTAGTGCAGCGCGTGGGCCGAAACATGCGTGGTGGCATTCTCCCAAAGAATCATGCCGCCATTCATCCACACCCATTTACTTTGAGCGAAGGACACAGCTTGCCTCTTCTAATTTCTGGCTTTGTCTACCAGGCGTCCTGCGGCCAGCCAGGGCATCATTTCGCGCAGACGTGCGCCCACCCGCTCGATCTGATGATCTTTGGTTTGGGCTTCCAACTCCTTGAACCGTGGACGCCCACGCTTATTTTCTTTCATCCACTCATTGGCGAATGCGCCCGATTGAACTTCTACCAGCAGCCCTTTCATCCGGCGTTTCGTCTCGTCGTTGACCACCGCCGGTCCGCGGGTCATGTCGCCGTATTGCGCCGTGTTGGAAACGGAATAACGCATTTCTGAGATCCCGCCTTCATAGATCAAATCGACGATCAGTTTCATCTCGTGCAGGCACTCAAAGTAAGCCATCTCGGGCGCATAGCCGGCTTCGACCAGAGTTTCAAAGCCGGCCTTGATTAATGCGGTCAAACCGCCACACAGCACTGCTTGCTCGCCAAAAAGATCGGTCTCAGTCTCTTCACGAAAGTTGGTTTCGATCACCCCGGCGCGGCCGCCGCCAATCGCTGAAGCATAAGCCAAACCAATTTGGCGCGTGTCACCCGTGGGATCCTGTTGGACGGCGAGCAGGCAGGGCACGCCGGCGCCGCGTTTGTATTCGTGACGCACCAGATGGCCTGGTCCCTTCGGCGCCACCATAAATACGTTCACGTCGCCGGGCGGTTTGATAAAACCATAGTGGACCGAGAAGCCGTGTGAGAACGCGAGATACTTTCCGGGGGTCATCGACTCAGCGACATCCCGCGCGTACACATCGGGCGCCAGTTCGTCGGGCACCAACATCATGACGATGTCGGCTTCGGCGGCAGCCTGCGCCACCGGCAACACCCGCAGGCCCGCCTCTTCCGCTTTGGCCACCGAAAGGCTCTCCGGGCGAAGGCCGACCGTTACCTCGCAGCCCGACTCGCGCAGGTTATTTGATTGCGCGAAACCCTGGCTGCCGTATCCAACGACGGCAATTTTCTTTCCGCGCAAAGCGGTCGAGTCGGCATCTTTATCGTAATAGATATTCATCGATTTAATTCCTCTCAAGTGGATTCCAAAACAGGTTTAGAGTTCAAGCTTTAGCTTGCCCGTGTCGTGCGAAGCAACCTGAAGGTTGAACTCTGAACTCGAACGCCGTTAGACCAATAAACGTCCAATCGCGATGCGACCTCCGCGGGTGATCTCGTGAATACCGACTGGTCGCAAGAGTTCGATAAAAGCCTCTACTTTCTCCTTGCTGCCCGAAGTCTCAACAATCATCTGGGTGTGCGAAATGTCGACGACTTTGGCGCGGAATACCGCTACCAGACTCAGAACTTCCTGTCGTTGCGAGCCCGGCTCGGCATTTACCGTGA
>Ga0209701_10001417_pt1 | contig 15397 bp, 15 predicted proteins | sample CZO8metaG_4_FD_188356 | JGI IMG/M metagenome (GOLD analysis project Ga0209701, IMG submission 188356) | Vadose zone soil microbial communities from the Eel River Critical Zone Observatory, Northern California, USA - CZOApr15con2H3.8 metaG... | ecosystem: Environmental > Terrestrial > Soil >...
TACGAGTGCTGGAACCAGAGTCGTTACGCCAAAGATTGGTGGAGGAGGCGCAGGCAATGTTGCGCAATCATCAAAGTGGAGAGTAAGAGGGGTTAGCTACTGACATACAGTTGTCACTGGGAACAGTTACAATGTGAGTACAAACTATCATACCGTTAGCGAATGACCGCAGCAGGGCGAGGACAAGCCATCGCCCCTACTATGCCTACGATGAGCCAGCTGCCAAGCGCGTCCATAGTAGGGGCGATGGCTTGTCCTCGCCCTGGGGCAACCATTGATGAAATCACTGGGCCATGGCATTCGCTAACAAAGCAAAAAGGAGACTACAACAATGACCGCGAAATTCAAGAAGCTTACACCCAATCTGATGGTTGAAGATGTCAATCGCACTGTGGAATTTTACAAAGATGTGCTGGGTTTTACACTGCTGGCGACCGTTCCCGAAGAAGGCACATTCAACTGGGCCATGATGAAGTCTGATGGCGTAGAGATCATGTTCCAGTCTATAGCAAGCTTGAGCGATGAGTACCCCCTGTTCCGATACAAAGCACCGGGTGGCACTCTCAACCTGTACATCGATGTAGAAAATGTTCAAGGCCTCTACGAAGCCATACACAATAGGGCGACACTTCTCCATCACCTGCATAAGACATTCTATGGCGCGCAGGAATTTGCCATCCAGGACTGTAATGGGTATGTCCTGACCTTCGCCGAATCTGAAACTGCATCAGAAGCGGAGGTGAGCTAAATGGATGAGCCAAACAAGCAGGTAGCATTAAAAGAGTTCCAGTGTATTCCTGGGGTTGGCAAGTCAATCTCCATGGACTTGTGGAACATGGGCTTTCGGGCGGTGCAAGAACTGCAAAACCAGGACCCGGAAGAAATGTATGTCAAGTTCTGTGTCCAACAGGGTATGCACGTTGATCGCTGCTTGCTCTACGTTTTTCGCTGTGCCGTTTATTATGCGTCTAATGCGCAACACGATCCAGAGCTACTCAAGTGGTGGAACTGGAAAGATAAATAGGTACCAGCAAAAAACGGGGTTATATGCATGGGCGCAATGGCATTGCGCCCATGCATATAACCCCGTTTTTTGCTGGTACAGGTAAATACATGATATACTCTCAGTATGGAAACTCAATCCGAAAACGCTTCTGTTAATCAAGAAACAGCCACGCTGCTGCGTAGTAATCGCGAACTGGCAGTGCTCTACACCATTGCGGGTCATCTGAACCGCAAGGTAGATGTGCATGAGGCATTACAGGAAGTCTTGGCACAGGTCACGAAACTGCTGGGGATGCAAACGGGCTGGGTCTGGCTCCTCGATGAGCAGGGAGAACCGTATCTGGCGGCGGCACAATCGCTCCCACCGTACCTTGCCGACCATCCAGAGCGCATGACTGGCTACTGTATGTGCCTGGATACCTTTCTCGAGGGCTGTCTTGAAGGAGGTGCCAATATCAATGTCTTGCGCTGTAGCCGCCTCAAAAATGCCGAGCGCGACAGCGATCCCACCTCGTGGGGGCTGCGTTTCCATGCCAGTGTGCCCATCTACGCCAGTACCACGCCCCTCGGCGTACTCAACGTCGCGAGTGAAGACTGGCGTGAACTGCAACCAGAAGAACTGCAATTGCTGCACATCATTGGAGACCAGATAGGGCTGGCAATCCAGCGGGCGCGACTCTCTGCCGAACGTACCCACGCTGCCGCGCGACTTGCCACCATAGAGGAGCGCAACAGGTTAGCGCGCGAGATTCATGATACCCTGGCCCAGGGCCTTGCCGCAATCACCTTGCAATTGGAAACGGCTGATGCGCTATCGGCGTCGCGCCCAGAACGTGCCCAGGAGGCTATTCGACGCGCTCTAAGCCTGGCCCGCGGCAACCTCAAGGAGGCACGCCGCTCGGTCATGGACTTGCGGGCCGCCCCCTTACAAAACCACACATTACCTGAAGCCCTGGCCACATTGGTACAGCGAAGTAGTGAGAGTACTTCGGAAGGGACTAGTCCTGCTGTTGCCATGACCCAATTTATTGCACCCGAAGGCACCAGATTTATCGCGCCCCAGATCCACTACTCCTATGCGCCTGAGCCTGATTTTCTGCCACTTTCGGCGCGTTTAGAGGTTGGTATTTACCGCATTGCCCAGGAGGCACTCGCGAATGCCTGCCATCATGCCCAGGCAGAGCATATCGATTTGATGCTGACGGGAGATGATGAGTCGGTGCGCCTGGTTGTGCAGGATGATGGATGTGGTTTCGACCCCGACCAGGTAACACAGATAGGCAGCGAGGGACAGCACTTCGGCTTGACAGGCATGAGCGAACGGGCGCGCCTGCTCGGTGCAACCCTCAGTATTCAAAGCGAGCCGGGGACAGGCACCTGTATCACTCTCCTTGTCCCATATCAAGAGAAAGGTGCGTAGGGATGTGTGTATGATTATTGCATGGGTCCCAGGGCGAGGACAAGAGGCACGCGGGCGACCACAAGGGCCCCCAGTGAGATCCTTCGCTACGCTCAGGATGACAATCGTTCATACGCGAGGTCCGTCCGCGAGGTCTCGTTCTCCCAGGGGCAAAACATGGATAAAATTCGCATTTTGCTGGCCGATGATCACCCTATTTTACGCGAGGGGTTGCGGGCCGTACTGGAAACTCAACCCAATTTCGAGGTAATCGCGGAAGCTGTGAACGGCCTTGAAGCCATCCGATTGGCCTTGATGCTGCAACCGGATATTATCCTGCTTGATCTCGAAATGCCTATCCTGGATGGCGTTGAAACGATTCGTCGCTTGCGCCAGCAGCAGCCCAATTTTCGCGTGATTGTCTTCACCGCGTTTGATAACGATGAACGTATCATTCACGCTGTGCAGGCCGGAGCGAATGGCTACCTGCTGAAAGAGGCTCCACGCGATGAAATCTTCAATGCCATTCGTATCACTATGGCGGGTGGGTCGCTGCTCCAGCCAGTCGTCGCCTCAAAGCTGCTTCGCCACGTGGGCTATCAACACGCAATTACTACCTCTTCTCAACACACTTCGCAAAAAGCTCCTCCCTATGAGCCTCTTACAGAACGCGAACTGGAAGTGCTCAAACTTTTAGCCCAGGGCATGCCAAATAAAGAAATTGCCGCCCAACTGATTATCAGCGAACGTACCGCTAAATTTCACGTCAGCTCTATCATGGGCAAACTGGGTGCCACCAATCGTACTGAAGCAGTCTCACTGGCCGCCCAAAAAGGGCTCATTACGCTCCATTCGTAGGGGCCCGAGAGATCCTTCGCTGCGCTCAGGATGACAGTGCTGTAAAATTTGGTGCGGCAATGTGGCACCTTGCAGGTGCCACATTGCCGCACCAAATTTTACAGCACAACGGACTTCCATGCTTAAAACCTGCGTTCTATTTCAAACGTATATGAGATATAGGAGGAAAAAATATCAATGATGCAGCCACAAACATATAGTTCGGGGAGAGTGCAACCACGGCGGCGGGATGTCTTTTTCCATATAGGTAAAACCTTAAAACTTGTCGGTGGCTTAATGACTGATCGGCGTGTAGCACTATGGCGCAAGCTGCTCTTCGTTGGTTCGATTGGCGGGCTGCTTGCCCTGCTCTTCTTCCCAGATCTTTTCAGTGAAGCTGTCTTGAGTACGGTCTTGCCCATCATCGGAACTATCGCAGGCGTTCCCATCGATGCTGGCTTTGACTGGGCGGCTTTTGCCTTGATAGCGGTCAACCTCTTCAAGTTCTTTCCGGCAGAACTGGTAGCGGAATACTATAGAAACATTTTCTGATATCTTGGACACAAAAAAGCGGCACAGGTATCTGTGCCGCTTTTTTGTGTCCAAGATATCAGAATCACAAATGGATATTGTCTTTGCTGGTCGGTGCTCTAAACTTTGTCCCGTCATTGACGAAGACAAAGGTTTGATCCTGAGATTGCAGGTGCATATGAATAATCATATCAGGCTTGCCATCCCCAGTAACGTCGCGAAATTCCAAAGTAACCGGGACCAGGTCGCCACCAGGGCCAAGTATGTAGTCAGGAACCACGTAACTTTGAGCACCGGACGGATTGCCGGCTGGAAATTCCACCACTATCGCCTGGCGGTTCAGGTTGATGGCAATAAAGTGGCTGGGATGTTGTGGACTATCCCCACCATGCCCAACCACGAAATCGGTCTGGTAGGTACGGGGGTTGCCATAACGAATATCATCATAGCGAGCCATTCCCCAGGCCAGTGCCAGCGTGCCAACCTCCCATAAAACAAGCATAGCAATCATGCCAATACCAATGGGGAGAAGCCAATGCACTTTCCCTTGCAACACATTTTTCGTTGGGAATAGTCCCTGTTTCGCGGGGTTGCGTGAATTGGTCTGAATAGCAATCGGATTGGGCAGAGATGAGGTGGGTCTTTGTGGCTGCTGTGGTTTCTGTGGCTGCGCTGCTGTACGACGATGTGGAACAGGAGAGTTTGGTGAGCCAGAAGTTCCCGCCGTACCCGTAATGTTTGTACGAGTTACAGGTAAGTTCGCTCTACGAATCACGGAACTATTAGAACGAGGTGGGTCGAAGGACGGTTCATCCTCATCCATGAAATCTTCTTCAGTCACTTTTGTTTCTCGCTCAGGGTTTTCTGAAAATGTGACGGGGGTTAGATTAGTTTTTCTGGTGCCGCTGGCCCGCTTCTTAAGCGGATCATCGCTGCCCGGCATTCGTATTCCCTTTCTTCTTTCCGCCGACCTTCTTCACTTGATGCCTGGATGGCATCTTGAAGGTGCCTGTCTCCCGGTTGGACTCCGCATTAAGGACGTTTATGCTACAGGTATATTATATTGATAATTATAAATATGTCAAGTTATTCCAAAATATTCCAATTCTTATTCTATCTCACATTACCATGCTGTGTCCAAGCCGCGTTCTTGTAGCAGGTGCTTCATTTTTTGCAATCCCAACCTCATACGCCCCTTGACCGTCCCCAGGGGAATGTTTTTTTGCTCCGCAATCTCTGCATGGGTATAGCCGCCAAAATACGCCATCTCAATTACCAGGCGTTGCTCCGGGGGAAGTTGCGCCAGCACGCTGCGAATCATTTGGCCCTGTTCCTGCTGCCATGCCGCCTCCCACACGTCTGGCTGCTCGCTCGGCGGATCTTGTTCGCCTACCGTCTGTAATGGCGTCCACTGGCGATCTCGATAGGAGGCAGACCTCACTTTGTCAATTGCGCGATGATGCACGATAGCCTGTAACCAGCTATAGACGCTGCCGTGCTGTTTCTGATAAGAAGATGCCTTGCGCCAAATTGACAAAAACACTTCCTGCACGATGTCTTCGGCAGCGGTGCTTTCGCGAAGGATGCGATATGCCAGCGCGTAGGCATAGCGATGATAGCGTTGATAGAGGGTTTCCATGGCCCACTCGGCCCCAAGACAAATGGCGGAGATGAGTTCTTCGTCACATGGCTCTTGCTGGGCCGGAAGTGAAACCGATTGTTGCTGGGTCAGGGTCTGGGGTGCTGCTTCTGCAACCCTTACCCGCGCCTGCGGTACAGAAATAAAGCCTGCTGGTGCTGTAAGTGCCAGGGTAGTCATGTGTGCGCTCTCTCTTCCTTGCTGTGAGCTACCTGTCATCCATCTTTTGAGTCGTGGCAGGGCCTGGCACCCGCAAGGGGTGCCACTACATTTCCTTCTGTGTTCGTTAGTAGTAGTATACTTGAGCATCATTACCTGAGCTTTGCCTCTGGATTACCGCAGTATTACCGTAGCTATTCCAGAGATGCAGCGAACAAGCGCAACAGTGCGGACGTTTGACAGCGTCAAACGCCCGCACTGTTGCGCTTGTTCGCTGCATCTCCAAATTGGCCCTGGCTTTGCGAATGTTGCTTACCTGTGCTACACTCGCCCTATGGAAACCATCACCATCTCAAAAACTACTGCGCGACGCTTTGTACTTGGACGGCAGGGACTGTGGCCGGGACGACGTTGGGAGGGCCAGGAGGGTACTGCCGAGGCACTGCGCACCATCGAGGCCGTGCAGATGGACCCCCTGAATGTCGTTGCACGCAGCCACGACATCGTGCTGTGGAGCCGCGTGAGTGGGTATCGTCCGGCGTATCTTGAGTATGTGCTTTACCACACACGCCAATTCTTTGACTATGGCGGCGGCCTCTGCATCTACCCAATCACCGAGCTTCCCTACTGGCGTCTCCATATGCAGCGTTGCAAACAGGAGCCGCGTTGGGCGGCCTTCGCGGAAACACATCAAACGCTGCTGGATGACGTGCGCACACAACTGCGGGTACGGGGGCCGCTCGGCAACCGCGATTTTACCGGACAGCAGCGCATCAATAATTACCGCGGCAGTAAAGATACTGCTGTTGCTCTCTACTATCTCTGGCTGACCGGTGAAGTCATGATTCACCACCGCCAGGGCTTTGAGCGCGTCTACGATGTGATTCTCCTTCCTTTCGTTTTCGAAGCGGGGGTGTAAGGCATCGAGAACCGTGATCTCCAGGCCAGGTTGCGCCCAAATCGCCTGCTGAATATCTCTAGCCTCGTAGGGGCCCAATTCATCGCGCCCCTCAAGGCGTGGCAGCGTCCAGCAATCATCTACCGCCAGCAGTAATACCTCGCGATTGGTAGGATGGGGAATAAGGGCATAGTTATCGTCTTGTAATTTGGTCATGGTCAGGTTCCTTCACAGTAGCGTATACTGCGGCTTATTGTACCATGTGATCATAGCTTCTACCTATTGACAGCTAATCCAGTGCGGAAGATAATATGAACAGAAACCTATAGAAAGTATCGTGTAAAAGCTATAGGCCTTGAGTATTTACAGAAATTCTCATAGTAGGGTAGCCCTTGACTTCGTCCGGTTCAGCCGGGTATTTTGAAACGTGTAAGCCTGCGCCCTGGCGAGGTACCTACAAAGGGTACCTTCTCCCTGGTACTACATACACAGGAGGTCCAGACCCCTGAGGGAGGTCAATCATGATTGGCGCGAACACTCTCCTCGAAGTCTCAACACTCGGTCGATTTGAGGTACGCCGTGACCACACTCCTTTCTCGGGAGGTAATTGGAGCCGCCGTAAAGTTGTCGACCTCTTCAAACTGGTGCTTTCGGCGGAGCTGCACCGCCTTCATCGAGAACAAATCCAGGAGATACTCTGGCCCTCCTCTACCAGCGAGCAAGCGGCTAATTCTTTTGGGAAAACGCTCTATTTATTGCGCAGGGCACTTGAGCCGGATTTAGTAGCCGGCAAGGGCAGCTCGTCGATCTATGTCCTGCTTGATCGCGACACGCTGGTGCTGGTACCCGAAAGATTGGAAATTGACGCTGACCTGTTCGAGTCTGCCGCCAAACAATTACAGGCGAAGATGCGCAGTCGCCCTTCCAAGGACAGGCAGAGCGATTTCCAACTCCTCGACGAGTTTGACCGCGTCTTATCTCTCTACAAGGGCGACTACCTGCCGGAAGATTTGTATGAAGACTGGGCCCAGAGGCGGCGTGATCGTTTGCGACGTGTCCATTCCTGGCTGCTGGAAAATGCCGCCGAACTGGCAGTGACCTGTGTGGAGGGGCAACGAGCATGTGAATACCTTCAAGCCCTGCTGGAGCGTAACTTTGTCGACGAGCAGACGCATCGCCAACTGATGCTCATCTACGCCCGTATGGGACGCCGCAGCGATGCACTCAATCAATACCAACTTCTCCGGCAAGCCCTGCGAGAGGAACTACATGCCAATCCCCTGCCAGAGACAACCGAACTCTACCGCACTATCCAATCAGGACGCATAAGCGTAGACCTGGCAGAATCCCTCCGCCAAACCGGACCTCATACCGCCCAACCCTCACAACCCACGGGATCTGGTACACAATTCATTGTGCCCACCCAACCCACCGCTGTAGGAACCCAATCTATTGCTCCCGCCGGAGTAGGGGCCCAATTCATTGCGCCCAACCTTGAGCCAGCGACGGAAGACGAGCAAAGCCAGATCAACCCTGACCGTATTTTGAAAGCCGAACTGGTGGGTCGCGAGGAAGAAATTGCAACTATGCAACATGCCTACACGCAGGCTCGCAATGGGCAGCGCAAAGCCATCTTTATTTCTGGCGAGCCAGGTATAGGCAAAACACGTCTTGCACGCGACTTTTCTTTTTTAAGCGCGCGCTGGTCGCAAGAAACCCAGCAGGCAACCGTGCTCTGGGGATACTGCTATGAAATGAGCGGCTCCTTCCCCTATCAACCAATCGCGGACGCCATCAGTGCGTATGTGCAAATCTGTAGCTCTGAGCAGCTACGCATCATGCTGGGAAGCAGTGCCGTGGACCTGGCTAAAATCGCCCCCGAAGTGCGTTTCAAACTACCAGAACTGCCACCGGCTGCGCCACCGGAGCCAATAGGTCCGGAGCTTGAACGGCGCAACCTCTATAGCGCGGTCGCCAATTTCTTTCATACCCTGGCGGCTGAACGCCCCCTCATCATCATCCTGGATGATTTGCAATGGGCCGATGCCGCTACCATGCAGTTGCTCAATTTCTTGATGGTGCAGAGCTCTCGTAGGGATGGGGGTGGGGATGGGGGTGGAGAGGACCCTTGTGGTCGCCCGCGTCCAGTTCCACTCTACCTTATGCTCTACCGGGCCGATGCCGTGCATGAGGCGCATCCCCTGCGCGGACTGATGAGTACGCTTACACGCGCTGGCATCAGCGATGATGTGCGCTTGCAACGCCTGACCGAAGAGCAGGTTCAGCAACTGCTGATCAACATAGCCGGGCACTCTGTGCGACCCATTTTTGCTGGTGAGATTTACCGGCAGACCGAAGGCAATCCCTTCTTTATTGGAGAAGCCGTTCGTGTACTGATCCTTGAGGGCAAGGTCAAGAAGATAGGAGATCGCTGGCAGGCTACAGTGGATGTTGATAAGTTGGAGCTGCCGCAAAGCGTGCGTTTATTGATCGAACGCCGCCTGGTCCACCTCTCGCCTGAGTGCCGTACCACCATGACGCTCGCGGCTGTACTCGGCAGAAAGTTCAGTTCGGAGCTGCTTTGCCAGACCCGCAACCTCTCTGAAGAGGCCGTGGCCGAACATATCGATGACGCCATCCAGGCACAGATACTTTCTGCCCTCGCGAACTCATCAAACGCCGGGGCCGCACTCGGTGCCCAATTCATTGCGCCCAGCCCGTCCAACGCCGTAGGGGCCTCAGCGGAGCAGCCGCATTCGGGGAATGGTGAAGGCAGCGGGCGCGTTTCAATATCCTCGCGCTCATCGCCGATTGATCGGCCCTCGTCTATCGCGCCCGACCTCGCCTTCACCCATGATAAAATCCGCGAAGTGCTGTATCAATGGCTGAACCCTCTACGGCGGCGCACCCTGCATAGCCAGGTTGCCCAGGCCATCGAGAAGCGCTATGCCACGCACCTGCAGCCGTACTATAGCACGCTTGCATACCACTACCAACAGGCGGAAAATCCCACACGGGCGATAGACTACTTGCTGAAAGCCGCCGCCCACGCGGGCAGCGTCTATGCCTTTGTCGATGTTGCCGAATATATGAAGGCCGCGCTCGACTTGCTGATCAGCGATGAAGAACGACCGCGGCGGGCTGAACTTTTACGCCAGTTGTCAGATATCTACATCTACACCGCCCGGCCAGATAAGGCTATTGAGGCGGGTATGGCCTCGGCAGCCCTCTGGCGAGACCTGGGCAACGACGCGAAACAGGCCGATGCCTATCTCTACGTGGCCTTTTGTTGCTACTGGCAGGGACGAGAGTTGGAAGCAGTAGAGCATATTAAACATGCCTTGAAGTGCATTGAGAACAGGCAAGAGGAAACAGCTTTGCTTGCCAGAGCCTACGGGCAATGGGGCCTGGCCGCCACCGTCATGGGGGAGCCGCTGCTCGCTCGCGAAAAGCTGCATCAAGCAGATATGCTCCTTGCCAAAGTGGGTGGAGACGATGCTTTTATCTCCGTCATATCCCTCTGGTCACTGAGCTGGTGTGCCTTCCTGACGGAATCCCCCCGGCAAATGCTCGAATATGCCCTGCAGGGAGCGAAGGCCTGCCGTACCTCCAATAAACCTGAATGGGAACCGATGATGGACTATTCGGCTGCCTGGGCCTATATGCTGCTCGGGCAATTGGAGGAAGGACAGCACCTGGCACGCGCAGCCCTCAAGCAGGCCCAGCAGCACGGGGTGGTAGGAGCGCAGGGCTGGGCGAATCTTGTCCAGGCCTTTCTCGCCATACAGGCCGGAGACTGGGAAGAGGCGGCCAAAAGTGCCGATAGTGCTTATGCCATCGCCACCATGCTGCATGATGCTGACCTGCAGGCGCGAGTGTCGTGGGGTCGCAGTGTACGCGACGGATGGCGAGGCGATTGGCAGGCTGCGATAACCGATATTACAGAAGCGATACAGATGGCTCAAAAGGATGGCGAGACCTCTATGGTCTTCCCTCACTTATTGGTGCAGGCCGCGAAAGCGTACCTGTTTGCTAATAAGATAGAAGAGGCACAATCCTATCTCGACCAGGCCATGCAGTTTGCCCAGAGCCGCCACTATCGCCAATTGCCCGCCATTGGTCAGCGCCTGCAAGGCCGTATCTACCAATCTCAAAGGCGCTTTGAAGAAGCCCAACCTTGCTTTGAACGCTCCCTCGCCGAACTCCTGGCCCTCGATGACCACGTAGAATACGCACGTACCCAGGAAGCCTATAGCCGCTTCTTGCAGCAACGCAACCAGCAAGACGACGAGGAGAGGGGACAGGCATTGCTCAGAAGCGCAAAAGAGACCTTCCAACGGCTGGGGGTTAACGGGTAGCATTTTCCCGGCGACAACAAAGGTCGCCACTAAATTTGTGTCTCTTGTTGTAGCAGGTTTTTTTGTTTTCTTACTACTGAATCTGTGCAGCAATTTTCCATATTGAAATTCTTCGATATATAGGGTATAGTATGAGGGGGAAACAGGTCAAAGACGTCTTGTAAACGACGGGTGCGATAAATCGGGTCATGGCAACAGCAGGACTAGTCCCTACGGCATCCGCAAGTAATGCTTCAACGTTGCTGCATATACGTTTCTGCAACCTCTTTGTTTGCTCTTTAACTAAAAGGAAGTAGTTATGCAAACAGCAATACAAAATATTCACACATGGCTGGATACTCTATCACGTATCTGGAAGAAGCAGGCAGGCCCGTCTGACTTTGTGTGGCTAGCGCGTTTCCGACTGCTTACTATCTATGTTATTCTCAAAAGCGGGTTGGTCTTGATAGCGGGGGTAGTCAGTATGAGCATCAAGACCACTATTTCTCCCTCTACTTTTCATTTGCTACTCTGGACAATTACAGCCTTGAGTATCTGCGCAATTGCCCTCTTGCTCTTTTTAGGGTTAGGGTTAGCCAGTAAGCCCAGGCCCCGCCATACCGGCATCATGATGCTCTTTCTCGCCGATGTTTGTGTACTTCTGGCTGTAATGTATGCCTGTATTCTTGGCAGCCTGTTCCTGTTGCTTATCGTGCTAACGATTATTTCGTGTTCAACCCCATTGTTTGTGGAGCGTATCAGTCGCTATGCTACAAGCTATGAACAAAGTAAGTATGAGCTTATGAGCGCGCACCAGAAACTCAATGCCCTCTTACATCAGTATTCACAAGAGCTTGCAAAGGCTATCCAATCTGAACGTTCATCTTTGAGTCGCGAACTGCATGATAGGCTTATGCAAGAGCTTAGTGTAGTACTGTTACAAGTAAGTTGCCTGTTGATGCGCAAGTCGGGCGATGGAAATTTGCAGCTTAACGCAGAAGAAACGGCAAAGTTGGAAGCCTCATTGCATAGAGTAGTCGCTGAGGCTCGTAGTGTGATGCAAGGTTTAAAAACACCTCAGCCTACTTCAGATTGGTGATAGAGATGGATGGATCGGTATTGCCTCCTGGTAGGCTGGAGAAATCGCATATGGATGCTGTGCTGAGAGTAATGATCGTTGACGACCATGAGGTTTTTCGCTTAGGATTACGTGATCTACTGGACGCGATTGATGGCTTTCGTGTCGTCGCCCAGGCGAATTGCTGTAAGGATGCGCTGGCACAAATTGAAGCTCATCCTGTTGATCTCGTGCTGTTGGATCTCTACCTGCCAGACGCTGAAGGGATTAATGCAGTACACCAGCTACGAAAGGCCGTTCCTCAGCTTCCAGTTATTCTACTATCGGCAACGATGGATGATGATTTACTTCTCGGTGCAGTATTGGCGGGAGTATCTGGCTACCTCACCAAAGATACTCCCGCGATTGATATCGTCAGGGTATTGGAAAGATATCGGCGAGGTGAATTGGCTATGCTACCTGCTGTCATTGCACGTGCGGTAAACCTGCTGGTCCAACACAATAACCTGCTGAAAGGAGAGTTGACCCTGAGTCAGCAAAATGAGTTGAAAAAGCCTGACGAGCATAATACTGAAGTAGGAGCTTCGGCAATGACCTCTTCAATACAATCGTCAAATTCATCTCTCCAGCTTCTGACTCCACAGGAAGAAAAAATCTATCAATTGATGCGACGAGGACTGAGCAATAAAAAAATCGCGGCTCAGCTCTTTATCTCCCACTTTACAGTGGGAAAACACGTACAGAATATTCTGCGCAAACTTGGGGCGATCAACCGAACCCAGGCAGTGACATATACCTCATTTGAGGGGGATGGAGAACTTTAATCTATACTTTCCTCACTCCTTGTAAATACTTCATTTGAGGATTGTAAAATTAAACCCTTTTATGTTTTAATTGTCATTGTTGTGTTGGTTTCTCATTTTCATCTCTAAAGGAAGTTCACAAAAATCCAAAAAGGGGGGAATACCATTGAAACTGTTGATTGTTGACAATGACCGTAATCAGGTCGAGATGCTTACGAACTGGCTAAAGACTCTGGGGTACGATGTTCACCGTGCCTACACGGGAGAACGTGCGAAGATTGAATGGGAAGAACGGCAGCCTGACCTCGTCATCCTGGACACTACATTGAAGGATGTCGATGCAATGACAATGTGCCGGGATATGCAAAATAAGCATGATGCGCTGGTGTTAGTTATGACAGATGGAAGAGATGTACAAGATGAGATTCATTGTCTGGAGTCGGGAGCCGATGATTACCTTCGGAAACCCTTCTTTCCTGCTCAACTCTTAGCGCGTATTCATGCCATTAGTCGTAGAGGACGTTCCACGCTCGAACAGCGTCCTTTTTCGATCATCACGGTTGGCCCTATTTGTGTTGATTCCCTTCATAACCAGGTATCTATCAAGGGAAAAACGACTCGCCTGACGCCGACCGAAGGCAAGCTACTCCACTTGCTTGCCATTAATGCGAACAATGTTTGCACAGCGAATCAAATAGTTTCATACGTCTGGGGTTTTGGCAACGATGGGGATACCTCTTTGATCAAGGCCCACATCCGCCATTTACGCCAGAAAGTAGAGCCAGACCCAAATAAACCTTCCTACATCCTTACGGTTCCAGGCGTAGGCTATACATTGGTTCACCATCCTGTTGAGGAGGGCCAGACGAAGGAAGTTTTACAAACGTTGCGCGTTGTCTCTGGGTAATAGCGTTGCTTTGTGCTTGGAAACTGATTTAGTCCCTGTAGTTTTTGTCAACGAATCAAGCTACCCCCCAAGAAAATGCTCTATTGTGTACAGGCTCAAGCCAAACATGTACACAATAGAGCATTTTCTTGGGGTTTTCATTGTTGTGCCTTTTTTTTGCGATAATGTGTGTAGACTTCTTCACATGGATGGATATCCTGACACCATACTTTCGCATGTATCAACATCACCTCTACATATCTGCCTTGTATACTTCACATCATTGGAATGCTCGTCATGAAAAGTGTATGTATATTTGATGTAAGGTATGAGCGGAGCCTGGTACCCGCATTGCCTGCGGATAGGGGGAACAGGAAGGGGTACCTTTATATGTCACACATCAAAACAAGATTGAAAGGCTGTGAGTCTAAAGACTGTGAAAGAGATGACATCTCGTGTGAATGGCTTCCATGTGCCGCGCTTTGATACCTTGCGCTGGGTACCGCTACGTTACAGAAGAATCTTGCCTCTCAGTGTAATGAAACAATATCAGTGTATTGTAGTCGGTGCTACTCGAGGAGAACTCACTGTGGCTTTTGCTGCACGACCAGGCAGGTCAGTCATAGCGATGCTCAGGAAATTAACCGGACGCGATATTTTCCCAGTTTTGACTGAGCCAGCTAGAATACACATGCTCATTCATCGTATCGAGTCATATGAACAGCACAGCCATATCTTCAAATGGCCCCACTACATACATTGGTCTCTCGTCCACTCGATAGTCGAGTACATTCTGTCAGAGCGTGACACGTAAGCTCTCCAAGCTCTTGAACAAAACGCCCAGAGTCTTGTGCTTTTTGTTCAAGAGCTATTTATGCTCCTCCACGCCTCAGGATGACCACAGGAACGGTCAGAAGAATAATCTTGATATCCTCCCAGAGAGACTGTTGCTGAAGATAAGCAATATCCATCTCAATCATTTCCTCAAAAGGCACTCTACTGCGCCCATGAACCTGCCATGAACCTGTCAATCCTGGAGATCCAGCCAGGCGAAGCCTATCACGAAGACTATAGAGTTCAACTTCATAAGGGAGAGGTGGACGCGGCCCAACCAGCGACATATCACCGCGCAAGACATTCCAAAACTGGGGTAGTTCATCAAGGCTGCTTGCGCGGATAAACTTGCCTATGCTCGTGACACGAGGGTCATCGTGCGTTTTGTAGGGCGCATCTGCACCATCATGAAGTGTTCCGCCATTCATGTAGCGTTCAGTGGCTGTGCGATGCCCGCTGTCATCGCAATTGATATGCATAGAGCGAAACTTGAGCATCTCAAATTTCTCACCGTTGCGTCCAACGCGCTTCTGGCGGAAAATGATGGGACCTCTTGAGTCTAGCAAAATCAATAGCGCAACGATTGCACAGATGAGGAGAAGAGGGAACGCGATGAGTAGAGTAAACACGACATCGAGAACACGTTTGGTTCGTACATAACCAAGATCCACGCTAATAGTTTCTATGGGCGCTGACTGAATTGCCATAGTACCCTCCACTTGCTGGGCGTACAAGTAGTGTCATCACAAAGAAGGCTTTCACCATTTCCGAATGCGGCGGCCTTCACCATTCCCCGAATGCGACGGCCCCATTAGACAGCATAATCAACCCAGGTGTAGAAATGGTTAGCATTCAGATGCAAAATTGGTAAATAGTGAAGCTAAACGTTAACGTGAACACACATAACCATCAGGGATACCTGAAATAGGTAGTGCATGGGTGAAATCTTCTCCACTTAGAAGCACCAGTTCAACCTGAATTCATCCTTTGC
>Ga0209701_10001419_pt1 | contig 15387 bp, 14 predicted proteins | sample CZO8metaG_4_FD_188356 | JGI IMG/M metagenome (GOLD analysis project Ga0209701, IMG submission 188356) | Vadose zone soil microbial communities from the Eel River Critical Zone Observatory, Northern California, USA - CZOApr15con2H3.8 metaG... | ecosystem: Environmental > Terrestrial > Soil >...
CACAGCACCCCTCAAACCGCACATTTCCAGCCTTTGACAGCTTTATCGCTCCCGCCTATAGTCGCATTCAGCCAGTTCGGCAGGGTCGGCGAGACCGGCGCCCGCCTCGGAAACCCGGCCGGCTCGATTTCCATGTCCAAGGGCACGTTTGGCGAATGCCTGAAGCGCGAGCGGGAGATGCGCGAAGTCTCGCTCCAAGAGGTCTGCGCTGCGACGCGTATCAGCACGCGCTTCCTTCAGGCCATGGAAAACGAAGACTGGGAGAAACTTCCCGGCGGCGTCTTTAATCGCGGGTTCGTTCGCTCCGTCTCGCGCTACCTCGGCCTCGACGAAGAGAACATGCTGGCCGAGTACGACGTTGCCTTCTCGGAGCGTGCCGGCGCGGCGGCTCCCGTTCTTCCGCCGCAACCTATCCCGCGCTCGTTCCCCGGCTGGTTTCCTTTCCTGATTCTCCTTTTGTTTGCGGGCATCCTCTCCGGGGGCATTTACGGTTGGCGCCGTCTGTCGCTTTGGCGGCGCGTGCAAAATGTGCCTTCTGCGTCTTCACAGCCAAGAGAATCTGCTCCCCTTATTGTGGCTTCTGCACCCATCCGCGCGGCTTCCCGTGCCAATGATCCCGAAGCCTCGGCCTCCGACCCGAAGGCCCCGCCGCCTTCGACTAGCCCTTCCGGCCGTTCCTCCGCGCTCGCTCTCTCCGTCGCCATCGCCATCTCCACCAGGGTCCGCGTCACCGCCGACGGCCATGTTCTCCTCGACCGCAAGCTCAACGCCGGCGAAACCCGCCATTTCCGGGCCCGCAGTCAATTTGTGGTTTCCGCGGGAGACTCCGGCGGGGTGTTGCTGGAATTGAACGGCCAGACCATGCCGCCGCTCGGCCCGCCGGGCTCTCCGGGTAAAATATCGTTGAGCTGGAAAGACCTGAAGAAGGAGCCCGGTGGAACCCATTAGTCCTGAACTTCTGCAAGAGTTACGCGCGGGCCGCACGACGCGCGAGCGGAAGATTGCCGTCTGCTCCGGCGGTTTGCACCTCGCTCCCGCGGACCGTGCCGAAATCCTTGTCGTCTTGGTCAGTGACCCCGACGAAATGATTGCCCAGCGCGCCGCCGACGCTCTTCTTTCCGTCCCCTTGGAAGCTTTCCTCGAAGCGATTCAGCGCGAGAACGCGCTCCCGGCCCTGTTTTCCTACTGCACCCACAATCTCGCTGACAAGCCAGGAGTGGCCGATGCCCTGGCCCGGAACCCGCACTGCGGCGCCGATCATTTAATCCCCGTCGCGCGTTTCCTTACTTCCTCCGGGATTCAATCGCTCATGGAAGAGCTCGACCGCGTCAGCGCGTCTCACGCCCTGGCGGCGGCCCTCGAGCACTCCGCCGCCGCAAGTCCCGAGCACAAGCACCTGCTCCACGAGTTGCGGGGAGCCACGCACGATTCCGCGGCCATTGAAGAAGCTGCTGCAATCGCCGAGCCGGACCCGGTCCGGCGCCAGACGCTCATCCAGCGGCTGGCCACGATGAACGTCTCGCAGAAGGTCCAGCTCGCTCTCAAGGGAGGCTCGGAAGAACGCCGCACCCTCATTCGCGATGCCAATAAAGTCGTTCAGCGCGCCGTTTTGGCCTCTCCCCGCCTGAGCGAACGCGAAGTCGAAGCCTTCTCCGCCATGGCCAACCTCACGGATGAAATCCTCCGCGTAATTGCCAACAACCGTGCTTTCCGCAAGAACTACACCGTGGTCCGCAATCTGATGAACAACCCCAAAACCCCCTTGGACGTTTCCCTGCACATGCTTCCGCTTGTCAACCCCATGGACCTCAAGCTCCTCACCACCAACAAGAATATTCCCGAAACTCTCCGCACCACGGCCTTCAAACTCGCCCGCCAGCGCAAAGAAGCCCGCGAAAAAAAGTAATCGGCCCAGCCCATTCTTATTGCAAAGACTCCGCCACCTTCTTCCCGTATTCTCTGGCTTTTTCAATTACTTTGGCCTCATCCAGCGTCAGAACGCGCCGTTCCCTCATCACCGCCTTTCCGCCGATCACCACCGTCTCGACGTCGCTGGCTTTCAACGCATAGACGATCTGCGCGTACACCTCGAACATCGGCACGGCGTGAGGCGCATCGAGCCCCAGGACAATAAAGTCCGCTTTCTTGCCTGGTTCCAGCGAACCGATCTCCTTTTCCAGGTGCAGCGCTCGCGCGCCTTCGATCGTCGCCATTTCCACGGCGTCTCGGGCGCCCAGCGCGCGCGGGTCCATCCGCGTCACCTTCTGCAGCTTCGCCGCCAGGTCCATCTCTTCCATCATGTTCAGGTCGTTGTTGCTTCCCGCCGTTCCGTCTGTCCCCAGTCCCAGCCGTACCCCCGCCGCGCGCAACTCCGCCACGGGCGCCACGCCGCTTGCCAGCATCATGTTGCTCGAAGGGTTGTGCACGCAGCCCACGTCCCGCGCAGCCAGTAATTTGCGGTCGTCCGCGTCCACCCACACGCAGTGCGCCGCGAGCACGTCCGGCCCCAGCACGCCGAGCTTGTCGAGATAGGCCACCGGCGAAAGCCCGTTTTTTGCCTCGCTCTCCTCCCGTTCTCTTTTTGTCTCCGCCACGTGAATCAGGATCGGCGCGCCATATTTCCGCGCCAGCGCCGCGGAATCCCGCAGCGTCTTCTCCGAAGTCGTGTAGATCGAGTGGGGCGCAACCGCGGCATGAATCTGCGCATCGCCCTTCCACTTTTTGAGGAAGCCCTCGGTGTAGGCAAGCGTCTGCTGCGGCGACTTGCTGTCCGGAACGGGAAAATCAATCACCGTCTCCCCGAGCACGCCGCGCATGCCGGCCGCTTTGGTTTCTTCCGCAATGGCGTCCTCGAAGTAATACATGTCTGCATAGGTCGTCGTGCCGCCGCGGATCATCTCCAGGGCAGCCAGGCGCGTTCCCCAGCGCACGAAATCTTCGGTGACGTTCTTGGCCTCCGCCGGAAAAATATATTTCGTCAGCCATTCTTCCAGCGTGACGTCGTCCTTCAGCCCACGCAGCAGAGTCATCGGCGCGTGCGTGTGCCCGTTGATCAGTCCCGGAAGAATCAGCTTTCCCTGTGCCTGGATCCGCCGCGGCGCTGTGTACTTCGCTTCAATTTCTGCGCGCTTGCCGACCGCCACAATCGCATCGCCCTTTACCGCGATGGCGCCGTCCTCGATGATTCGCCTCTCGCCATCCATCGTCACAACCGTTCCCCCGGCGGCAATCAAATCCGCGCGCTCTTTTGCCGAGGTTTTCTGTCCGCGGGCCGGCCCGCCGGAAAGAAAAGACAAAACTGAAATCAGGAAAATACTCATCCACTTGATTGGTTTCTTCATGGTCTGTGTTCCCCTTGATGGATTGCGCGTGGACTCACAAGTGGGAGGAATCAAACGGTTTCGGAAACAGCGCGGACATCCGGTGTACTTCCTGCTTCCCTTTCAGGTTCGCCAGAATCACTTCCGCATCGCCGCAGAACTCCCAAAGGAGTTGCCGGCAGGCCCCGCACGGCGGAGTCAGCGTATCCGCATCGGTCACCACCGCAATGGCGTCGAACCCGCGTTCGCCCTCCGACATCGCTTTGAAAATCGCCACCCGCTCGGCGCACACCGTCAGCCCATAGGTGGAATTCTCCACGTTGCATCCGCCGAAAATCCGGCCGGACTTCGCGCGCAGCGCCGCGCCGACGCGGAAATTCGAATACGGCGCATGCGCATTCTCGCGCGCCCTCCGCGCCGCCTCGATCAGAGTTTCCTGCGCGCCGCGCTCGCTCATTTCACCTCCTCGGCGATCCGTGGAATCACCGCGCGCAGCAGCGCGATAAACTGGCCCTTCACCCGCTCGCCGGTCTCCAGCACTTCCTTGTGGTCCAAAGGCTTGTCCAGAATCCCCGCCGCGGGATTCGTCACGCACGAAATCCCCAGCACCTGGATTCCCATGTGCCGCGCGGCAATGGCCTCCGGTACGGTGGACATCCCCACCAGGTCCGCGCCGATGGTCCGCAGGTAGCGAATCTCCGCCGGAGTCTCATAACTCGGCCCCGCGACCGCCGCATACACGCCTTCGTGGATCGCAATCCCCAGCCGCTTCCCTTCCGCCACGGCCGCTTCGCGGAATGTTTTCGCATAGGTGTGAGTCATGTCGGGAAAGCGCTGCCCAAATCGTTCGTCGTTTGCCCCGGAAAGCGGATTCGCCCCTTGCAGGTTGATGTGGTCGCGCAACACCACCAGGCATCCTTGCGCAAACTCGCGGTTGATCCCGCCTGCCGCATTGGTCAGGATCACCGCGCGGATTCCCATCCGCCCCATCACCCGCATCGGAAACGCCGCTTCCCTCGCCGAGTATCCCTCATACAGGTGCACGCGCCCCTGCATTCCCGCCACGGCTATCCCGTCCACTTTTCCAACCACCAGTTTTCCCGCATGGCCGATTGCCGTCGAGCGCGGGAAGTGCGGAATTTTCTCGTACGCAATCCGCGCCGCGTCGGAAAACTCGTCTGCGAACGCGCCCAGCCCTGAACCAAGCACCAGCCCGACTCGCGGCCGCAGCTTCGTCTTCGACAAAATGAACTTCGCCGCGCGCTCGGCCCGCGCAAAATCGTCGCCTGCGCTGTTGGCCTTCGTCTTCATCCCGTGTACAGCATCCCCACAATCGAAGCGGACATCAGGTTCGCCATCGTTCCTGCAAGCATCGCGCGGATTCCAAACCGGGCGAGCTGCCCGCGTTGCCCCGGCGCGAGTGCGCCGATGCCCCCGATCTGGATCCCGATGGAGCTGAAATTTGCAAACCCGCACAGCGCGAACGTGGCAATCGTGAAGGACCGCGGATCGAGCGCTCCGCGCATCGCTCCCAGGTCGTGGAAAGCCACCAGTTCGTTTACCACCATTCGTGTTCCCAGCAGATTCCCGACACTCGCGCAATCGTGCCACGGGATTCCGATGACAAACGCAATCGGAGAAAACACCCAGCCGAACACCTGCTGGAGGCTCGAAGGAAACCAGTGCACCCAGCCGTGAAGCCACCCAAAGCAGTAGTTCACCAGCGCCAGCATCGCCAGAAACGAGATCAACATAGCCGCCACGTTGATCGCCAGGCTCAGACCATCGCTTGTGCCGCGCGCGATCGCTCCCAAAGCGTTGGCGTCCTTTTCCATCTCCGGCATCTCCACCCGCCCCGCCGTAAGCGGCTGCTCGGTTTCCGGCACGATCATCTTGGCCATCAGCAGCGTTCCCGGCGCGGTCATGATGACCGCGGTCAGCAAATGCTTCGGCTCGATCCCGAAGGCAATGTACGCCGCCATGATTCCGCCGGAGACGTGCGCCATCCCGCTGGTCATCACGGTCATCAGCTCCGACTTGGTCAGCTTCTCGAGAAACGGCCGGATGGTTAGCGGCGCCTCCGTCTGCCCCATGAAAATGCTCGCCGCCACGTTCAGCGATTCCGCTCCGCTCGCCCCCATCACCCGCGTCATGATCCACGCGGCAATCTTGATGATGATTTGCATGATGCCCAGGTGATAGAGCAGCGCGAAGAACGCGGCGATGAAAATAATCGTGGGCAGCACCTGGAAGGCGAAGTAAAACCCGTAGGACGAAAGCTTTTTCCCGAGTTCGCCGAACACAAACTCCGACCCGGCAAACGAGAAACCGAGCAGGCCGTTCACGATCTTGCCCAAAAACTCAAACAGGCTGCGTCCCGCCTCGAATCGCAGCACGAAAAAGGCGAAGGTGAGCTGCAGGCCCAGTCCCCAGGCCACCGTTTTCAGCTTGATGGCCCGGCGGTTCGTGGACATCGCGTACGCCAGCCCCAGCATCGTCAGCAACCCGAGTATTCCGGTCAGGCGTCCCATGCGCGCTCCTTTGTGGTTCGTCGCATCATGCCGGTGATCACCGCGAGCGGCAAAGTCAAGGCAGTCCCTCCGCGCCGATGATTCGGCGGACAAGGGCTCTCTTTCCTTTGGGTGCTTCCGCTTCAATGCGGTAACTCTGTTCCACTAACTTCTTCGCTTCTTCGAGACGGTTTTCCGCGTTGTAGTGCAGCGTACAGAGCGCTTCGCCCTTCTCTACACGATCGCCGATTTTCTTGTGGAACACCAAACCTACCGCAGGGTCAATGGTGTCTTCTTTTCTTTCGCGCCCTCCGCCCAATACGGCGCAAGCCACTCCCAATTGCTCGCACTGCGTCCCGGCCACAAATCCCGCCTTCCCGCTCACGACATCCACTTTCCCTTTCGCCTTCGGCAAACGCCCCGGCTCGTCTATCACGCGCGCATCGCCGCCTTGCAATCGCACCACTTCGCGAAACTTGGCCTTCGCTTTTCCGCTCGCAATCATTTCCGCCGCGAGCCGCCGCCCCTCCTGGACGGAAGCGGATCGTCCGCCGAGAAAAAACATCCACGCCGAAAGCTCCACGCTCAATTCCCGCAAGTCTTCCGGTCCCGCGCCGCTCAGCGCTTCCACGCACTCGATTACCTCGAGCGAATGTCCTGCGGCCCGTCCCAGCGGCTGCTCCATGTCCGTAATCAGCGCGACCACCTTCTTCCCCATGCGCCGCCCCGTCTCGACCATCAACTCCGCCAGGTGCGCGGCATCTTCTTCCTTCTTCATAAATGCGCCCGAGCCGGTCTTCACATCCAGCACCAGCGCGTCAATTCCCTCGGCCAGCTTCTTGCTCATGATGGACGCACAGATCAGATTCGGGCTCTCAATCGTCGCCGTGACATCGCGGAGCGCATAGATTTTCTTGTCCGCCGGCGCGATTTCCGCGGTCTGTCCGATGAGCGCGAGGCCGCATTCCCGTAGCACGCGGCGAAACTCTCCGGCCGAAAGATTCACGTTGAATCCGGGAATGGACTCGAGCTTGTCGAGCGTTCCCCCCGTATGGCCCAGCCCGCGCCCGCTGATCATCGGCACCAGCAAACCGCCCGCCGCCGCAATCGGCGCGAGCACCAGCGACGTCTTGTCTCCCACGCCGCCCGTGGAGTGTTTGTCCACCTTCTTCCCGGGCAGGTCGGACAAATCCAGGACTTCGCCCGAGTGCAGCATCGCTTCGGTCAGCGCGGCAAGCTCCGCTCCGGACATTCCGCGCAGCCACACGGCCATGAGCCACGCCGAAATCTGGTAGTCCGGAATTTCGCCGCGCGTGCACCCGCGAATGAGGAACTCGATCTCCTCTCTGGTATGCTCCAGGGCGTCGCGCTTTTTTCGTATGATGTCAACGGCTCTCATTAAGTCCGGGAGGCAAGCCGCGCGAGCGTAGCATTCGCCCGTCCTCACCGTCAACGCGAAGTCATTTTTTTTCTCTGTCACATCGCCGAGTTGGTGTAACCTTCGGCGAACGGGCCGGCATCGAATCGCCCTGATCCCGTCAAGGAGGCTTCCGTGTTTTCCAGCCAACTGTTCTCACGCCGCAGTTTCCTTGTTTCCACATCCTGTTTCGGCGCAGCCGCCGGGTTGGCCAAGCTCATTCCCCTCTCCGCCCTCGCCGAGGAGCTCGCACAGGACTCGCGCATCTCGAAAACCCCTCTGGTGGACAAGGGCTTCGCCTCAATCCGCAAGATCGGCAACGGCGTCTACGCCACCATCTCCGACTTCTCGAAAGGTCCGGTGACCATCTGCAACGGCGGCTTCCTCGCCGGCCGCGACGCTGCCTTACTGATCGAAGGGTTCGCCTCGCCCGCCGGCGCCGCATTCCAGATGGAGACTTTGCGCGGCGTCAGCCAGGTTCCGGTGCGCGCGGCGATTGACACGCATTACCATTTCGACCATTCGCTGGGCAACGCGCATTACGGCGCGCAGAGCATTCCGGTGTGGGCCCACGCCAGAGCGGCGTCGCGCATCTTCGAGAGCTACACTCCTTTGCAGGGCATGGATCGCGAAGCGGCTCTCGCTCCTTACGAGAAGCGCGTCCATGATGCCAAGAGCGATGTGGAGCGGCAGCGCGCGCAATCCGACCTGAACGCAGCGACGGCAATCTGGACGCTCGCGAACGGCACGGTGCTGGCGCTTCCGAATCATCCGCTCGATCCCGCGAAGCTTCCGGTGACCATCGATCTCGGCGGCTTGAGCGCCGTGCTGGAAACTCATCCGGGACATTCCGGAACCGACGTGATCGTGCGAGTTCCCGAGCAGAACATCGTGTTCACCGGCGACCTGCTGTTCAACGCGTGGTATCCAGTTGCGTTCGACGCCACGATTTCCGGGTGGCGCGCGACGCTGGGGAAGTTCGCGGCGTTCGATAAGGACACGCTGTTTGTTCCGGGCCACGGACAACTCTGCGGACAGGAAGGAATCGCGACTTCGAGGTCCGTCTTTGATGATCTGGCCGAGCATGCGCAAAAAATGTTCAAGGCCGGAGTTTCCGCGGAAGAAGCTGCGGCGCGCTACGCGGTGCCGGAAAAATTCAAGGACTTCCCGATTTTTGCCTGGGGCTTCACCGTCGCTGCGACCATCGCCAAGCTGTATGAGGAGTGGAAGGCCAAGAAGTAAGCGGCGGACGATTTCATTTTTTCTCCGTCTTCGCGGCGATTTCCGCCGCGACTTTCTGCATCTCGGCGTGGACCTTCGCGTTGGAAGCGAGAATCTCACGCGCGCCGAAGCGGTAAGGATTGCCGGCGAAATCGCTGACCCGGCCGCCGGCTTCTTCGATGAGAACGATTCCCGCCGCGGTATCCCACGGATGCAATCCAAATTCCCAGAAACCTTCGAAGCGGCCCGCGGCCACGGCGGCGAGGTCCAGCGCGGCGGAGCCGTCGCGTCGGACCCCGTGGGAGCGCAGCGTGAAGTCCCAATAGTAGTGAATGTTGGGACTCTGGACGCGCTTGTGCGCGGGAAAGCCGGTGGCAAGCAGACTCTTCGCCAGAGTGTCAATCGCGGAGACGGAGATTTTCTTTCCGTTGAGCGTTGCGCCTTCTCCGCGCGCCGCGGCAAACAATTCGTTGCTCACCGGATTGAAGACCACGCCGGCAATCACGGAGGCGCCTTCGGCGAGCCCGATGGAAACTGCGAAGCACGGATAGCAGTGCGCAAAATTCGTCGTGCCGTCGAGCGGGTCCACATACCAGCGGAACGGCGAGCTGTTTTCATGGCCGGCGCCCTCTTCGGCGACGATGGCGTGTTCGGGGAACCAGCGGCGCAAGCGCTCGACGATGACCTGTTCGGAGCGGCGGTCGGCCTGCGTCACCAGGTCGGCGTCGCCCTTGTAGGTGATGTCCGGCGGACGGCCAAATTCCTGGAGCAGAATCTTTCCTGCTTCCTGGGCCGTCTCGATGGCCGCTTCCAGATAGCGCGGTTTCATGGGAGAAAACCCCGGCGTGAATCGCTCCCGGAACGACGCAGGAATCGCGGCGCGCCCGCTATTCGTAGTGAGCGATGGCTTTTTCGATCTGCCCTTCCGCGTTGAAAAAGAAAACTTCGGCGGCGAGCTTCCCGTCCACGCCCCGGTAGTACAGGGTCAAGCTGCGAACGCTGCGGAGGATGGCTACGAGGAAGAAACGCAAGTCCGGAAATCTCTGCAGCGCCTTCGCCCAATAGGCACCGACTTTTTTCTTGCCCTTCAGAATCCCCGAGGGTTCTCCGGCAACATGCACGATGACCGGCGACTGCATCTCGAAATCGTCCGCGTAATGGGAGAGGATGGCGTCCAGATCGTGAGAATTCCAGTCGCGAATCCATTGCTCGGCGAAGCGCTTGGCCTGGTCCGGTTTGAACATGACACATCTCCTTCCATAGGGCCCGCGGCGGGAGAACGCGGCAAGCTTCCCACCGCTGGTTAGAGTGGGCGGGGAGAGAGTCCATAATTATGGCCTTCACTCGGGACCGGGGGCAGTGAAATATCCTTTCCTGTGCCGCACCGTGTATTCACCCTTCACGCGCACTTCGATTTTGCGAAACGTATTCGCCGGGCCGCGCGGGTTGGGATAGTAGCCGAGGCGGTACTGGGTGCGCAGCTCGCGGTCGATGCGGTCGAAGATGGCGTCGAGCTCTTTGGGGGCGTCGGGAAAAAACATGGCGCCGCCGGTGGTTTCGGTGATGGTCTGAATGGCGTGCTCGCCGGCGGTGTTGCGGCCGCTCTCGTTTTTCACCGCGCGGATGACGATGGTGTAAAGCAGCGCGCCGGCACGCAGCGCGCCGCGGCGCGCGGTCTCGAAGTCGGCCTGGCTGGTGGTTTCCCCGGCGTCGGTAACCATGACGATCACGCGGCGATGGTCGTCCGGACGGCCTCCGAGCGCTCGCGAGCCGAGATACACGGCGTCGTAGATGGAGGTCCCGGCACCTTCCTGGATGCTGCGCACGGCCTGCTGCAACGTGGGGACATCGGAGGAAAACTTGGAGCGCTGGTGGACGTCCTCGTCAAAGGCATACACCGCGAGGCTATCGCCCGGGCGGACGACCTGGCGGATGAAGTGCGCGGCGGCTTCGCGCTCGAAGGGCATTTCCAACAGCGCGCTCAGGCTGGAATCAATCATGAGAGCCAGGTCGAGCGGCTGCTGGGTCTCCTTCTCAAACACTTCGACCTTCTGCAAGACACCCTCTTCGTACAGCTCGAAGGCTTCCGGAGGAAGATCCGGAGCGGGGCGATTGTCTTTGTCGAGCACGCTGGCGAGGACGTTGACAAGATTGACCTCGACGCGGATGCCGCGTTTTTGCCCAACTTCGGGCGGGCGATCGGAACGCGACGGAGGCTGCTGCGGCGCGGCGAGCAAGACGAGAGGAAGAAAGAGCGACAGCGCCAAGGCAGAGCGGCAGCGACTGGAAAAACGGGAATGAAAAATCGGCGTATTCATTCTCAGATAGATTCTTTCGAGGCTTGCGGAGATGCCAGAGGCGGGATTTCTCCTTCGGCCCAAACAGCGCCGTCCTTGAAATACTCCTTTTTCCAGATGGGCACGGTTTTCTTGAGGGTGTCAATGGCGAAGCGGCAGGCGTCGAAGGCGGCGCGGCGATGCGGCGAACTGACGGCAATGAAGACGCTGGTTTCGCCGATCTCGAGGCGTCCGAGGCGGTGGACCATGGCGATACGATGAATGGGAAAGTCGCGGCGAATCCGCGCGCCGATATCGCGCATCCTGGCAAGCGCCATCGCTTCGTAAGCTTCGTACTCGAGATAGAGCGTGGGGCGTCCGGCGGAATGATTGCGGACAATGCCATCGAAGACGACCACGGCGCCGTCTTCGGGGGCCTTGACGTGTTCGACAAGCTCCGCGGCGCGGATGGGAGCGCGGACCAAGTCGAACACGTCATCGGCAAGAGATTTTGACGGCGCTGCCTGACCGCCGCTGACGGGCGGGAGGAAAGCGACTTCGTCGCCATGCGCGAGCGGCGCGTTCCAGACGGCGAACTCCTGGTTGACCGAGGCGACCAGCGACGGACGGAAATTCGCCAGTTCGGGAAAACGTCCGCCATAGCGCGCGAACAAATCTTCGAGACGAGCGCCTTCGGAGATTTCGGCGTCGTCTTCGGCGCGGCCGACAATTTCCTTGAGCCTGCCAAAGAACAGAACTTTGACGCGCATCGTTCTCATTCTAGCAGGATTGCATCGTCGTTATCTAAGGCTCCGCGGGAGGCTTTGCGCCAGATGAACAGCAGCAGGGCCAGCAAGGCCGCCAGGGCAGCGGCCCAGGCGGCGATGAGGGCGGCGGCGAAAGCGGGAGGCACGCTGGCGTCTTTCTTGAGCAGAAACGGAAGGAAATACGGGGTGTCGGAGTGGATGCCACCGGCCTCGCGCGTGGTGGCGTTACGCAAGCCCCACTGATCCGCCTTGCCCAGAGCGGTGGCGGCGATGTTCTTGAAGCGCAAGCCGACGACGAATGTGGGGTGGCCCAGAGTGTCCATCTGCTGGAGCTCGAGGGGATGCCAGAAAACCACGGAAGCCAATTGAACGGCCACGCTGAGAAAGACAATCCCCAGACCGAGCTTCCAGAAAATCCTGCCGGAGGCGGCGCGGTGGCGCAGCAAGAGCGGAACGGAAATCATGGCCAGGAGTTCGACGGGAGTGGTGACGTAGCGGTCGCCCCAGGCGAAATCGCCGCTCCAGACGTAGTACCTGGCGTAGAAAAAGATATAAGCCACCAGCAGCCACAACCCGCCGAGCAGATAAGCCTTGATGGCCGGACGAAAGCGCTTCCAAATCAGAAGGGACAACAGGAAGGTGAGAATGAGCAGAGGGTCGAACAGGAAGATGGATTTCTCGGGAGTGACTAGCGGGCCCAGGAGGCCTTCGCCGAGCGGCGTGTTCCAGGGAAAATCCGGCGGAAGGTCGGGATCGAGTTTTCTCTGCTGCGCGGCGAACACCGTCAGGTAAGTGGTGAAGAACGAGCCGAAACGATAGAACTGGTAGAGGCGGTCGAGAAGCAGGAAGCCGGCGTAACAAGGCGCGGCCACCAGAGCCCAGGAGCGGAGGCGCGCGAAGAGCGCGCGGCCGCGAACGTTTTCGAACCACAGAGCCAGCACCAGGAAGAGGAAAACGGCGGAGATGTCCAGGGCAGCGGTCAAGCGCGTGAGCAGGTTGGCTCCGGCGGCGAGACACCCGAGGAGCAATGGACGGATGCGGCCGGTGCGCAGCCACTCGTATTGGAAACACAGGGCGGTGAGCGTGAAGAGCATGAGGAAGTTGTTTTCCATCATGTTTTGCGTGTAGTGGAGGAAGGTGGTGCCGAACAGAAGCGTGAAGGCTCCGGCGATGGCCTGGGGATTGGTGAACTCGAGCAAGCGCAGCAAGCGCAGGCAGACCAGAACGGCGAGGACGCACAAGAGAATGTTGGTGGAGTAACTCACCACGATCTCGCGAGTGCCCGGGTCGCGGTCAGAGAAGCCTTCGAACCATTCGCGGTCCGCGAGATACGTGCCGACAATGTCCGCCGGGAGCATGAGCAGGCTTTGTCCTATGCCGTACCAGGCGTAGATGCGGCCATTCCTGCCGGGAATTCCGAAATCGGGATAATCGTCCGACGCCACAGGCGAGGCGGAGGTCCAGAAGGAGTGCGTGGTCTGCAACCTGCGGGTGGTGTCAATCGAGCCGAGTTCTCCGGACTGGACCAAGAGCGCGGCCAGGAAAGCCACCAAGGCCACCAAGAATGCAGGGTTGCGCAGAAGCCGCTTGAGGAGCGGTGACATTGCAAAGGATCGTAGCGCACGCGTTGAGCGGGAAGCAATCGGGACAACGCTTCGTGCATCTTGGTGATGTCCAGTTTCGCAACGGCGAATCCCGAAAGCGGGCACATCGCCGCAGAATGCGTCCGCAATCAGCATCCCAGCTTATTGATAAAGCAGATTTTAGCTAATCACGGGGTTGGCCTGCCGGATGCCTTGAGTGGGTCTTCTAATTTCCCGAGCCAATTCACAATTAAGATTGGTACACTACATTTCCTTATGCAAGCAATCCTGAGTCGAGCCTACAAGGGGTGAGCCATGAGCAGGGTGCGAGTACTGGTGGGAACACGGAAGGGCGCATTTGTCCTGAATTCGGACGGCAAGCGCGAACGGTGGGAGGTCAGCGGCCCCCTCTTTGCGGGCTGGGAGACCTACCACATGAAGGGATCGCCCGCGAATCCGAACCGGCTGTATGCCTCGCAGACCAGCGGTTGGTTCGGACAAATCATTCAGCGCTCCGATGATGGCGGCAAGACCTGGACACAGCCGGGAACACCGCCGGGCGAACCGACCACCACGCCGGAAGGAATGCCTAAAGGCGAGAGCAACAAGTTCGTTTACGACAGCTCCGCGGAAACCGGCAAGCCGCTCATGACGCATCAGTTTTACGACGGGACTCAGCGTCCGTGGGAGTTCAAGCGCGTCTGGCATCTCGAACCGTCGCTGACCGATCCGGATACGGTGTACGCCGGCGTGGAAGATGCCGCGCTGTTCCGCTCGACCGACGGCGGGAAGAACTGGAAGGAACTCTCCGGACTGCGCGGCCACGGCACGGGGCCCCGCTGGCAGCCAGGGGCCGGCGGGATGTGCCTGCACACGATCCTTCTGGACCCGAAGAATTCCGGCCGGATGTTCGTGGCCATCTCCGCCGCGGGGGCCTTCCGCAGCGACGATGCCGGCAAGACCTGGCGGACAATCACCAAAGGACTGTATTCCCAATATATTCCCGAACCCACTGCCGAGGTCGGCCACTGCGTTCACCGCATAGCGATGCACCCCTCGCGCCCGGATGTGCTGTTCATGCAAAAGCACTGGGACGTCATGCGCAGCGACAACGGCGGCGAGTTGTGGAAAGAAATCAGCGGCAATTTGCCGACGGACTTCGGGTTCGTGATTGATGTTCATGCACACGAGCCGGAGACCATTTACGTCGTCCCGATCAAGAGCGACGGGGAGCACTATCCTCCCGAAGGCAAGCTGCGCGTGTACCGCAGCAAGACGGGTGGAAACGAGTGGGAGGCGCTGACCAAGGGCCTGCCGCAACACGACTGCTACGTCAACGTGCTGCGCGATGCGATGGCAGTGGACTCGCTCGATAAGTGCGGCGTGTATTTCGGCACCACCGGTGGGCAAGTGTACTGCTCGGCGGATGCGGGAGACAACTGGGCCCCGATTGTGCGTGATCTTCCGGCAGTGCTTTCTGTCGAGGTCCAGACGCTGCCATGATCCGAGTCGTGCTCCCGCCACACCTGCGCGGGTTGGCGCACCTCGCCGGCGACGTGGAGCTGGACGTCAAGGGTCCGGTGACGCAGCGCTCGGTCCTCGACGCGCTCGAGGCCCGTTATCCGATGCTGCGCGGTACGATCCGCGATCACATCACGCAACAGCGCCGGCCGTTCCTGCGGTTCTTCGCCTGCGGCGAGGATCTTTCCCATGAGATGCCGGACGCCCCGCTGCCCGAGGCGGTCGTGTCGGGCGCGGAGCCCCTTCTCATCATAGGTGCGATTGCCGGCGGCTAACTCCCGGATGGGCCGGAACTCGGAAACTAACCACGCAGCCCGCGGCCGCCTGGCCTGAACCCCTCACGTTAGAGGGATATTTCTCTTTAGGATCCACAAACATGCAGCGGGATACAAAATGGGCGTACATTTGCGCCGGTTCGGGGAGGATGAACCGGCTGGAGGGTGCGAACGGGAAGCTATTGCTTGACCAGGGGCCTCGGGGGACGTAGGTTCGGAGACTCGTGCAGGACTTGTGGTGGAGGAGGCCGATGAAGATTCTGATAGCCGGGTCGTCCGGGCTGGTGGGAACGGCGCTGGTGGAATCGCTGGGCCAGGCGGGCCACACGGTCTGCCGGCTTTTGCGGCCGGAGAGCGCGGCCAAAGCAGCCGGCGCGCGGCCGAGCGTCGCGGTGCGATGGGATCCCGGGACGGGAGAGCTGGAGGGAGCGGCGGCGGGAGCGGATGCGCTGGTGAACCTGGCCGGGGTTTCCATCGCTTCGGGGCGGTGGACGGCG
>Ga0209701_10001420_pt1 | contig 15381 bp, 10 predicted proteins | sample CZO8metaG_4_FD_188356 | JGI IMG/M metagenome (GOLD analysis project Ga0209701, IMG submission 188356) | Vadose zone soil microbial communities from the Eel River Critical Zone Observatory, Northern California, USA - CZOApr15con2H3.8 metaG... | ecosystem: Environmental > Terrestrial > Soil >...
CGAAAACGTGATCGGCCGCGTCGAGACTCCGACTCGGCACATGATCGAAGCCGCGGCTGATTTTGTGGCCGCGCAAATCATCACCCTGAACTCAGTCATTACGCGCGAAGAGGACAATCGGCTTCGGACCCACGCGTTGTTTGCCGGCGATTTTCGCGGAGCCTTCCGGCGGGCCGCGGAAGTAAGCCGCGAGATCCACATCAAGTACACCGGCCGAAAGTACCAGAGGGTCGTGGCGTTGCTTGACGAGCATTACGACGAGCTCTGGGTCGGCGGCAAGGCGAGTTACAAGCTGGGCGGAATCATCGAGGCCGGCGGCGAATTGATCATCTATGCGCCGCATCTGCGATCGATTTCCGAGACGCACGGCCGCCTGATCGAAAAGTACGGATACGCGCCTCTCGATCGCGTGCGCGAGATGGTTGCGCTTTCAACCGAATTGCAGAATAACCTGGCGGTGGCTGCTCATCTGGCCCATGTCTCGTACGCCGGACAGAGGGACGATTCAGGTCGCGTCGTTCCGCGCTATCGCATTACGATGGCCTCAGCGCTGGATGAAGAGACTTGCCGGCGCGTGCACCTTGGGTTCATGGATCATAGAAAGTTTCGACGCGAGGATTATGAAAACGATCCGGATACTCTGGTAGTAGAACGCGCCGGACGGGACCTCTACCTCGTTGCTTCAAACTAGACTAAGACAATAAAAATACATCGCTCGCCTAAGCCAAATCACATTGTTTCTCGATTAGAGATGAAGCAGACGTACTTGCAACCCGGAGGGTTGTTAGAAAGTAGCCGGAGGTCGGAGCGAAGCGAAGACCTCCGGAAGCGGATTAATCGGTTCGCACCCTGAAGGGGTGCCAGCTCTTGTCTTCGCGAGACCATAACGTCTCGCACCCTTTCAGGGTGCTGACGATCAAATGGATCGAGTTCCGGTGGTCTGCGACCACCGGCTACTGTCTTGCAGCCCTCCGGGCTGCTCGACCCCGGCTCAGGTGAACCAGGTAAATTAAATTTGCGCGGTTTACTCCATCCTTAGAGTAAGACGCCAGTGCGCTGGCTTATCCGGCTTCAATTGCAGATCGTGGGATTCGTAAATCAGATGCAGCGGGAGTGGACCGCGCGCACCCCGGCCAAGTGGGCCATCGCCCGTTGCTTTCACTGAAATCATCAATGGCCAATCTGCGGCGGCGGCGATTGAAAGAGTAGCCTCACCGAGGTTCATTCGATCCCAACGCTGTCCTTGCTTGAACTCCACTTGACCAGTTGCCGCGGTGGTTGGCACCGCGATCCACCAACGCTTCAAGGTTACTGCTTCAGTTGATTTCAAAGTTTCGTCGCGCTTGAGTGTCTTTCCTTCTAAACGCCACGTGACCTCAGCGGTGATGTGCGGATCGGCGAGTTGGCCGGCTTTGCTGCCGATAACCGCCCAACGTCGCCAGATTGCCCGCAACGATTTTCCGTCAGCACCCGGATAAACTTCATCGGCGCAGTCGCCCGCTACCAACACTCGTCCGTCAACGAGTTCGAGAAATGGCACGAGCGATGGGTAAATCTGCTCGACAGGATTCGCAAAGCCAGGCAAGCCATGCGGCGCCGGCAGGTAGTCGGCGACGCCCGGCTTGGTGCCGGTGGTAATCGGTAACGAGAAGTAAATCGATCCCTGACGAACCAGCCAAACGCCCGCCGGGCGGTCGCCCCGACGAAAGAATTCGAATCGCGTGAGATCGGACCGAACTATCTCCGGCGAAAACTCCCTTACGTTTTCGCGGTTGACCGCTTCCATGAACAGCGTATGCGCCAATGCGGCCTTGCCCAGAAAGCTTGTGGTCTGCTGCCATTCGCGTTCGCGATTAATGTAGGCATAATTCCCGCGTCCAAACGCGAACACCGAAAGCATATGCGTCTTATCGTTGTAATCGTGTCGCAGCCAACGCCAGGCCTGGTAGTACGCGCCGGCCAATTGTTCGAGCGGCGCCGGACGAAACTCTGGATGGCGCGCGAGAAAGCCGACGATCTCCATCGTGTCTTCATAACTGACTACGCCCATGCTGCGGCCCCACGCGTAGCCATAGCCGTCCGGCAAAATCAGGTCCCACCAAAGGCGCATCTGCTCTTTCAGCGATGGCCGCACGACTTCGAGAATGTCCGGTCGGCCGGCGGCTGCGGCGGCTTCCCAAACAAAACGCGCGTACTCGTTTGAGTAGCGATCGAATCTGCCCGTCGGCGGCGCGTCGTCGGAAAAAATCCCGCCATTATTAAAGGGGCGAGCGGCGCGCCCGATCACGCTCTCGAGCAGAGCGCGATCTTTCAACAGACCGAGTTGATAGCTGACAGCCGCGATTCGCGCGGCCACGCCGAGATAATTCTCCGGCAGATTGATGACCTGCCGTGTCTTCGGATCGTAAAAAGCTGAAACATCCAAAAACTTTCGCCAGGCCTGCCGCTCTTCTTCGTTCAGCCCCTGCCAGACCGGATTCGAATTCAAGTCTCGCCCGAAAAACCTCAACGCCGAAACTCCATAGAGCTGCGAAAAACGAGTGCCGCCGAGACGATATTCAAGCAAGCCGATCCTTCCGACCTCACGCGCCAGTTCACGATCGGCCAGCCTCTGGTTCTTCGAAAGCGCGGCATAGGCGCCCAGCGCGTTCATGAAAGTGCCCCAGGTGTATTCGCCGGTGGCGCCGCCGCCCAGCACTTTGTCAGGCGGCGGGTCGTAGGACTTGATATCGGCGAGATGCAGCGCGAGTTCTTTGCTGAGAAACTCTTTTACCTCCGCATCCAGTTCTGCCGATCTAACGCTCCGGGAAATAGCTGGTTGAATTTGTGCTGCGGAATAGATGGGAGCAGTGAGAACCAACAGCAGAGCAAGCCACAGCAAGATGGTCAATGAGCCCGCATTAGCGGGCGGCAGAATGTAGCCCCGGGCGTAAGCCCGGGGTTTAAGCCGAAATAGATTCCGAGCCCCGTAAGGGGCGATAGAAAGTTTTGCAGCGCCGTCCGAATCCCGAGGGTACATTTCTGTCGCCCTCTTCGAGGGCTCATTGATCTTTCTTTTGACGCGATCCCCGGGCTTACGCCCGGGGCTACACTCTGCCGCCATCTTCGATGGCTCGTTGATTGGTATCTTTCTGAGTGAATAGAATTCCACGATGCCTTTCCGCTCTGGCTTGACGGCAAATCCGCGATCCACAGCATTTCATCGGCCCATCCAGCCTCCGTCAACGACGAGGACGTGTCCGTTTACGTAGTCGCTCGCGGATGAAGCGAGAAAGACGGCCGCGCCCGCGAGGTCCGCAGGCTCGCCCCAACGAGCAGCCGGAATGCGCTCGAGTATCTGTCGATTACGCGTCTCGTCCTGCTGCAAAGCCTTCGTGTTGTCCGTGCGCATGTAACCCGGCGCGATCGCGTTTACGTTGATTCCCCTCCCGGCCCACTCATTTGCCAATGCTTTGGTCAACTGGGCAACGCCGCCCTTGGAAGCGGCGTAGGCAGGGACGGTGATGCCGCCCTGGAAAGAAAGCAGCGAAGCGATGTTGACAATTTTTCCGCCGCCCTGCTCGAGCATCCGGCGCCCAGCGAGCTGCGACAAGCGAAAGACGGCCGACAGATTCACCTCGATGACGGTATGCCAATCTTCCTCGGAATAATCGACGGCGGGAGCGCGCCGAATTGTGCCCGCGTTATTGATTAGGATATCGATACGGCCGAAGGTCTTAATGGTCGCTTCGATCAGAGCGCCCGGCGTCTCTTTTTCCGCCAGATCGCCGGCAACCGCGAACCCTTGTTTGCCGACGCGCGAGATCGCCTCCAGCGTTGCCTCAGGTGGGCGGGTATTTCCATGACAAACCACATCGGCGCCGGCTTCAGCGAGAGCTATGGCGATCGCCTGGCCGAGACCCGCCGACGCTCCGGTCACGAGGGCGGCTTTTCCTTCGAGCTTGAACTGATCGAGAATCACTGCTTCCCTCGTTACTTGATAATTGTTGAGTTCAGAGTTCAAGCTTCAGCTTGCTCTGATCTTGCAGCCTAAAGGCTGAACTCTAAACTTTGCCCAGAAAGTCTTCACGTAAGGGAGTGAAAATATCGATTAGCACAACTTCGTCTTCCATCATCGTGGCGCCGTGAATACGGTTCGAAGGAAAGTGCAGGACATCGCCAGGACTAGCGATGTGCTCCTCACCTTCGATAAAAAAACGGACGCGGCCACTGACGACCAAAGACATCTGTTCGTGTGGGTGCGAGTGTTCGGGCGTGACCAGAAAAGGCGCGAACCGAAACCGGCAGATCATCAATTTTTCGCCGACAAACATCTGCCGCTCGATCCCTTCGGCCGGACGTTCGACGGGAATCGTGGACCAGTTCAGATGCTGCGCGCCGTTGAGTGCGGTATTTGGCGTTCGATCCAACTCTGATTCTTGAATTGCCGTCATGATTGTTTTTCCCTCCGTTATGCAGTCAGTACTGGGAGCGGACCGGGGTCCCCGCGCGGGCAGCCCGCGTGGGGTGGTGGATGCGACCGGGTAATAATCCTGGCATCGCGATTCTTGCAATCAATCACGACCTGGTTGCTACCGCTCCCGGTACCGACCTCATCCGGGCCTTGCGCACCGCTTCGATAAAAGCTCGCGCCGCATGTGTGATCTTTTCAGGCTGCCCTAAGCGAATCGCAGTCATATCCACGAGATCCGTTCCCACTCCCACCGCCGCCGCGCCGGCTTTAATAAAGTCAGCCGCGTTTGCGAGCGTCACACCGCCGGTCGGAATCAATTCGATCTGCGGCAGCGGAGCCTTGAGCGATTTGATATAGCTCGCTCCGCCCATCGCGCCTGCCGGAAAAACTTTGACCAGATCCGCGCCCGCATTCCACGCCAGGACAATCTCAGTCGGCGTGAGCGCGCCGGGCATAACTGCCACGTCGAGCTCGCGACAACAGGCGATTGTCTCGAGATTCAGCGCCGGGCTGACGATGAACTGGGCTCCCGCAAGAATACACGCGCGCACACTTTCGGGATCGAGCACTGTTCCCGCGCCGACAATCGCCTCGTTGCCATAGCGAGCTGACAAAGTTTCGATGACTTGCACTGCCCGCGGCACGGTCATGGTGATCTCGAGGATTGGCAGCCCGCCCGCCTTGATCGCGTCAACGACCGAAATGGCTTCCTCTTCGGACGACGCGCGCACAACGGGTATGACGCCGATGTCTTTAATCCTTTGAATGACGTCGGTTTTGTTCATCCTGGTTCCCTCTCCCTATGGGAGGGGGTTAGGGTGAGGGTTTAGCGATACGCCACCTAAGCCCTCACCCCTGCCCCTCTCCAACGGGAGAGGGGAAAACATGTTCATCTTGCCACGCGCGCCGTGCCACTCTTCATGAGCTTTTCCACTTCGGCGAGCGTCGCCATCGTGGTATCACCCGGCGTCGTCATCGCCAACGCGCCATGAGCCGCACCACAATCAACCGCGTACTGTGGACCTTTATCAGTCAGGAAACCGTAAATCAATCCTGAAGCAAACGAGTCGCCGCCACCGATGCGATCAAAGATCTCCAGGTTCTCGCGCGTGGACGCCCGGTAAAACTCACCGTCCGCATAACAAATGGCGCCCCAGTCATTCACGGTTGCGGTCTTCGCATTTCTGAGCGTGGTTGCCACCACCTTGAAATTCGGAAAATGTTGCCGCGCACTTTCGATCATGCGATGAAAGTTCTCCACCTCGAGCTTCGAATGATCCTCGTCCAGTCCTTCTACCTCAAAGCCAAGACAGGCAGTGAAATCTTCTTCATTGCCCAGCATGACGTCGACCAGCGGAGCGAGTTCGCGATTCACTTCCTGAGCGCGCGCTCTGCCGCCGATCGATTTCCATAGAGAGTCACGATAGTTAAGGTCATACGAGACAATCGCTCCGTGTTGCTTTGCCGCTTGCATCGCTTCCCTGGCGACCAGCGGCGTAGTTTCTGATAGAGCGCAGAATATCCCGCCGGTATGAAACCAGCGCGCGCCTTCGCTGCTAAAAATCTTTTCCCAATCAACATCGCCCGGCTTCATTTGTGAAACGGCGGTGTGCCCGCGATCCGAGCAGCCTAGCGCCGGGCGCACACCGAAGCCACGCTCGGTAAAGTTCAAACCGTTCCGCGCGATCCGGCCAACGCCGTCGAATTCGATCCAGCGAATGTGTGATTGATCCACGCCGCCCTGGTAAATTAAGTCCTGCACCAGCCGGCCGACCGGGTTATCAGCCAGCGCAGTCACGATCGCAGTGTCCATTCCAAAGCAACGCTTCAATCCGCGGGCCACGTTGTATTCGCCGCCGCCTTCCCACACCCGGAAAGTCCGCGCGGTAGAAATCCGGCCATCGCCCGGATCGAGCCGCAACATCACCTCGCCCAGGCTCACCAGGTCCCAGCGACAATTCTCTTTTGGTTTGATCGATAGTGTTGGGTTCATCTGGGCAGTGAAATGTCTATTATTCGAGGCGCGCGGGCTCGAGTTTCGGAACGAGAAGTTGGATTATGGCGAGTGCCAGCAGATACGCGCTGCCGGCGATCATGAAGATAGGTACGTAGCTTCCGGTCGATTGTAGAATGTAACCGACTATCTTTGAGATGAGCATGCCGCCAACCGCACCGGCCATTCCGCCGATGCCAACCACCGAGCCGATGGCCTGACGCGGAAACATATCAGAGGTCGTGGTGAAGATGTTGGCTGACCATCCCTGATGCGCTGCTGCCGCCAATCCAATCAACAACACTGCGACCCAGACGTTCGAAGCTTTCGCGGCAAACACTACCGGCACGACTGCTAAAGCACAGATTAACATCGCCGTCTTGCGTGCCCGGTTTGTGCTGACCCCACGCTTGATCAACGAACCAGATAACCAACCGCCCGCGACGCTTCCGACATCAGCCATCAAATATACGATGATTAACGGCAGGCCGATGCTCTTCAAGTCGACGCCATAACTCTTCTTTAAAAAGTCGGGAAGCCAAAACAGATATATCCACCAGATCGGATCCGTCATGAACTTTCCGATCGCGAAGGCCCATGTTTGTCTGTATGGAAGCAGACGGCGCCAGGGAACTTTTGCCTCTGATTCGGGAGGATCGCTGCGAATGTATTTAAGTTCCGCCGCGGACAAACGCGGATGTTCTTCCGGCCGTCGGTAAACCGACAGCCACAGAATCAGCCACATGAATCCCGTCAGTCCCGTGACCACGAATGTCCATCGCCACCCATACGATAGCGTGAGCCATGGCACAGTTACGGCAGCAACCAGCACTCCGACGTTGGTGCCCGCGTTGAAGATGCCGGTCGCCAGCGCGCGCTCTTTTCGCGGAAACCATTCAGCAACCGTCTTGATGCAAGCTGGAAAATTGCCGGCTTCGCCAAGGCCCAGCGCGAATCGCGCCACGCTGAAACCCACAACCGTGCTCACTAGTGCGTGGCCCATCGCGGCCAGACTCCAAAGCAAGACTGACAGTGAAAACCCCTTGCGGGTGCCGAGCCAATCCATCGCGCGACCGGCAACCAACAGACCGATCGCATAGGCGGTTTGGAAGGCGAAGACGACCCAGCTATAACCAATTTCGTCCCAAACATGAGCGGTCTGCAAAGTGTCTTTGAGCGTGGCTATGACTTGCCGATCGAGATAGTTGATGGTCGCTGCGAAGAAAAGCAGCCCGCAAATTGTCCAGCGGAAGTTGCCAACGCGAGACTTTATTCCTAACGCAGCATCCGCTGCGCCAATTACACTCGCACCCGCAGACTGAGGCGGCGCAACTTCGGATTCTGATTTGGGTAAGGCCGTTGCTTCTACTGATTCCCTGATTTTGTCCATGACAGTCGTTTTGGATTGCGGCGGCTTGCCGCTGCACTCCAAGCTACTGGTTAACACCGCTGGCAAGAAATCCGCCGTCTACCACGAGGATCTCACCGGTAACAAAACTCGCCGCGTCCGACGCCAGAAACACGGCCGCGCCGGCCAGTTCTTCGACTCGTCCAAATCGTTTCATCGGCGTCCGCAGCAAAAACTCACGGCCCCGCTCGGTTTCATCCAGCAGTTTCTGGTTCAATGCGGTGCGAAAAACGCCGGGCGCGATCGCGTTCACGCAGACGCCGCGCGCCGCCCACTCAATCGCCAAAGATTTTGTGAGCGAGGCCACGGCTGCTTTGCTGGCCGAGTAGGCGGCGACTTCGAAGAGCGCGACGAAGGTCGAGAGTGACGCGATATTGATTATCCGACCATAACCACGCTCGAGCATGTGACGACCGAAGACCTGACAGGCCCGCAGCGTGCCCGTCAAGTTCGTCTCAAAAATCTCACTCCAATCTTCCTCAGGAAACTCGAGAGTCGGAGCGCGTTTAGTTCGTCCGGCAGAATTGACTAGAATGTCCACCTTTCCGAAGGCCGCGATACTTTTCTCCAGGACCTCTTGCAAAGATGAGCGATCGGCAACGTCCGAAGTCAATCGCAGGGTTTGCCGGCCTCGCGCCTCGATCTCATTTGCGGCCGCGGCAACCTGTTCGGCGCGCCGTGATGTCGGCACCACGTCCGCACCGGCCTCGGCCAGACCGTGCGCGATCGCGCGACCAATTCCCGAAGTGCCGCCGATCACCACGGCCGTCTTGCCGGTTAGTTCTAAAGGCTTGTAGCCCATTCAAGCTTTCTTTTTCAGAGGCTCAGCATAGATCTTGATCAGGATCATGGTGAAGTCTTTGTTCGCGGTGCTGCGCTGATGCGGCGTGCCGCGCGGCACGATGACGAGGTCGCCTTTGGTGATCTCGAATGTCTTACCGTCGATGATCCGCGGGCTACGCCATTCTCCGGGTTCGGTTTCTTTTGGGGCGTCCAGCTTGCCGCCCAGCACCAGCGTCGCCGACCCATCCATGACGTAGTAAACATCGTCCGACGCGTCGTGCAATTCGGCGGCCGCGCCCGTCTTATTCTTTTCGTGTTGGACGGCGACGCGCAATTGCATGCCCGCGCTATCAATCAACTCTGCGGTTTTGTTGTCAGGCTGGAGCTTTTGTTTCAAGTCATCGAGCGACTGCGAAGACAGCACCACGACGGGACGGGTGGCTTCGCTTGGTTTCCGTTGAGCGGAAACGGTGAGCGCTGCGGTTAGAGTGAAAAGCGTGATCAGGAACAGTCTAACCGATAATGAAAGATCATTTAACCGCAGAGAACGCAGAGGTTTTCGCAGAGGAACGCAAAGGTTTTCCTCCGCGCCCTTTGCGAAATCCTCTGCGTCCTCTGCGTTTAGAATTCGACTTTTATGAGCATTCAACTTGAATTTGGACACGACGATCTACCTTTCGTTTCGAGAAACACAGACTAAAGTCTATGCTATTTCCGGCTCGCCTCGAGTCCGCTGCCGCCTTGATCGAATCCCGGCTGCACCGTCACCACACCGAACTGGCGATCCTCGACTTCACGATGCGCGGCCATCATCCAGACAAAGTTAATCGGATGGCCGGGCACGGACACGTTCGGGTGAAAGCCCTTCGGCATGATCACGGCGTCGCCGTCGTGCACTACGCCGACGAATTCCGGCTCGTCCGGATTGGTATAGACGAACTGAACCCCAAAGGCGGGCGCGGGCATGTCGTAGTAGACATAAAGCTCTTCGAGGATCGCGGCGTGTTCGTGCGGCGGCCAACTGGTCCAATGACCCGGCTCGGAAGTGGTAAAGCCTGCCAGAATGCGTCCCGCTTCGACGTTCTTGCCGAGCGTAATGTTGACGGTGCGGGAATTCGACGCGCCCCCGGTCTTAAATTTTAGCGAGCTGTCCTTTTCCACGTCCGCATAACGCACTACCTGCAACGGATATTTCTTTTCCACTTCGGCGGAACACTCCACGAGATCGACAGAGGTCTCAGTGGTTATCTCAACCTCGGTATCGCGCGGAATGTAAATCGAATCGTATCGATCGATCTTGTTCGTCTGCCCGTCGGCCTCGATGGTGCATTCGCCCGACAAGCAGATTAAGCCCATTTCCAACGGTCCGGTAGAGAAACTTTCTTTCGGCTGCTCCCGGTCAAGAATAACCCGGCCGTAAACAAGATGCTTCATCAAGCTGTTCTCCGGCGTGATTGAAATGTTCCGGCCCTTCCGTGAGTTAGTATGACGGAAAATCAATTGGTTTTTTTCTTCTTTCATTTGCGTGCTCATGTTTCTGTTCCCTTTCATGCTTGATAGCTTTTCCCCTCTCCCTTTGGGAGACGGCAAGGGTGAGGGCGTAGTACTGCGAACTGGCCTAAACCCTCACCCCAACCCTCTCCCAAAGGGAGAGGGAGCAAAGCGAAAACGACTCACTTCTTTCCATGGTCATCGAGCCACAGAAGATCTTCGAGCAAATAATAATTGCCATACACCAGGGCGACGTCGCTTGGTCGCGTGCTCGACCCATGCCGCAGGACGCCTGGCGCTGTTTTGTCGCCGGCACCGACCGGCGTCAGATATCGATCGATTAGCGACTGCACGATGCGTTCACCTTCACGGCGATATACGGCCGCCCGCGTTTGATCCGGCGTCACTTCGGAAAGTCTCAAGAGTCCGCCGGCCATAATCGCCGCCGCCGAAGAATCCCGATTGCGAAAGTGCACGCCTTCGTCAACGACGTCATACCAGGGCACACCATCTTCCGGTAGATGGTCAATCAGGTAGCCGGCGATTTTTTCCGCGGTTTGCAGCAACTGTTGATCTTTCGTTTCGGCATAACTGACTGAGAAACCATACAGCGCCCACGCCGCGCCGCGCGACCAGGTCGTGTCGGCAGCGAACCCCTGATGCGTATGCGTGAACACTTTTTCTCCGGGGCGAGCGTTGTTCGGAAATCTCAGCACACTGTTTGCCCCTTGCGAAGAGAAAAACTCCTGCCGGTTGTCGCCGGGATTGTAATGAACCGATTGAGCGACTGAGCCATCGCGGCGAACCAGCCAATCAGCAGCCTTCAGCGCATGTTTCAAACCCAACGCGCGCCATTGTGGATCGTTCGTCTCTCGCGACGCCCACCACCAGATCTGGAGATTCATCATCGTATCGATAATCGTATCGTCGCCGTTGACGCCCCACGCGGCCACCAGCTCTGTCGTGGGGTTATAAAGGCCTTTCAGGCGCTCTGCGGCCCGCAATCCGCCCTCGCGATACTTTGGATCTTTGGTCTGGCGATAGCCAAGCACCGAAGAGTAATAGTTGAGGAAACCCGTATCGTGATTCTCGTTCATCTCTTTTCCGAGCAGTCGCGCATTCCATAACTCGGCCCAACGGCGGAAGCGTTCATCTTTAGTCTTCGTGTAGAGCTGCCACAGTTCGCCCACCCAGAAACTGCCCGTCCAGAAAAAGCCCTTCTGCTCTTTCCAGTCGCCGCTTTGGTTGTCACCCTCGGTGAAAAAACCAGGCCCTTTGTCACCCGCAGCTTCGGCAGGCGACGTCTTCGAAATGATCGGTTCCCACCTTTGCGCCGTGCGTTCGGCGGACTGTTTCAAAAGATTGATGGCTTCGGCGTACGTTTTCCTATGCGCCGGTGGCTGAGTATCCGAAGGCGCCGATTCCGCCGCGACCGTGCGCGAAAGAATTTCGATCCTCGCCGGTTCGGTAATACGCCGCGCTTTCTCGCTGACAAAGTCGATGAAAGAATCGAAAGTCCTGGGCGCAGAAAGCGGCAGCGCGAGTGTCCCGTAGCGATTTCGTCCTTCGGCATTTGGCGCATTCACAGTTAAGTTGTCGCCATTCTCCTGGTCCCAAACGCCGAGAACATACCAACTTCCCTTTCCGTTAACGATCTGCGGTTGGACCAAGAAGTTGAGCGGGCCGTCAGGGGCGACTTTGCTTTCGCGTCCCGGCGCAATGATTGCCAAACCAAGATTCTGATCTGAAAGCATATGAGTCGCCGTCGCGGGTGGACCTTCTTCTTCGACTTGATGTCCCCACCACGCGCGTACGAACGCAGGTTGTGTGCTGGTCGGCTCAAAGATTTTTTCCTGTAAATCGGGCTCGCGCACGATTCCGGTAACCAGGGTCAAGCCATCAGCGCCTTCAGCCGCGATCCGATGCTCGAAGCCGTGCTCGCCGGCCCATTGCGTCATGCGGCTGGTCAGATTGACTTCACGACCGCCGACCTTCCAGCCTTTGTAAGTTAGCTCGACTATCACGCGCACGGGTCCCGCGCTGATGATGCGCCATTTACGATCGCCGACGTCGGCAACTTTCACAACTTTGCCATCGACCAAAGCCGCGACCGCGCCGATTCCGATCGCGTCTCCGATGCGATAGATGTCGCGACCCAGCGGCGACTCCCAGTGGTAGACGTATTCGGGCGCGCCAAACATCTCAAGGTACAGTCCCGGCCGGCGCTTGCCCCAGAGATCGATAGCATTGCGCTTGTCAAAATAAATTCGCCAGGCGTTGGCTTCCGACTCCCAACCCAGCCCGTCGAATTTCATTGTGAACTTTGCACCGGTGCGCTTCGGATATTCGCCGCGCAGACGCTGAATTGTCGCTGCGTCGCCATAAGCGATCGTCACGATGCGCGTTTGTTTTGGTTTCAAATCGATCTGAAACGCCAGCTCGTCATATTTATTATCGCCGTCAAGATCGTCGGCCTGCGAGGGCAGCTCTACTGTTTGCAGCGTGCGCGCGTCTTCTTCAAGCGTGGCCGCCTCGCTGGTCGTTACAATGACGTCGCCCGCTTTGAAATCGGGTGCGACGCGTTTCAGGTCGGCAACGCTGAGGACGACGTTTTCCTGGAGGTGCGTTTCGTTAGTCGGATTTGTAATTGAGACTTTCAGGACCTTGATGCGTGGTCCGATCAACCTGTCCTGGCTTGCGGCAGTTGCCGTCAGTCGGAAAAGGCAAGGGCACACTGCAAGCCAAATCGCAGCCAGTATGGGCGCTGCTTTTCTCATCTGTTTCTTATCCTTGCGAAGAGCTCGATCCCCGTCGCCATGGGACCGCGGCTACCTTGGTAATATTGCTTCCATCTCGTGATAATAATTCTGCATTACGTAGAACGCCTTTTTCTTTTCTCCCCGGTCAGAGATCAATCCCTTTCGGTTGTGGAAGTCCTGAATGCCCGGTAGGGGCCGGCGCGGAGAACGGAAATCCATCAGGATCCAGGGACACGTGCCGCGCAGGAAAGAGATTCTCTTCAACATCTTCACCTGGTGCTGGTATGCGTTCTCCTGGTATTCCTCGGTCCATCGCGTCAACGGATCGCCGTGATTTCCGTAGGGCGCTTCCGCGCCAAATTCACTCATGATCAGCGGTTTCTGATACTTCATTTTCCATTCCAGACGATCAGCCTTTTCAGGCAGACCATCGTACCAGCCCACATATTCGTTACAGCCCAGCACGTCGAGGTATTCTCCCAGCGGGTCATCGATCATCTGCGTTTTCTCATTGACGTAGTGACGCTCCATCGCCGCCGAAATCAATCGAGTGCCGTCCAGGCTTCTGGCGTGCTCGATCAGCTTCCTCAGGAACGACAGCCGCGCGTCGCCCAGAGGTGTCTCGTTGGCCATCGACCAGACAATCACTGCCGCCCTATTTTTGTCGCGCGTGATCATTTCGCTCAGTTGATTCCGGGCGTTGTCGAGGGTGGCGGAGTTTTCCCAGAGTATCGTCCAGTAGACCGGAATCTCGGACCAGACCATAATGCCCAGCCTGTCGGCCTCCTTAACCATGAATTCATTGTGCGGATAGTGGGCCAAACGAACAAAATTACATCCTAACTCTTTGGCCCACCCGAGCAGCGTTTGCGCGTCCTCCCGGCTGTAGGCGCGTCCTCCACGGAAAGGCGCTTCTTCATGAATACAGACGCCGCGCAGGAAGATCGGGCGGCCGTTCAAGAGAATCTCTGTGCCTCTGGTTTCAATAGTGCGGAAGCCAATCTGATCCTGGACCCGATCGGTTTCTGCTTCGATCGCCACATCGTAAAGCTTGGGATTGTTTGGCGACCACAATGTCAGATCGGCATTGAAGTTAATCTCGGCGTAGCCATTTTCATCCGTAGTAAAGTCCTTGCTGATTCTTGCTTCAGGGATGCGGACGGTGAATTTTTGATGGAGCTTATTTCCATTCAGTCTGGCCCAACCGCTGATCCGTTCCCGCGAGCCTTTCTGAAGTTGGATAAAATAATCCTGCACGAAGGTAGCTGGCGTCTCGATAAGTTTCACCTGGCGCGTGAGCCCACCATAGTTCCACCAATCCGTGATTAAGGTCGGCACTGCATCGCGCCGGCGTTTGTTGTCGACCTTCACGATCAGGGAATTCGATTTGTCCCGAACCAAATTGGTTACTTCAAAATTGAACGGCGTGAATCCGCCCTCGTGCCGCCCGATCTTCTCGCCGTTGAGGTAAACATCAGCGATATAGTTCGCGGCGCCGAAGTAAACGAAGAGACGAGTGTTCTCCTTGCGTTGATAGTCAAAAGATTTCTTGTACCAGATCGTACCTTCGTAAAGGAGCAAGCGCTCCTCCTGACTATTCCAATCTCCCGGCACCTTTAGTGATGCGGAAGTGTCGAAATCATATTCGATCAGATCGCTTTTGCTCTTGGGCTTGGCGTCTTTGAAATAGCCGTTGGCACTCGGTTGATAACGATAATCATAGTAGCCGGCTTCATACGGGTCGACGATCGTCTGCCATTGGCCATCAAGGCTGATGGTCTTTCGGCCGTCCGTGTTTGCGATCAGATCAATTTGCTGTGCCCGTACACAGGGGATAACCGCGAGCAGAGTTATCAGAAGAATAAGTGCTTTCATCTTGCGATTCGGTTAGGGTAGGCAAACCCAACGACTCCAATTGATCCGCCGGAATGGATGGTTGGTAAACGCTTTCCCGGATTTGACTCGGCCTCGTCCGCTTTAGGGGAACAAGTCTTCATTGCCCATGCTCTTCCGCCCAGAATGTGAAGGAGGAAGAGCACGGGCAATGGCTATGGGTCGCGGCTACACCCAGGGGGCTTCAGAAGTCCAGCTTAAGACCAAACTGAATGTTGCGCGGCGGGCCCGTTGACCCGATCGTACCAAAACCCGCATTAGAAGGCTTTCGTGTGGCACTGCCATCGGGATTTGTCGTAATCAAGGTTCCGAAGCCCACATCCGGCCCCCTGAAGTTTGCTCGATTGAAAGCATTGAACATGTCAGCCTGGAAGCGCAGCCTGAATCGTTCATTTATCCTGAACTGCTTGCGCAGCGAGAAGTCCCAGGTTTGTAGGCTCGGACCTTTCACCATACCCACGCCGGCGGTGCCTCGGCGGCCATCCGGCGCCGGAGCAAATGCGTCCGGATTAATCCACCCGTTTGGCCCCGGGTTCGGCAGCAGCACCGGACCGCCAACATAGTCTGCGCGGCGGTTGCCAATCGAAGTACTACCGTTAAC
>Ga0209701_10001421_pt1 | contig 15377 bp, 10 predicted proteins | sample CZO8metaG_4_FD_188356 | JGI IMG/M metagenome (GOLD analysis project Ga0209701, IMG submission 188356) | Vadose zone soil microbial communities from the Eel River Critical Zone Observatory, Northern California, USA - CZOApr15con2H3.8 metaG... | ecosystem: Environmental > Terrestrial > Soil >...
GCAACTGCTATGAAGTTTGGGACTCACGAGATTGTCTTGACGGGGAACGGGTCGGTGGCCAATCCGTTCGATACCGTCGCCACGGTCACGTTTACCGCGCCCTCAGGCGGTGCGAATGCCGTAACGGTCCGAGCTTTCTATGACGGTGGAAGTACCTGGCGCGCGCGGGTCTACGTGACCGAAGCGGGCACGTGGCAGTGGACTTCCAGTTCAGGTGCCGATGCAGGTCTCAATGGCAAATCCGGCGCCTTCGTCGCAGTGGATTCAAGCCTACGAGGCATACTGAAAAAAGACTCCCTCAACCCCAAAGCATGGAGATCGCACGACGGCCGCTGGTTCGTCGGTCTGAGCGACACGGCTTGGCTGCTATTTAATCCGGATGCGCAGGTTACCCAGAATTGGCAGCAATTTGTTGCCGATGACGCCGCCAAGGGTATCAACGTTCTGGGCCCGGTTGGCTCTTTAGAGAGTTGGGGCACGGGCGACGTGCCGCACCTGGGGAACAATGAGCCCTGGCTCGATCTGGGAGGCGGCACGACGGATTTTACGCAGTACGACCTCACCAAATTCCAGAATGCGGAAAGCCGGCTCATCTGGATCTTCAACAACCATCCAGAAATGTTTATCCAATCCATGCTGTTTGGCACGCAATTACAATCGGGCTGGTCCGGGCTGCCGCAATCGGTGCGGAACAACACCCTGGACTACATGATCGCGCGCTGGTCCGCTTTCCCGAACCTGTTCTGGCTGGTCAGCGAAGATCAGGATGTGACTGTGCATGCCACTCTGGCCTTCAACCGGGAAGTCGGCAATTACTTCGCGGCCCATGAACCGTGGAAACATCTGATGTCCACCGGGCCCAACCGGGATCAGGGCTTCCCCTTCACTTCGGCGAGCGATCTGAATTGGGCAAGCTATATCTGCATCCAGGTGAGCGATAGCACGCAGGCTGTGCAGATTCAACAGTATGGGTTTGACAGCATTCCCCTGCAGGTCATGATGTGCGAGGACTACTACGAACAGGATTACGGTGATCCTCCGAGTGGCAGGTCAGACCCGCGATTCTACTACCGCTGGTCTATGTGGTCATGGATTCTGTCTGGCGGCTCATCCAACTATGGCGGTCGGTATGGCGTCATCCACCCCTATACCCAGACAGGGAGGCCTGATCTGGTTTGGATTGGTCCAGGGGGAACGAACTACACGGGTTTCCAGTTGAGTGGTCTCGATTCCATACGATATGTCGGGTCGTATTTCAAAGACCGGAACATCGATCTGAGCTTTTTCCAGCCCGATGACGGGCTGGTGATTTCCTTTGCGATCAAGCCGGGCTTCAGTTGGCATCCCAAACTCCTGCGGCGAGGCTCTCAAGAATTCATTATCTATAACCCGAACGCGGGCTCGGAAGGTACCTCGGCCGATGTGGAGCCAACGATAACGGCGAGTATGACGATCGATTTGAAGTCGGCGCCGGGCACCTTTCAGGTGGAATGGTACCGGCCTTACGACGGCGTAGCCCAAAGTGGGGGGACGGTTCAAGGGGGTGCTTTGCAGAGTTTCGTTGCCCCCTGGAAAGGTTATGACGTAATTCTTCGCCTCACCCAAGAACCCCCGCCCAGCGTTCGGCCCGCTCTCCGCTCGCGCTGAACGAGTCCCGGAACACAAGACGGGTATTCTTGACCGATAAGAGATCGTGAGCCAATCCGATCTTCAGGAAGCCGCACAACCTGTCGAACAGTGACGCAACCTGAGTTTGAGCATACTTGGGATAGATCTGAACGACTAGACATTTCCCATGTGTGCTAGCCTGTTTTTATCGACACGCGGGAGTGGCGGAACTGGCAGACGCGCAGGACTTAGATCCTGTGGCCGAAAGGCCGTGGAGGTTCAACTCTCTCCTTCCGCATCAAAGTTCCGGACCAGGAAAATTTGCCATTAGGCTTAGCTCTGCTTATCCGCGGAAGGGGCTCAGGCTGGAGCTGAAAACTTCTTGGCACTAACCGCGAAGCGCAGCGGACCGCTGGAAGGCGCGCCGTGCGCCGCGAGCTAATTCCTGCAAGAGATTGGCTCGGTTCCAGATTCCCATGCGCACCAGGAAACCATAAAGGTTCATTCGTTCCTGCAGACTCAAAGGAGCCCGTCTGACCGCGTGAAAGTACTCCCAATGGTGTCTCCACTCGGTGAAAGCAATGCGACCCCGGGTCTTCGGATCGTAAAACTCCTGGAGCTGTCCCACGTCTTTGAGGCTGCTGGACGCCTGGGGGTGGAATCTTCGATAGAATAGGAAATCGGGCACCTCCCAGAATTTGCCGTGGAGAGTCAGCTCAGCCATTAGGTTCACATCCGATCCGATGTACCTGCCAAGAAGGGCCGTGTGCTTCAATTCCCGGGATCGGATGAGTCCGTAGATCGCGTTGGACAGCCGATAGCAGCGAAGGAACTGTCGGAAACGTTCACCCGGGCTGTCAGATGGTAAGTGAAGGTCGTCGGCGAAGTCGGAGACAACCTCGCTGTGTTCGTTGATGATTCTTGTCCGAGGGTACGCGAGTACGACAGTGGGCTCGCGGTCCAGCACCTCCGCGCACCGAGCCACAAACTCGGGGGCACACACGTCGTCGCAGGTAGACCATTTGAAGTATTCGCCGGATGATAAGTCAAAAGCAAGGCCGTAGTTACCGGCGGCACCAAGGTTAGTCCGGTTCCGAACATAGCGGATGCGACGGTCTCGCGCCGCGTAGGATCGGCAGATCTCCTCGGTCGCGTCGGCTGAAGCGTTGTCACAGATGATGAGCTCGAAATCCTCAAATGTTTGCCGCAACAGACCGTCCAGCGTCTCGGCAAGGTACCGCCCGCCGTTGAACACGGGTAGACCAATGCTAACCTGGGGCCTGCTTCGAGTCATTGTCATTCCGGCTGCAAGGAAGAAGGATCGCGGCCTGCTCTCCTGTACCTGCTTCAGGAATCCTTTGGGGCGCCTAATCGAGAATCAGCTTACGGGAATAGAACGCTTCGGCATAGCCGCTCGGCGCGCCAGCCTCCATTCCGCGAAGTCGCATCAGGCCCCAAAACGTCTCCGCCGCAAACCATCGCTTGTCTCTCTGCGAAGCAAACGCCGATAGCAGGTAGCGGATCTTCTTTTGGCACTTAGCCTTTTCCAGAAGCACGAAACAGTTCGGCGAACCGATGTCTCCATCATACTTCGGAATCTCGTATTCGAGAATCATGTGATTGCGGAAGGTGTTCCAAGTGAGATCGGAGATCAGCCGGTGATCCTGGTGCCGGTCATCACGGTAATGAGTAAAGATCAGGTCGGGCTGGACGGCTTTCTTTAGCTCCTCGAAATACTCCTTGATCCCCGCGCCCACAAAAGGAAAGAAACTGTTGCGGAAATCGTGAACGACCACCGTCTTCCGGCGAGCCGACTTGAGGAACAGGTCGGCACTCTTCCGAGCTTCCCGGTCACGCTGGTCGGAGGAGCTGAACACCACCCAGAAAAAGTCGAGTGCGCGGTACCTCGCGAGCAGCTCGAGGATCGTGGCGCCACAGCCGATTTCGATGTCGTCCGAATGCGCGCCAAGGCACAGGATAGTGTACGGCGCACGGCTCCCTTTGTTCAGGTGCAGACTAAGCATAGGCAGGGTCACGAGTTGGCCCGCTGGTCGTGAAGGGCGTTCCGCAGCGGTGGCCGGGTCTCTCTACCCTCCCTCATCGAGCGCCGTTCCCCCAGACCTCCCAGGGGGCGTTGCCTCGCGAATAGAGGTCGTCGAGCTGCTGTTTATCCTTGAACGTGTCCATGCTGGCCCAGTAGCCGTTGTGGATAAAGGCCACGAGCTGCCGTCTCTGCGTGAGTCTCTGAAACGGCTCATGCAGCAGCTCCTCGCCGTCGCGGAGGTAGTTGAAAATTTCCTTCTTAAAAATGAAGTATCCGCCGTTGATGCGGATACTGCTCTGGTTCATGTCCTGGATGTCGGAGACCAGGTCGCCGTCGGCTAGAGACACGAGATGATAACTGAGGTTTGGCCGAATACAAACAAAGCTGGCGACCTTCTTCTGTTGGCGGAAATGCTCCAATTGCTGGTTGAGGTCCAGATCGGTCAGGCCGTCGCTATAGTTGGCGAAGAATTCCTCTTCGCCGTTTAGGTGTTTTTCCACCGCCTTGAGCCTCTGGCCGATGTTGGAGTTGATGCCCGTATCTACAAAGGTGATCCGCCAGTCGTGGATGTCGCTATGGAGCAGCTCGAGACTCTTTCCCCCGCCGGACAGAATGAAGTCATTCGAGACGCATTCGTCGTAGTTCAGGAAGTAGTTCTTGATCGTGTCCGCGCGGTGCCCCAGGCAGAGAATGAAGTCCTTATGCCCAAAGTGGGCGTAGTACTTCATCACGTGCCAAAGGATCGGCCGGTAACCGATCGGAACCATGGGCTTGGGAATATTGTCGGCATAGTCTCGCAGCCGCATTCCCAGGCCGCCACAGAACAAAACGACTTTCATCGTCTGCCTCTCCTTCTACCGCCCGATGCCTTCGTATTTCGCGAACTGCCGCTGGTCCAGCATTCGGCGGCCATCAATCAGCACCGGCAAGGGCTCGAGATGTCGGAGGAGTTCCGGCAGATTTCGGAACTCGTCCCAGCGGGTGACGAGCACGATGGCTTGCGCATCGGCAATGGCCTCCGCCAGGCTTTCGCAGAATTGCAGCTCTCCGTCGGCGAAAATCTTCTGGGCCTCGTCCCGCGCTGCAGGATCGTAGGCTCTCAAGCACGCGCCTTCGGCCAGCAGGTCCCGGATGATAGGAAGTGCTGGAGACTCCCTCATATCACTCGTCTGCGGCCGGAAGGCTAAGCCCAGGATGGCGATGCGAACGCCCGTCAGTTGGGGGAAGTGTTTCTTCAACAGCTTCAGGACTTGCCGGGGCTGCTGCTCGTTGATGCGCAGGACCGATTCGAGCAGCTGCATGGGCTGTCCGACCCGGGCGCCGTGAGCAATCAGCGCTTTCACGTCCTTTGGAAGGCAACTCCCGCCGAAGCCGCATCCCGCCCAGAGGAACGAGGCGATAGGCGCGGTGACACAGTCGCCTCCGGGCAGCAGCGCCGTCAGATACTTGCTGAGGTGGAGTCCCCTCATCACGTCCACGATGTCCACCCCACCCAGGGCTGCACAGAGGCTCCCGAGTTCGTTGGAGAACGAGATCATCGTGGCCAGCAGGCAGTTGGACGCATATTTGATCATCTCGGCCGTCTTCGGATTGCACCGCACGCGCTGTGCGTCCGGGAACGCAGCATATAGCTCCTCCAGCCGGCCGATGCTCTTCTCGTCTATTCCTCCCAGCACAATGCGGTCCGGAAACATGAAATCCTGGACGGCCTCCCCCTCGGTCAGGAATTCCGGATTCATCGCCACGCCGAAGTCGCGTCCCGCCTTTTTGCCGGAGGCCTTTTCCAGCAGTGGAAGTACGGTTCCCTCGGTCGTCCCGGGGACCACCGTGCTTTTCACGACGACCAGGTGATAGCTGTCTTTCTCGTGGAGCGCGCTCCCGATCTGCCGGGCCGCCTCTTGGACGTAGCGCAGGTCGATCTCACCATTCGTAGAGGGGGTTCCCACGGCAATGAAAGACAGCTCGGTCTCCAGCACCGCACAACGAAGATCGGTGGTCGCGCGCAGCCGTTTCCCGGCGTTCTTTTGTAGCAATTCTTGCAGTCCAGGCTCGTAGATCGGCGGCACACCCCGGTTGATGCTTTCCACCTTTTGGGGATCTAGGTCTACGCAGATGACTTGTTGCCCCTTTTCCGCCAGGCACACGCCGGTCACCAGCCCCACATATCCGGTTCCGATCACGGAAACTTTCATCAAGCCTCTTCTGCCTCCCGGTTTTCGTTGTACCAGAGCAGAGAGCGCCGCAGCCCTTCATCGAGCGAAACGCTAGGACTAAAGCCCAGCTCGGCGCGGGCCTTGGCGATGGTGGGGCAGCGTCGGTTAGGATTGTCCACCAGATAGGCACTGTCCGCGCTCGCCTGGCGAATCACACGGCCTGGATACCCGAACAGGTCCCGGGCCAAAGCAACAATCTTCTCGGCCAGTTCGCCGATGGAGATTTCCGGCCCTTCGGTCCCGATGTTGTAGGGTTCGCCATTTCTCCCGCGGACAAGAATCTTGTAATAGCCGATGACTGCGTCAGCCACGTAACAGAAGGTTCGTCGGGGCGATCCGTCGGAAAGCAGCACGATGTCCCTGCTGGAGAAAACGTCGCGCGCAAAATCGGGGATCACGCGGCGGTCCGTGATCTTCAATCCGGGTCCGTAATTGTTGAATGGCCGCGCCATCTTTGCCGGTATGCCAGCCTGCTGGGCAAAGTTCACGCAGAGGGTTTCCCCGTATCGCTTGGCCTCGTCGTAGCAGGCCCGCGGTCCCGTGCAGGAGACGTTCCCGCGGTAGGTCTCGGCGGTGGGGATATCCCCCGGGGTGGGGTCCCCATAGATTTCGCTGCTCGAGAAGAACAGGAATCCCCCCATCGGTTTGTTCTCGCTCCCTTGTCGCCGGGCGTACTCGAGCAGGGTGCGCAGCCCGTTGACGTTTGCGTCCATGGTCTCGATGGGGAACTTCCGGTAGTAGGTCGGAGAGGCAATCGAAGCCGCGTGGATGATGTAGTGAAACTCGCCGATATCAGCCGGCAACGCAGCGGTGATGTCATGATGGACCAGGGTCAAGTGGGGGTTCCGCTGCAAGCTCTTCAGCCACGCGGGGACCCCGCGTACATAGTTGTCGTACACAGTGACCTGGATGGGCCGGTCCTTTCCCGCCGTCCGGTTCCAGTGAAGAGCCGTTTGAACCAGGTAATGGCCGAGAAAGCCGGCGCCTCCGGTGATGAGAAGGTTTTTGTCCGAAAGCTGCGCGAGCTCTTCGGTGAGATTGCCGCAGATGTATTCCAGATCTTGCTCGACGACCTGGCGCGCGCTCATGGGGTCTTTTCTTTCGGCCAACTGTGTGTTCAACGGGAAACTCATTCTCTTCGCTCGCTATGTGTGCACTGGGGCGCCAAAATGAGCGTTCTGCGCAGCCCGCAGCTTGTCGCACAGCCGTCCGGGAGGGAGTTCAACCTCATCGTAGGTAATGGGTTGGTCCTTCGGGATATCGCGATTGATCCGGCATCCCTCCGAGACGCCCATAGGCAACAGGTTTTCCCGCCAGGTCACCTCGGCGTTGTCGATTGTCCCGTAGCAAGTGAAACCGCCGATCCCGTCCAGCGCTTCGCCTGCTTTCAAGTCCCGCTTGGCAATGGTCAGCACATCACAAACGGGCCCACCTCGAGGCGCGACTGTCGGGTCATGGAAGAGTACGGCTCGCGCCACGGTCGTTGCGATCTGCAGATGGGGCAGGTGGTACGGCGTGTAAAACGCGTACAGGGGGCCATCTCCCATCTTGAAGTAGTTCATGTATTGCCGCTTGGTGGGGTGGTCGTTGTAGCCGAGGACAAAAGCTCCGGTGTGGGGCTCTGCGCCCAGAATGTAGTCGACTAGGCCGCCATTCAACAGCTGGTCCAAAGGATAGAGGTTCAAGGTCTCCTTGACGTGGGCGCAGCGATACCCGTACATACCGCGTTTCGCCACTCTGAATGTCGTGGCGTTGGCTAGGATAGTCGCTTCCATTGAAAGCTTTGTTCCATCGGCAAACGACGTAATCATTCTCGGCTTTTGGTTGTATTTCTCTGCGAAGCCTTTCTGCGTTTCCGGCGTGCGGTAAGGATCGATCATGCCCTTGAAGTTGCCTGCCGCCACCGGCCGATAACCAACGGTCTTCACGAAGCGGTACAGATTCATGGCGACGCCAGGCTCATCACCATCCGTGTTCGTGATCACCACGCCGTTCCGGTCCGCATGAACTTTCAGGATCGGGCCGACCGTCGAATCCAGCTCTGCATTCATCAGGACCACGTGCTTGCCGTGTTCGATGGCCCTCATAGCCACCAGCGCGCCGAATTCGATCTCGCCAGTAGACTCAATGATTGCGTCGATGCCCTCTGCCTGGCAGAGCAGCGTCGGATCGTCCGTGATGGCGTACTGGCAGTTGGCGATGGCGTGTTCGAGCTGCGGGGCAGAATCCACTGTCCTCACAGCTTCAATCCCGGCCTCGCGGTAGGCACGTCCCGCTTCGCTGAGCGAGCGATTGCAAATCGCCACTAGTCGCATCCCGACCATCGGGGTTAGCAACTGCAGGGCGATTCCGCGGCCCATATAGCCGGCCCCGACCAGCCCCACTCGAACCGGGTTGCCTTCCTTCTCTCGCTTCTCCAGAGCGGCGTCAACGATGATCATCGTTCTACACTCTTTCTATGAGAGTGGCGTTCGGCTGAACCTTGGAAATCCGGCCAGCACCGATCGGCGTCGGAAATACTTTCCACTGGGAGAGGCCAACTCATCCGGAATGCGGGATCGTCATAACGTACGCCCCGCGCATAATCCGGCGCATAGAAATTCGAGGCCTGGTAGCAGATCTCGGTGTCGTCCACGAGCGTCTGATATCCGTGTGCGCAGTCCTCAGGGATATAGAGCATGCAGTGGTTGTCTGCGGTCAGCTCCACTGCCGCCCATTGCTTGTACGTCGGCGATTCCGGGCGTAGGTCCACAACGACGTCGTAGATTGCCCCTCGGGTGCAGCGCACCAGCTTGGCTTCTTCGTACGGAGCCGCCTGGAAGTGCATCCCGCGAAGGGTGCCCTTCCTTTTGCTAAAGGACATGTTGCATTGCGCGACGTGCGGGTTCAGCCCGTGCTCCTGAAATTCCCGCTGACAGAATGTCCGGGCGAAAAAGCCGCGCTGATCTTCCCGCCTTTCCAGCTCAACAATGAATGCACCCTTCAGTTTTGTCTCCGTAAAGATCAATGCTTGCCGCTCCCTTGCTCAGGCCGTGCCCAGCGCTCCCCCCAGCAGCCGATTGGGGTAAAATACTCCCTATCTCCAGACGCATTCCTGCGCCGAACTTACAGGACTTAGGCACGCCAGCGACCATGCGCGGCGCTCACGAGCAAACTTAACCTATTGAACTGTATAGGCTTACGGCCATACCGCCTCAGGAGATGCGGGATAAGGCTCGGAACCTATTCCAAAGTTTTTCCTATTCTAGTCAATCAATTGCCTAATTCTTGAGAAGCGGTGGCTACGTTGGCTCCCCAGCCTGAGGGCTTTCAGGAGACGCTGTGACCTACAGGGAGGATTCACCCCTGGCGGCCTCACGCGGGCATCTTTGGGAGCAGCCTGGAGACGCGGTCATACTGGTTCTCAACAGCTTGAAAATGTTGCCTGACCCTCTCTTGTGTCAATTTCTTAACCGCCTCGGCTTTGGAGCTCAAGGAAAGGAATCGCTCTTTCAGTTCCTCCAACTCAAAAGACTGGATATCCAGCGCGTACTCCACTTGGCCCAGCTCCGCCATCAGATCGATCGTCTTCTTGTGGTACGCAATCCCCACGACCGGCCTGTTCAGGATCTCGGAAAGAATGACGCCGTGATAGCGCGAGGCAATGACGAAGTCGGTCATGGAAATCCCGGCGATCAGGTCGTCGAAAGAGTGGACCGGTCGATCCAACACCAGAGTTTCGCAGCCCGACGGGCCGCAGCTTCTCATCGCCAGCCGTATGTCCTCGATTACGGGCGGGTCCGCTCGGAGTTGGGTTGGGAAGAAAAACACGGAATGACCCGTCTCTATAAGCCAGGAGGAGAAGCTGGCGAGCTTCTGAACGTACTTTTCATAGATGTCGGGGTTGTGTTCGGGCCAGTACCGTCCATCAAAGTATGGGACGGGATTAATCCCCACGATCGGGCCGGATCGGGGCCTGGGAACTTCGGCAGTCGTGGGCACCTGGAAGCCGAAAACGAGATCGGGGCAGACGACGTTTTCTCCGGGAACGCCAAGCTTTTCGATGAACTTCCTGGAGCTATCGTCGCGATAGGAGTGATAACTGGTCAGGGCCAGTGCCCGTTTGACGAAAAACCGACCCAGGCGGGTATTCAGCGGGCCAGCGCCTCCGCTTAGGAAAGCGACCTTTGTTCCGGCCATCTTGGCGACAAGCCCCCACTTCAGGAGTGTGTAAGGAAATCCCCAGGGCCCGCCGAAGTAGTCGTTCAGTTGCTGTGATCCCGCGATAATAAGGATGTCCGTGCCTTTCAGATTGCGATAGCTGCGGACAAGAAATGCGAGCTCTTGCATCGAGTTCCAGACGGCCTTTAAGCTGTTTTGCGCCCCTTTCAGCACGCGGTACAGGGTAGGGACGCCTTTCAGGCCGTATTTGATCTTTTTGAGGAGGCGGGCTACCTGGGACGATGTGTTGGTCTCGGTTTCGAGACTGCCGGCCGAATCGCGCTTTGGGATCCTTCGGATGGGAAAGGCAGCAATTCCATGCCGCTGATGCGTATCTTCTGGGTTGATTGTAAATCCGGTGATCTCTGCGCTGGGATAGCGGCTGCGGATGGAACGGATCACGGACGCAATGATGGTTTCATCGCCGAGATTCAGGGTCCCGACGTGACCCAAAATCCCGATTCTTGCGACCCGGCCAGAGCCTGCCATCTTGCCCGTTCCCTGTTTGCGCTCTGTGGAGACCGAAGCCGAGCTCACGCTCGCCTTTGCGCCAGCACGATCATCTGGTAGCCCAGGCCGGCCTTTTCTTTTAATGCCTCGAGTTGCCGCGGAGGAATCAGCAGCCCGAGGGCGGCGTTCAACTTGACGGAGTTGACCATCCGAAGGACTCCGGCATGCCCCAGTGGAATGATAGTCCTGGAACGAAGCACGTTGAAGCGCGGGCGCAAGAGTTTTTTCAAACCCTTCATGCCCAACTCGCGTTCGATGTGATCCGGTGGATGCACATTCCATCCCACATCTCCCAGGCGGTCCATCACAAACTTATTGCCCGTGCTGACGATGAAGTACCCGCCTGGCCGCAGGGCATCGGCAGCCCGGGCCACGTAGCGGTTCTGATCCTCAACATGGGCGATCACTTCTTGTGACACCACGAAGTCGAAATGCTCCACCGGCAAAGGAGCTTCATAGAGGTTCCCGCTTAGGAACGCGATGCCGGGGTACTCGGACCGGGCCGCGGCAATCGCATCGGGGGAAAGATCGACGCCGGTTGCCTCGCCCAGTTCGGCCAGTCGAGCGGTAAACCATCCCCGGCCGCAGCCCAGGTCGAGAAACTTCGGCTGTTCCAGTCGGAGAGAGCGAATGATGTCCAGCATGACTTCGGCTCGCCGGGCCGTCCATTCATTCAGGGTTTTTCTCTCCTGCCAATTCAGCCAGTGCCAGTCCCAGAATTTGCGTTGAGCGTCGATACCCGGCGTGCGCGCCTTCTCCATGGAGTTCCTCTGGTTCGCATTCTTCTCCGCTGCATTCATTGTGGGCCGCTGCCTTAACAGACCGTGAGCGACTAGGGCACGGACCGGAACGCTGGAGCAACTGCGGTAGTCTCGAGGCGCGTGGCATTCATTTGCGAGAGTCCCAATTGACGTTGGGCATCGCGCACCAAACCCGTACGCCTTCCTACTTAGGTAGCATATCCCCGCGGATGGCGAAAGCAAGACCCTTGCCAAACGAGAGTGGCCGGAAAGTAGCTAACTCTTTGGAATCAGGTCAATCAGTTGCAATAAGAGCGGTGCACTCATAAACTGCCCGGGGGCGCGCGCCATCCGCTGCTTTCTATTTTGGTGGCACCTGTTTACCCATCCATGCGCTGGCTACGTGGCGGGGCCTCGCTGGTGGGTCGCCGTCGTGCGTTGTCCGGACGCTGTTCGCGCGCTGGAAATTATGGCTGCAATCACGGCACTCTCGACTGCCAACATGCTGTCGAGCGGATCAGGACAGCATCAAGCTCATGGTCGATAGAGTCAAGTCCGCAGCAGACGCCACAGTGCCCCAGGGGGTGGGCCGGATTCTGCGCAATGTCTTCTCGAACTGGGGAAGCTATTTTTTCTCGTTGGTAGTGACCTTCTTTCTGGCGCCCTTCGTTGTCCGCCACTTGGGAGACACGGGGTACGGCCTTTGGACCCTGATTGTGTCCCTGACTGGATACTTGGGCCTATTGGATCTGGGCGTCCGGGGGGCGGTGACTCGCTATGTGGCCAAGTTTCATGCCGCCGAGGAGCACCGGGAAGCCGGGCGAGTAGCTCACACAGCCCTGCTGATCTTCACAGGCGTGGGCATGCTGGCGATTGCGGTCGGGGTGGCTCTAGCTTATTTCGCGCTGCCGGCATTTCACATTTCGCCGGAGCAGCGGGCTGTGGCCCGCCTGGTGTTGATCTTGGCAGGGGTGAACGTCGGCGTCTCCCTGGTCAGTGGCGTCTTCGGTGGCATTCTGGCGGGATTGCAGCGGTTCGATCTGATGAACCTTCTTGAGGTATTAACTTCAGGACTGCGCGCCATTGCCATCGTAGCTGCGCTCACTGCCGGCGAAGGGCTGGTGGCCCTTGCGGTTATCCAGTTGGCATTCTCTGCAGCGCGTGGGATGGTCAGTGCAGGGTTGAGCTTCCGTTTTTACCCCCAACTTCGGGAGTCCTTGGGGGGGGCGGGCCGAGAGCATTTCCGACTGATCTTCTCGTTCAGCTTCTACTCCTTCCTGCTTCATGTTGGGGTGAGCTTGATCTATTACACTGACACTGTCGTGATCGGCGCCTTCTTGCCGGTGGGTCTGATCACCTTCTTTGCCATCGGTGGCAATCTGGTGGAGTACTCCCGCGCGCTCGTCAGCGGGATCTCACAGACGCTCTCTCCGGTCGCCAGCGCCCTTGAAGCGCATGACGACCGAGGCGAGCTGCGAAATCTCCTTCTCCACAGCAGCCGTTTCGCGTCCCTGGTGACGCTGCCGGTCGTGCTGACCTTTATGCTTCGGGGGGCGTCTTTTATCGGCTTGTGGATGGGACCGCGATATGCACAGCTCTCGGGGAATGTCCTTTGGGTCCTGGCTCTCGGTTCTCTGGTTGCAAGCCCGAATTATCCGGCCGGCTCCATCATGCTCGGAATCAGCAGGCACAAACCGCTGGTGCCAGCGCTGCTGGCCGAGGGTGCATGCAATCTGGCTCTCAGCATCGTACTACTGCGCTCCATGGGCATCCTGGGGGTTGCGTGGGGCACGGTGATTCCGACGCTCTTCGTACATCTGGTCTTTTGGCCCTGGTACGTTCACCGCACCCTGCGGATTCCCCCGCTGACCTATCTGGTTACCGGTTGGATTCGCCCGGGAATTGCAGCGATCCCATTCGCTTTTCTTTCGTATGTGATGGATCGGCTCTGGCCTGCTCCAAATCTGTTTGTGTTTTTTCTACAAGTGGGGCTGTCGCTTCCCCTGGCGCTCTTGGGATTTTGGTATCTTTGCCTGCCAAAAACTGATCGCCAGGTCTATTCGCGGAAGCTCTGGAGCAGTATGGAGAAGGTGCTGCGCCGCGCTTAGCAGTAATCATTTAACCGGGAGAAGGCCGCGTGTGCGAGGGTTTTTGGGCAAAGGGGGTAACACCCCAACTCGGCTGTCACCTCCCGCCCAGAGCGCTCCGTTTCGTGCATAGCGGCAATTCTTGTACAGGTGAGAATCCGTACTTGCTTAGGCAGGTCTAAACGACCCCGGCCTTCAGCGCGAAATCCGGCCAACAGCTTCTCCTCACGGACATAAGACCAAGGGAAACCTACGCTTAGGAGCGTCGGTGGGAAAAGCAATGCTAAATCATCGCAGTACTTTTCCCCGAGAGTAGCAGGTCTGATTGTTTGTCCTCTTAGCACGCTGCAAACACTGAGTTTAGCAAGGATCCCTTTGGAAGATGACGTGCTCCGCCGAAGCACGTGGGTGCATTCTCGCGCCAGACGGCCGTTCCTTGTCAAATTACTTCGGGCGTCAGCCTTTTCCCCCGACCAGTTCTGTCTTGGACGATGTGTAGCTTACACAACGCCGAGGGGCACATGCTCAACCTGTCGTTCTTGCGAATTTACGCCTTCTGTGTCCAGAAGCGCTTCGTATGCTGAAGCCAGGAATCATCAAGGGAGGCTGTCGCGCTTGGCCAGTCCTGGCTCTGTCCACCTTGTTGTTCCTCTTTTTGTTTTCTGGGTTCGCAGCCGCCCAAACCGGAACCACAATCAGTTTGATACAGACTGCCGGCTCAACAAGTGATTCTGCTAGTTCCACCGTATCTCAAGGCTTCGGTGTCAATAATACCGCGGGGAATCTAATCGTCGTCGCCGTGAGTTGGGGGGATAACCCTGTTGTGTCGCTCAGCGCGTCCGACACACTGGGCAATACATACTTTGTAGCCACGAACGATTTCGATCCGGGCAACCGCCAGGGACTGGCCATCATATATGCCCCCAACATTCGTGGTGGGGCAAACATCGTCACCGTTAATTTCGGCCAAGCAGATGGATATCGCCGAATCATCGTCAGTGAATACAGCGGCATTGCCACAACCTCTCCCCTGGACGCGGCCGCCAAGCATCAGGCCACCGGGACCACGGCCACGAACGGTGTCACCAGCACTGCCGCCAACACGATCACGAATGGAGACCTGATTTTCGGCGTCGTGATGGACGACTCGGGGTTCTTCGGGACCATCACTGCGGGCACAGGTTTTACCAGAAGGGCTTTTGTAAACAACATGGACCTGGCCACTGAGGACACGGTGCAAGCCGCGGCCGGTCCAATTGCAGCGACCTTTACGTTTAGCCGGGCCGACACCTATCTGGCGCAGATGGCGGCCTTCAAAGCCGGTGGAGGGTCTGCCGACACGACTCCACCTACCGCGCCCTCTAATCTGGTTGCGACGGCGGCGAGCGGAGCTCAGATCAATCTGTCCTGGACGGCTTCCACGGACAACGTGGGCGTCACTGGATACCGCGTCGAGCGCTGCCAGGGTGCTGGCTGCAGTACCTTTGTGCAAATTGCCACTCCCACAGGAACTACCTATAGCGATACCGGACTGCAAGCCTCTACTAGTTACAGCTATCGAGTACGAGCGACCGATGCCGCCGGCAATTTGAGCGCTTACTCTAACACCGCCAGCGCCACGACGCTGGTAGCGCCCCCGGCCGCGCCATCCAGTCTGGTGGCCACGGCCGCCAGCAGCAGCCAGATCAACCTGAGTTGGACCAACAACGCCAGCAACCAGACCGGGTTCAAGGTCGAACGCTCGCCCGATGGCACCACCTTCACCCAGATTGCCACGACGGCAGCAACCGCAACGACCTATTCTGACGCCGGTCTGTTGCCCTCCACGCAGTACTTCTACCGTGTTCGAGCCACCAACAGTGGGGGCGACTCTGCATACTCCAACACTGCCAGTGCCACGACGCTGGCAGCGCCCCCGGTCGCGCCATCCAGTCTGGTGGCCACGGCTGCCAGCAGCAGCCAGATCAACCTCAGT
>Ga0209701_10001422_pt1 | contig 15373 bp, 12 predicted proteins | sample CZO8metaG_4_FD_188356 | JGI IMG/M metagenome (GOLD analysis project Ga0209701, IMG submission 188356) | Vadose zone soil microbial communities from the Eel River Critical Zone Observatory, Northern California, USA - CZOApr15con2H3.8 metaG... | ecosystem: Environmental > Terrestrial > Soil >...
AACAGCCTGACAGAGTCCTAGAAATCGCCCTGCGAGAGAGCCGAAGGCTAAGCATCACGGCAGATTTCAAAGAACTTAAAGACTTTTTCCGCAGCCTGTACAGACCCGCCACTACAGTAGGCCGGGCTGAAGCCCGGCGGCTACAGGCGAATCTGAGAGGGCCATTTGATAGTAGGGATGGGGGTGGACATTGCGGAGGTGGGACGGATTCAGGGGGCGATTGAGCGGCATGGGGAGGTATTTCTAAAGCGGATTTATACGGCGCGGGAGAGAGCGTATTGCGAGCAGTTCAAGAACAAGTATGAGCGGTATGCGGGACGGTTTGCGGCGAAAGAGGCGGCGATGAAGGCGCTGGGGACGGGTTGGCGGCGCGGGGTGCGGTGGGTGGATCTGGAAGTGGTGCGGGAGGCGAGCGGGCGGCCGACGCTGGCGCTGGCGGGTGAGGCGGGGAAAATTGCGGCGCAGCTTGGGGTGAAAAATATTGCGTTGAGTATCACGCATACGGAGAGTCAGGCTTTGGCACAGGTGATTTTCGAGAGCTAAAGCTGCGCGGCGTTGTCGATGGTCTGGTTGACTAGCCGTTCAAATGAAGGAGCGAGCGTAACCACTACGCGTATTCGCTCGTTGCACAAGATTTCCTCGTGATCAAGCTTAACGATCTCAAATTCGCGATTCTTTTTTCGCGCTCTTAGATCAAAACAAACAGGATCGTAGTCCATATCTCCGCCCTTGCCAAAAGATGTGTATCCGTTCTTGAAGGCGAAGCTAGAAAGAAATTTGTCTTTCGTTATTCTCTCCAGAAAACCCGAGAGCCCAGTACCAAGAGGATTCCCGTGCAGCCGATATGACCTCAAATCCACCTCGGGCCATCGGTAAGTCAGAAGAAGCCTTTCGAAAAGGGGCGGAAAACGGGCCGGAAGGTTGGCGTGGAGATGATCCAACGCGGAAGGGTCCGTGTCCTCATGGACTGGCCGCCAATTGATGACTCCGCTTGGTAGGTCCTTACTAACAGCGAATTGTTGCGCTAACAGGTCCAGGCTATCGTTCACGCGGAAACCATCAAGCTTCTCCCAGGCGCTGACAAATTCGGCCAGGAGAGTGTCGCGGGGGTCTTCGGCGTTCATCGCGAGGCTAACACGCTAGCGTCAAAGGCAGGGATTGTGCCTGTTGGCGCGCAGTAACAGACGTCAGCGGAAACTTGGACATCAAGCCAAGCATTGGGCAAATGACGGCCCGAGACGGCAAGTGTGAGGTAGTTGGAAGAAATGGCCGGGGTAGCTTGCGTCTCTGCATCCTCATTGCGACGGAGGGTGAGGACGCGGAGGGTGCGGCCGATCTGGGATCGGCGGAAGGCGGCGGCTTTGAGTTCGCTGAGGGCGCGCAGTTCGCGGGCTCGGCGCTTGATGATGGCGCCGGGGACTTCGTTCGAAAGAGCGGCGGCTTTGGTGCCGGGACGTTTTGAAAACGAGAAGACGTGGAGATAGGTGAAGGGCAGGCGCTCGATGAAGGCGAGCGTGGCGGCATGTTCGGCTTCGGTTTCGCCGGGGAAGCCGGTGATGACGTCGGCGCCGATGGCGGCGTGGGGAAGTCGCTCGCGGATGAGTTCGACGCGGCGGGCGTAGTGCTCGGCGCGGTACCAGCGGTGCATGGCGGCGAGGATGCGGTCGGAGCCGGACTGCAACGGCATGTGGAAGTGCTGGGCGATGCGATGGGTGGAGGCGAAGAGTTCGACGAGATCCTGGGTGATGTCGAGCGGCTCGATGGAGCTGATGCGGAGGCGTTCGATGGAGGTTTCATCGAGGATGCGGCGGAGGAGAGTTTCGAATTCGACGCGGGGCGAGAGGTCGCGGCCGTAGGTGCCGAGGTTGATGCCGCTGAGAACGATTTCGCGGAAGCCGGATTCGCAGAGGCGCTGAATTTCTTGAAGGACTATTTCGAGCGGGAGGCTGCGGCCTTTTCCGCGGACAAAGGGGATAACGCAATAGGAACAGCGGGAATCGCAGCCGTCCTGAATCTTCAGCGTGGGGCGGGTGTGATTCCCTTCCCCGCCGAGGACGGGGGCGCTGAGCAGAACATTTTGTTCAAAAATATCGCCGGTCAGGATTTTTGCAGGCGCGCGTAAGAGGGACATGGAGTCCGCTTCCAGAGCGGCGGCTGGGAAAAAGCCATCTGATGCAGAAGTTGACGGATGCGATGAAAGGGTGTGTAAGAGATCGGGGATTTGGGGCTTGTGGGAATTGCCGACAACCCAGGAGACACCGGGGAGCGCGGCGAGCTCTTCGGGAGCGCGCTGGGCGTAGCAGCCGGTGACGATGACACGAGCGGTGGGGTTTGCGGCGTGGAGCTTTCGAATGGCGTCGCGAGCCTGGGCGTCGGCGGAGGCGGTGACCGTGCAGGTGTTCACGACGACGACGTCAGCGGACGCGGATTCGGATGCGGCGGTGCAACCGCGATCGAGCAATTGGCGCTCGATTGCGGCGCCGTCGGCTTGCGTGGCGCGGCAGCCGAATTGTTGGATATAGAAGGTCGCCATTGATTCAAAACTTAGCAAAACAAGAATTCAACACAGAGATCACGGAGCGGAATAATCCGAACCGCGATTCACTGCACGCTGCATTCGCAGGGCCATGATAACTGTTCAAGGAGTCCGAAGAAAGGTGCGGACTCTGCCGAGTACTGCGCCTTTACTCGTTGCGGGCTGCACCGTTACAATCTCTCGACTTCGATGGCCCGTCAACGACGCAATCCGGCTGCGCTGGACAACCCAAGAATTTCAATCGTTATTCCTGTCTACAACGAAAAAAACACGATTGACGAAATCCTGCGGCGCGTGGTGGACACGGAGATACGCAAAGAAGTGATTATCGTGGATGATTGCTCGACCGACGGAACGCGGCAAATCCTGGAAAACATGGCGGCGCGGCAGGCGAACGGGGAGGCCACTGCGCCCGGGCAGGACGGGAATGATGCGATCGAGCTGCGCGATTTGCGGTTTTTCTTCCAAGCACCGAACCAGGGGAAAGGAGCGGCGTTGCGGCGCGGATTTGCGCAAGCAACGGGCGAAATTGTGCTGGTGCAGGACGCGGACCTGGAATACGACCCGCACGATTACGCGAAACTGCTGGAGCCGCTCATCGAGGGCCGCGCGGATGTGGTGTACGGTTCGAGATTTCTGGGCGGGCCGCAGCGCGTGCACTACTTCTGGCATTACGTGGCGAACAGGGTCCTGACGCTACTCTCGGATATTTCCACGAACTTGAAACTGACGGACATGGAGACGTGCTACAAGGTGTTCCGCAAAGAAGTGCTGAAGGGAATCGAGATCAAGTCCAACCGATTCGGATTCGAACCAGAAATTACGGCGAAGATCGCCAAGCACAGGTGGCGCATCTACGAAGTGCCAATCAGCTATGCGGGGCGCACGTACGAAGAAGGAAAGAAGATTACGTGGAAAGACGGCGTGCAAGCGCTGTGGTGCATCATCCGGTATAAATTCAGCGACTAGAAACTCGCACCCTCAGCGGCTAAAGCCGGATGAATAAGACTAACGGCACGGCTGACGCCGTGCCCTGACGAAGAACGGGAGTTGCCACACTGACTCTGAAGCTTCGACCTCCAAGACAGTTGTGAGACAAGTCTAAACGTGGGCGGTGGCGTTGTCCGCGTAGCCGTGGGGGTGTTTTTGCTTCCACGCCCAGGCGGACTGAATAATTTCTTCGAGCGAAGAATGGGAGGCCTCCCAGCCGAGGGCTTTCTTGAGTTTTTCCTTGCTGGCTATCAGAACGGCGGGATCGCCGGGGCGGCGTGGGCCGAGCTTGCGGGGAATCTTGCGGCCGGTGATGCGCTCGGCGACGTCAATCACTTCGAGAATGGAATAGCCGCGGCCGTTGCCGACGTTGAAGGCTTCGCCGGAAACGCGATCGATGGCTTCTAGCGCGCGGACGTGGGAATCGGCGATGTCGAGGACGTGGATGTAATCGCGGACGCAAGTGCCGTCGGGGGTGGGATAGTCCGTGCCGAAAACATCGATGTGAGGCAGATTGCCGGCGGCGGCGTCCAGGACGCGCGGGATGAGATGCGTCTCGATGCGATGATTCTCGCCGAGCTCCTTCGAGGCACCGGCGGCATTGAAATAGCGGAGCACGGCGTATTGCAGGCCGGTATAGGCGCGATAGTCCGCGAGAATCTGTTCGAACACGAGCTTGGATTTGCCGTAAGGATTAATGGGGGCTTTGCGATGATCCTCGGGAATGGGGACGATTTCAGGTTCGCCGTAGGTGGCGGCGGTGGAAGAAAAGACGAATTTCTTCACGCCGTGGCGTGTGACGGCGTCCAGCAAGTTTACGCCGCCGGCTACGTTGGTAGCGTAGAAGATGCTGGGTTCGCTGACGGACTTGGCGACCAAGGCTTCGGCGGCGAAGTGCATCACGGCGTCAATCTTGTGCTGGGAGAAGACGTTGTCGAGCTGAGGACGATTCGCGAGGTCCACCTGGAGAAAGGTTGCGCCCGGAGGCACGGCGGGGCGATGGCCTTCGACGAGGCTGTCCATGGCGATGACGCGCATGCCGCGCGCGAGCAGGACTTCGGCGCAGATGCTGCCGACGTATCCCGCCGCTCCAGTAACAAGAATATTCATCGGTAGGTTCTCCAGAAGTTAGCCCTGCTAAGGCCGGTCACGCTCAAGACCGCGGACGATGACGGCAAGATGCGTGCCCAAGTATTGGACACCAAATCTGCAAATTCGACAAAGACTAAACTTGGGACAAACGGCGCTGGAAGGTGAGAAGAATCAGGTCAGCGCGGCGACGGACGCCGAACTTGTTGAGGAGGTTCGAAACATGGAACTTGACGGTGCGTTCGGCGATGTTGAGCTTGCTGGCGATTTCCTTGTTCGAAAGATTCTCGAGGAGCGAATCAAGAACTTCCTGTTCGCGGCGACTGAGATTCGTGACGGAATCGGTCTTCAGGCGGCGGCCCTGGCTCGTGAGGATAGAATCGACGAAACCGGACAGGAGCTGGCGCGGGACCCAGAAACCTCCGTTGGCGACCAAGGGCAACGCCCGGATCAATTGCTCACGTGCTTCGACGTAGGTGAGCAGGCCCTTCACACCGAGACGGAGAAGCGAAAAACTGTTGGCATCGTTGTGCTGCTCGCCGACGACGATCAGGCGAGCTTCGGGATGGCGTTCGAGAATATTAGCCAAGAGAGCGCCGGTGGCGGGCTTGGCGGCGTGGGCGTCGATGACGTAGACCTGGGCGCGAGGCGGCTCCAGATTTCGGAGATCGGGCGCCAGGGTAGATTCCAACTGCTTGACGACAACCTTGTATTGGGCTTTGGCCAAAATGCGCTCGAACTCGCTCAGCACCAGGGGGTGCGGCGAGAGGACGCAAACGGTCAATTTGGAAGCACCGCGTTTCGTAGCCATTATTTGCCAGCGTAAAGAAAACTGGCCAAAGGGGCAAGTCCCTTTGATGGGCCTGTACTCGAATTGTTACTGACGCCTACGATGCTTTTGCCCAGGGTACCACTTTCAGGAGAATCTCAACGATACGCTTGGCGGCCTGGCCATCCCAGAGAGGTGGGATGCGGCCGGTCTTGCCTTTGCCAGCCAAGGTGTCGCGGGCGGCGGCAATGATCTTGGCGGGATCGGTGCCGACGAGAAGGTTTGTGCCTTCGGAGATGGTAATGGGACGTTCGGTGTTCTCCCGCAGAGTGAGGCAAGGGACGCCCAGAGCGGTGGTCTCCTCCTGGATGCCGCCGGAGTCGGTGAGGACGAGGGTGGATTTGCTCAAGAGACAGAGAAAATCGAGATAGCCCACCGGCGGGACGAGACGCAGCTGCGGGTGATGACGAGTGCCGTCTTCAGTCAGGCGCTGCCGGGTGCGGGGATGGACGGGAAAGATGACGGGCATTTCCGCGGCGACGGCGTCGATGGCGCCCAGGAGCTGGCCCAACTTTTCTGTGGAGTCGACGTTCGAGGGCCGATGCAAGGTCAAGACGCCGAAACGGCGCCAGCCAGTGCCGTTTTTCAGACCGAGCTCGTCTCCAATCCCAGATTGCTGGGCGACGGGTAGGAAATGGCGCAGTGAATCGATCATCACGTTGCCAACCAGAAAGATGCACTCGCGGGAGCGGCCTTCCTGGAGAAGATGCTTCACACCGTCTTCTTCGGTGACGAAAAGATAGTCGGCGATGGCGTCGGTGAGGACGCGGTTGATCTCTTCGGGCATGGTGCGGTCAAAACTGCGGAGGCCCGCTTCGACGTGAGCGACACGAATGCCGAGCTTCACGGCGGCGAGCGAAACCGCGATAGTGGAATTGACGTCGCCGACGACGAGGACGAGGTCGGGCTTGTGGTCCAAAAGAACGGGCTCGATGCGTTTCAGGATCTCGGCGGTCTGCGCGGCGTGGGAGCCGGAGCCGACTTCGAGGTTTACATGGGGCACGGGGATGCCCGTCTGGCGGAAGAAAATGTCGGAAAGCTTTTCGTCGTAGTGCTGGCCCGTGTGGACGAGGATGGGCTCAATCTCCGGATGACGCTGCATTTCGTGCATGAGCGGCGCGATTTTCGGCAGGTTGGGGCGGGCGCCGACAATATTCAAGATTTTCAGGCGTTGGCTCATGAGGCGTTCGCAACCGGCTTCGAAACGCAGTATAACACCGGGGTATTGGGCATTCCGCAGGACCTAATTGCCGTTCGCGCGAGAAAAGTACTAGTTCAATGCTGGGAAGTTCGCTTCCCGGAGAAAACCCCGTAAGATAGAGGGGTTAGCAAAAGTCGGCTATTACTGCCACTTTCCGCTTTTCACCAGGGAACCCCAGAAGGAGCATTGCCTTCCAGCGGATGCGTGACTTAAACGAATCGGCGAAAGCCTTGCGGGAGCTGATCTCACAGCGAATCCTCGTGCTGGACGGCGCGATGGGGACGATGCTGCAACAGCGGGAGCTGAGTGCGGCGGACTTTGGCGGAGCTGCGCTCGAAGGCTGCAACGAGAACCTGGTTCGAACGCGGCCGGACGTGGTGCTGGATATCCACCGAAAATATTTTGAAGCGGGATCGGACATCGTCGAGACCAATAGCTTTGGCGGGGCACCGATTGTGCTGGCGGAATATGGACTGGCGGCAGACGCGCATTTGCTGAACAAGCGCGCGGGGGAGTTGGCGCGGCAGGCGGCGGATGAGTTCAGCACTGCGAGCAGGCCGCGATTTGTGGCCGGGTCGATGGGGCCTACGACGAAGGCGATTACGGTGACGGGCGGCGTGACGTTCCACGAGTTGCGTGAGGCTTATTACACACAGGCGAAAGGGCTGGTTGAGGGCGGCGTGGATTTGCTGCTGGTGGAGACCTGCCAGGACACGCGGAACATCAAGGCGGCGATCCTCGCGATCCAGAGGCTTTCGAAGGAAATCGGGAGCGAGGTGCCGTTCGTCATTTCGGTGACGATTGAACCGATGGGCTCGATGCTCGCGGGGCAGACCGTGGAGGCAATGTGGGCTTCGCTGCGGCACGCGAAGCCTCTGGCGTTTGGGATGAATTGCGCGACCGGGCCGGAATTCATGACGGACCACATTCGAACGCTGAGCCAGCTCACCGGTGAGTATGTCTCGTGTTATCCGAACGCGGGCTTGCCGGATGAAGAAGGCAAGTATCTGGAGACGCCAACAACGCTAGCAGCGCAGCTTGAAAAGTTTGTGGACCATGGGTGGTTGAATTTCATCGGTGGATGTTGCGGAACGACGGAAAAGCACATTCGGGCGATCGCGCAGATGGTGGAAGGCAAGAAGCCGCGGGTGCGACCGGCGGAAGCGCATCGCGCGGTGTATTCGGGGATCGAGACGATCGAAGCGGAAGAGAGCACGCGGCCGCTGTTGGTGGGAGAGCGGACGAACGTGATCGGGTCGCGGCTATTCAAGAATCTGGTGGCCGAGGAAAAGTGGGAAGAGGCGAGCGAGATTGCGCGACGACAAGTGCGTGGCGGGGCGCATATCGTGGACGTGTGCCTGCAGAGCACGGAGCGCGACGAGAAGCAGGATATTCCGCCGTTTTATGAAAAGCTGATCCGCAAAGTGAAAGCGCCGGTGATGATTGACACGACCGATCCCACGGCGATCGAGCTGGCGCTGACGTATTGTCAGGGCAAGGCGATTCTCAATTCCATCAATCTGGAGGATGGCGAAGAGAAATTCGAACGGGTTGTGCCGATCGCGCATGAGTTCGGGGCAGCGGTTGTGGTGGGGTGCATTGACGAGGACAAACTGCAGGCGCAGGCATTTACGCGCGAACGAAAGCTGGCGATTGCACAGCGTTCTTACAAATTGCTGACGGCGAAGTACGGACTGGCTCCGGAAGACATTATTTTCGACCCGTTGGTATTTCCTTGCGCGACGGGCGACGAAAATTACATTGGCGGCGCAGTGGAGACGATAGAGGGAATCCGGCTCATTAAACAGGCCTTGCCGGATGCGCGGACCATCCTGGGGATTTCCAACGTGTCGTTTGGATTGCCGGCAGGCGCGCGCGAGGTGGTGAACTCGGTTTTTCTGTATTACTGCACGAAGGCGGGTCTGGACCTGGCGATCGTGAATACAGAAAAACTCGAGCGCTTTGCGTCCATTCCGTCACATGAGCGAGAGTTGGCGGAGAATCTGCTTTTTTCGCATTCGCCGAAGGAAGTCCCGGCGGAATATTCGAACGCCGCGCTGCTGCGGAATGTTCCGGCGGACTGGCGCCAACAAGCAAAAGAGCAGCGTGCGGCCGTCAATCAATTTCACATCGCGGCGATCACCGAGCATTTCCGCACCGCGAAAAAGAAAGATAAAGCACGCGCGGCGGATCTGCCGCTGGACGAGCGGCTGGCGAACTACATTATCGAGGGCACGCGAGACGGGCTGGTTGTTGATCTGGAGCGGAAACGCGGGGAAGGTACGCCACCGCTGGATATCGTAAATGGACCACTGATGGCGGGGATGGCGGAAGTCGGACGGCTTTTCAATGCGAACGAATTGATCGTGGCCGAAGTGCTGCAATCGGCGGAAGCCATGAAGGCGGCGGTGAGCCACCTGGAACAGTTCATGGAGAAGGCGGATACGGCGAAGCGCGGCAAGGTGGTGCTGGCGACGGTGAAGGGCGACGTGCATGACATTGGAAAAAATCTCGTCGAAATTATTTTGAAGAATAACGGGTATGACGTTGTAAACCTGGGCATCAAGGTGCCGCCGGAGGATTTGATCAAGGCATACCAGGAGCATCACCCGGATGCGATTGGACTGTCCGGGCTGCTGGTGAAGAGCGCGCAGCAGATGGTGATCACCGCCAGCGACTTGAAGGATGCGGGCATCAAGATCCCGTTGCTGGTGGGCGGGGCGGCGCTTTCCGCAAAGTTCACACAGACGAAGATTGCGCCGAGCTATGGCAAGGCGGTGTGCTACGCGAAAGACGCGATGACCGGGCTTCGGTTGATGAATGAATTGATGGACCCGGCGACACGGGAAACCGTGGTGCAGGCGCACACGGCTTCGGGAAACGGATTTGGAGTAACGACGACGGTGAGCGTAACGGAAATTCCGAAGGTGAGCCGCTCGCCGCGCGTTCGAACGGACCTGCCGATTCCGCACGGGGCGACGCTGGAGCGCAAAGTGCGGCTGGTGCCGGATTTGCGAGAGGTCTGGAGTTACATCAATCCGTTCATGCTCTACGGGCGGCACATGGGATTCCGCGGCGACTTTGAGAAACGCCTCGAAGAACGAGACCCAAAGGCCGTGGAACTGTTTGAGAGCATGGAAGAAGTGAAGAAGGAAGCCGCGGAATTCATGAAGATTCGCGCGGTTTGGCAATTCTTCGAGGCAGAGGCGGCGGGCGATTCGCTGCGCCTGTTCGCGCCGGGCGACGGGGAACCGTTGCACACGTTTCGATTTCCGAGACAGGGGCAAGGCGGCTATTTGTGCCTGAGCGACTATGTGTTGCCAGCGCAAAACGGGCAGCGCGACCACGTGGCGCTGTTTGTAGTGACGGCAGGCGAGGGGATACGCGATCGCGCGGAAAAGGCGAAGAACGACGGCTACTATTTCAAGTCGCACGGCTTGCAAGCCCTGGCGATTGAGGCGGCGGAAGGTTGCGCGGAATGGCTGCACCGGCGCATCCGAGAGGATTGGGGCTTCCCTGACCCGCCAGAGATGACCATGGCCCAGAGATTTACATCGCGCTACCGCGGAAAACGGTACAGCTTTGGGTATCCGGCCTGCCCGAACCTCGAGGATCAAACGGGACTTTGGAAACTGTTGCGCCCGGAGGAAATCGGCGTACAACTCACCGAAGGGATGATGATGGATCCTGAGGCCAGTGTCAGCGCGCTGGTGTTTCACCATCCGGATTGCACATACTTCAGTGTGGGTGAAGCGACTGAAGCATAGACGTCGAAGTCAACCCGCGAGCTTGATCGGGCCGGGTTTTTTGTACCAACTCTGGGGCAAGCTTTCGGCTGTTTGTGGCCCAAGGAGAACGCGGCTAGGGTTCGGAAACGCGGTTTTTGGGGCTGAATAATTCCTGCTCCACGAGTTCGGTGAGGATGAGGTATATAAGCCGAGACGATAGGGCAAGAGGACTAGGCTTTCGGGCGAAGGGAAGCGCAAAACGGAAATTCCGGCTTATATGTGGCATCTGGCATCGCGAACAGGGATAGAATCTGTGTCGAAGAGAGGTAGGGGTGTGACCCCCGGGCTTTTTTGTCCGCTCGTTGCGCGTTTTGTCCAAAGTCAGATACGTGGGTGGTAAGAAGCGAGAAATGAAGCAAGAACGGCGCCAATGGACAAGAATAAGACCGACGCAACTGGTGTATGTCGAGCTGGGTGCGGATAACGGTGGTATGGTGCGTGACATTTCGGAAACCGGGATCGGATTCTGCGCCGTGAGCGCAGTGGCGGGTGGAGAAAAGATTACATTCGTTTTTACACTGGAGGCGGAGCGTCGGCTGGAAGGAAATGCCGAATCGGCATGGACGGATGTGACCGGGAAGGTTGGCGGACTGCGGTTTCTGGAAGTTTCCGATGAGTTCCGCAGGGAGCTCCACGGTTGGCTGAGAGGAAATAGTGTCCCGGCAGGGTCGGTAGCGCAGCATGCGCCGGTCGCGGCGACGCCAATGGATAGGATGGAAAGGCCTCCGCGCGAACCGCTCAGGGAACTGTTGAAACCCGCAAAAGAAGGGCAATCCAAAGCTCTAAGGGCCAACGCGATGAGACTCGCGATCGATGCGGCAGCCGCCGCGGAGAAGAAGGAGCCTGCGCGGAGAAAACCGCTGGATACTCCCGTTCTCTCGTACGAAGTGAGTGAAATTATTTCACGGGAAGTGAAGCCACGGTTGCCAAAACCTGCGATCGTCGAACAAGCCAGAGAAACGTCGCCGCGCGGCGACGCGGATGTATTGCGCGCGGCAAGTGCCATGTTTGTTGTGATGCTGCTGGTGATCTTGTTTTTATTCCCGCAGGGAGCGGGAGAGGGCCTGATCTGGCTGGGGAAAAAGATCGCGGGGGAGCCTCGCGCGTTGCCCATCCAACAATCCGATGGACAGGAACAGACGCCTAGTCCCAGGCAGGAACAGACGCCTAGTCCAAGCGAGGATACTAGCCAGGTGGATACTCACAAAGAGCGAGAAAGTGGAGCGGAGACCGTGCGGTTGCTCTGGGCAGAGGTGGCAAGAGGCAAAATTTCGGCGGAGGTTGTTCTGGCGGATATGTATGTGCATGGAGACAGAGTGCCGAAGAACTGCGCGCAGGCACGGATTTTGCTCAGCGCGGCGGCGAAGAAAGGAAACGAGATAGCGGTGAGGAAATTGATCGACTTGGACAGTGAAGGCGGAGGATGCAGTAATTCCGCCCGCCAATAGTGGGCCGATACTAGCCTGGTATCAGGCTGGGTTGGCAGTAAAAAGGATGCAATTCTCGGCAGCCGAGCAGGGTGATTCCGCACCGCCAAGGATGATCCCCAGGGATGGAACGGACTCTATGTCAGAGGCGCTCAAGCTGCTTGTTTTAAATGTTTGGCGTCGAAACGTACTCCTTTCTTCCAGACAATCAGGGTGATCGCGGCGTTCAGGAGCCTCCAAGGTCTCACAACGTCGCCCTGCAAAGTGGGCACACAAATACCCTGACCCCGGCGCACCATCCACTTTGTATGCGTTTAGCAGTTTCCCGAACTACCGTTTCAGTTCGACGAGTATTATGTCGATGGGCTGGTCGCTCAGGTTCTCCGGCAAATGGCTTCCGGCGGGCATATAGAGCGTCTCGCCTGCGCCGAAACGGTGCTCTTCCGTTTTGCCATCCGGGAACGTAAACCTGCAATGTATATCGTTCTGAAAAATCGCGACGCCGTCGGGATGCGAGTGCATCACCGACTTTTCGTGTGCTCCGTAGTTGATTCGGAGCACGCGCACCTGCTCATTTTCGACTTCAACCTTGTAATGTTTCGGGTCTACTTTGACGGGGTCTTGAATTGCTGTTTGGGGTTTCGGAGCTGTAGACATGACTTTCTCCTTTGACGGGTAAATGTATGGTTTACCGGGGGAGACTGGAGGATAGTCCGTGGAACAGTACGGGTCAAGTCGTTGTTAGTGGCCTGGCAACGTGCACAGCGCGGAGGGTTTCCAGTGTACGCCGCGCTCTCTCACACAGCTCTGGTATGAAGGTCGAATGCAAGCAAACGATCATCTTTCAAGGCGCAGCGGAAATTTGAATACAGGTGCTGCTTAAGACCAGGATAGTATTCCAGCCACCAAAAGGTAGACGAGACGAAAATCATGAAGTTCGCACCAGAGAGTCGTAGCCGAGTGACCTCGGAAATGGCGGCCTCGTCATCCGTCGGCTTTCCCCAGTAATGTCCGTCTTTTTCGAGAAAAGGAATGCATCGCCGTGGAGCGACCAAAGGCGCGGCTTCCAACCGACCCTCATCTACAAGAATGAACGCATCCTGCGGCGGAACAAGGTTTGCAATTTCCTGCGTCACCTCATAGACGCGGTGCCAGGCGGGATCTGTTCTTCGACTTCGTGGAAGGGTGGCGAATCGATCGTCTGCGAATCGGAAAACCTCCGCATAACGGCCGACCTGAGTCATCGTGCCGCGGTACTCGTTCAGCGCGCTTACTGCTCGATCATAGCGAATCTGCTTTATCTGCGAGCGGTGGGCACGTACGGCTTGAAGCTTGCGCTCCATCGTCTGGCTGATGTCCTCCGCACGATCATATTCGGAAAGCGGCGTCCAGACCTCATAGCCCAACAGCGCGGGCGGAGGAATCAAGCTGCCGGATAGCGCCGCCTGGACAATCGGTTGGCAGGCACGGTGATCCGGATGCCCGTCGCACGGGTGTGGCAGGTAGATGAGTTGCGGCTGCTGTCGCTCCAGCAACGGCCGCAACTCTGCCGCTGCCTCTTCGATCTCATCGCCAAGGTAATGGTCCGGGCGTCTCAAAAACGTTACATTTGCAATTCCAAGAATTCTTGCCGACTCCTCCGCTTCACCTTCGCGAATGGCCCATGCTTTTTCTCGCGTCAAATCGCTCAGGTCGAATTCTCCAGAGGTCAGAAATACTGCGGCCACTTGATCGCCGCGAACGGTATGAAGGCAGATGGTTCCGCCGCAACCGATCGACTCGTCGTCAGGATGGGGAGCAATAACAAGAATATTCATCCGACGTTTCCTCTTTGCACATCGCCACTATTGCCGTAGTGCGAACGTAAATAGGCAATTCCCGGCGTTGACTGCCACGTACTGCTTGCCCCCCACCGAATATGTCATTGGACCGGAAATGACCGCTGCACCGAGGGAGGTTTTCCAAAGCAGCGCGCCGCTGCGGGCATCCAGAGCGTAGAAATACCCCTCGCGTCCCCCGCTGAACAGCAAATCCGAAGCGGTGGTCAGGATGCCTGACTCGGTGACGTCGGTCATCTTGAATTCCCATTTCCTTTCACCGGTCTGCGGGTCGACCGCTCGGACCGCGCCGTAGCCCTCTTCCTCTTTCCGGAAATTCGGAGTAGGTGACCAGTCAAAGGGGATCGACGACGTGGCCGTTCCCGCAGCATACTCCCGGCCTTCCTTGTACTCGACGGGAACCTTCACGAAAATTGAGGAAGAGTTGGCCCACGCGGGGATATAGAAGAGTGCCGTGCGCGGACTGTAAGAAGGGGAATACCAACTGGTCCCGCCGGGATTGCCCGGATAGATGCGGGTACCTTCAAGGCTGGAAGTCTGGCCGGGTACGCGCATCGGTCTGCCCTTTTCATCGAAGCCGCTAGCCCAGGTTACTTCGACGAAAGATTTTCCGAGCAAGAACTGGCCTGTCTGGCGATCCAAGACATAAAAGAAGCCGTTCCGGTTGGCCCACAGGATGACCTTGCGCTTCTGGCCCTGCCACTTGATGTCGGCCAAAACTGGAACTTGCACGGAATCAAAATCGAGATCGTCGTGAGGCGTGAATTGATAGTACCACTTCAGCTTCCCGGTATCCGCGTCCAGGGCGACGACTGAATCGCTGTAGAGGTTATCTCCAGGTCGAACGTCGCCGTTCCAGTCTGGGCTGGGATTGCCTACGCCCCAATACGTCAGGTTGAGCGCTGGGTCGTAGGAGCCGGTCATCCAAACCGGGCCGCCTCCTGTTTGCCAGGAGTCACCCTCCCAAGTTTCGTGGCCGGGCTCTCCCGGTCCCGGGATGGTATTGAAACGCCAGGCTTCCCTCCCAGTGTGGACATCGTAAGCGGCGATAAAGCCGCGGATGCCATACTCCCCGCCGGCGGTACCTACGATCACCTTGTCCTTCAGGACCAGAGGAGCATGCGTTATGGTATAGCCAGACTTCGCTCTCGCCGTCGTGGTGTTCCAGAGTGGTCGTCCGTTCTTGGCATCGATCGCGACCAAATGTGCGTCGATCGTCCCCATGAAGAGTGTGTCACCGAGTATGGCCAGTCCGCGGTTGACCCGGCCGCAGCATGGGTGCGCGCGCCCCGGATTGTACGAGTAAGTCCAAAAAATCCGTCCTGTGGCTGCATCCAAAGCGACCACGTCATTTGGAGCCTGGACGGTGTACATGATTCCCTCTACCACTAGAGCCGTGGCCTCGAACTTTTGCAGTGACCGAGCTTGATAAATCCATTGCAGCTCCAAATTCTTCACATTTGCCGGAGTAATCTGGCTGAGCAGACTATGACGCTGGCTTAGGGTAGTTCCGGAGTAGGTTAGCCAGTTTTCGGGCTCCTTGTTGGCATCGAGGATACGCTCGAACGAGACTTGGGCCTGCGAAGTCGGCCCCCAGAAAAAACTTGCCATGGTAATGAGCAACAGCACTCGTGTATTCATCGACTGCCGATTCCTTTCAGAGAAACCAAATAGC
>Ga0209701_10001424_pt1 | contig 15358 bp, 9 predicted proteins | sample CZO8metaG_4_FD_188356 | JGI IMG/M metagenome (GOLD analysis project Ga0209701, IMG submission 188356) | Vadose zone soil microbial communities from the Eel River Critical Zone Observatory, Northern California, USA - CZOApr15con2H3.8 metaG... | ecosystem: Environmental > Terrestrial > Soil >...
TTTCAGCAATCGGCCCGGCAGTTTCCCGAGAATGTCGCCCTGGAAATCCAGCGGCAGGACCGCACTGAAAGCCTCACTTTTGCAGAACTTCACCGGATGGCGGAGAGCGTTGGCAGCTGGCTGGCGGGCAAGGTTGAGCGCGATGCGCGGGTTGCCATTCTAGCGGCGAACCATCCGCGGTGGGTGGCGGCTTACCTGGGGACCATCTGCGCGGGCCGGGTGGCAGTTCCCCTTGACACCGCTTTCCACGCCGACCAGGTTGCGAAGCTGCTGAAGGATAGCGGGGCGTCGATCCTCTTCTGTGATGCCAAACATCTGGTGGTGGCGCAGCAAGCCGCAGAAGGACTGCCGGTTGGCTTGGTGATGACTTCGGCGGCCAATGAGCAAGTGGCTGCGACTGTGAAATCCCCGACAGCGCAGCAGCCGGTCGCCGATCTGGATTCGATCTTTGCAGCGGGCTCGGGCGGATTCAAACCGGTCGTCCCGGCGGAAGGCGATCTGGCGGCGCTTCTTTACACTTCCGGCACCACCGCCGATCCCAAGGGCGTGATGCTGACGCACGGCAACCTGGTGGGCGAAGCGAATGCCGTCTTTCAGGTGATCTCGATCGATTCCAGCGACGCGCTGCTGGGAATCCTACCGATGTTCCACGTGCTGGCGCAGATGGCAAACCTATTCTTACCGCTGTGCAATGGCGCGCGGGTGGTCTACCTCGAGACGCTGAACACGACCGAGTTGCTGCGCGCGCTACAGGAGCGCGAGATCACGGCGTTTTGTGTTGTGCCGCAGTTCTTCTATCTGATTCACGAGCGCATCTTCAAGGAGCTGAACAAGCGCGGAAAGCTGACGCTGCGGCTGGTTCGTACGCTGATGGGACTGAATCGAATGCTTCGGCGAGTTGGGATCAATGCGGGCAAGGTGTTCTTCGGGAAGATTCACGCCACGTTTGGCAAGCGAATGCGCTATCTGATCACGGGCGGCTCGCGCTTCGATACGGAAATTGCGCGCGATTTCTACTGCTTTGGAATTGATGTGCTGAACGCTTATGGACTGACGGAGACAACTGGAGGCGCATTCCTCAATCGTCCTGGGAAGGTTGTCATTGGCTCGGTGGGACCCCCGCTTCCGACGGTGGAAGCGAAGATTATTGATCCGAAGCCGATGGAAGAAGGCGGCCCAGCGGCGGGCGAGATCGCGTTGCGCGCGCCGATTGTGATGAAGGGCTACTGGAATCGCCCGGATGCCACGGCTGCGGTTTTGCATGACGGCTGGTTTTACACCGGCGATCTCGGGTACCTCGATTCGGGCGGGAACCTGTTCATCACGGGCAGGGGCAAAGAAGTGATTGTGCTGGCCAACGGGAAGAATGTGTATCCGGAGGAGATCGAGACGCATTATCAGAAATCGCCGTTCATCAAGGAAATCTGCGCGATGGCTCTGGAAGCGCGGCCGGGTGATCCGACTTCAGAGCGGCTGTATGGCGTGATCGTGCCGAACTTCGAAGTGCTGCGTGAGCAGAAGATCGTGAACTCGAAAGAGGCGATTCGTTTTGACATCGAGGGCTTGTCGCACAAGATCGCGTCGACCAAGCGACTGGGTGGTTATGAAATCTGGCAAGAAGATCTGCCGCGCACAACGACCCGCAAACTGAAACGTTTTCAGATCGAAAAAAAGGTGCGGGAGCTGCAAAAGAGGGGCGGCCCGGGCGAGGCGGAGGTCGGAACGGAAAAGTCGCTGACCGACGAGGAGCGGGCGTGGCTCGAACGCGACGATGTGAAGCGGGCACTGGAAATTGTGCGAGAGTCGGCGCGGAACAAGATCGCGGAGATCCGTCCGACACACAACCTGGAACTGGATTTGGGACTCGACTCCATGCAGCGGGTCGAACTGCTGACCGCGCTTGAACAGCAAATCGGAGGCGATGTCCCAGAGACGCATCTGGCGGAAGTCTATTCGGTGCGCGATCTGGTGGATGCCGTTCTGGAGAGCGCCAGCCGCGGCGAGGGTGGGGCTAAAGCAGCGGCGCCGCCGTGGTCCACCATTCTCGCGGAGCCGGTCACCGACCCCGAGGTGCTGGGGCTAACGCGGCATCAATGGCTTACGGAAATATTTTTCTTTCTACTGGGACGGGTCCTCTACCTGGTTGCGCTCGATCTCTTCCACTTGAAGGTGAAGGGACTTGAAAACCTGCCTGCGAAGGGGCCGTTTCTGCTGTGCTCAAATCACCAGAGTTACATTGATCCGGTGGTGATGGGATCGGTTTTGCCGTGGCGTCTGTTTCGCAATACGTTTGCTCTGGGTACAAGCGATATTTTTGGCCAGGGATTGATGCGGCGGCTGGCGCGATGGATTCGCATCGTCGTGCTCGATCCCGATGCCAACCTCATTCCCGCAATGCGCGCCGGGGCTTACGGATTGCGTCAGGGGAGCGTGCTGGTGCTTTATCCGGAGGGCGAACGCTCGGACACGGGCAAACCGAGAGTTTTCCGGAAGGGGGCGGCGATTCTCTCCATTCACGAACAGGCGCCGATCGTTCCGGTCGCGATTGAAGGTTTCTATGATGCCTGGCCCCGGCATCAGAAATGGCCGAAGCTGGCGAATCTGCGGCTCGTGTTCGGCAAGCCGATTGTGCCGCCTCCGGTGAGCGAGGCGAGCGAAGCGACGTATGAGAAGTTGACGGCGGATTTGAAGGAGCGAGTGGTGGGAATGTGGCAGGAGTTGCGGCGGGCGGAGGGCAAGTCGACGGAAATTTAGCAGGCTGAGAGCGCCAACCTCAGCCCCTGAAGGGGCATTAACAGTAGCCCACTTTCGGCATCGCTGAAGGTATGCCCTGATACGAATCTGGGCGTTTTCACAACCTGTGCAAGCGCTGCTCCGCCCAAAAACGAACGCGCCGGATGTCGTCTTACCGCAATTCCTCCATGCACTGCTGGAGGGCTTCCCGGCTCGGGCGCGTGGCCGATTCCGGCAATGTCGCCAGGGGCTGGTCGGTGACGTTTAACAGATCGATGAAGGTTGGGGCATTGGCATTGATGTAAAACAGTCCGGTCAGCACTTCGCCTTTGGCATGCGCTTCCATCAGGCGGGTCACCGCTTGAATCTTGTCGGTCGGATCGTACTCTTCTTCCAGCTTGCGCAGCCGCAGGTGCGAGCCGTCGTGCATGGTTACTTCAAACGCCGTGCCGGGATCGTACTCTACGCTGATGTTTTCGAACACCGGCACAAAGTCCACTTCGTGCAACGGTTCTTCGTGGTCGAGCACGTATTTATAGGACTTGGTCGAGCCTTCATGATCGTTGAAGGTCACGCAGGGCGAGACGACGTCGAGCATGACGGTGCCTTTGTGGGCGATGGCGGCTTTGAGCATCGCGTGCAGTTGCTTCTTGTCGCCGGAAAATGAACGCCCTACAAAGGTCGCTCCTAACTGGATTGCCATGATGCAGGTGTCGACCGGAGGAAGGTCGTTCACGATGCCGGTCTTGAGGGTCGATCCCAGATCAGCGGTCGCGGAAAACTGTCCCTTGGTCAGGCCGTAACAACCGTTGTCCTCGATCACGTAGATGATTGGCAGATTGCGGCGCATGAGGTGGACGAATTGTCCGGCACCGATGGAAACTGTGTCGCCATCGCCCGTGACTCCGAGCGCTATGAGGTCTTTGTTGGCGAGCATGGCTCCGGTTGCTACCGACGGCATGCGCCCGTGCACGGAGTTGAAGCTGTGCGAGCGGTTCATGAAGTACGCGGGGCTCTTCGACGAGCAGCCGATCCCGCTGAACTTGGCTACGCTCTCGGGCTTGACGCCCATTTCGTACATGGCATCAATGATGCGCTCGGAGATAGCGTTATGTCCGCAACCGGCGCAGAGAGTCGTCTTGCCGCCGCGATAGTCAGCGACCTGCAATCCAATGCGGTTTACTTTTGGTTTGGGCGTGCTGGTGGGGGTGGTTCCCATTTACTTACCCTCCATCATCATGAGTTCGTCGGTTACGGAACGGGCATCGATCGGCAATCCGTGAATGTGGCAGATCGAACGGAGACGCGGCGTCAGCTCGGGCTTGATATCCAGCTTGAGCAGAGTGGCCATCTGTCCATCGCGGTTCTGCTCCACCACGTACAAGCGGTCGTGCTGCTCGATGAAGTCGTGCACCTCGCGAGTGAAGGGATAGGACTTCAGCCGCAGATAGTCCGTCTCCAGTTTGTGTTCATTGCGCAACTGGTCGCGACTTTCGGTGATGGCCCAGTGCGTGGTACCGAACGCGATGATGCCGATTTTTGATTTGCCGTTTGCGACGACGTCAGGCCGCGGCACGAACGATCGCGCCGTCTCGAACTTCTTGTTGATGCGCTCCATGTTGCGCTCGAAATCGTCCGGACGTTCGCTGTACTGACCTTTCTGGTTGTGGCCGCTGCCGCGTGCAAAGTACGCTGCTGCCGGATGATCCGTGCCCGGCAACGTGCGGTAACCCACGCCGTCGCCGTCGATGTCTTTGTACCGGGAGAAACTACCCAACTTCTCCAGATCCTCCTTTGTGAGCACCTTGCCGCGCTTGATCGGCTTCTCTGGATAGGGAAATGGATCGGCCATCCAGTTATTCATCCCCAGATCTAGATCCGACATGACGAACACGGGCGTCTGGAACTGTTCTGCCAGATCGAACGCGTCCTGTGCCAGCGTGAAGCACTCTTCGGGCGACGACGGAAAGAGCAGGATGTGCTTGGTATCACCATGGCTCAGAAACGCGGTGGACAGTATGTCGCCCTGCGAAGTACGCGTGGGCAGGCCGGTGGAGGGCCCGACGCGCTGGATATCCCAGATGACCGCGGGAATCTCGACGTAATAAGCCAGTCCGGTGAACTCCGCCATCAACGAGATGCCTGGACCAGCAGTCGCAGTCATGGAGCGCGCTCCCGCCCAGGCTGCGCCAATTACCATGCCAACCGCCGCCAGTTCATCCTCGGCCTGCACGATCGCGAAGGTCGCTTTGCCATCGGGCCCGATGCGGTGCTCCTTCATGTACTCGATCATGGTTTCGACGAGCGAGGACGAGGGCGTGATTGGATACCACGTCACGACCGTGCAACCAGCAAACATGCAGCCCAGGGCTGCGGCCGAGTTGCCGTCGATGATGATCTTGCCTTGAGTCTTGTCCATGCGCGCGATCACGAATGGATCACGTTTGGTGAGATTCGCGGCGGCGTAATCGTAGCCCGCCTTGACAGCCGCCAGGTTGAGGTTGGCGGCCTTCACTTTTTTCGCAAACTGCTTGCGGATTGCTTTCTCCACTTCATTCAGGTCAATCTCGAGCAGCTGGGCCACGACCCCGACGTAGATCATGTTCTTGACCAGCTTCCGCAGTTTGGCTTCCGGGCAGACGGGCGCAACCAGTTTGTCGTAGGGAACGGAGTAGAAAATCAGATCGTTGCGCAGTTTATCGAGCGCGAGCGGCTCGTCGTACAGAACGGAGGCTCCAGGCGCCAGTGACTTCGTGTCTTCCTCGGCGGTCTCCGGGTTCATCGCGACCAGGAGATCGATCTCTTTCTTACGCGCGATGTAACCGTCTTTGTTGGCGCGGATCGTGAACCAGGTCGGCAGTCCCGCGATGTTCGACGGGAATAGATTTTTCGCGGAGACCGGCACGCCCATCTGGAAAATGCTGCGCAGGAGGACAGTGTTGGAACTCTGCGACCCGGAACCATTCACGGTCGCAACCTGAATACTCATGTCATTGACGACACGCTTTTGCCCCAAGTGGCCGGATGATTCCTGGGGCACGACATCAATTGTGGCCATCCCCGTGCCTTTCTGATCGTGGCCGGAACGAACCTATTTCGTCCGGCGCTTTCGCGGAATGAAGGGCGGAAACCCTTTATTATACGCCCGTGCGGAGGGAGCCGCTGAACGCAAAGCTGTAGGGACTCTCCTAGCTGAGGTCTAGAGTAACTCGTAGTCTCTCGTCGAGCGCATTCAGCAACAGCTGGTCCAGCTTGCCCAGGTGCACGCCGAGCCGATCGGTTGTGATCGCTCGCACTTGCTCGCACATCGCGACCGAGTCCAAAGCCAGTCCACCGGCGCCTTTCCGCAGCGACAATTGGCTGGGATAGATTCTCTTGCAGTTGGCTGCGTCCGTACAGGGGACACACACTATCACGCTGCTGTTGTGATTGATCGCATCGCGGCTGACGATAATAACCGGCCTGGAGCCTGCCTGCTCAGAACCTCGCGTAGGATCGAGCAATGCGAAGAAGACATCGCCACGGGATGGAATGTGCCGAGCTATGAGTTTTTGCTTTCGTCCGCCACGCGCAGAGTCTCACGGTCGCTGGCGGCAAACTGCCGGGCGATGACTGCAGATTCTCGCTGATATTTTCGATCGTTTTTCATGTGCTCGAACTCTCGATCGATGAGTTCACGATGTAATCGCTTGAGCCGTTCTTCAAGAGATTGCACGAGAAGATCGTTAAGGCTGCTGGCCTCGGTATCGCCTTTTTCCAACGCGCGCCGAGCTTCCTCGTAAAGACGGCGAGGCAATCGCACAGTGGTTGTCTGCAAGGTGGACTTGCGTGATGTGGCAGGCATTGGTGCGTCTCCCGATATCATAAGATGATATCATTATAGCAATCTATTTATGAAATCATGTATGATACCAAATTGGGAGACTGGTGATATATTATTGAAACTACTGGCTTTAGATAAACTACCGACGTTTTACCCTTCCACCTGGAAGAACTGCGCCATGTTCCGGAACTTCGCGTAGCGGGCATTGAGGAGATCGCTCACGGACAATCGCTTGAGCTCTGCTAGCTGCTCCTGCAACACGCCGTCCAGCAACTCGGCAGCCTGGGCGTGATCAGTGTGAGCGCCGCCGGGAGGCTCCGTCACAATCCCGTCGATGATGCCCAATTCGCCGAGGTCCTTGGGGGTAATCTTCATGGCGGCCGCAGCGATGTTGCGCTTCGTTGGGTCCCGCCACATGATGGAGGCACATCCCTCCGGCGAGATTACCGAGTAGATCGAATTCTCCATCATCAGGACGCGGTCGCCGACGGCGATGGCCAGCGCTCCTCCACTGCCACCCTCCCCGGTAATTGTCACCACGATAGGAACTTCGATCCTGACCATCTCACGTAGGTTGTAGGCGATGGCTTCGGCCTGTCCGCGCTCTTCCGCACCTAAACCAGGATAGGCACCTGGGGTGTCTATGAATGTAAAAATCGGCCTGCGAAACTTGGCTGCGACCTGCATCACCCGCAACGCTTTACGGTAGCCTTCTGGATTCGGCATGCCGAAATTGCGATAGACCTTTTGCTTGGTGTCGCGAGCTTTCTGATGCCCGACTACTAGGACGTCTTCCCCGTGAAAACGCGCCATGCCGCACACAATTGCCGGATCGTCGGCAAAACCGCGGTCGCCGTGGATCTCGCTCCAGTCGGTGAAGATGCGCTCCACGTAATCCAATGTGTAGGGGCGCTGAGGATGGCGCGCCATTTCGGTGCGCTCCCAGGGATTTAGATGGGATGAAACTTCGCGGCGTAAGTCGTTCACGCGATCGTGCAACTGCTGGACCTGGCGGCGGGTTTCTTCGTTCTGCCCTTCCAGAGCCTGCAAGCGCTCGATCTGCTGCTCGATTTTTTCCAGCTCCTGTTGCGCTTTGAATCCAGAATCCATCGTGATGACGTTCCCATTCCCGCCGACGTTATGCGCTTCCACCATCGAGAGCAAAAACTCGGTCCCAATGATGGCGGGATTACCGGCGCTGTCGTCGGAACGCTGCGCTCGGGTTATTTTCGCTCGACTCACTGGCCGAACCTGTTAACGGGTAGGGATCAACTGATAACGCGCACACTGCCGCGCCCGCACAGCTCTTCCACGCGGCCGATGAAATTCCGGTCCGGCATCACATTATAGCCTTCGGCTTCCATCACCACCATGAAATCGCCCTGCCGTTCCACGTCGAACAGCACTTTGGCCTCGCCCGGGCGCTCGTGAAACAGGGCTTGCAGAGCGCCGACTGTATCTTCGGACGCGCTCTCCAGAGGAATGCGGATGCGCAGCGCCTTGGGCAGCGGAACTTTGGCCTCGTCTAACGGGATGATCTCGTTGACTGTCAACTTGGCATTGGCGCCGTCTTCGATGCGCACTCCGCCTCGGATCAGGACTGGAACCTCCAGTTTTACTTTCTCGCCGAGTTTGCGGAACGACTCCGGGAAAATCAGCAATTCCACTTTCCCGGACATGTCTTCGAGCGCACCCTGCGCCCACAGCTCTCCACGTTTTGATTTTGCGACGCGCAGATTCGTGATCAGACCGGCAGTGGTGATGTTCTCATCCTTGTTCGTCGATCTCTTCATGCCATTGATGTCTTCGGTGGAAAGCGCGCTCAGATCGAGCAGCTTGTCTTTGTATTTTTCCAGCGGGTGCCCGGTGATGAAAAATCCTAGAATCTCTTTCTCCGCAGCCAGCCGCGTGTGCTCATCCCAATCCGGAGTGTCGGGAAGAGCGTTGTTGTCGTGAGGAGCGGGCTCGTCCGCGAACACGCCGAAGAGGCCGTGCTGGCCCGATTCAACGTCCCGCTGTGTCTTCTGGGCACGGTCGATGGCTTTGTCGAGCGCCTGCATGAGTTGCGCACGGCGGCCGAGAGAATCCATGGCTCCGCTCTTGATCAGCGACTCGAGCACGCGCTTGTTGAGAAGCCGCAGGTCCACTTCTTCGCAGAATTCAAAAAGCGAACGGAACTTCCGGCCAAGCTTCTTACGTGCTGCGACGGTCGACTCGATCGCATTCCCGCCGACATTCTTCACTGCCGCCAGTCCGAAACGGATCGCCTGGCCATGAGGAGTGAAGTTGGCATCACTCACATTGATGTCTGGCGGCTCGACGGCGATCCCCATCTCGCGGCACTCGTTGATGTACTTCACGACATCGTCGGTGCTGCCGGTGACCGAGGTGAGCAGCGCTGCCATGAACTCGAACGGGTAGTGCGTCTTCAAATAGGCAGTGTGATAGGCCAGCAGTGCGTAGGCGGCGGAGTGCGACTTGTTGAAGCCATAGCCGGCGAACTGCGCCATCAGGTCAAAGATTTTTTCGATTTTCCGGGGCGGGTAACCATTCTTCACCGCACCCTGCACAAAGCGTTCGCGCTGGGCGGCCATTTCCTCCGGCTTCTTCTTGCCCATGGCCCGACGCAGCAAGTCCGCGTCTCCCAAGGAATATCCGGCGAGGCGGTTGGCAATTTGCATTACCTGTTCCTGATAGACGATGACGCCCAGCGTCTCCTCGAGAATCTCCTTCAACTCGGGCAGTTCGTATTCAACTCTCCTGCGTCCGTGCTTTCGCTCGACGAAATCGTCAATCATGCCGCCCTGGATCGGGCCGGGCCGGTAGAGCGCGTTCAAAGCGGTCAGGTCCTCAATCGAGTTCGGGCGGTAGCGGCGCAGGACGTCTCGCATGCCGTGAGATTCAAACTGGAATACGCCAGAGGTGAGTCCGCTGTGGAAGACTTTTTCGTAGGTTTCCTGGTCTTCGAGTGGGATGTCGTCGAGCGTGGCGAGTGTGGCGCGGGCGCCCCCGCCCGCGTCTTTCCCTTGAGTCTGGGCGATCAGCTTGAGGGTGTCATCGAGAATAGTCAGCGTTGTCAGCCCCAGGAAGTCCATCTTGAGCAGGCCCATCTTCTCGATGGCGACCATGTCGAAAGCGGTGACGATTTCGTCGTTCTTGGTCTTGTGCAGCGGCACCAGTTCGATCAGAGGCCGCGGCGAAATCACTACGCCCGCTGCGTGCACGCCCGAGTTGCGGACCAACCCTTCCAGTTTCCTGGCGGTGTCCAGCAGCTGCCGCACCTGCGGATCTTTGTCGTAGGCCTCCTGCATTTGGGCTGACTCTTTGATTGCGTCGTCCAGCTTGATGTTGAGCGTGGTCGGAACCATCTTGGCGATGCGATCCACGTCGGTGTATGGCATATCCATCGCACGGCCGACATCTTTGATCGCGGCCTTCGCTGCCATGGTGCCAAAAGTGATGATCTGTGCCACGTTTTCGCGGCCGTATTTTTCGGTGACGTAATTGATCACCTCGCCGCGCCGGTTCATGCAGAAATCGATGTCGATGTCGGGCAGCGAAATGCGCTCGGGGTTGAGGAAGCGTTCGAACAGGAGCGCGTGCTGAAGTGGATCAATGTCGGTGATGCCGAGTGAATAGGCCACCAGAGCGCCCGCAGCGGACCCGCGCCCCGGCCCAACAGGGATGTTACGTTCCTTCGCATAGCGGATGAAATCCCACACGATCAGGAAATAGCCGGAAAACTTCATTTGCTGGATGATCGCCAGCTCGCGCGCCAGGCGCTGCTCGTAGTCAGACAGGGGATGCTTCAGCCGGCCCTGCTCGGAAACGGCGCGCAGGACTTCCAACCGCCGCGCGAACCCTTGTCGGGTGATGTGCTCGAAGTAAGTGTCGATTGTGAATCCATCGGGAACTTCGAAATGCGGGAACGGAGTCGGGACTTTCTCAAGGCGGAGACTACAACGCTCGGCGATATCGAGAGTGCGCGAGAGCACTTCGGGAGAGTCTTTGAACACGCGGTACATCTCGTCGTGACTCTTGACGAAAAACTGCGTGCCCTCGAACTTCATCCGGTTCGTGTCCTGAATGGACTTTCCGGTCTGGATGCACACCATGACATCCTGTGCGTGGGCGTCTTCTTCGCAGAGATAGTGGCTGTCGTTAGTAGCAACGAGCGGCAGCGCCAGGTCTTTCTCTAGCTGGAGCAGCCCGGAACGAATGCGATGCTCCTGTTGCAGCCCCTGGTCCTGGATCTCAAGAAAGAAATTCTCTTTCCCGAAGAGATCGCGATAGAAACCAGCCGCCTCGCGCGCGGCGTCGTAGTTGTTCTCCATCAGGCGCTCGGCAACTTCGCCTTTGAGGCAGCCGGAGAGTCCAATCAATCCCTTGGAATGCTCGGCCAGAAACTTCTTGCTGACGCGCGGTTTGTAATAGAAGCCGTGCAGCGACGCTTCCGACGTGATCTTCACGAGGTTGCGATAGCCTTCGTCGTTCTCGGCGAGAACCAGCAAATGGTTGTAGGTGTCGCCTTCTGGCGGAGTGCGCTCGATGTTGTGATCGTCCTTCTTGCAGATGTAAAGCTCGCATCCGACGATGGGCTTGACGCCTTCCTTTTGTGCCGCGTTGACAAAATGCACGGCGCCAAAAATATTGCCGTGATCGGTCATGGCGACGGCCGGCATCCCGAGCTCTTTCACGCGATGGACGAGCTTTTCGACGTCGCAGGCGCCGTCAAGGAGCGAGTAATCGGTATGGAGATGCAGGTGGACGAATTGATCGCTCATTTCTATCCTCCTATTCTAGCGGCTTGGCGAGGATGCGCAACGCCGGAGAATGGTGCAATCCCGAGCCGGTGGTAGGATGCCTCTCAGTGAAATTGACAAGTAAAAATCGCGCGGCCATGGCACGCAGGAGATCAAAATCGCGTGTAACCACGTCGCAGGCGAAGGAGCGCCCTCGACGATTCGTTATGTGCGTGCGCAACGACCAGAATCCTTCTGCGCTCAAACTGCGAAAGACTTATGAGGTCATCCCGGATGGCAAGGCTGCCGAGAATCATTTGATACGTGTCGTGGACGAATTGGGTGAGGATTATGTCTACCCGGAAGATTATTTCGTTGCTGTAAAGAATTCCGAGCGGTAGACCGCTGTGCGTTCGAGCCTCCGGCGCAGCGGCTACCCGGCACTCACGTGCCGGGCTTTCATATTCCGCCGCTCCGCGGCTCCAGCATTGCTGCGCTATCGTTTTTTCTTGGCCGGGGATTTGCTCTTTGTTTTTGTCGCAGGCTTGGCAAGCTTGCTCACGGCTCTCTTAGCAGGAGCCTTCTCCTGCTTGGCTGGTGCCTTCGCTGGTGCTTTCTCCTGCTTGACCGGTGCTTCGTCCGGTTTGCCCTTCGCGACATTCTGGGGCTTGGTGGCAGCTTCCGGCTTTGCCGGATTCGCAACAGGCGCAACGGCGGCAGCTTTGCCCTTGCCCTTGGCGCCCGCTTTGGCGGGAGCAACGGGTACTACGGCGGCAGCGGCGGCTGCTTTGCCCCGTCCTCGTTTCGCAGGAGGCGGTGGCGGTGGAGGCGGTGGCGGTGGAGCGAGCGGCTTCAGGAACTTCAGAGTCTCGGTGCGCGAGCGCAGCTTTCCGTCCAGCAGCATGAGGAAGACATCGTTGGCGATCTTGGGATAGGACGGCAGCTGTGGAGTGATGCGCAGCTCGGTCATCTCCGGAAGCGGAATTTTTTGCTGCACTTGTCGCCACTTGGTGAAGAAGTTCTTGATCTTCTGGACGACTGCCTGCTGGCGCGCCGTGACTGCCAGGAACAGAACCATCTCCGGCCGCGCCGACGACAACAGCTGCCAGGTGCGCGACGGTGTCGCCGCCTCCTTGCCCGACAACCGCTTGGCCAGGTCTTTCGCGTGATCCTCAAGATCCTTCCAGGACTCAACCAGATCTTTGCGAGGAATTGCCTTGCGGATCTCGGCTACATCTTTGTCGCCCAGGCGCGCGCTCAGAAAATGAAGGACAGCCGGGGCAACATCGGGCGAATAGCCCAGTTCATTCATCTGCTGACGAGTCTTCATCAGCGTGCTCAGTCCTGCGGTGTCCGCCTTGGCCGAACTCCAGTGGGCGTTGAGCACCTTCAGCCATCCCTCTTTCTCGTACACCTTCAGGATGTTGAGAGGATCGTCCTCATAGGCCAATTGCTCGATCTCGTGGCCGATGGCCGAATTTCGCAGGTATTCGATGTAGCCGTTTTCTTTCGCGGCGTCGTAACGCTGCTGGGTCCGCTCCTCCAGCGGCCAGTGAAAGCGGGCCGCAAAGCGCGTGGCGCGGATCAGGCGCGACGGATCTTCCAGGAACGCGTAGTTATGCAGCACGCGCACCAGCTTGGCCTCGATATCGGCGGCGCCGTTGAACGGATCCATGAGTAGGCCGCGCGATCCCTCATTGAGCGACAGAGCCATCGCGTTGACGGTGAAATCTCGCCGTCGCAGATCCTCGATGATGGTGGCGGGCAAAATGTGCGGAGGTTTGCCAGTCTTTTCGTAGCGTTCCGAGCGCGCCATGGCGATCTCAGCTCGCACGTTGCCCGGCAGCGTCAGCAAGAGAGCTTTGGTCTCATCGTCGGCATCGCCGACGACTGCGCCGGCGCGCTCCAGGTCTTTCTGTAGCTTGAGTGCGTTGCCTTGAACCGTGAAATCCAGATCGCGGATGGGAAAGCCGGTAATAATGTCGCGAATCGCGCCACCGGTCAGGTAAAGGTTCATGTCCGCTGCTTTGGCGATGTCCTGTACCAGGGTGACTGCTTTTTGCTGTTCCGGCGAAAGCCGGGTCTCCAGGGTGTAGATGTAATCGGCCATGCCTTCCTAGTCGCCGTGCCGGGGCTGGAGCGGGGCGTTATTCACAAGATTTCCACAGGCGGGCGTATTGTGGCCTGATGAGACCGCCCTGCCAGCAGAATCTAACTCTCTCTAGACATTAGAGTTATACAGTGAGCCCTGAATTACGGCAAGCAACAGAAAATAACACAAAGGTTTACCGTTTGGCTACTGTGAACGGACAAACTCGCCCAATTCGGCAGGAAAGTGCGAGAATCCCACTGGCAGCCTTCAATCTGCGCAGCGGACTCCGCTCTCCGCGCGGACTTTGAAAGCGTCCCGTGCCCCTATGCCTTCGACCCACAAGAAAGTCATCGTACGGAAGGCCGACCGCGATTCGGTCAGCGGCTACGTGTCCCCGTCGAATTTTGTTGTCGACGGCAAGTTGGAGTTGCTGAACACGTCCGGCAATGTGGTGGCGGTGGACCTGCGGGACATTAAGGCAGTTTATTTTGTCCGCGAGTTTTCCGATTCCGAGGTCATGAGCCGGAAGACTTTCACAACCCGGCCGAGAACCGAAGGCTTGTGGGTGCGCCTGAAGTTCAAGGACAACGAGGTAATCGAGGGCATCATGCCCAACGATCTAGCCCAGAATCCCGCCGAAGGATTTTTGATCAACCCTCCCGACCTGCGCTCGAACACGCAGCGCGTTTTTGTGCCGCGCGCTTCATTGACCTCGGTGACGGTGATCGCGGTGATTGGCGCCGCTCGACGCCGCCGCAAAGGTCCCCCGGATACGCGCCAAGTGACGCTGTTCGAGCAGTAAAGAGCAGGTGTCAGGTGTCAGGTCTCAGGTCTCAGGAAAACCAAACCCTCTTCTTTGCGTCCTTTGCGAGTTCTTTGCTACTTCTGCGGTCAAAGGCTTTCCGTCGCGTCTCTCATAGGGCGGCACAAGTTGGAAGCCTTTCCTAAGACCTGAGACCTTACACCTCAGACCTGCACCTCGACCTGATCCTTTACAATTCCACGAGACTCCGCCATGAAACTCACCGACATCGCCACTGCTCTCCATGCCCGCGTCGAGAACGGCTCGCCCGACATCGACATCACCGGCGTCGCCGGCATCGAACAAGCCGGCCCCGGACAACTGACTTTCGTCGCCAACGCGAAATATGCCGCGGCTGCGAAGACCACAAGAGCATCCGCCGTCATTGTCGCGGAGGACTTCCCCGCTATCCCGTCAGCGATGTTGCGCAGCAAGAATCCCTACCTTGCGTGGGCGAAGGCGCTGGAACTCTTTTACCAACCGCCGCAGTATGCCGCCGGCGTCCATCCCACGGCGGTCGTCCATCCCACCGCTAAGATTGGAAAGAATGCCCACATCGGCCCTTACGTGGTAGTCGACGAAGGCGTCGAGATTGGGGACAACGCCGTCCTGCTCGCGCATGTTGTTATTTATCGCGGCGCGAATATTGGTAACAATTTCTTCGCGCACGCTCATGCCGTGGTTCGCGAATTCTGCGAGCTTGGCGACAATGTGCTGCTACAGAACGGAGTGGTCGTAGGCTGCGATGGGTTTGGCTTTGCCAAGGACGATTCCGGCCACTGGCACAAGATTGTTCAGTCGGGCACGGCTGTGTTGGAAGACGATGTCGAAGTGCAAGCCAACACGTGCATCGACCGTGCCAGCATCGGAGAGACTCGCATCGCGCGCGGCGCCAAGCTCGACAACATGGTCCATGTAGGACACAGCTGCACCGTTGGTGAAGACACTCTGCTCTGCGCGCAGGTCGGATTGGCCGGAACTACCGATGTCGGAAACAATGTCGTCCTCGCTGGACAAGTCGGCGTGGCCGGCCATTGCAAGATCGGCGACGGAGTGATCGCCATCGCGCAGAGCGGAATCCCGCACGACGTTCCCGCCGGGAAGATGATCAGCGGGGCACCAGCCATTGACTTCAAGTTGTGGTTGAAGTGCTCGGCAGCGTATTC
>Ga0209701_10001427_pt1 | contig 15341 bp, 11 predicted proteins | sample CZO8metaG_4_FD_188356 | JGI IMG/M metagenome (GOLD analysis project Ga0209701, IMG submission 188356) | Vadose zone soil microbial communities from the Eel River Critical Zone Observatory, Northern California, USA - CZOApr15con2H3.8 metaG... | ecosystem: Environmental > Terrestrial > Soil >...
CGTGATGACCTCTCGGGGGCCGCCGGCGATCTGTACACCGTCAGTCAGCACCAGCGTGAAACCTGCTCCCGCGCCCAACGTCGCGAGCGTTGCGACGAAGGGCGCCAGCTTCGCTCGGGTGATCAGCATCCCGTTGATCAGCCCGACCACTACACCTACCGCCAGCGCTACCACGACCCCGACAGCGATCGTGGTCACCGGGCCATCGCTGGCGGAGTTCATCTGCCTCATCGTCATGGCACAGACAACCCCACTGAGGCCAAGGGTCGAGCCCACCGACAGGTCGATCCCGGCGGTGATGATGACGTACGTCTCCCCGATCGCCAGCAGCATCACTGGCGCCCAGTCCTGAAGAATATTGGCGATGGAGAACGTCGTCAGGAACGCCGAGTTCATCGCCGTGAAAAACGCAACCATCACCGCGAAGACACCCAGAAGGATGATGTCTTGGCGCAGAAGAACATCACGGGCGCTCAGACCGGATTTGGAGGGGGCAGGGCCCGTCAGGGTGGTACTCCCTGCCCCTCCTGCGGACGTCATCGGCATCGGATGCAGCTAGCTCGACGGGTACTGGTACTGGCTGGTCTGCGCAAAGTTGTCCTTAGTGATGGCAACGTTCGGCAGAACGACGTTCTTGATGATACTTGCCGTGTTCTGTCCACGAAGCGTGTCAACCAGGTAGTCAAGCGCAAGGGCGGCTTCGTCACCCGGCTTCTGGGCAATGAGCGCGCTAAAGACTCCCGCCTGAAGGTCGGCAATTTCGTTCGCGTAGGCGTCATAGCCGATGAGCTTGACCGTCCCGGTCTTGCCCGCGTTCCGGAGCGCGGCAACTGCGCCCGTACCGCTCGTGCCGTCGACTGCGAAGATGCCCTTGAGGTTCGGGTACTTGAGCAGAGCGTTGTTGATCTCCGATGTCGCCTTGGCGGGCTGGCTGAGGGCATATGCCTTGCCGACAAGGGTGATATTTGGGTGGTTCTTCAGCTCATCAGTAAAGCCCTTCTCACGCAGCTGGTTCGTCGTCGCTGTGGGTGACCCGGACATGAGGAAGACCTCGCCGGAGTCGCCGATCTGCTGCGCGAGGGTTTGAGCAGCCAGCTTTCCACCGTCGTGGTTGTCGCCGGTGATCGCAGACGTCAGGTAGCTCTGGTCGGTAACCGTCGTGTCGACGGTGACGACCGGGATGTGCAGAGCTTGCGCTCTGGACACGCTCGGTTGTAGGGCATCGGGGTCGGTGGGCACAAGAGCCAGACCGTCAACGTGCTGGACGAGCATCGCGTCGACGAACGGAATCTCGGACTGTGGCGAGTACTCTTTCGCCGCTCCCTGCCACAACAGCTTCACACCAAGCTTTTTCGCCTCGGCCTCGGCGCCCAGCCGCATCGCCAAGAAAAAGGGGTCGGACGCAATCCCAGGCACGAACCCGATCGTCAGGTTCTTCCCACCTCCACTCGGACTCGGATTGCCACCACAGGCTGACAGCACCAGTGCGATCGCGCCTGCCATGGCGATAACTGCTCCACGCCTCCACCTCATGTCGCACCTCCTAAGATCGATTCTCTGCCCGTTTGCGCAAGCGCTTGCGCGTCGGCATTTCCGGGGACCATAGCACAAGGCAAGCGCTTGCGCAAGCCCTTGCGCTACAGTTGGTTTCGACTATTTGACAGGGTCGGCTCTTGACCGAGGAGGCTAAGACGGCGTGACAACCATGGCAGACGTCGCGAAGGTCGCGGGTGTTTCGACCACGACTGTCTCGCACGTGCTGAACGGAACCCGCAAGGTAGCGCCCGAGACGGAAGCGGTCGTCCGCGACGCACTGGCATCCACCGGATACCGGCACAACCTCGCAGCCCGCGCCCTGGCCACACGGTCGACAGACACCATCGGCCTAGCAATGTCCTTCGTGACCAACCCGTACTTCGCCGAGCTGGTGCGCGACATCGAGTTAAAGCTTCGCGCAGCCGGCTACACGATGATCCTGGCCGACACCGACGACGACGCAAGTGTCCAGAGCGATGTTCTGAACCACCTGCTGAGCAGACGGGTGAGTGGGCTGATCGTCAGCCCGCTCGAAGGACATACCCGCCTGACCGCCAGCCTCCAGAGGCTAATCGACGAGCACTTTCCCATCGTGTTCCTCGATCGTCGATCACGGCTACGCGCGGACCAGGTGTTCTCCGAGTGCACGCAGTCCATCTCAACACTGACTGCACATCTCGCCGAGCACGGCCATCGCCGGATCGCATTCGTGCAGGGCGCGCTGAGTACGATGTCGGCGATTGATCGTCTGGCCGGCTACAAGCAGACGGTGCGAGAACTTGGCCTCGATGCGGACGAAGACCTTGTGATCCCCGGCGAGTCAGATGAGACCGTGACCCAAGAACGAGTCGAAGAGCACCTTCGCGGTGTACGTCCGGCCTCGGCGTTCGTTGTGTCCAACAACCAGATGACGATCGCCACGATGCGAGCGATCAGGCAGTCCAACCTTCGTGTGCCGCAGGACGTCGCTCTCGTTGGATATGACGACTTCGAGTGGGCTGACCTATTCGCGCCGCGGCTCTCCGCGATGGCACAGGACGCGGCCGCACTTGCGGCGGCAACGGTGGACCTGCTGTTGGCAAGGATTCGAAAGCCCTCTCGGCGGACCCAAACGGTCGTCGTCCCAACGTTGTTCCACCATCGCGATTCCTGCGGCTGCCCGGATGTCGAACAGCAAGGAAGGGGGGCGCAGGCGTGACGCCTGTTTCGACCACGGCAGCGGAGTTGGCGCGTCACATCCAAGCCGCAGCCAAGGGTCGCGAGCGGCTCATCGTCGGGATCGCCGGTCCCCCCGGCGCCGCCAAGAGCACCCTTGCCAGTCAGCTGGTCGCCCTCCTGAGGGGTGACGCCGTTCTGGTGCCCATGGACGGCTTTCACCTCGCCAACAGCGTGCTCGACAACCTCGGACGGCGGCAGCACAAGGGAGCTCCAGACACGTTCGACGCGAACGGATACCTCGCCTTGCTCAGGCGCTTGAGGGACCAGACCGAGAACGTCGTGTATGCGCCGACGTTCCGACGCGATCTCGAGGAGCCGATCGCCGCCGGCATCCCGGTGTACCGCCACACCCCCATCGTCATCACTGAAGGCAACTACCTGCTGCTGGAAACGGCTCCTTGGTCCAGTGTTCGCGCTCTGCTCGACATCGCGTGGTTCCTGGACATAGATCACGACACTCGCATCCATCGTCTTGTCGCACGCCACCGCGCCTTCGGCAAGACGGTCGAGGCGGCCCGGGAGTGGGCAGAGGGAAGCGACGAGCGCAATGCCGAACTCGTGCGCCAATCGCAGCATCGAGCCGATTCGGTCCTTTGGCTGGACGATAGTCCGGAATCAGCAAGCGCTGGAACGAAGAGCCTCCGATCCTCTTCTACTCAATCGCTGCATACCGCGACGAGAAGGCGTACTCCAATGAGTGACGCACTCGGCGATCTGTCCGCAGCCGGCGTCTCGATCTGGCTCGACGACATCAGCCGCAAGCGGCTGACCGGCGGCCAGCTGGCCGATCTCGTCGAGAACAAGCACGTCGTCGGCGTCACGAGCAACCCGACGATCTTCCTGAAGGCGCTGGAGAAGGGCACCGCCTACGACGACCAGGTCCGTGACCTGAAGGTACGCGAGGTCGCAATCGACGGCGTCATCCGGTACCTGATGGCCTACGACATCCGCTGGGCCTGCGACGTCCTGCGCCCGGTCTATGACCACACGAACGGCAAGGACGGACGGGTCTCGATCGAGGTCGACCCGCGACTGGCGTCCGAGACCGAGCGCACGATCGCCGAGGCCAAGGGCCTGTGGTGGCTCGTCGACCGGCCGAACGTGATGATCAAGATCCCGGCCACCGAGGCGGGCCTGCCAGCCATCACCGCGGCCATCGCGGCCGGGATCAGCGTGAACGTGACCCTGATCTTCGGCCTGGACCGCTACGACGCGGTGATGGACGCCTACCTGTCCGGCCTAGAGGAGGCGGCCGACGCCGGCATCGACCTGTCGACGATCCGGTCGGTGGCCTCGTTCTTCGTGTCTCGCGTAGACGCCGAGATCGACAAGCGATTGGACAAGATCGGCACCGACGAGTCGAAGGCCCTGCGCGGCAAGGCCGGCATCGCCAACGCCCGGCTGGCCTACGAGCGCTACGAGAAGGTCGTCGCGAGCGACCGGTGGAAGACCTTGGAGGCCATGGGCGCGCACCGCGAGCGGCCGCTGTGGGCGTCCACGGGAGTCAAGGACCCGACCTACGACGACACCATGTACGTGGTCGAGCTCGTCGCGCCGGACGTCGTCAACACCATGCCCGAGGCCACACTCGACGCCCTCGCCGACCACGGGCAGATCCGCGGCAACACCATCGCCGGGACATACCGGGACGCCCAGACCGTGCTCGACGATCTTGACAACATTGGCATCTCCTACGACGAGGTGATCGAGTTGCTCGAGGTCGAGGGCGTGCAGAAGTTCGAGGACTCCTACGCGCAGCTGGCGTCGGCCATCTCGATGCAGCCAACGGGCTCCATCGCTTAACTGGAGCCGGGAGGTATGGATTCGGAGAGCGGACTAGGTGACGTAGTGACTGGCTTCGTGGCTCAGCTCACTGGTCGCTCTCACGACGAACTGCCGGCGGCTGAAGCCTCTCGGGACGACTGGCTAGCGGTGCTTCGCCAGTGGCTCGCCAGGTACGACTGCGGACTTGTCTCCATCGCCAACCCACAGAAGTTCAGCTGGCCGGGTCACTGGATCGGCGTCGTCGACTCACCAAATGAGGGCGGAGATCGTGTCGCGGTCCTACTCTTCGGCACCCCATCAGCTGTCATTGCGAGTCCTGCAGTGCCAGCCCTCGTCGGCAAGTCGGTCGATGAGTTGCGCTTTCGGCAGGGGCTTCTTCTGGTTCCCTTTCAGCCCTTCGCGCAGCCGGCCGTGAATTCTGCACGCACGATGGGCGAGGTCGTTGGTATCTATGTCAGCGAGGTTAAGACCGGACCGATGAAGGCTCTCGCTACGGCGACCGCTGTCAAGTCAAGGGGACTCTTGGGAGACCGATATGCGACCAAGGCCGGCACCTTCACGCCACGGTCCCCGCGGTTGCGCGGATATGACGTGACGCTCATCGAATCCGAGGTGCTCGATCAACCTACGCTCGCAGACGGCTCCCAACTCGCCGCTGCCGAGTCTCGACGGAATCTGGTCACTCGGGGAGTCGACCTCAACGCGCTAGTCGGTCAGGAGTTCAGTATCGGACCAGTTCGCGCGTTCGGTCAGCGCCTTTGCGAACCATGCGTGCACCTTGAGCGACTGACGCGGCCCGGCGTGGTCGCGGGGCTGGTCCACCGGGGCGGACTGCGGGCCGACATATTGACGGACGGGGAGATTCGTCTCGGAGACAAGATCGAAGCTGGTTCTCAGACGAGCGATTAGGCGAAGCAAAAGTCGAGGCGTAATGGGCAGTCCCGCGGCACAGCACTTTGGGTGAATTTGCATTGCCCGATTCCCTGAGAAATCAGGCTTGAGGACGCACGGGTCATGAACGTGAGGCACCTGGTTCGAAAATCGCTGGCCGGCGTTTTGCCGTGTGGATAGCTCGCGGTGGTTGCAATCTCCTCCACGCCTCTACCACATAGTCAGACGCCATGCGTCGGCATCCGATAGCACGTCTAATAAGCAAATTACGCCATAGCACGAAGTCTGAGCACAGCGCACGAAACCGCGTCCCTGAGTCTATCTTGTCCAGATGTCGTACTTCGAGCGACATTGGACCACAATATATTGGTGGCTGGGGAGGAAGGATTCGAACCTTCAACCTTCTGATCCAGAGCAACATGCGCTACGGCCGATCGCGCTGTGAATTGGGTTGTCGCGTCTGATAAGTGGATTACGCAGCGGCGCCGCGTCTGAGCCCAGGGCGCGAATTTGGCGCGAAACCCGCGCGCAGCGCGCCTTAGAAGGCTCCGCGAACAATCTGGATCGTCTCTCGCTGATTGGAGTATTTGGCCGCACCGTGAGCGCGCCCGTTCGGTACTAAGGCCGCAGCAGGGAGACCTCCCGGACGTGACGGTCCTGGAGCTCCTCGTCCCAGTCACCGGTGCAGTAAATCGAGATCTCAGAGATCGCGCCGTCGACGACGTCGGCCCGGAACATCTCCCGGCAGTACCACCGCTCGCCGCCCTGCTCCCATCGCTCCTCGAGCTCGATGACGAAGCCGGTAGGTATGGGATCGATGCGATACCGCGGGACGCGACCGGGGGACGGGTGGCTCCACTTGCGCGCGCCCAGCACGTCCTCGATGCCTTGCGCCTGAATGCGCCATTGCGGCGGCGTGAAGTCGCAGAACACATCCGGACGGAACAGCCCCTCAGGCGCGTCACCTGTCTCCAGATAGGACACGAATCGCATCGCGAGCGAACGAACGTCGTCGACTTCCACTGTTCCTCCTTTTTCTCCAGACATGGTGTCTAGACATAATGTCTATATAGCTGTTCACGATCAGGGCAGGTTGAGGATCGCGCGCAAGGCTGCGCCGACCGCGACGTTGGAGACCGAGCTAGCGACGGACGCCGCGGCCCAGACCGCGAGTAACCGGACGGCGCTGATCCTGGTGCGAGCGGTTGTCCTCACATGAAAGTTCATGTGATGCCTCGCGTGGGTTGAATCGTCACTCCGGGGATATTCCCCGGGCGGCCGCCATTGGGAAGGGTGTCCTCGCCTCCGCAATTTCTTCCACCACCGCAAGCCCGGACGGGTTCAAAGCCAGTTCAGCCGGCGCGCCTTCGCGCGTTGATCGCTGTTGTGGGGCCGCCTTCGTCCCAACAGTCATGAAGGTTCCGATCAGGACCGCCCCGCCGACCATCACGCCGGCGCAGATCCGCAGCACGTCGTCCATTCCGACGGAGTAGGCCCCTTGGGCCGCGTGAAGAAGCGCCGTGCTGGATGGAGTGGGAAGGCCGCCTGCGATCAAGGTGGCCCCGGCCACGCTGCCCTCCGCGACGTCCTTCAGCCTCGCGGGCAACCCTGTCAGGTGACCAGCCAGCTCAGCTCGATAGGCGTTGTTGAGGACGCTGCCAAGGATTGCGACGCCAAAGGACGCGGCGAGTTGTTGGAGGGTCCTGGTCAGTGCGGTTCCGGCGCCGGTCTCCGATTCCGGCAGGATGCCGAGGATGACGTTGAGGGACGTAAACATCGTGAAGGCATTGCCGACTCCGATCACGGGCAGAGCGACCGCAATCAGGCCGAATCCGCTGTCGGGCCCGAGCATCGAGAGCAGCGCCAGGCCGGCAGCGCTGATAAGGAGTCCGAGCGCAAGCATTATCCGAACGCCAACGCGGGCCAGGAGACGATCACTACCGACGGCGCCCAGCACGATGCCGCCGATCAGCGGCAGCAAGCGGAAGCCGGTGGCCTGGGCGTCGTTGCCCTGCACGATCTGCACGAAAGGCGTGAAGACGAAGAGCACGCCCAGCAAGGCGAAGCCCATGACCATGCCCGCCAGGACCGACCAGGTGAACCGCGGATTTAAGAAGAGCCTGAGGTCGACAAGCGGCGATCGCACGCGAAGCTCCCACATAGTGAAGGCGGCGACCAGAACCGCCCCGGTCACGAGGCTGGCGAGCACGGTCGAGTTGGTCCAGCCGCGGGCCGGCTGCTCGATGATCCCGTAGACGAGACCGGTGACACCGGTGACTACGAGAGCGGCTCCGACGACGTCGAGGCGAGGCGCGTTCGGGTCTCGGCTCTCGGGGATGTAGATCCAGGCGCCGAGCAGCGCGAGCAACACGACCGGGCCGTTGATCAGGAAGATCGAGCCCCAGTCGTAGTGGGTCAGCAGCCAGCCCGCGACCAGCGGACCCAACGGAAGCCCGAGAAACATACCGGCCCCGCCGATGGCGATGGCCCGTGGACGCTCCCGCTCCGAGAAGATCGTGGGCAGGATGGCCAGGGAGATCGGAAAGATGAATGCTCCCGCGACGCCCATCACCGCCCTCATCAAGATCAGCCCATTGGCGGTAGTCATCTGGCTGGCCGCGACCGAGGAGGCGCCGAAGAGGAAGAGCGCGACCAGAAGCATTCGCCGGCGGCCCAGGCGATCGGCCAGCACGCCGGCAGGAATCATGAAGCCGGCCAGGGCCAGCGTATAGGCGGCCGAAATCCACTGCAGCTGGTCGGTCGAGGCACCGAGCTTGGCCGACAGGGTCGGCAGGGCGGTGACCACGATCGTCATGTCCAGTCCAAGAACAAGTGAACCTAGAACGATCGCGCCGAGTGCCTGCCATCTGCCCGTGTGCGTTGACGCCAATGGGCTCACGGGTGGGGACCCGCCATCGGATCGGGGCCCGGCGTCGCGGCCGGGGTGTGTAGTGGCGCCGGCCGTTCGCCGTTCGAGCCCCCACCAGCGGGCATCGCGGTCGCGAGGATCAGGGCGACCACCAGAGCGATCATCGCTAGAACACGCGACAGTTTTTTCACGTTTGCTCCCAACAGGACTAGGCGTGGCCGATGAGGGCGCCGAGCCCGGCCACCACGAAGCCGCCCATCGTGACCTGGATAAGCGAGCGGTGAAGCGGGACCTGGAGGAAGCGCCGGCGTACCCACGCGATGGTGATCAGCTCTATCCCGACCACGACGTAGGCCAGCTTCAGCGCTGTTGGGGTGTCTGTAATAAGGAAGGGGAGGGCGTGAAAAGTGCCGCCGACAAAAGTCGCTATCCCGGTCAGGGCGCCGCGGACCAATGAGTTCCCCCGTCCGCTCAGCTCACCGTCGTCGGAAAGCGCCTCCGAGAGGCCCATGCTGATCGCGGCCCCCAGCGAAGCCGCCAGGCCCACCAGGAGGGCGGCGTGAGAGCCGACGAGGAAGGCGGCGGCGAAGATCGGCGCGAGCGTGGAGATGGTGCCGTCGATCAGGCCGATCAGGGATGGCTGGACGAAGCGCAGGATCTGGCTGCGCTCGCCCTGCCCCCGCCACCTCTGGATGAGGTCAGTCGCTGTCCTAGAAACCGCCATCGACAGGTTGTTCCGCATCGCTTCGGCGGAGGTTGTGGCCACCAGTAGCGGGACTCCGATCGTTGTCAGCATTGCTCTGCGCATGGCTGCAGCATCGGGTGTGGTGAGGCCGCCAACATCCACCACCTGGTTGATCTTCCGGCCCGCACCAGGTTGATTTCTCTGCTCCGGTCGTTGCAGCCGCGATAAGCGCGCGGGGGCAGCTGCTTGGAGATTTCGGTTCCGTGAAAAGACGTCATGGCTCGCATTTCGCTTCATCTAAATCCGCACTCGGCCGCGTCGAATCGAACCCTAGACAGCGCGGCGCCGCCAGCTATGCCGTTCGGCACTTTCAGTCCGTGCTGTTCAACACACCTCCCCCAGCCCCAAGGGCATTCGCTTGGCGGCCGCGTGCGCCTTGATTTCTTCGCTCACGGCGACCTCGAAGGGAGGAGACTCAGTGCATCCCGAATGGCCAGCGTGCCCTCCAAGCTGCCGGCGCCGCTCACCCGCTTCGTCGGTCGTGAGGCCGAGCTCGCCCGGGCCGCCGGGCTGCTTACGGGGACGCGCCTGCTGACGCTGACGGGGCCTGGCGGCGCCGGCAAGACTCGCCTTGCACTGAGGTTGGCCTCGGCGACAGCCGGCGAGTTCCCGGACGGGGTATGGTTCACCGACTTCTCGCCGCTGTCCGACGGCGAGTTCGTCTGGAACCAGGTGGCGGTCACCCTGGGTGTCAAGGAGCCGGGCTCCGGTTTAACCCTGGCCGAGGCGGTGTGCGGCTACCTGCAGGAACGCCGGACGTTGATCGTCCTCGACAACTGCGAGCACATGGTGGAGGCGGCGGCGGCGATCGCCGCGAGGCTCCTGGCCGCGGCTGCAGCGATCAAGATCGTCGCCACCAGCCGGGAGCCGCTGGGAGTGGGCGGGGAAGTGACGTGGGCGGTGCCACCTCTGCGCGATGCAGATGCGATCGAGCTGTTCACCGATCGCGCTCGACAGGTCCGTCCTGAGTTCACACTCACTGCCCTGGACGCCGGGGCCGTGCGCTCCATCTGCCGCCGGTTGGACGGGCTGCCGCTCGCCATCGAGCTCGCGGCCGCGCGAGCGCGCGCGTTCGACCCGGCTCACATCGCCGCCGGTCTCAAGGACCACCTTGCGCTGCTTCCGAAGGGCCCGCGCACGGCACCTCAGCGCCAGGCAACCCTTGCCGCCTCCTTCGACTGGAGTCACGAACTGCTGTCCGACCCCGAGCGTGCGTTGTTGCGGCAGCTGTCCGTGTTCGCGGGCGGATTCGACGTCGAGGCGGCGCTTGCCGTCTGTCCGGCGGCCAACCTCGAGCTGCTGGCGGCGCTGACCGATCGCTCGCTGATCATGCTCGAGCAGCGTAGCGACCAGGCCGAACCGCGCTACAGGATGCTGGAGACGGTGCGCGAGTTCGCGGCCGAACACCTGGATGAAGCACAGGAGGTCGAGCTCATCCGAACCCGCCACCGTGATCACTATCTGCAGTTGGCGGAGGCGGCCGAGTCTAACCCGACGGGCCGGGACTTCAGCTACTGGCTGGGCCGGCTCTTCGACGAGCACGAAAATGTGCGGGCGGCGCTGGCGTGGAGTCGGGATCGCGGTAAGTCGGAAGCGCTGGCCAGGCTGACGGTGGCGGTGGCGATCCCTTGGCTGGCGCGCGGGCGGTATGCAGAGTCGGAGTTGTGGCTCGGCGTCGCCGCCGACCGCTCAGCCGACCTGCCACCGCTGCTGCAGGCGCGGATTCGCAACATCGAATGCTTCTTGGCCCTCAACAGGAGCCGCCTCGCGGAAGTGCCGGCGATGGCCGACGAGGCCCTGGCCATGGCTCGCGCCGCTGGCGACAAGGCTGAAGAGGCCTTCGCGCTGAGAATGCTCGGCCTGATCGCGGGTCTGGGCGGAGGCGCCGAGGCGATGCGTCCATACCTCGACGAAGCCCGGCCCCTTTTGCCCCCGCCGCACGTGGCTATCGGCACTCGGCTTTTGATGGGGGACTTCCTGTCCCAGATGGGTTTCATCCTGCTCCGTTGGTTTCAGTCGAATCCGGAAGAGCCCAGGCGTCTGGCGGAGGAGGGGATGGAACGTGGAAGGGCGGGCAGAAATTCACCGGTGCTGTTCACCGGCATGTGGCTCGCGGGTTTCAGCGCGCTGATACAGGGGCAGTTGGGAGATGCCGCCAAGCTTCTGCAGACGGCGCTCGCTGACGGTGTCAAGGACGATGAGAGCTTGATGTGGAAATGCTCTCTGGGCCTTGCCTGGGTGGCGATGGATCGTGGCGAGTTTGAAGCCGCTCGAGCTGCCCTCGACGAGAGCGTGGAGGCGGCGCGAAAGCGCGAGTTCACCGGAGGTTCGGAGAGGATGGTCGTTCCGGTCGCCAGCTGGCTTCGCAGCTGGATGCAGCTGGCCGACGGCGATGCAGCCAGGGCGACCGACACCCTCGGGCCTTTGGTCGGCGCGATCCGCGCGACCCCCAGCTACCGGTGGGCAGGTCCGCTTCTGGTGGTGCTGGCCGAAGCGCAGCTGGCGCAGGGCGCGCTCGACGAAGCGACGACCAGCCTGGATGAAGCCACCACCCTCGCCCGATCCGGATCGCTGACCTGGGTCCTCGGCCGCACGAGCCTGGTCCGAGCGAAGCTGCGCGCACGTCAGGGGGATCTGAATGAAGCCGATTCGCTGGCGCACGAAGCCATCGCGCTGGGACGCGAGGCCGGCGATCGGCTGGGACTCGTGGACGCGGTGGAGTTCCTGGGCGCGGTGGCTGGGGACCGGGACAGCTCCATAGCGGCGGTTAGGCTCCTGGCGGCCGCCGAGTCGAGGCGATCAGAGCTTGGCTATCGATTCACAACCGACCGCGCCGTCAACGAGAAGACGCTTGCCCGGACCAGAGAGGTCCTCGCTCCGGACGAGTTCACGGCCGCCTGGGCAGAGGGCGCCAGGCTCCCTCTGGAGGAGGCGATCGCCTACGCCGCCCGCGGTCGGGGGGAGCGCCGCCGCCCGACCACCGGCTGGGCGAGCCTGACTCCGAGCGAGTTGGAGGTCGTGCGCCTGGTGAGCGAGCACCTGACCAACCCCGAGATTGCGACCAGGCTCTTCGTCTCGCGCGCCACCATCAAGACCCACCTGGTGCATATCTTCAGCAAGCTCGGCATCGAATCCCGCTCCCAGCTGGTCGCCGAAGCCATCAAGCGAGGGCTGCGGCCGCAGGCGAGCCGGAAAACCTGATGTCCACCAACCTGCCGGTGCCGATGACACGGTTTGTCGGCCGCGAGGCCGAGCTGGCCGAAGCCGCTGCACTGCTGGCCGACGCCCGGCTCCTGACCCTGACCGGGCCGGGCGGCGCTGGCAAGACGCGCCTCGCCTTGCGCCTGGCTACATTGGTCGCCGAGCGATTCCCGGAAGGCGTCTGGTTCGTTGACTTCTCACCTCTTTCGAGTGGTGAGTTCGTGTGGGATCGGGTGGCGAGCACCCTCGGTCTAAGAGAGCCGAGAGCCGGCACCACATGGGCCCAAGCGATCGGCCCCGCCCTGGCCCCACGTCAGACACTGCTTGTTCTTGACAACTGCGAGCACGTGGTTGACTCCGCGGCCGAGGTCACGGCTGAGCTCTTGGCCGCTGCTCAAGCGTTGAAGATAGTTGCCACCAGCCGAGAACCCCTTGGCGTCGGTGGCGAAGTCACGTGGGTGGTGCCGCCGCTGACTGAGGAAGACGCCGTCGACCTATTCATCGACCGCGCACGACAGGCGCGGCCTCAGTTCAGGATCCTCCCCAGGGACACCGACGCCGTCCGCTTCATATGCCGCCGGCTGGACGGCCTGCCGCTTGCCATCGAGCTGGCGGCGGCGCGAGCGCGCGCGCTCGACCTCTCTCACATCGCCGCCGGCCTGAAGGATCGCCTGGCTTTGCTGCACAGCGGACCGCGTTCAGCGCCCCGGCGGCAGTCCACCCTCGCCGCGTCCTTCGACTGGAGTCACGACCTGTTATCCGACGCCGAGCGCGTACTTTTGCGCCAACTGTCGGTGTTCGCCGGTGGGTTTGACGTGGAGGCGGCACTCGCTGTATGCCCCGCCGCCAGCCTCGAGCTTCTGGCAGCACTGGCGGACCGCTCGCTGATCATGCTCGAGCAGCCGAGTGTCCGGACTGGGCCGCGCTACAAGATGTTGGCGGCAGTCCGTGAGTTCGCCGCCGAGCATCTAGCTGAAGCGGACGAGATCGAACTGATCCGAACCCGTCACCGTGACCACTACCTGGCAGTGGCCGAATCAGCCGGTCATTCACTCGGCGCCGAGAAAACCCGCTGGCTGGAGCGTCTACGCGCCGAACAGGACAATCTGAGGGCGGCGATGGCCTGGAGCCGCGATCGGGGCAACACCGAGGAACTGATACGGCTGCTTGTGCCTCTGACGCAAGCCTGGGGAGGGCGAGCTCGGTGGATCGAGGTCCAGATGTGGCTGGACGCCGCTGCGCATGGGGCCGATGACGTGTCGCCACGCTACCGAGCATGGATACGCCTCTTGCAGAGCTTCGTGCCTCTGACATCAGGTAGGGGTTCACTCCGTGATATGCCGGCGCTCGCCAACGAGGCGTTCGATCTCGCCCACGCGAGCGGGGACCGGGATGCTGAGACCCTGGCGCTGGTCATGCTCGGCCTGATGGCTGGGTTCGTTGGCGGGGCCGAGGCGATGCGCCCCTACCTGGATAAGACTCTTCCCCAATTTCACTCGTTGAGCTATGTGCCGCTTGGGCCGATGATGCTTGACGTCTTCGCCATGCTCCGATGGTTCCAATCCGAACCGCAAGAGCCCAGGCGCCTCGCACAGGACGCGATCGCGATGATGAGGGTTAGCGGGGATCGCCACTTTCTGATCTCGGCGGTCTGGATTGCCGGCCAGACAGCACTCATCCACGGTCGACTCGCCGACGCCGCCGAACTCTTCGACACTGCGGTGGCTGACAGTCGCCACGACAACGACACGTTGCTCTGGGTGGCCCTGCTCGGCCACGCCTGGGTGGCCATGTTTCGAGGCGACTTCGCCGCGGCGCGTGCGGAAGTCAGCGAGAGTGAGGCGGCTTCGCAGGGGGCCGATGCCGCGGAGGCATCGGTGAAGATGGTCGGGCCGATTGCCAGATCGATTCTCGGCTGGATGGACCTGGCCGCGGGCGATGCAGGTCGCGCGCGGGACGCCTTCGCGCCCTTGGTTGACGCCACGCGCGCGAGCCCGTTGTCTAGGTGGAGGGGTGTGCCTCTTGTGATTCTGGCCGAGGCGCAGCTCCTGCTGGGCGCATCCGACGACGCTACCGCCAGCCTTGACGAAGCCAGCTCGGTCGCCCGCTCAGGTGGGATGATCTGGGTCCTCGGCCGGGCCGCACGGGTCCGGGCCGAGCTGCGCAGGCGCGCGGGCGAATTGCAAGAGGCGGAGTCGCTGGCCCACGAAGCCCTGGACCAGAGCCGGGAGGCCGGCGACCAGATGGGGCTCGTCGATGCACTCGAGCTGCTGGGCCGACTCGCCGCAGAGCTGGACAGCCAGAAGGAAGGCGTCCGGCTTTGGGCGGCGGCTGAGTCGCTGAGGGCAGAGCTAGGCTACGCCCGTTTTCCTGTTCACCAGGGCCCCTACGAAGCAGCTGTTGCCCAGGCCAAGCATGCCCTCGGTCCCGACGACTTCGCGGCGGCCTGGGGCGAAGGGGCGAAGCTCTCGCTCGAAGCCGCGATCGCCTACGCCGCCCGCGGCCGCGGCGAGCGCAAACGCCCGAGCACCGGCTGGACCAGCCTGACCCCAAGCGAGCTGGAAGTGGCGCGCTTGGTCGGCGAGCACCTCAGCAACCCTGAGATCGCGAGTCGGCTGTTCGTGTCGCGAGCCACCGTCAAGACCCACCTGGTCCACATCTTCAGCAAGCTCGGCATCGACTCCCGCTCAGAGCTGGCCGCCGAAGCCATCAAGCGCGGGACTCAGCCGCAGCCGAGCCGTCAGAGCTGACGTCTTCATCGCGGCCGCTCGAGACTCGTGCCGACAGCCTCCCGATCCCCCTCACCCGGTCCTGGGCCGGGCTTGATCACAGCGCGACCACCTGCCACCGCAGGATGGCAACGATAACTGTCAGGACCAGCAATCCTCCGACGACCGGAAGGGCGGCGACCTCTCTTCGGCGGAAATGGTAGATGGAGGCGCTGAGCATCACGATCACCAGACCCGCAGCAGCCAACGGGGTGAGAAATGTGAACAGATGGAGCACCCCAGGCACGACCAGGCCGACGACGGCCAGCAGCTCCACGACGCCGATGAAGACGCGGAACCACGTAGGTATCGCGGGCCACTTACCCTG
>Ga0209701_10001428_pt1 | contig 15333 bp, 18 predicted proteins | sample CZO8metaG_4_FD_188356 | JGI IMG/M metagenome (GOLD analysis project Ga0209701, IMG submission 188356) | Vadose zone soil microbial communities from the Eel River Critical Zone Observatory, Northern California, USA - CZOApr15con2H3.8 metaG... | ecosystem: Environmental > Terrestrial > Soil >...
GGTGGCAAAGCCGCCATGCTCTTCGCCCTCGGCCTGACGTTCGTGTACCTGACGCTGGCGGCGCAATATGAAAGCTTTGTGTTGCCGTTCATCGTGCTGCTGGCGGTGCCGGTGGCGCTGCTGGGCGCGATTGGCGGGCAGGCGCTGCGCGGGTTGCAGAACGATGTGTACTGCCAGATCGGCTTGGTGATGTTGATCGGACTGTCCAGCAAGAACGCGATCTTGATCGTGGAATTCGCGGAGCAACTGCGGGAGAAACGGATGAGCATTGTGGACGCCGCGATCGAAGCGGCGCGCATCCGGCTACGGCCCATCCTGATGACCTCGCTGGCATTCATCCTGGGCGTCGTGCCGCTGGTGGTCGCACGCGGCGCTGGCGCGGCGGGTCGCGTTTCGGTTGGGACGACGGTGTTCGGCGGCATGATCGCGGCAACGACGCTGAACTTGCTTTTTATTCCCGTTCTCTATGTGCTGGTGCGCAGCCTGGTGCCAAGCCGGAGGATGCACACCGTGGCGATCAGCGAACCTGCCGACTGAGCACCCACGCCTCAAAGCCCTTGCCCTCTAAGGGGTAACCCGGCTTTAGTGGCTCAAGGATATTTGTTGTGGGCATGGCTGACCTCCCGCTCCCGACGATTGTAAATAGCATGTCACCGCGTCGTCATTTGTTCGTCTCGTGCGGGCGCGGGGCGGGTTTTCGCGTTAGAGTCGTATCTCGCGACGATTCAGCCCGTTGGAGCTGTAAGACCGTGCAGTTTGCACCGTTTTAGCAGAATTTTTACAGGCCGCCGAGAGTCTATTCAGTGAGCACCGGAATAAACTGTCCCCGTTTGGCCTGCGAGCCGGCACCTCACCTGAAAGCCCGGTTACTCGCATGAAGGCGGGCATGGTCCGGGGCTGGAGGAGGGTGAAGGCATGATGTCCCCGCTGCGTAATGCCCACGTCATAGGCCTTTGCTTGGTGATGGAATTGGCCAACTGTGCGAGCAGCTTCGCGCAGAACGGGCAGACTGGTGCGGCTCCGCCGAACAGTCAGGAGCTTAATGGGAAGATCGAGCTCCTCACGCGGTCACTGGAGCAGACGCAAACGGAGCTGGCGCGGTCGCGGAGCGAGATCGAGCAACTTCGCGCTATGTTGGGAGAGGTGCTGAAGCGCATGGATGGCGCCGCGGCGGCATTGCCTGGGCAAGCCGCGAGCACGGGCACGGGCGTTGCGACGGCGCCGGCTCCCGCGCCGGAAGGCGCGCAACCGGCGGCGCAGATTTCGCAGGACGACTGGGACTTGCTGAACGCGCGGGTCGAGGAGCAACGGCAAACCAAGGTGGAGAGCGGCTCTAAATTTCGACTGAAGCTTTCGGGCATCGCGCTCTTCAACGCGTTCGACAATTCCGGCAATGTGGATAACCTCGACGTGCCATCGATCGCGGTGCCGAAATTTGCGGGATATCCGCTGGGAGCGCTGGGTGCGTCGGTGCGGCAATCGATCGTCGGTCTTACTGGGATTGGCCCGGAGCTTTTCGGCGCGCGTACAAGCGCGGAGCTGCAAATGGGGTTTTATGGCGGGCTGCCCAGCGGATACAACGCGACCACTTCCGGGATCGCCAACTTGCGGATCGCGCGTGTCCGCTTCGATTGGAACAGCACGTCGGTGATTGCCGGGCTGGATACTCCATTTTTCTCGCCGAACCTGCCGACGACCTACATGTCCGTCGCGGTACCGGGTTTCGCGTCCGCGGGGAATTTATGGACGTGGACGCCTACCATTCGGGTGGAGCAGAGATTCGGCGGAGCTGGCTCGCCGTTTAAGGTAGAAGCCGGCTTGCTTGATCCTTCCTCCAACATCAACTACACCACGAACAACAATTTGCGTACGCCGAGTCCATCGGAAAGCTCGCGGATTCCCACTTACGCGATACGCGTCTCCTACAACAAGAAGTCGGAAGACCATCCCGCCTCGTTCGGTGTGGCCGGCTTGTACTCTCCGCAAGAATTCTATGGCGGCTATAACCAGGAAGGGTGGGCCGCGACCACGGATTGGAAGTTTGTGTTGCTGCCGCGCACGGAACTGAGCGGGCAGTTCTTTACCGGGCGCGGCATAGACGGGTTTGGCGGCGTGCCAGAGAATCCGTACCCGCTGCAAAATCCATTTCTTTACACAGCGCTCACCGCTCGCCTGTTGGCTGAAGTGGGAGTGATCGGGGGATGGTCGCAGCTCAAATTCAAATGGAACGCGCAGAACGAGTTCAACGTTGCGGCGGGAACGGGCGGGCGCAATTCGGCGGAGCTACGGCAGGCGCTCGGCACCAGCTTCCCTGCTCCGCTGATTCCTGCGCGCAACGAAATGATGTTTGCGAACTATATCTTTCGCCCGCGGTCTGACCTGGTGTTTTCCGCGGAATACCGGCGCATACGAACATACGAAGTTACCGGGACTCCTGACATCGCTGGCCAGGTCGGTCTAGCCGTAGGATTTCTGTTTTAGTGGCCATGAGAATCCTTCGACTCACGTTCGCAATGATGGCGATATCGACGGTGGCTGGCGTCTGGGGTGTGGCGAAATCGAACGGCGGCGCAAAATACGGAGAAGCGGGAGTGAGCGGCGAGGCGGTAGTAACCGTGCCAGGGAGCGGTGCGCTGGAGAAGGACTTCTCCAGGATTGTCGTATGGCTCGTACCGCTTGACGCGGTGCAGGCCGTTCGCGTCACCACGCAGCGCCCGCATTACCGGCTTGTGCAGCGCAACAAGAGGTTCGAGCCTGGGCTGCTGGTCGTTCCGGTCGGCAGCGTTGTTGATTTTCCGAATGCCGATCCGTGGTTCCACAATGTCTTTTCGCTCTATCGCGGAAAACGGTTCGATCTGGGGCTTTATCAGGCCGGCGCGCAAAGATCCGTGAGATTCGACCGTATCGGGCCGTCCTATCTTTTTTGCAACATTCATCCGGAGATGACCGGCGTAGTGCTGGCTGTTGATTCCGAGCTTTTCGGCGTTACCGACAAGGGCGGCCACTACTCGATCGCGAGAGTGACGCCGGGAAAATACGTTCTGCATGTATGGTACGAAAATGCCACGCCGGAATCGCTGCAGTCACTGCTGCGGCAGGTGAGGATAGAAAGCACCAATCAAATTCTTGCGCCGGTCTCGGTGAGAGCGGTAAAGCCGGCGCCCGCGGAGCACAAGAACAAGTACGGGCAGGACTATGATCCGGCGACAGTGAAGACGGATTACTGACCTTTGCGGCAGGAGCGCTTGCCGCGATATGGCCGTGGATTACGTCAAACTAGGTGAATCTTGGCGAATGCGATGAAGCAAACAGAAAAGGACACAAAGGTTATGGAAACAGTACTGGTGGTGGAAGACAGCCGGGCGATGCAAAGAACACTGCAGCGCCTGCTGGAAGCGGACTCGCTGCAGGTGCAGATTGCCTCAGACGGAATCGCCGGGCTGGAGACGTTTCGCAAGCAGCCGCCCAGCGCCGTGCTGCTCGATTTGAAGCTGCCGGGACTCTCGGGCAAGGAGTTGTGCCGTGAGTTCAAGACTATCGCGGCATCGGTGCCCATCGTGGTGCTGAGCGCGAACGCGGAGGTCGAGGACAAGGTGCTGCTGCTGGAGTTGGGCGCGGATGACTACGTCACCAAGCCTTTTAGTCCGCGAGAGCTGCTGGCGCGCGTGCGGCGGGCCATGCGGCGCGGCAGCACAAAAAATCAGACGGTTGCCAGCGTTCCGACGAAGAACGTGAGTCACGAAATACTTGTATTCGGCGATGCCCACGTGGATTTCACCAGCATGGAAGCCTCCCTGGCCAGCAAACCCGTGACGCTGACCGCGCAGGAATTCAAGCTGCTGAAGTTTTTTGCCGGTTCACCGGGACGGGTGCTTACGCGCGACGAGCTCTTGAACGAAGTCTGGGGCTACCAGAATTATCCTTCCACTCGTACGGTCGACAATCACATTTTGCGCTTGCGCCAGAAACTTGAACCGGACTCCGCAAATCCCCGATTTTTTCTAACCATCCACGGCGCCGGGTATAAATTTATTCCCGGGAATGCCACGGCGAACGGCAAGGCCTGACACGCCCGTTCAGCAACCATGGAACTGAAATGACCCATTTCCGGCTGCGCACACAGCTCTTTATCGCCACGCTGCTGATCATTTGCGGCCTGACGGGCGCGCTCCTGCTGATCATCCGGCACACGGTGAGCGTGGAAACGGACCGACAGGTGCGCGACGGCACGGAAGCTTCGGTGCGCGCGTTTGAGAGTGTGCAGCGACAGCGCGAGCAGCAACTCTCGCGGACCGCAGCGATGCTTGCGGACCTGCCGACGCTGAAAGCGCAGATGACCACCGAGCACGCGCCAACGATTCAGGACGCCTCCACCTCATGGTGGAAACTCTCCGGCAGCGACCTTTTCATTCTTGCGATGCCAGACCGGCGCATTGTGGCTTTCCACGTGACAAAGCCCGGCTGGCCGCCGGAAGTCGCCGAGCGCGACCTGAAACGGTCAGTCGAGCAAGGGGAAGATGCTTCCTGGTGGTATGACAATGGGCGGCTCTATGAGGTATTTCTCCGGACCATAACCGCCGGCGCCGGGCCGAGTTCGCAGGAGTTAGGTTTTCTGGCCATCGGCTATCAAGTGGATTCCAGCGTGGCCGAGCATCTGGCGCTGGTGGCGGGAAATCAAATTGCTCTCGCGACCGGGGACCGGCTGATTGCTTCGACGCTGCCGCCAAGAGATGAAGCGGCGATGCAGCGTCGGCTGAGTGAGTCGAATCCGGAAGCAAACCCAGAGGCGCACGAGATTGCTTTGGACACCGACCACTACGCCTTTTCCTCGGTGCTGCTGCATGGGGCGCTGCCGTCGCCGGTGCGCTGTTACGTGATGATGCCGTTAGGTCCGGTGAACAGCTTTATGAACCGGCTGAACCGCACGATTTTCATTCTGGGTGCGTCAGCCATCCTGTTTGGGGCGCTGTTGTTTGGTTTCGTCTCGCGCACCATCACAAAGCCCCTGGACAATCTCGTTTCTGGGGTTCGCGCGCTGGCCACGGGAAACTACACGTACTCCATCACGCCCGAGGGCACCACGGAGGTGGCCGAACTGAGCCGGGCCTTCGCGAAAATGCGCGGGGAGTTGCTGGATTCGCAGCGGCAGCAGATTGAGACGGAAAGAATTGCGGCGCTGGGCCGCGCGGCGAGCTCCATTTCTCATGATTTGCGGCATTATTTGGCGGCGGTGGTGGCCAACGCGGAATTTCTGTACGAGGCGGAGGAGCTTAAGCTCGATAAGAGCGAAATCTATCAAGAGATCAAGACAGCTTCGACGCAGATGACCGACTTGATCGATTCCCTGCGCGAGCTGGCGCACCAGCGCAGCGCGATTTCTCCGGAACCCACCGATCTCGAACAGGTCATCCGCCGGGCGATCGAAGCGGTGCAGGCGCGCCCGGAGTTTCGCAATCGCTCGATTACACTGCACGCGGATAGCGAACTGGAGGGAATGTTCGATCCGCGCAAACTAGAGCGGGTTTTCTTCAACCTCGTGCTAAACGCGTGCGAAGCTACTCCTGACGGCGAGAGCCGGGTAGCCGTGGATGTGCAGACACGAAAGGACTCGTTCGAGATTCGCGTAAGCGATCAGGGATCCGGCGTGCCGGAAAACATACGCGGGCGCGTGTTCGATCCGTTTGTTAGCTCGGGCAAGCCGAACGGAACGGGGCTGGGGCTGGCGATCGTGAGCAAGATTGTCAGCGACCATGGCGGCGCGGTGACCATCGAGCATACATCGGAGGCTGGCACGGTGATGCTGGTGAAGCTCCCCCGCGTGGCGAATGCAGTGGCTTCGCACTCGGATTCAGCAGTGGTGTAAGAATCCACGGAAATTCTTGGAGGCGCGAGGCGGAATCGAACCGCCGATAAAGGTTTTGCAGACCTTTGCCTTACCACTTGGCGACCGCGCCTCAGTGCGCGGAGCCGGTTGACCGGCTTCGCGCAAACTTGCCAATCGATCAAAGGCGGCTCGCTACTTGGCGCTCGCCACCTTTGTGTTTGACGCTGTTTCGTTGACGATCGGCGAGCCGATCAGATTGCCCCATTCGGTCCACGAACCGTCGTAGTTGCGCACGTTGTTGTAACCCAACAAATACTTGAGCACGAACCACGTATGCGAGCTCCGCTCGCCGATGCGGCAGTAGGCGATCACTTCGTCGCTGCCGGTCACGCCCTTGCCCTGGTACAGAGCCGCAAGAGCGTCGGCGGATTTGAAGGTGCCATCCTCGTTGGCGGCTTGCGCCCACGGGATGTTAGCGGCGTTGGGGATGTGCCCGGCGCGCTGCGCGGTTTCGGTCATGCCCGGAGGCGCGATAATCTTTCCGGTGAATTCGTCGACCGAGCGCACGTCCACGAGTTGGCCGCGCTTCTTGCCCTGCGCGATGGGCAGTACGTCTTCTTTGTAGGCGCGCACGGCCTCGTCGGTGCGGGAGACGCGGTATGTTGTCTGGGCGACCTGCGCGGCGTCCTTGGTCAGCGCGCGCTTCTCTTCCAGCCACTTCTTGCGTCCTCCGTTGACCAGCTTTACGTTCTGATGCCCGTAATACTTTAGTTGCCAGAAGGCGTAGGCCGCGAACCAGTTGTTGTTGTCACCGTACAGCAGGATGGTCGTATCGTTGGAGATTCCTGATTCACCCAGCAGCTTTTCTAAGGCGGCCCGGTCGATCAAGTCCCGTTTGATGTTGTCTTGCAGTTGCGTCTGCCAGTTCCATCCGACGGCGCCGGGAATGTGGCCCTGATCATACGCGGTCGTATCCACGTCCACTTCGACGAGCCGGGTATTCGGGGCATTCAGGTTCTGCGCCGCCCATTCGGTGGTAATCAATACTTCCGGATGCTTGTATTCAGACATTTCTTCTCTCCTTTGCTTTGAAACTCAATCTCTTTGCGCCAAAAGCAGAAAAACCCACCTGCCATCTGTCTGGCGGTGGGTTAGAAAATCCAGGCTAGCACTTAAATCCCTAGATGCCCAGCCTCCCCGCGCCAGAAGACACACACATACCGCACAGACAGCAGCAACAGGTCCGCGCGGTCTTCTGTGGGTTAGCTTGCATGGTGAAAAGCATACCCAGAAAGCCGTGTTTATGCAATAGTACGGCGCTTATTTGGGGGCGCCAACCGTATAAGCAAGGACGATTTGCGTCAGGCGATAGTGGTACCGCGCATCCGTGTCGGTAATGTTCGGCTCAGTCTTCCCCAGTTCGGCTTAAGGTTTTGGCGGAGTATCTGCCAGTTCGTCGGACCATCCCCTATAGAGCAATAATTTATTCTTAAAAACCTTCGCGCCTTTCGGCATTGCGCTTTTCAGCATGATTCTTTGGCTTTGGGGCTTATCGAGAAGAATTTGTCTCGATACCGAAAAGGAGTACGCCCAATTCGCTGGATTCTTTCGGTCCCTCCGAAAATATATGCTTTGTGATGCCGTGCCGTTTTGAGCCGATAGCATTATCCAATAGGTGTCCTGCCCCGTTTTCTCATCCGCTCTTGGCTTCAAGAGGAATCCGGGTATCGGAGCATGCTCATGCGGGCCTATCGTTCCTATGAAAATGGGCTGGAAAAACGCCGCTCCCCAGACTTCAACTGGGTCTGAGGTATGTGCAATTGTAAGCGTCAGTCCAGATAGGGCTTGCTCACCGTTGTTCCATACCACCCCTGGAAACTGATCGCCGTAGAAGTTTTGCGGGGCAATATAAGCAAAGGATTTCCGCCCGTGATGTTGTCTAGTACTTTGTTTGTTCTCCCCATTGTCGCCACGAAATTACGGTCACTCTCGGCGATGCTCGCCTTGATCCCCTCGCCTATGTCGCTAAAACCCTTAAGCTGCATCTGTTCTGCCGCTCGTTCTCTGGCCTCGTTCGCATCTCTATCTATACTCATCATCCAAACTTCCAGCGACATCAATCCCAAAAATACGAAGGTCCATGCAGCTTTCTCCCACGTTTTCGGTCTTTCGCGGAATGTTACTATGGCCGCCATGACTGCCAAAATAGCAATGAAAATTCCAGGGCAGAATGGCCAGTGCAAACACTTAGGCAACCAAATGGCAAAAACCATGACGGCAGACCTCCGCGCACTTAAGGTTCTGGACCTTAAGCGGGAGATTACGCTTTGCCCTACCTCACGTCCAGGTTTCAGCGGGTGCGTCAGTAGAGTGCCGCAAGCCGCTTCTTGGGACGCTCTGTACCAGAAACTCTCAAATTCCAAAAACCTGCCTGTGCTGAGGGTAGTTAGGTACGGCAGCAACATTCCAGGCTGAACCCTAAACCTCTCGGCGCCGCACGGGTAGCGTGAGCATCTGTTCGCAAAGGACGGTCACGCACTCAAACTCGACACAGCGATACCGCGCTGGCACGGATGGCACGCCTTTCGTCGCGGCCTCGCAACCAACCTGCACGCGCTAGCTGTGGACGATAAAACCATTCAAGCGATTCTCAAGCACAGCAACGTGGGTCTGACAATCAACGTGTACATCAAGAGCGTGACGGAATCTCAGGTCAACGCAATGGACGTGTTGACCGCGAGGCTGGAAAAAGAAACTAGCAACAACCTTGCAACGGGGGAGAATAGGCTAATCAACTGATTGCGCGTAACAGCCTACATCACAAGGGGATAAATGGAGCCGAGGGCGAGAGTTGAACTCGCGACCTGCCGATTACGAATCGGCTGCTCTACCACTGAGCTACCTCGGCCCGGTGCAGAAAACTACCTTAGCATCTGCGGAAAATTGCTGTCAATTCTACAAGAAGCTGTGTTTCTGCGTGGCCTGATTCCTGGGGATTCTCAACGCGAAAAAGGGTACATGCCCCAGCCGATCCCTATGCCGAACAGCAGAAACAGCAGCAGCGACCACGCAATATATTTCACGCGATCGAGCGGCCGGCGCCGGCTCAGGAAACCAAACGCAATGGATATCATGAGCGCGAACAGCAGCATTGCTTGCAGGTGGCTCAAATGGAATTTCATCGCGCTCAAGCCTTGCGGCCCCGCGCGGCTTCGTAGGCGTGCAGCGCGGCCAGCAGATTGAGAACGCCGGCGGCCGCGAGGAACCGCGTACCGTAGTCGCCGTAAGCGTGCGAAACGTCCGGCCCGCCAACCTCAATATATTTCGCCAGCAAGTAGAAACCGCCGGTGCCGAGATCGGCGAGGTAGCCGAGCGCCGCGAACGCGTCTCCGCCATCCGAATTGAAAAGGTTGCCACGCATTCCCGCGCCGACGAAAACCAGCACGCCCACAACGGCGAAAAACGTTATCGCGCGCCCCCACATCTTCTGCAGCGCGTGGCCGAGCCCCGGCACCAGCCAACCTGCGACGCAGAAGGCGATCGCGCGAGCTTCACGCTTGTTGTCCCGCGGCGGAGCTGCGGCAATTTGCGTTTCGTCCGTCATTTCCTCTCTACATGTCCGCCACTGCGCACAAACCACTCACGCGAGGAGCGGCAAAATCTCCTGCTGTATCGCGCCGGTAACGCGAGCTTCGCGCTCGCCAATGTAAACATTCACTTCGCTGCGCATCCCAAATTCTCGCAAGTAAATTCCCGGCTCGATCGACGTGCACGTGCGCGGAATCAGGTGGCGCGTATCGCGCGTCTCAAGCCCATCCATGTTGACCCCGTTGCCGTGCACGCTCTCGCCGATGCTGTGGCCCGTGCGATGGAAAAAATACTTGCCGTAACCTGCGTCGTTGATCACGCCACGCGCGGCATTATCCACCTGCCAGCCTTGCAGCGGCTTCCGTTTTGCCATCGAGGACTGGATCAGCTCGACCGCCTTGTCCCGCGCCTCGCGCACTACGCTAAAAACCTTCGCGTATTCGTCCGGCACCTTCGCGCCCAAAAAGCCGGTCCACGTAACGTCGTAATAGACGCTGCCCGGCGTTTTCTTCTTGGCCCACACGTCCAGCAGCAGCAGTTCCCCTTCGCGGATTGGCGCCGCCTTTCCTTCCACCGGACCGTAGTGCGGATCGCTGGCGTTTGGTCCCACTGCTACGTCCGGTCCTTCTTCCGCCGTTACGCCGGCCGCGTCAAATTCCTTCAAGATCCATTGCTTGAGGACATATTCGGTCAGCGGCTTGCCATCGCGCGCGCCTTTGGCCGCCAGTTGGAATGCCTCGCGAACAATTCGATCCACAGTCTCGCCCGCAGCCAGGTGCGACTCCAACTGCTCCGCAGTCCAGCACGCTTCGTACTTTTGCACCAGGTCCGCGGAGCTGAATATCTTCGGACCGACGCTGCGCACCAACTCCACCGTGCCCGCATCCACCATCGAGACATAGGGGATTGCGTTCCTCGGCGAATACTGCATGGCGATGCTCAGCGCGCCGTCTAGCAGCTTTTCTAAATTGTCCTGCAGTTCGTTCTGCGCCGCGTAATACAGCGTCTCCCCGGGGAGCGTGGCAAGCGATTCCGACTCGATCTTGTGCACCAGCTTCCGGGGCTCGCCCTTTACTGGGACAAAATAAAACCACCTGCGCGTACGCATGCTGGGGGGCAACTGCAGAATGCGGTGCGCGATGGGATCGCGGCCGCGAAAATCATAAAACAGCCAACCGTCCAGCTTCGCGACCTTCAAGTCTTTCTGTACCGCTTGCACGTCGAAACTCATGGAACGGCGCACTCCCCGCGCCAGTCAATCCGCTCAATCAACCGCCAAATAAACTTTGTTCGCCGCCTACGCATCGTGAGTCACAAGCGCCAGAACCTGCTGCTCCGTCACTCCGCGCACTTCCACGCGCTTGCTGCGGCTGTGGTGACCGCTCAGGATTCTAACAGCCGCTTTCGGCGTTTTCAAAAGTTCCGCCAAGTATTCGCAGAGCGCTTCATTGGCGCGGCCTTCCAGCGCCGGCGCGCGCAAGCGCACCTTCAGCGCGCCGCCCAGCACGCCCGAAATCTCGTCCCTGCTGGCGCGCGGCTGCACCCGCACCTGGAGAATCACAGTTCCCTCGCGTGCCTGCAATTCGAGCATCTATTTTGCGGTCCGGCTGCCAAAGATCGCGGTCCCCACGCGCACTTCCGTGGCGCCTTCCTCAATGGCCACCTCGAAATCGTGAGACATACCCATGGACAGCACCGGAAGCTCGCGGCCAATTTTGCGAGTGAGCAAGTCTCGCAACTCGCGCAATCGGCGAAAGTACGGCCTCACCCTTTCCGCGTCCTCCAAAAAAGGCGGGATGCACATGAGGCCGGCAAGTTCTAGGTGCGAGAGCGCTACCACCTTCTCGACGAGCCCCGCCGCTTCTTCGGCCTTCACGCCGCTCTTGCTCTCCTCCTCCTCCACCCGAACTTCCAGCAGAACCCGCAGCTTTCGCTCCTCATCTTGCCCGTCGCGCGCGCGATCCAATCGCTGCGCCAAGGCGAAATCATCGACTGAATCCACACTGTGAAACAGCCCCGCAGCTCGCCCCGCCTTGTTGCTCTGCAAATGCCCGACCAGGTGCCATGTTGCCTGCAAGCCGCCGAGCCCACCACGCTTCCCTTCCCACTCCTGCACGCGGTTCTCCCCGAAATGGCGTAAGCCCGCTTCGTAAGCAGCGCGAATCGCTTCCGCGGGCTGCGTTTTCGAAATGCCAATCAACGTAATCTCTTCACTTCGCCGGCTAGCCTTCCGAGCCGCCGCAGCAGTGCGTTCCTGCACCCGCAAAAGATTGTCCCGAATCTGCTCTCGATCCATTGTTGAAATCGCTTCCGATTCGCATCCTAGCATGCGCGGCGTTGCAGCGCAGAATGTCTGCGGTTAGACTGACCTCTGTGCCCGCGTAACTGTGACTTGTCCTGAAGATTGAGGTTCGTTTGCGTCCAAATGTAAAAAGACGAGCTCTCGGCCGGCTCATTGCCATCGAAGGCATAGATGGGAGCGGCAAGCGCACGCAGATGGATCTCCTGCACGGGATCATCGCTGCCGCTGAAGGCGGGCATAGCGTCTATTCCACGGCATTTCCGCAATACGACTCGTGGTTTGGCAAGATGGTCGGCCAATTTCTCAACGGCGAACTCGGCCCACTCGAAGCCGTGGACCCGCATTTTGCCGCGCTGCTCTACGCCGGCGACCGCTTCGAGGCCAAGCCCAAGATCGAGGCGGCCCTCGACGAAGGCAAAATCGTATTAATCGACCGCTACATCGGCTCCAATCTCGCGCATCAAACCGCTCGCGTCGTTCCCGAAAAACGCGCCGAATTTCAACGATGGATCGAGCATCTCGAGTATCGCATCTACGATCTGCCGCGCGAGGACCTCATCCTCTATCTTCGCGTGCCGCCAACCGAGGCTCAGAAACTGGTCGCACAAAAATCGCAACGCAGCTACACCAGCGCCAAGCAAGACTTGCAAGAAGCCAGCTTGCGCCATTTGCAAGACGCGGCCGCCATGTACGATCAACTCGCCCGCAGCGCGCCGTGGGTAACCATCGAATGCTTCGATTCCGCCAGCGGAGCCATGCGCTCCGTGAAAGAAATAGCACGCGAGGTGCTGGCCGCGGTTGAACTTCTGTTGAGGACGCCAGTGGCACGCGATTCGGGACAAGGCGGAGCGTAGCGCATGGCCTTCTCTGAATTTCTTGGCAACGACCGGATTGTGACTGCCCTTCGCGGCGCCTTGCGCACGCAGCGTGTTCCTCACGCCCTGCTCTTTACCGGTCCGCGCGGCGTCGGCAAGTTCACCTTGGCGCGCATGTTCGCCCAGGCAGCCAACTGCGAACGCCTCACCGACGACTTTTGTGGCGAATGCAATACTTGCCAGCGCATCGCTTTGCTCGCCGAGCCGCAAACTCTCATCGAACAAGGCCTCGCCGAGCGCGGCGAAAGCGCCGACGCCGCCACCGTCGAACGCGTCCCGCTAATTCTGCAATCGCATCCTGATGTCTGGGCGCTCGTCCCCGACCCGGTGCGCCTGAAGAATCCCGTCGCCCGCCCTATGCTCCGCGTCGGCCAGCTCCGCGCTGTACAGCGCGCCGCCTATTTTCAGCCCATGGGCCGCCGCCGCGTCTTCATCCTCGATGGCGCGGACACCATGCGCTGGGACGTCGCCAACGTTTTCCTCAAAATCCTCGAAGAGCCGCCCGCCTCCGCCACTCTAATCCTGACCGCTCCGTCGCCGTATTCGTTGCTGCCCACCATCGTCTCGCGTTGCCTGCAATTTCATTTCGCGCCGCTGCCACAAGCCGACGTCGAGAAAATTCTCCAGGACAAATCCGATCTCAAGCCCGCGGACCGCAAGCTCGCCGCGGAACTCGCCGAAGGCAGTCCCGGCCTCGCCATCGAAATGAATATCGAGCAAGCCAGCCAGCAGCGCAGGAACGCACTGCGCATTCTGGAGCGCGCCGCGCGCGGCGAAGGCTTCGCGCAACTGTTCGCCGAGACCGCCGCGTTGGCGAAAGACCGCGAGTCTTCCTTCGAGGAGCAAATCGCCGTATTCTACGGCCTGCTAAGCGATTTGCTGGAGTTGACTTCCGGTGTCCAGCAGCCGGCACTTCGCAACGCGCCCCTCGCCAAGGAGCTTTCGGCGCTCGCCAATTCGGTGAACACCGCGTGGGCCATGCGCGCGATCACCGGATTCGATGAGCTCCACGCCGGTGCGCGCCGCAACGTCAATCGCCAGCTCGGCCTCGACGCCTTGGCGGCATCATTGGTGACAACTCCGGGCCGCCATACTGTCTCGCACGTGTAAATTTAATCGCGCATTCGCTCTACTCTCAAATTTACAATTCTCTACTGTAACCCGGCGGCTCCTGGGCGCATCATACCGAGTGATACCAGCCGGTCTGGCAATTTCAATAAGGAGCAGTCATGGTGAACCGACGGATGTTCCGTCCGGGTTTCGCGGACGTGAAGGAACAAGTTCTGCCCCGACCGCAGCACGGCAACAACGGTCCCGCACCGAGCAAAAAGCCCGCCCCGCCGGAAGTAACGCACGCAGAAAATTTTTATTGGGTCAAGCAGATGCAGGCGCACACGCCCATGGCCGTCGTATTGGACAATGGCGAAGTCCTGCGCGGCACGGTCGAATGGTACGATCGCGACTGCATCAAGCTGACGCGCCAGGGCAGCCCCAACTTGCTGGTCTTCAAGCGCGTCATCAAGTACGTCTACAAAGACGGCGAAGACTCCGCGAGCGGCGGCGACGAGTAACCGCAGCTACCTTTGCAGCGAGTGTCCGCCTGCCGCTCCGAACGTCAGCAACGCCTTCGCCGCAAGCCTGCCCTTGTGGTCGAAGATTTCGCATTCGGTGACCACAAAATTGCGCCCGGTGCGCAGCACGTACGCCTCCGCCCGGATGCGCCCGCCCGGCACCCCCTCTAGATAATTAATCTTCAGTTCGATCGTGGCCAGCGCCACTCCCTTCGGCACCGTCGTGTACGCCGCAATTGCTCCCGCGGTGTCTGCCAGCGCCGCCAGAATCCCTCCGTGCACCACACTATTGAGTTGCTTGTGGTGGGCGCGCGCATCCAGCCGCAAAATCGCATGTCCGCGGGACGCCGATTCCAGCTCGAATCCCAGCATCGCGATCGCGCGGCTTTTTTCCCAATGCCGGCGCGTGGTTGCCTCGAAGGCTTTCAACTCTTTCGATAATTTCTCCCCCATGTCAGTGCCAACCGTCCTCAATAAGCAGAAAGACCGCTGTCCAGCGGAATGGCCGCCCCGGTCATCCAACCCGATTCCCGCGAGGCCAAAACACCGGTTTCTCCTCGGAGGCGTGTCACGTTCCGGGGTGCTCCTGCGTCTAATGGAGTATTCGTTAGGCCGGCTCGATTCCACCGGGTGCGCGACTCTAGCATTCGGACTCCCACGCCCGCAAGTTAGCGCGGCCACGAGCGGATTTGAGGGTAAGGTACTGCGGCGAGTCAGAGAGTCTCAAAAACGGCGGTCAAATGCGCGTCGGCATCACTTGTTATCCCACCTATGGCGGCTCCGGAGTGGTCGCAACGGAGCTAGGCCAGGAGCTCGCCGCGCGCGGGCACGACGTCCATTTCATCAGCTATGCCCCGCCCATCCGAATGAATACCGCCGACCCGCACATCTTCTTCCACGAAGTCGAGGTCGTTTCCTACCCGCTCTTCGATCACCCGCCATACACCTTGGCGCTCGCCACCAAAATGCTCGAAGTCTTCGAGTCTGAATCGCTCGACATTCTTCACGTCCATTACGCCATTCCGCATTCCGTCAGCGCGATGCTGGCGCGCTCCATGGCCGCGCCCCGCCGCTTGCCCTTCGTCACCACGCTGCATGGCACAGACATTACCCTCGTCGGCAGCAATCGCAGCTATCTCCCGATTACCCGCTTTTCCATCGAGCAAAGCGATG
>Ga0209701_10001430_pt1 | contig 15318 bp, 16 predicted proteins | sample CZO8metaG_4_FD_188356 | JGI IMG/M metagenome (GOLD analysis project Ga0209701, IMG submission 188356) | Vadose zone soil microbial communities from the Eel River Critical Zone Observatory, Northern California, USA - CZOApr15con2H3.8 metaG... | ecosystem: Environmental > Terrestrial > Soil >...
GGTTGACATAGTATTTGCTCCTTCTTCAAAAACTCTTGCAACTGCATCCTCTTCAAGAAACAATCAAAACGTCGAGGTGGCGCGGCCCATGTACCCCTATAACACGTGAGAGTTCGATGTCCGGGGTGGCCGAGGGATCAGAGATGAATGTTGATTGGCTGATGTCTCTCTGTCACCGCGTCATTCAGACACCTGATTGCTTCAGGAACAAGACCTGCTACTTGCTCTTCGCGTACGACACGAAAAGAGATAAAATGGGGGACAGAACGTCCCTTCAAAATGGACAAACGTACACTGCAAGAGCAATGATTGCTCTTGCCATGACTGGCTACAAAACATGCTCTCTTCCAAGTATGACGACGACGCGCCATGAAAGCGTTATGAGCATCGTCATGAAAAGGTGTCAAATCACCCCTTTAGAGTACGACGCCATTCAAGCGCAATTGCAAATCAACAAAGATGAGGCGCTGATGCTCACTCCACATATCTTTCTCGTCAAAGACAAATTTCCCTGCTCTATCAGGTTTGTGGCATGTTCAAATGCTTGTCTATTCAGTTTAACTACCATCGGTCAAGCCTCCTTTTTCCATCTCAGTTGTAACAACCGGGTCTACTTGTCTTCACTGCACACAATATATAGTGTCTGTGCTGCCTTGTCAAGTATTTATTGCATTATCTCTACTACCATACGATGAAAATAGTAGATGAGGTAATATAAATACTTGACAAGGCACCAGCTACGACGTATACTTTGTGCAGTGAATATTAAAGAAGACCTGGTACATAGCTCAGTATGCGCTGAAGGGACACGATCCACTATGGTAGCACAGACATGGCTTGAAGCAGCAACGTATCCGCAGGCGGCCGATGCGCAGGCTGCAGTCGCCGAACTGAAACGCGAAGGATTTGAGGAGCAGGATATCTCTGTCCTCTACACCGATACAGGGCACACCATTCGGGCGGGATTGATCAATGGAGCTGTATGGGGAGGCGTGCTCGGAGCTTTAGTGGGCTTGCTCTTCCCCCCCGCTGGTCTTCTGGTTACCGCAGGACCGATTCTGGGGGTATTTCTTTCGGGGGTGGGACTCGGCGCTGCAGGGGCAGTCACGGTGGCTGCTCTGGATGGGATCATCAGCGCCCTGATTCACCTGGGGATGCCTCGCGAGATGGCCACGCGTCTAGGCGAACGGGTGCATAAAGGGGACACGCTGGTGATTGTGCATGCCACGCCTGATCGGGCGGAGCGAGCGCGTGTTATTCTCGCGGCCCACCATCCGCGTGTCGAGGGTGCCCCGGTGTCCGAGGGCGTCGCTTCTGTGGCTCCAACGGCTTGAGACGCCTCACGTTTGTGGTTCGGAGGATAGATTGCAATACGACGAAAGCATTTCAGCAAGTGATGACAGCAACTACCAGGAACGACGGGTCCTGGTTTGGGGTGGGCCTGTCCAGCTCGAAGGCATCTTGACCATCCCTCAGGGCGCTCACGCTGTGGTCGTCATTCCCTATGACCGCATGGGCAACTGGGAGCATGGCCTGAATGAGCTCGCAGATGCGAGCCGCCGGGCAGGTCTTGCCACCCTGTTGGTGAACCTGTTCACGCCGGAGGATGAGGTAGTGGACAAAACGACGGGTTTCTTGCGCGAAAATGTCAACGTGCTTCACCAGCGCGTTCTAGGCATCACGAACTGGCTGATCGCCGATGCCGAACCGCAAAGCATTACCATTGGGTATTTTGGTGTTGGTGTGAGCGCTGCCGCTGCCAGACGGCCCGATGCCGTTCACGCCATCGTCGCCGTCGCCCCACGCATCGACCTGGTAAGTGCCTACCTGACCAGAATTGTGACGCCAACGCTGCTCATTGCAGGTGAAAGAGATAGGCAGGCGCTGGACATGAGCCACAAAGCATTAGCAGAGCTTAACTGCGATACGACACTGGATATCGTGAGAGCGGCAGGGAACCTCGCACATACGACACTGGATATCGTGAGAGAGGCCAGAGAACGCGGCCTCGCACACACGCTTGAGACCGTCCCAGGTGTGGCGGACGTCTTTGAAAACGAACAGTCATTACATCAGGTGGAACAGCTCGCAACCTGGTGGTTCACGAGCCACCTCTCAGTTTGAAAAGAAGACCTGGTTTGGAACAACCGGGCGGTCTTCTTGAAGGGGTTCTTAATTGAGGAGGGGATACATAAAAGGAAGGTACCATGCAGCAGAACGGACAGGAACAGCAGGAGCGCAGCCGTCTGCAGCAGCCAGTTGAGCAGCCAGAACGGGAAGGCGAGCCGAATTTGGCTTCCATCTCGGCTCAAGGAGAGCAACGGCTTCCCGCAGAGCAGCTGAAGACGGAAGAGTGCCTGGACCTGCTGCGGCGAACACAGGCGGACTTCGTGAATTATCGGCGTCGTATGAGCCAGGAGCAGGCTGAGGGACGCATCGCAGCCCAGATCGCGCTGCTCTCCCGCCTGTTACCGGTGCTCGATGATCTTGGACGGGCGCTGGGAGCAATACCACCAGAGCTGGCCACGCACCCCTGGGTGCAGGGCCTGTTGCTGGTGGAGCGAAGACTCACGACGCTGCTCGACCAGCTGGGCGTGCGACAGATCGGCACACCCGGAGAGCCGTTCGATCCGCGCTGGCATGAGGCCATCACAACGGAGGCGCGAGCAGATGTGCCTGAGGGGACGATCTTGCGCGTTGCCTTGCCGGGGTATGTCATGGGAGAACGTGTCATTCGCCCCGCTCAGGTTAGCGTCGCAGTTACCCCATCTCCCCTGCGTGATGCGCCTGCGTAGCAAGCAGATTGTGCATGCTGACGCGTTATCGTCTCTACAAGGCTTTGCTGAAAGGAAGCGAGAAGCCATGGCAAAAGTAATTGGCATTGACCTGGGAACCACCAACTCGGTGGTGGCCGTCATGGAGGCTGGTGAGCCGACCGTGCTGGAGAACAGCGAGGGGTCGCGCCTCACGCCCTCGGTCGTGGCGGTCACCAAGAGCGGTGAGCGGCTGGTCGGCCAGGTAGCGAAACGCCAGGCGGTGACCAACCCCGAAAATACGATTTTCTCCATTAAGCGGCTGATGGGCCGCAAGTACGATGACCCCGAGGTCCAACGCACGATGAAGAGCGTGCCCTACAAGATCACGCGTGCCCCCAACGGGGACGTGCGTGTTGTGATGGGGGGACGCGAATACAGTCCACCGGAAATCTCGGCGATGATCCTGCAAAAGTTGAAGACCGATGCGGAAGCCAAACTGGGCGAGCGCATCACTCAGGCCGTGATCACAGTGCCTGCCTACTTCAACGACGCGCAGCGCCAGGCGACCAAAGACGCGGGCACGATTGCCGGGCTGGAGGTACTGCGTATTATCAACGAACCGACCGCTGCCTCGTTGGCCTATGGGCTGGACAAGAAGAAAGACGAGATCATTGCCGTGTATGACCTCGGTGGAGGGACCTTCGACATCTCCATCTTGCAATTGGGTGAGGGGATCATTGAGGTCAAAGCGACCAACGGCGATACGCACCTGGGCGGTGATGACTTCGACCAGCGCATCGTTGACTGGCTGGCCGACGAGTTCCGCAAAGACCAGGGCATTGATCTGCGTAATGATCGCATGGCGCTCCAACGCCTGAAGGAGGCGGCGGAGCGAGCCAAGATCGAACTCTCCTCGTCGCTGCAGACCGAGATCAACCTGCCTTTCATCACGGCTGACGCCAGTGGACCCAAGCACCTGGTGATGACCTTGACGCGCGCCAAACTGGAGCAGTTGGTCGGCGATCTCATCGAGCGCACGCGTGGCCCGGTCATGCAGGCGCTGGCGGATGCCGGTATCCAGGCGAGCGCTGTCAATGAGGTGGTGCTGGTCGGTGGACAGACGCGCATGCCTGCGGTGATTGAGTTGGTACGCAAGATTTTCGGCAAAGAGCCACACAAGGGGGTGAACCCTGACGAGGTGGTGGCCGTCGGCGCGGCCATCCAGGCGGGCGTGCTCAAGGGCGAGGTGAAGGATGTGCTCCTGCTCGACGTTACCCCGCTCTCGCTGGGAGTCGAGACCCAGGGTGGCGTGATGACCAAACTGATCGAGCGCAACACGACCATTCCGGTACGCAAGAGCGAGGTCTTCAGCACGGCGGAAGATAACCAGACGGCGGTGGAGATTCACGTGCTGCAAGGCGAGCGCGAACTGGCGCGCGACAACAAGAGCCTGGGTCGCTTCCGCCTTGAAGGCATTCCGCCGGCCCCACGGGGCGTACCACAAATTGAGGTGATCTTCGATATCGATGCCAACGGCATACTCAATGTCACGGCACGCGATAAGGCAACCGGGCGCGAGCAGAAGATCAAGATTTCCGGCGCTAGCGGCCTGTCCAAGGAGGAGGTCGAGCGCATGGTGCGCGAGGCCGAACTGCACGCAGAGGAGGATCGGCGACGCAAGGAAGAGATTGAGACGCGCAACCGTGCCGATAGCCTGGCGTACCAGGCGGAGCGGACACTGCAAGATGTTGGTGACAGGATCTCGGCGGGCTTGCGCAGCGAGGTGGAGGACAAGATCAAGTCCGTGCGCGCTGCGCTTGCGGGCAGCGATCTTACGCGTGTGCGCACCGCAGCCGATGACCTGGAGCGCACGATGCAGCGCATTGGCCAGGAGGTCTACAGTCAACCTGGCACAACCGCGGGCGCTGGAACAGCCGGCGCAGCACCCGGTGGTGAACCTGGGACCGTCGAGGGCGAGTACCGCGAAGTCTAGCCAGCTCCCGCCGCCCATCAAAGAATGGAAGGTGCGCATTCAGCCCGAGCAGTGGGCAGAAGTGGAGCGTCTGACGGGCCTGGGACCGCAAGAGTTCAAGGAAACCCTCCATGTCGCACGCATGGGGCAGTACATCGGGGAGGCGAATATCACCGAGGCTGGGATGGACCTGCTGGCGGTCCAGGCACAACTCAATAGCAATCCAGAACAGGAGCAGCCATGAATGAGCGGTATGTGACACACATCGTGCTCAAGCAGTACCGCTCTTCCTCATCGTATAGCGAGCGGGAGACAGCTGCGGCGAGCCATCTGGGCATTGGCGCGCTTCGCCATCTACGTGCAGTGGGCCTGATCGAGGGGGAAGAGACTGGCGGGGAACTGCGCTACTGCGAGGAAGAGGTCACACAGCTGCGGCAGATCCGCCGCTTGCAACGCGACCTGGGCATCAACCTGGAGGGAGTCGAAGTGATCGTCCGCTTGCTCAAGCGCATCGAGGCTCTCCAAATTGAGTTGGAGCACGAGAGAAATAAGGAGTACCGGCGATGAAACTTGAGATGATGGAAAAGCAAAATATACCTGACACCCACGAGGGGATAGGTGCATTCAAAGGACGGAAAGAATCAAGCACGATGAGCGATATCGGGCTACTGATCTTACGACTGGTGGTGGGAGGATTGTTGGCCGGTCATGGATCACAAAAGCTCTTCGGTTGGTTCAAAGGGCCTGGTCTGAAGGGAACGGCCGCGTTGCTTGAGTCAATGGGTCTGCAACCCGGCACCCCCTGGGCGATGGCTGCCTCAGCGTCCGAGTTCGGCGGTGGTGTGCTGACCGCGCTGGGTCTGCTCCACCCACTTGGCCCTTTCGGTACGATGGGGGCAATGATCATGGCCACGGTCAAGGCGCACTGGGGCAAACCGATCTGGGCGAGTAAGGGCGGAGCCGAGTTGCCTGTCATCGATATGGCTACAGCCCTCGCTCTCACGCTCACAGGTCCCGGGCGTTTCTCGCTTGATCACCTGTTTGGCATTCGACTGCCGCGTGCGCTGGTGGTCGCTGTAGCCATCGTCGAGGCCGGTATGGTGGCAATCGGCATCATGAGTCGCCCAACGCCTCCTGTTGCACCTTCGGTCGAACAACAAGTAGCTACGCCCGTCGAGGCAGGTCGGGGTGCTGGAACGACCTGATTGTCCAGAACTTCCAATGGTGACCTGCCTATGACCTGGAGTACTTTGTCAAAGAGGAGACCATTACGACGATCACAGGCGATTTCTCACCCAATGCTCTCGCAGAGATACTCGCACAGATGGGCATAGTGCTCCCATAGTAACGCGCTCTGAATTCTAACAGCAAAATACCATCCGTTCAGTGACGCCGTCGTAATCTTGTCGGGGCATTGCCTGGCCCGTCGATGCGGTATGCGAGTGGCACTCTGCCGGCGACAAAAAAAGTTCATACTCCACTTCGCGATGACTGGATCTCGCGGTAGGCTTCAAGGGCCCGGTTAATGAATGCATCTGTACTGCCCAGATACATTGTGGGGGCGAGTGCCCGGTCAATATCTTCGGGGGAGAGGATAGCGCGCACCTGCGCATCCGCCAGGGCTGCCTGGCGGAGGTTCACGCCTGACCTCACGGCATCGTCGCAGGCCGCCCGGACAAGACGTTGTGCCTCGGGTCTTCCCACGTGTGGGGCGAGTGCCATCGCGAGCGACTCGGCCATGATCAGCCCTCCCGTCAGATCGAGGTTCGCTTTCATGCGTGCAGGATCGACCTGGAGACTGCCCACCGCGCCCCGAACACGCTCGACCGCACCCGCAGTGAAGCGGAACAACTCGGGGATAGCGGCCCATTCCGCCTGCCATCCTCCGGCAGCCCGTTCGTGCTCTTGTGCCATCGAAGACAGGATCACGGGCACCACCCCGATTGCCAACCGGGCCGACGCGATGGCGCCAGTCGCGTCGACTGGATTGTGCTTCTGCGGCATGGCGGACGACTCTCCTTTTCCAGGCGCGTCACCCTCCGAGACCTCGCCGACCTCGGTTTGAGCGAGGAGGGCCACGTCGCCAGCAATCTTCGCCATCGCACCAGCTATCACGCCGAGTGTCGCAGCGACCTTGGCGATGCGGTCGCGCTCGGTGTGCCAGGGGAGGTCCGGGGTTAGAAGCCCCAGTTCTTCAGCAAGCAGTTCTACTACCTGGAGGCCATGATGCCCGAGGGAGGCGAGTGTCCCTGCGGCGCCACCCAGTTGCACGGCCAGCGTTTGCTCACGGTGCTCACGAAGCGCATGCACCTGGCGCACCGCCAGGGCCAGCCACCGCGCCGCCTTGAGGCCGAAGGTGATCGGCAGCGCTTGCTGGAGCAGCGTCCGCCCGGCCATCAGCGTATGGCGGTGTTGCCCGGCGAGCGTCGCGCACGTTGCGCACACGCCGAGCAGTCCGTCCACGAGGAGATCAAGTCCGTCCCGCATCTGCAGCATCAGCGCCGTATCGATTGCATCCTGGCTCGTGGCTCCCCAATGGACGAACTTTTGCGCGTCACCCTCGACGCGTGCCGTCAGCATGCGTACAAGGGGAATCGCGGGTGTGCCGGCCACCGCCGCCTCACGGTACAGGGCCGCTACATCGAACAATTCCTCCCTGCAATTGGCCGTGATGACGGTTGCCGCCTCCTGTGGGATGATGCCGGCGCGAGCTTCCGCGCGTGCCAGGGCTGCCTCAAAAGCGAGCATGCCCCGCACATGCGCCTCAGGGGAGAAGGCGGCGGCCATTCCCGGCGTGCTGAACAAGAGGTCACTCGGCTCCGGCATATGGCGTTGCTCCATCAGACGTTAAAAAACGCGGTCTCGCCCGCGCCTTGCAGGACGATATCAAAGCGGTAGACGACCATTTCGTCACCAGATTCGCGCCTAGCCAGCAGCGTCGCCCGCCGGTCTTCGGGGACACATTGCAGGACCGGGTCAAGCGCGTTGGCTGGCTCGTCTTCAAAATACAGGCGCGTCACGAGGTGGTTGAGCAGCCCACGGGCAAACACGGTAACACAGATGTGCGGAGCCTGCAGCCGCTCGCCATCGAATGCGACAGGACCTGGCTTGACCGTTTCGAACCAGTAGCTACCGTCCTCTGCTGTCCCGGAGCGGCCGGACCCCAGAAAGGATAGATCCAGCGCCGCTGGCCCCGCATCTGCAGGATGGTGGTAGCGGCCATGCGCATTCGCCTGCCAGATCTCGACCAGCGCATCGGGTACAGGTACTCCATCGCCATCGAGGACGCGCCCCTCGATGCGCATGCGCTCACCGGCCGTCTCCGGCTGGATCAGTACGTTCCGGCGGGCGTCCTCACGCAGGAGCGCAGGTGAGAAGAATGGGCCCACTGTCTGAGAACTGGTTAGGGGAAATGTACTCATGATTTTGCCTCTCCTGACGCTGGCGACTCGAAAGGCGTGGCGTCTGATCCTCGCACCACAATGTCCCAGCGATACCCGAGCGCCCATTCCGGCTCGGTCATAGTATGGTCGTAAGCAGCGATCAGACGCTGGCGTGCGGCTTGCGTCGGCACCGCGTTCATGATGGGATCGAGCGCGTGTAGCGGGTCGTCGGGAAAGTACATCTGTGTCACCAGGCGCGAGAGCATAGACGGGCCGAACACCGAGAAATGGATATGGGCCGGACGCCAAGCGTTGGGGTGGTTCAACCAGGGATACGCCCCTGGGCGAATGGTCAGGAACCGGTACACCCCCTCGGCATTCGTCAGACAGCGGCCCATGCCGAGGAAATTCGGATCGAGGGGCCCAGGCCATTGATCGCGTTTGTGCAGATAGCGTCCGGCGGCATTGGCTTGCCAGATCTCCAGAAGTGTGTTCGGGACCGGATTTCCACGGTCGTCGAGCACGCGGCCGGTCACAATGATGCGCTGGCCAATGGCCTCGCCCCCGGTTCCGGCGTTGCGCGTGAGATCGGCGTCTGCCGGCGTGATTGCACTGATGGCGGGCCCGGGACCGGTCAGTTCCGAGAGCGTCAGCGGCACATCGATGAGCGGGAGCGCCGGAGCCCGTCGCCGCGTGGATTGGTAGGCCTCGTACAGGTAAGGTGGGAAGACCTCCCGATCCCCTCGCACGATGTCACCGATCGTGATCTGGTTCATGCTTCCTCCTGGCTCGCCTCTGGCGAGCCGACCTCTTCCGAGGCGCGTGTGAGCTGATCAAACTCTTTCTTTGCCAGTGAGAAGGCGGTATTCGCCACCGGAACGCCCGCATACACGGCCACGTGGAGAAGCACCTCCGCGATTTCGTGCGGATCGACCCCGGTATTGCGGCTGGCGCGCAGGTGCAGGGCCAGTTCTTCACGGCCTAGCGCAGCCAGGATCGCGATTGTGACCAGGCTTCTCGTGCGCCGGTCCAGGCCCGGTCGCGCCCAAACGGAGCCCCAGGCCATCTCCGTGATGAAGCGCTGGAAGTCTGCATCGAACTCGGTGGTGCGAGCCTGCACGCGCTCGACGTGCTCGCTGCCGAGCACCTCCTTGCGCACCTTCATCCCAATGTCAAAGTATGATTCCGTCATGATGGTTCCTCCATGTACGCATATCATCGTCCGATCCACTTCGGCTCACGCTTTTAGGGTAAACCCATGCGCTGCCGTTCCTGCTGCTTGAGGATACGACGCAAGATTTTCCCAGAGGGATTCCTGGGAATGGCGTCAACGAATTCAAGCTCGCGCACATTCTTGTAGGTGGCGAGCTTGCCATTGGCCCACATCAATAGTTCATCTGCACGCAGGTCCTCGTAACCCGCTCTCAGCACGCAAAAAGCTTTGGGGACTTCCCCTGCTTCCTCATTCGGCTTCGCGATGACTGCTGCATCGGCAACAGCGGGATGCTCGAGCAGCAACGCCTCAATCTGGGCAGGAGCAATGCTAAAGCCCTTGTACTTGATCAACTCCTTTTTGCGGTCGGTGATCGTGACATAGCCTTCTTCGTCGCGCCAACCAATATCGCCCGTGTAAAGCCAACCATTGCGTAACGCTTCGGCGGTCGCTTCGGGTGCCTTCCAATAGCCCTGCATGACCTGTGGCCCCTGCACGATCAGTTCGCCCTCTTCGCCCACCCCTAGTTCCACCTGGCCTGTTTCGATATCGACGATCTTCTGCTTCGTATCGTGAATGGGCAGGCCAATTGTCTCGACCTTGATGAGCCGCGGATCGTAGACCGGGTTGGAATGCGTCCCTGGGCTTGCCTCGGTCAGGCCATAAGAGGTCATCACGGTGATATGGGTACGCTGCTCGAAGCGGCGTGCCAGTGCAGGAGGAACGGGGGCCGCGCCGCACTGGGTAAAACGGACGGTATGCAAATCATACTCGTTCAACTGCGGCCAATCACTCAGCACTGCCAGCACCTGCGGCACCGAATACAAGAGCGTAATGCGCTGCTCTTGAATAAGCTGCAAGCACCTCTCAGGCTCGAAGCGCTCCATCAATACGATAGTAGCGCCGGTCATCGCAGCCAGGCCCATCAGCATAATGCCATAGATATGATAGAGTGGTACGAAGACGAGCATACGATCCTGAGCAGTGATCCGGGCAGTAGCGATCGACTGATACGCGTTACACACGAGATTTTTGTGACTGAGCAGGACTCCCTTGGGCAAGCCCGTCGTCCCACTGCTGTAGGGAAGGGCTATCGCATCTTCCCACGCGAGTTCTAAGCCGGTGGGCAGTGTTGGTGGATGAGCGCACACCAGGTGGCTGAAAGAAAACGTAGTATGCTGACCGGATCCCACTGTGATGACATATTTCAAGGTAGGGAGCTGAGCGCGTACCGCTTCCACCAGTGGCAGCAGACCGTGCTGCACCACCACCGCCACCGATTCGCTATTGCTCAGTTGGTAGGCGACTTCGCGCTCCTTATACGAAGGATTGATCGGGCTGACAACGGCGCCAATGCGCGTAATGGCGAACCAGCTGATCAGATATTCAGCCCGGTTCGCCATAAACAAGCACACTTTTTGGCCCTTGTGTATTCCCAGGTCAAGCAAGGCGTTGGCAAAGGCGTTCACCAGCGCGTCCAACTCCCGGTATGACAGGTTCGTCTCTTTCTCCTTGCGTCTTGCCTGAGCGAAGCGCACACCTTGCGCTGCTGCTGAGACGGAGTCTAGCCGCGCTAGCGGCGTTGCAGCAGCGTCTTTCAATAGAGACGCGCTAGCGTCGTTGGCGAGACGGATAGGCGCCGAGAAGAGAACGGCCTCATTTTCGGGGTAACGCTCAGCAGTGCGAGTCAGCATCTCAGCATACGGATGCATAGGATAATGAAGTGATGGACGGAAAAGCTCTGTTTGCGCAGACGATTGATTGATCGACATGGAAGTAGACGTCTCAGTCATACCCCTTTTCTCCTGAGTGATGATCAGCTTCGAAAACTTCCGTCATAGTATCCTCCTTGAGATAATTTACTCGCCGTGGCCGCACTCTATGGTAGACGTACTATTGTCTTCTTCCTGCACTCCAGCTGCCTGGAGGACAGCGATGAGGCTTTCGAGCGTATTTCTGATGAAGCTCTTGGCACAAAAGGACCTCTCGTCTCAGCTTGATTCGCGCTGGATCAACTGTGGAACCAGTTGATACGAGAGCGGTTCTGGCACTGGCTGGCCAGTATGCAGGTCGACGAGCATATCGACTGCTCGTTTTCCGATGGCATCGACATTGTCAAAGCGAATGGAGGTCAGGGACGGCCATGTCAGCTCGCAGTAAAGGAGATCATCCGTTCCAACGATAGCAATTTCTTGCGGAACGCGTATCTCTCGTTCCATCAACGCCCTCAACAAATAGCAAGCATATTCATCATTGAAGGCATAAATACCTGTCGGGTGGTCTGTGCACGTAAGATACGTCTCCACCAGGGAGCGGGTATCAGGCAGCGTGGGTGCAAGTGGAAGAATAGCCAACGTCGCATCCGCTCTTTCGGTGAGAGCCGAGCGCATCCCTTCCAGCCGTTGTTGGAAGATCTCTTCGAGCAAAGGATCGCTCGGGTGAACGATGCCGAGATGGCGATGGCCGCGCTCAAGCAGGTGTCGAGCGGCAAGGTAGCCGGGGGGCGAGCTGGGAAAGATGATGGTTGGAATATGCTCTACTGGTCGTGTGGAGATCAGCACGATATGTTCGATCCCCATCTGGCGAGCGAGAGCAATATCGCCAGCCATATCCGTGAACTGGCTCATAATAAGACCTGCAGGGCGGCGAGCGAACATCCTCTGGAGCGCCTCTCGCCACTGTGGAGTGGGAATGCCTGAGCTGGCATAGAAAACGGGGACATATCCATGAGCAACGACCTGTTGCTGAATAGCGAGATGGATGTGATAGGAGAAAAAGGAAACAGGCGCATTGACGATACAGCAAATTTCATCGCTTTGCCCTTTGCGCAGGGAACGCGCGGAGGGATGGGCATGATATCCCAGTTCGTGCGCCGCTTTCAGGATTTTCTCGCGGGTTGCTTCGCTCACGTGCCGATTTTGCTGTCCATTGAAGACATACGAAACGGCTGCCTGGGATACGCCCGCCTTGCGGGCAACATCGAAACTGGTGGGTGAGGAACGCCGGAAGGCATGCAGGTTTTTCTCAGACATAGCCATCTATCAGCTTTGTTAAAATATGGTTTTCTGGTAAAATGGTGAGTATTGCTCTTGACGCTATTATGGCATGATGGTTATACTTAAGTCAAGCCATGTTATACGTATAACATGGCGCATACAGATAGCGACAAGTTACTGTTTCTAGCGAAGGAAGAAGCATAATGAAACCCGCTCCCTTTGACTACTTTGCCCCAACGAGTGTGGACGAAGTGCGCGATCTCCTGGCACAGTATGGCGATGACGCCAAGATTCTTGCCGGCGGACAGAGCCTCGTCCCTGTGATGGCGCTCCGGCTGGCACAGCCGTCCGTGGTGATTGACATCAACCACGTGCGCGAACTTGACTACATCCGTGCCGACGCTCACGGATTAGCCATCGGGGCGATCACCCGTCACTGCGCGGTCGAGCGCTCGACGCTGGTGCGCGAGAAAGCTCCTCTTCTTTCTGCCGGTGTCGAGTGGATCGGCCATCCACAGATCCGCAATCGCGCCACGGTTGGCGGAAGTCTCGCTCATGCCGACCCGGCAGCGGAGCTGCCTGCCCTGGCCGCCGCCCTTGAGGCGACCTTCACCGTGACGCATGCCAGTGGCACCAAACGCACCCTTAAAGCCGATGATTTCTTCGTCTCCTACCTGACAACCGCGCTTGCTGCGGATGACCTGCTCAGCGACATCTATTTCCCTGCGCTGCCAACCGGGGCGGGCTGGTCGTTTGTGGAGGTTGCGCGACGGCATGGCGACTTCGCGCTGGTCGGCGTAGCCGCGATCGTCGGGCTTGATGGCGCAGGCAATTGCTCGGATGTGCGAGTCGCCCTGTTCGGCGTCGCCCCAACCGCCGTGCGCTCCCCCAGAGCGGAACAGGCGCTGCTGGGCCAACAGCCCGATGAGCAGGCCATCGCAGCAGCGGCTGCCGAAGTCGCAGGCGATATTGAACCGCCCGCCGATGTCCACGCCAGTTCAGCGTATCGCATCTACGTGGCAACCAACCTGGTACGCCGCGCCTTGACCGAAGCCGCACAGCGTGCCCAATAATCACCAGGGAGGTCTTTCTATGGCAAGCAAAAAGCAAATGATTGAATTGACTGTCAATGGCGTCCATCGCGAGGGATTGGCCGAGCCTCGTCGCACGCTGGCAGACTTCCTGCGCGACGACCTGGGACTCACCGGAACCCATCTCGGCTGCGAGCATGGCGTCTGCGGCGCGTGTACGGTGCTCGTCAACGGCGAAGCGGTACGCTCGTGCCTGATGTTCGCGGTGCAAGCCAACGAGCAGGAGGTGACCACCATCGAGGGCCTCGCGACGGGAGGCAAGCTGCATCCCGTGCAAGAGGCATTCTGGGAATGTCACGGCATGCAATGCGGATTCTGCACTCCTGGCTTTGTTATGTCCGTCTATGCATTTCTCAAAGAGAATCCTGATCCCCGCGAGGAGGAGATTCGCCCGGCCCTGTCTGGGAACCTTTGCCGCTGTACCGGGTACCAGAATATCGTCAACGCGGTACGCCTGGCCTCCGAAAAGATGCAAGCAGCCGCGTCTGAACCTGTGCCGGTGACGGAACAGGCTGTATAGTCACGCGAGATGCGCACGTGTTGTTTCTCACATGGAGAAAAAGGAGATAAAGAATCATGGCTGTCAGCGGAAGTGTTATTGGCAACTATGTTGGGGCGAGCGTTAAGCGCGTCGAGGACCCGCGCTTTCTGACCGGGCAGGGACGGTATATCGATGATATCATGCTGCCCAACATGGCCTACGCGGCGTTTCTCCGCAGTCCCTATCCCCACGCCCGTATTACCGTCGATGCCAGCGAGGCGCGTGCCTTGCCCGGCGTGATGGCGGTCTTCACGGCTGCCGATCTCGCCGGCGTCGTGAACCCGATCCTGGTGGACGCGTCGCTGCCAGGCGCAAAGCCTCAGCCGCATACCGCGCTCGCGTCGGATAAGGTACGCTTTGTCGGCGACCCCATCGCGATGGTGGTAGCGGAGAGCCGTTACGTTGCCGAAGACGCTGTCGATCTCATCCAGGTGGATTACGACCCCCTGCCGCCGGTCCCGAACATGGAAGTCGCGCTAGATCCGGCGAGCGCCCCCTTGTATGAGGAAGTGGGCGATAATATCGTGTATCACGATACCTTTACCTATGGTGATGTTGATGCCGCGTTCAGCAGCGCCGACCGCGTCATCACCGAGACGTTCCGCCAGCACCGCTACATCAACGTCCCGATGGAGACGCGCGGCAGCGTGGCGACATATGACACGGCGACCGGCGAATTGACGTACTACGCGGGGACGCAGGCACACAACGCCATGCGCTTTTTCCTGGGCGCGCAGCTCAACCTGCCGGGCCATCGTATTCGCGTCATCGCGCCCGATATCGGCGGCGCGTTCGGCTTGAAATTCGGCGTATATCGCGAGGATATGCTGGTGGCTGCCGCCGCGATCAAGACCGGGCGGCCCGTCAAGTGGATCGAGGATCGCCGCGAGAATCTGACCGCCGGTGGACATGCGCGCGAGGAGACATTGACGCTTGATGCTGCGGTCAAGAGCGACGGCACGATCCTGGGTCTGAAGGTGAAGATGACCCTGGATGCTGGTGCCTACCAGGTGATGCCGCTCAACCCCGCCCTGTTCACGATGATTGTGCGGTTGGTCCTGCCGGGGCCGTACCGCTTCCAGAACTACGCGTTTGATGCCACCGTTGTCACCACCAATAAAGCTCCCTACGTCGCCTACCGCGGCCCCTGGGCCGTCGAGACCTGGGTGCGCGAGGGCATAACGGATATCATCGCAAAGGAACTTGGGCTTGACCCGGTCGAGGTGCGCCGCAAGAACATCGTCACGAAGGAAGAGCAGCCCTATAAGAGCGCGGTGGGGATTGCGATTGACCGCGTGAGCGCGCGCGAAACCCTCGAACGAGCCGTTGAACTGGCGGATATCCCGCGTTTCCGCGAGGGGCAGCA
>Ga0209701_10001435_pt1 | contig 15287 bp, 11 predicted proteins | sample CZO8metaG_4_FD_188356 | JGI IMG/M metagenome (GOLD analysis project Ga0209701, IMG submission 188356) | Vadose zone soil microbial communities from the Eel River Critical Zone Observatory, Northern California, USA - CZOApr15con2H3.8 metaG... | ecosystem: Environmental > Terrestrial > Soil >...
CAAGTTTGCCGGTGGAAGTAGGTTTTACCGTCCCAGGTCGAGGTTGAATAGTCTCTTTCTGACCATCAAAGCGGCGAGCACGGCTCTTGCCAAGTTGAGACACGCGTTCATCCGTGAAACGTGATGAACTTTTACGTTTCTTGGGAGCGAGTATCAGCAGTAGCACCAGCACAAAGAACACGAGCGGGATAAATCGCCATACTAGCCCTAACCAGACTGGTGGCTGCGCGATGGGAAGGGTGTTGACAATAACGTGGTTGCTTAAAAGCATTTGCATCAGGCTCGCATCCCCGTTTCCTGGCAAATGGGTATAAACTGCCCGTGCAGGGTCGATAGCAGGAAGTGTTGAAGTGCTTGGCCAGGTAGGATAGCCCGCCCCTACATAGCGGCTCCAGGCAACTAAGTCCGCCGTATTTTTACTGCTAGAATTCGCGGCAGGCGCAACAGCCGCTGCATGGTTTTGTGTTAGAGGGCTTGCCAACAGTCCATTGATATCGTTGCCCTGAATAGCTACTGCCTGCACATTCCCTGCTTTTAACTGCCCAACAAAGGTGCTGTAGTTGATTACAGTCACCCCCGTGGGCGGGGTCACAGCAGGAGCCGGAAATTGGCTGAAAATGCCAAAGAGCAATACTACAGCGATCAAGAGCAGTAGGCTGGTAAGAAGAGAGTGTTTATGTGTATTGAGAAATTCTGAGACATTTCGTCTGTAACTCTTTCCTTTTTTTTGTCGTCGCCGATGCATCTTCAAATTTAGCCGACGATCACCATTGCCGTCCATGTGTTATTCACCTCGCCTGAAAAAGGTTGCACAGCCTCCTGGCAAACCCTATCTCTTGTGTAGGGGTAGGAACCCATCTGGTGTACCTCCACATTTCCATTCTACAGAATGAGCAACATTCTCCCTGTGCCTCCATCGGCTTCATCGATTGATTTAATTGGAGGTTCATCCTCGTTGATTTCACCCCACCTATTCGTTACCGAGGGAGAATCCTTCTTAATTGCCTGCCATAAAATGCAGGAAAAAGGCCATAAAACAATTATTAAACAAGAAAACAGGCGATTAGTTCAGTCACACTAGATGATAGTGTACAGCTTATTATTGCCAGGAATAAATGATTGCAGATTTGTCAGTACTTTCTTCTCATTATAACGGCTGTATCAAATTGTTTCTATGTAGTACATCACATTGCAGGGCTATTTTTTCAGACGCAGTAAAGATGTGTTACGTAACATATGAGGGTACGGTTTACGTAACTGCCTTTAAAATGCTCTGCTGAGTGAACGTGATAGACCAGTATTTGTGGGCTATCTATAATCTAATACGTAGCAGGTTGCGCTATTAGATGCATTCATGAAGCATGAAGAACATGGTACAATATCTCTGCAATATCAAAATCATAATTCGAAAGGGAATTTCTCTCAATGAAAGCAATCCGTATTAACGAGACCGGTGGTCCAGAGGTCATGCACCTGGAAGAGATTGAGACACCTACCCCAAAAGAGGGTGAAGTATTGATCAAAGTAGCCGCAGCAGGCATTAACTTTGCTGACCTCGCCCAACGCCAGGGAGCCTATTTAACGCGCACACGTACTCCCATGACCATGGGCTTCGAGTTTGCAGGAACGGTAATGGCACTCGGTCCAGGAGTGAGTACACCGGCAGTAGGAACGCGAGTAGTAGCTTTTGGAGAGGGTGGCTACGCGGAATATGCCATCGCACAGGCAGCCACAACCATTCCTATTCCCCCCAATCTCGATTTTGCGCACGCCGCCGCTTTTCCCGTACAGGGCATTACAGCCTACCAACTGCTGCGCGAGTCGGCACGCATCCAACCGGGCGAAAGCGTGCTGGTACATGCAGCAGCAGGGGGTGTTGGCACACTTGCGGTACAACTTGCCAAACTGATGGGAACCGGAACTGTGATCGGCACGGCCAGCAATACCAGTAAGCTTGAGCTGGCACGCCGCCTGGGTGCCGATGTCACCCTTAATTATACCGAGGATGATTGGGGCGAACAGGTAAAGAGTGCAACTGGTGGCAAGGGTGCCGATATCATCCTGGAGATGGTTGGAGGCAAGGTCGCCGAGCAGAGCCTGCAATGCCTGGCACCCTATGGGCGTATGGTGATCTACGGAGCAGCCAGTGGTCAAATAGCGCAGTTTTCTGGCACCCAACTGATGTACAAAAACCAGGCAATCATTGGTTACTGGCTTACCTCCCAGATGCAGCGTACAGACCACATTGCCATGGCAGCAATGGAGTTGATACAGTATCTAATCGCTGGCAAGCTTGAGATCATCGTTGGCCAGACCTTCCCCTTAGCTGAGGCCGCGGAGGCCCACCGCGCCATCACTGAACGCAAGACTATGGGCAAAGTGGTCCTCCTGACCTGAGAGCCAGTAATCCAGCGAACAAGCGCAACCATGTGGCTCTTTGACGCTGTCAAAGAGCCACATGGTTGCGCTTGTTCGCTGTTCACTTTTCTCGATCCAGGCCCAGGCTGCGCTGGACTTCCAGGTAGCGGATGATCGCATCCCGGCTCAATATGCCAACGAGTTGCCCGTTCTCCACCACCGGCAACTGATTGACATCTCGACCGGTCATTAGAGGTAGCACATCGTTCAAATCCTGCTCTGGCGAAACAACATGTAGCTTTTCAAGTGGGATCAAGGCATGGCCCACAGGCACCTGATTCCACTGCTCCTGTGGAAAGTGGCGAATATCACTGAGCGTAATCAGACCAGCGAGCTGGTCAGCCTGCATGACTAATGCCGAGCGTAGCCCCTGCGGTAAGAAGTATTCGTACACAAGTTTGTGCAATGAAATATTTGCGGGAACTGTAATCGGGGTAGTATTCATCACCTTCCTGACTGTCACTCCTCGCAGTAACGTTTGCAGCATGACCTGTGCATTGGCCGATTGTGAGGCCGTCAGCAGGAACCAGCCGGTAAAACCGATTAAGAGGCCATTTACGATCAGGCCACTAAAGAAGAGAAAAATGCCAAAGAGAATGAACAAATAGGCAATGATCTGGCCAATTATCGAGGCAATACGGGTAGCAGTACGGAGGCTGCCACTGATCTTCCAGATAATCGAGCGCAGGACTCGCCCTCCATCAAGCGGAAAACCCGGAATCAAATTGAAAATGCCCAATATAATATTCATGACGCCAATGTAGAAAAGTATCGCCTCGGCTGGCGTTTTACTGCCTTGCAGAGGTAATTGAAGCAGGTAGGCCACAACTCCGATCAGTATACTGGTCAACGGACCAACAAAGGCCATTTGAAACTCGACACCCGCACTTTTCGGCTCCTGCTCCAGGTTTGAGACGCCGCCAAAGATAAACAGCGTGATATTCTTCACAGGTAGGCCCCGTCTACGGGCAACCAGTGAATGAGCCAGTTCATGCAGGAGAACAGAGACGAACAGCAGAATAGCCGAAAAGAAACTGACTGCCCAATATTCGGCAGTAGGCCAACCCGCATAAAGGCTGGGAAACCAGCCGGTGGCGAGATAGAACGTGAGAAACACGATGATGATGATCCAGCTGTAATTGATGTAAATGTCGATTCCGGCAATTTGGCCGATTCGTAGCGAACCCTGCATAGCTGTTCTCCTTTTTAAAGGGGCTTTTTAGTTTGACGTAGTGCATCGCGGTATGTTTGTATTGAGTAGGATTTAGCCTTTTCTAAGTCCAACACAAAGCCAATCTGCTCACTGTTAATATAGCCAAGTTCGATAAAACCTAAGTTCCTACTGATCTTGATGCCTGAGACCGTGCTCGATTTCGCCCATATCCTCCGAATATCTATGTCCTGCTTTCCTAGTTCAATCAGTTTCTCGATGAGACCCATAAGCAGGCGTCTTCCATAGATGTTCGCTTGTTGGCGACTGATCCCCCGCCTTACCCCTATCCCCGAAATATGGACGTCTAATGGTTTCCCTGAAACTATTGGTTCCATATCCTCTAGTTGGATGCTTCTGCCGCTCTTGCGCCTGAAGACCTCGTCGATAGCTTCTGATTTAATCGCCTGCATGGAGAAATAGCCCACAATGATCCCATCGTGTTTGAGTACATAATCTCCTTTGGGTGAGAGGTGAAACCACGCCATGCGCTTTTCTAAGCCGTAGGCATTCTCTCCCAAATGCTGGCGTGCTATCTGCACCGTTTCCTTGATCTCGTTCTCCCCTTGCGCCTGAACAAACTCATATTTGTCTGTGGGTGTGGTTGAGTAAATTGTTGCAAACTCTTGCATCATTTCGGCAAGCCTATCCACGTCCTCTTTCAAATACATGCCCTGCTTTTTGTTAGGTGGTGTCACTTTGCGTATCTTTCCTGCGTCGACGAGGCGCTTAAAGCTGCTGGGTGCCATTTCTCCTAGCCTTCGTCTTGCCTGACCTGCCGTATATAACTTGTCTATTTTCAGTCTATCCACTACGAGAACTCCTTCACCAAACCAAGATCGGGATATGAGTATTATAGAGCTTTTTGGTTACTTGTGAAAGGCTGGAAATTCATTCGGTACTACTTGAATTCTATGCAATCTTGTGGTATGATTGGAATAGATGGTAATACTGGTATTATCAATAACGCCGACACTACCAAAAAGGCAATTTCTTAGTGGCGAACCGCTCTTATGACGCACGGTATCTCAACAACCGTACTACTTGCTTGAAAAGAGATGAGAGGAAAGCTCTAACTAACAAGCAGCAAAGGAGGCAACTCATGCCAGACCTACTTGGAGGATGGACCCCGATCATTTTCACCACCCAGGAGTTCCGCGACGCCTATGAAACAGGATTAAATGCGCAGTGTGGAGATGACCAAGCCCTACAGACCGAGCCAGAACTGATTAGCGAGTTCTTGCAACTGATGTTAGATCGATGGCATGAGCAATCCGGCAAGCCCATTTCTCTTGAGTGGAGCATCGGATTTCTGGTTGGCGAACTGCACGCTTTGTTTGTGCCTGCGCTCCAGTACGTCGATGACCACGGCATCGTAGAGTACAAGCCGAAGAAGGAAGAAGACAAGGAAGACCGAGCACCCACCACTGATCCACTTCCTGTCCTGGCATCGGCAACATGACTAAGGGCCTATCGAGATGCAAGAAGGAGACCGACGAGGTATACTTCTTGCGACCCGATTTATCGTTTCTCTCCTAATCTCATGGGACTGCATACAATGAACACGGTTAGAATCTATCGACTCACCCATCTCTCGCCAGCCCTGTTTCAACGCCTCAAAGCGGCGCAGATGGAAGCGGCCCAGGTCTGGAACGCCTGTTGTGAACTCCATAAAGAGGCACGACAGACAAAGGGTACGTGGCCCGGACGCGACGAACTGCAAGCGGGTACGTGACCTACGCCATAAAGCGACCCGGCAAGTGATCGATTTCTGTGAGAAGCAGCACGTCGGTACCCTCTTCATCGGTAATCCGCATGGCGTCCGACGTGAGAACAAAGGACGCCATCACAATCAACGCATGGCCCAGTGGGAATACGGCAGGGATATCGACTATCTCACCCACAAGAGTACACAAACCCGCATCGAGAGCTTCACTGGCTCAGAACGAGGGACCAGCAGCCAGTGTCCGGTATGTGGGCATCGACACAAACCCAAAGGCAGGGTGTGGACATGCAGGAAGTGTGGATTCAAGGGACACCGAGACGTGGTCGGCAGTGTCAACATGCACGTCTTGGCTTACAATGAAAAGGTGACGTTCCCTCGTTCCGTCACGTATCTCCGTCCTGGCTTGTCCAGGCGTAGTAGTAGGGCAGGCACGCCCCATGCATCGGAAGGTGCATGTTGTCTTGGTGAGTCAATGGGTCAACCACCTCTTCAGTAGAGAGGGTCCCACACGGGACAGGCCACACCGGCGAATTCACTGAGAAGCTCACCTCCTTTTAGGAGAGTGAGAGTGTCATATCGTCCACCAGTTCTTATGCCAGTTCCTCGCCTCGATTAGAGCATGCTTCGTCTCACCGGTGAGAATAGTCTTGCAGCGTTCGAGTTCTGAAGAGGTTGCATACAGGTCGGTGATGCCGAGATCCACACCTAATAGCGGCTCGACTGCGGCAACCGTACAATATGGCACGTAAGCGGCACTGTAGCCCCCCTCTTGCAACATTACCAGCCGCCCTTCACAGACATCATCAGCCAGGCTCACCATCAGTTCAGATATCTGGCGAAAACCCGCCATCGACATCATCATCTGGGCCAATGGATCGAGCCAGTTGGCATCCTGGCCTGCCGAGATAATCAACAATTGAGGACGATACTGTAGGCCAATGGGCACCACGAGTTGTTCAAATGCGGCACAATATCCCCGGTCTCCCGTTCCCGCCGGCAATGGGATATTCACCGTGTAGCCAGCACCTCTGCCACTTCCCACCTGCTCTAATTCTCCCGACAGCCTGGGATACCAGTTGTGCTGGTGCAACGAGACAAATAATACCCCCGCATCCTGGTAAAAAGCATCCTGGGTGCCGTTGCCGTGATGCACATCCCAATCAACGATCATCACCCGTTCCAGCCCATAAACATTGCGCGCATGGTGAGCAGCCATGATGGCATTGCCAAAAAGGCAGAAGCCCATCGCCCGGTTTTTCATGGCATGATGGCCAGGAGGGCGCAGCAGTGCATAGGCGTTGCGTACCTCTCCCTTCAGCACGGCATCGACGGCGTTGATCGCTCCACCGGCTGCATAGAGTGCCGCTTCAAATGAACCTCGACTCAGCGGAGTATCCATCTCTGCCTCACCCCAGGCACCTTTCATCGGCCCTTTACCCTCGGCAAGAGCACGCAGACCCGCGATATACTCACGAGTATGATAGGCGGCAAGCTCATCTTCTGTTACAGCACGGGCCGCAATCGGTTGCATTTGGTCAGTCAGCCCCGAACCGTCCAGGAATTGCTTGATACGCTGTGTGATGAATAAGGACGAGGGATGCGGCTCAGGTGCCAGCGTAAACGAGCCATGGCGCATGGTTACAGTGGTTTGTACGCCTGTGTCATGGCCCAGGTAACGCTCATCAAAAACAAGCCCTGTGGAATGGATGTGCATAGACTATGATCCTTTCTGGCAATTAAGCTCCAACTCATTTTACAATAACTTATCAGGTACTGGGCAGAGTAGCCCTGAAGAAATCCTCTACTTGAAGCCAATACCATAGCCACCATTTCTTCTACTTTGAAATTAGTTGCGACCCTCAAAACCGAGTACAAAACCTACTGATAAGCTCAACCAAGGATATATTAGAGTGCCCTGTAGAGCCGACGGAAGTGGGCGACAAGGAACTCGAACCCTGACCTACTTCGTAAAGCATTCACTTTAGTATCACATCTCTATCAGCCTCTAATGGCGATTTACAACCCATAGACCTATTACGTCAAATGGATGACTCTGCTGGGAAATTTTGTCCGGACAAGAGAACAAGGAGAAAAAAGAAGCTATTGGAGAAGTATGAACGGCATGAGAAGCAGTTCGAGCGCCATTTCCTTCTTGATGAGGACGCCGATTCTCGCCTCTCATGCTTCTTTCGCTCCTTTTGTTCCATATGAACGGATCATTTTCTTCTTGTCCGGACATCTCGACAAAAATTCCCAGCAGAGTCATGGATAAACAGTAGGCTTGACTCAGCCAAATAGCGCCAAAGGCTTATTAGAAAAAACTGGTTTCAACATTGATTTGGCGGCTATTGTTACCTTTGTAGCGTTGAGAAGTTAGAATGAATATAACGTGATATATCGACTCGGCTTGATATAGCTCAATACAAATAGAAAGGGTAAAAAGTGGACAGTATTAAAATTGATCAATTCACGTTTCATATAAAAAATGGCAGTTTGCTCATATTCTATACAACAGGAGACAAGGAATATCGAGAGAGTGTTGACCCTGAAAAGAGTACAAAACTTTTGGATTTTCTTTCTCAACATCGAGATGAGTTCAATGCTGCTATAAAACCATCGGAACCACTATTCCCAAGTAAGGAATGGCAGAACGATTATCTTGAACGAAAATTCAGTGAGATGCCAGACTAAAGGAATTAGAAACTTTGAGAAAGTAGAAGACAAGTAAAAATGCTGATACAGGAGCTATCCTGTATCAGCATTTTTACTACTCATCCCAATAACCAGCACCAAAACCTCTTTAGGCCCATCCGTACCTATATGTAAAGGCGAATGCCTTTCATAGCACCCTCATTAGTGACCTATCGTCAAAGAAGCATACTTATTCATCATATGCAATGTTGTATGTTCCATCTGACACTGCACATCCATTGAACTTCTACCGCTCGCCAACTGAGTAGTAGCCATGTACCGCCTACAACTATGAGCAGACACGCATTTACCGTCTATTCCTATACGCTTTTATTAGGCACCGAAAAAGCGCAGCGCCACCCCAATACGCTAAGAGCTTTGCCATTTGAAGTCTGAGAGTGCAGTGACAATACTTCAATAGAAAAAGGCCTGGGAGATGGAATACCTGCTAGGTCTTTTCTACATTCTTCACGCATTTCCTTATTAGGAGTTACATTCTGAAGAGATTATGATATAATCACACTGTAACAGATATATTTGAACAAAGAACCAAAGTTAAGATAAACATGCATCATCAACGACAACAAACAACCCGTCGTAAACAATCTCGGCCATTTCCTTGGGGACGATTGATTATCGCTCTTATCGTGTCTGTCATTCTCGCTTTTCTTGCTCTTCTCCTCATCTTAAGTACCGGGAATATCATTCCAACGTACTGGGCCTATATCCTACCTCCCATCTTTGTCTTTGCAGGCCTTCTTCTTCCCCTCCTTCAATGGCTGTTCCCTCTCTCTTCAGAAGACGCAACAGACCAACCTACATATCCCACTACCTTGGAATCAGTCATACCTACTCAGGATATGAGCTACCAACCCCATCGATTCGTCTCAGGCCCAACCCAAGAAACTGTTAACATATTTCTCCGGAACACACCTCACAGTGAAAAAACAGCTAAGTTAACACAACCTCAAGCGGGAAGAAATCCCATAAAATTATTCATCAGCTATCGTCGCAAAAGCTGGCCTTTTGTTCACCTCCTAGTAGAAAAGCTGAAAGTGCAGATCAAATGCGACATATTCGTTGACTATACAGGCATTGACGACACTGATTTTGAAAGTAGCATTTTGCGCCATCTTCGTGAAAGTGACATTGTTTTAGTTGTAGTAACAGAGCTTACATTCACATCCGAGCGAATCCACAATGACAACGACTGGGTTCGCCATGAAATCGCTCTGGCTCTAAAATTGAAAAAACCCATTGTACTTATCCGTGTTGATAACCTCTTACTACCTCCACCATCCGAGTTACCAAAGGATATTCGCGATATTACTCGCATGCAGGGTATTGCATTTTATCCAGAATACTTCGATGCGGCAGTGGAGAAATTGGCAGTATTCGTCATGAAAGTTCTGGCATCCACCACTACATCCAAAAAAAGGTTTTCACCTGTCCAAGCAAATCCTACTGTTATCACTCAATCTACTACTGAACAATGGGTAAAAGAGGGCACTGCACTCTATAACCTCAAACAGTATGGGGAGGCCATAGATGCTTATGACCAGGCCATCCGCTTTGACTCCACCAACGCTCGTTTCTACTCCAACAAGAGCTATACTCTCATTGAACTCAAGCGGTATGAGGAGGCCATAGCTGCTTGTGACCAGGCCATCCGTCTTGACTCCACCAACGCTTGTGCCTACAACAACAAGGGCTGTGCTCTCATTGAACTCAAGCGGTATGGGGAGGCCATAGCTGCTTATGATCAGGCCATTCGCCTTGATCCCACCAACGCTCGTTTCTACTCCAACAAGGGCCGTGCTCTCAATCGACTCAAGCGGTACGAGGAGGCAGTAGCGACTTATGACCAGGCCATCCACCTTGACCCCACCAACACTCTTGCCTATTACAAGAAGGGCTATATTCTCAATAGCCTCAAACAACATGAAGAAGCCATAGTCGTTTATGACCAAGCCATCCACCTCAATCCCAACGATGCTCCTGCCTATAACGGCAAGGGCAATGCTCTTTATGACCTCCAGCGGTACGAGCAGGCTTTGCTTATCTACGAGCAAGCTCTTCGCCTTGACCCCAACTATGCGAGTGTCTACAACAACATGGGCAATACGCTTAAGCGACTTGGAAAGGATAGAGAAGCTCAACAAGCATATGAAAGAGCAAAACAATTTGACACTAAAGTCAAAGGAGTCTCATGACAGGACAGTTTACTGACAAATACGTATCATCACGCCCATCGAAGTACGGATACAATGAAACATCTGCGCCATCTCTACTACATAATTCTACGACGGTGATACTCCTTACAGCGAATTCGACAAGGGACAATTTGTTCGGAACTGCTTGACCGAACATCTCTCTATCCGCAACAGCGACATCCAGCGCAAGGCAGCGGAGATAGGACAGAGCATTTCATCGGCCTACATCAGCGAAACGCGCAAAGCCTTTGTTGAGGGGCAGTCCAGGCAAGCAAAGGGAGGAGTAACCAATGAAGACGACGAGTTGTTGGGAGATGAAGCAGAAGCACTGGCGTAGAATGCCAGAAAATACCAGCCTGGAACCATCATCCCCGAGGGAAAGAGCAACCACTTCTCTCTCCCTCGGAAAGAAGAGAAGAGTAGAATAAAAGGAGGCAAGCCCTGTGAAGTTAGTTGAACAGCACATCATCAGCAAACAAGACCCGCGCTATGCTGCTATCGATGCGGCGGCCTTTGCCTCCAAGAACCTGTACAATGCGGCTTTGTACGAGATACGACAAGCCTTTATTCATGAAGGCGCGTACCTCAACTATAACACGATGGACAAGTTGATGCAGCCGCATGAAGCGTACAAAGCACTGCCAGCCAAGGTATCACAGCAGGTGCTCAAGCAACTCGCTGATGCGTGGACATCGTTCTTTGAGGCACTGGAAGCCTACAAGGAAAACCCGTCAAAGTTCTTGGGACATCCCAAGTTACCGAAGTACAAGCACAAAACCGAAGGACGCAACATGCTGGTCTACACCATCCAGGCCATCAGTAAAAGAGGCTTGAAGCGTGGCCTCGTTCAACCGTCCATGCTGCCGATCCGCGTCAAGACCAACCAAACGAGCATCGATCAAGTGCGCATTGTGCCCAGGAATGGATATTATATAATCGAAGTCGTCTACGAAAAGGACATAGTACAAGCAGATGTACACCCCGAACTGTGTGCAGGGATAGATATTGGCGTCAACAATCTGGCAACGATAACTTCAAACAAAGTGGGCTTTGTCCCATGCATTGTTAACGGTCGTCCAGTGAAGTCGATCAACCAGTTCTATAACAAGCGTAGAGCAGCGTTACAAAAGAAACTTGGCACCACAGGAACCACGAAACGCATGGAACGCTTGACGAACACGCGCACCCGTCGCATTGACCACTACCTGCACACGGCAAGCCGACACATCATTGACCTCCTGGTCGAGGAAAGGATAGGCACACTCATCATCGGCAAGAACCCTGAATGGAAGCAGGAAGCACACATGGGCAAACGCAATAACCAGCATTTTGTGCAGATACCCCACGCTCGCTTTATCGAGATGTTGACCTATAAGGCGGAGTTGGTCGGCATCACTGTCAAAATCACAGAAGAGTCCTATACGAGTAAGGCTAGCTTTCTTGATTGTGATATACTTCCTGCATACGACCCCGAACACAAGGGCAAGCACATCTTTAGCGGCAAGCGGGTGGAGCGTGGATTGTATCGGGCAGCGAACGGGTGGTATATTAATGCCGATGTCAACGGGTCCTATAATATTATCAGGAAAGCATTCCCCGATGCCTTTCAGGCAGAGGAGATAGAGGGCGTTGTAGTTCACCCAACACGGATTACCCGTGTGAAGCAAACAAAGAATGTAGCGCAATAAAACGCTAGATTCTTTGGGACTATTATCTCACATGGAACAGCATAACAACCATAAAAACCCAATAGATGACCTTGACCAGCACATTATTGAAGCGCTGCAACAGGATGGCCGTCGCCCATTCACAAAAATTGCCGCAGATTTAGGCATCTCTGAGGCCAGTGTAAGACAGCGTGTTTCAAATCTCATCAACAACCAGGTGATGCAAATTGTCGCAGTCACCAATCCAATTAAACTGGGATTCTCCCTGGCAAGCATGATCGGTATCCGCGTCTCCGGTGACCGGCTGTTGGAGGTAGCCCAGGAAATCTCCACCTTCGATGAAGTCATCTATCTCATTCTCTGTACCGGCAGCTTTGACCTGTTAGCAGAGGTTGTCTGCCGTGATAACGACCACCTGCTGAAATTTCTCACTGAAAAGCTCTACAAGGTGCAGGGCGTGCAACAGGCGGAAACGTATATGTACCTGCGAGTCTGCAAACAAAACGACTGGGCCTTCCTCAGCCAGGCAAGAGTCTCCCCTTCTCCTCCCCAGATTCGGCACAATCCCTCTCTCGAATAATATGTTTTGGTGCAGCATTGGTGCTGTACCAAATAACAACTACTGACATGTCTGCCCATCTATTGTATAATGCGAACATACGTATGCTAACATGGAGAGAATGTGGCGTAGATCATTGACCTGCCTTGCCCCATCGCCCATACTCTATTCAGGAAAGAACGAAGGAGACACCTTCAGTAATGATGGAAACGGTTCCGTCGGGTACCATGCTCCACGGACATTACCGCATTGAGCGTGTGCTGGGCAGCGGAGGCTTTGGGCATGTCTATCTAGCCATAGACATGAAAACAAACCAGCTCTACGCCATTAAAGAATATTTTGTGACCGGGTCGAGTGGACAGGCTCAGCTTGAACACGAGGCACGAGTGCTTCTCAAATTGCATCACCCTAATTTACCTGCCTTCCATGAAGCATTCAATGAGCGCGGCCACTATTTTGTTGTGTTGAGCTACATCGAAGGCAGCGACCTCACAGACCGCATTCGCATCGCCCGTACTCGCAATGAACCTATCCCGTTAACCCAGGTTATGGGCTGGATCATCGCGGTCTGTGATGCCGTCCATTTTCTCCATTCCCAACAACCGGTGGTCATTCACCGTGACATCAAACCCGACAATATCCGCATCACGCCCAACGGTACAGCCATCCTGGTTGACCTGGGAAATGCCAAGGCCACAGCAGATGGAGCGCGTACACTTTTTTTCATTCGCCACCAGGGCACACCCGGCTATGCACCACAGGAACAATATCCAGGGGGAACCGGCACGGATGTACGCTCAGATGTGTATGCCCTCGGCGGCACCCTCTATTTTGCGCTGACCGCGCACGAGCCGCCAAGTGTTTCAACACGTAACGAGTCCATACGCCAGGGGCTACCCGACCTGCCATCATTGCAGGAACAACTGGCAAATAATCCGCCCGAAGAGAGCGCGGACGCCAACGCTGGCCGGCAATTTCGCCTGGGCGTCACCAAACCCGCTAAACCCGCGCCGCGCCATCTGCGTCACCTGGCGCAACTTGGCACCTTGCCACCAGAGTTGCTCGCTCAACTCAATCGCATTATCGCACGAGCTATGGCCATGAAACAAAAAGATCGCTACCTGTCCGTCGCCGAATTCAGCAGCGATCTGAGGAAGGTGATGACAGCACTACCTGTCCCTCCATCGCCAACCACACCGCCATCTCGGCCAATCGACCCCAATAGCACACAGCCTGATCTGCCACTTCTTTATGATGCGATACAAAAGGCCAAAGAGAGTGCTGGCACTGACCAGGAAGGATCCAGGGTTGCGAGTTTCCCGCCAACACCGCCAGCCGCGCCCTCCGTACCACGGCCTGTACAACCAGTGCAGCCAGTGCAGCCAGTGGTATGCCCGCGCTGTGGAACTACCGTACTGCAACGAGCGTCCTACTGTCCTGGCTGTGGCTCCTCACTCAGTAGTTTGTTCAAAGCAAACTCAACGTCTGCAAAACCCGACACCAGTAACAACCCGGCGTCACAGCCAAATAAGTTGCCTGCACGCAATCCCGCGCACGATATCGCATTAGACAAAACCATGGTCATTCCACCGCAGGTACAATCTTTCCAGCCCACCTCTCACAAAACGGAGGCCAAAGCAACACCCGCCATCTCACCACCTCGTGGGTACATGGCATCTTCTATGACGAAAGTCCAGCCTAAACCCATGACGAATCATACCCCTCAAACACCACCTGTGCCATCAACAACGACCAGCAAGCCTCCTGTTTCTGGCACCAGATTCAGCATAAAGTCACGCATCATCATTATCGCCGCGTTAGTAATCCTGGTTGTGCTAATCGCGGTTCTGGTCGTGTTCTTGATTGTTCATGGTCATAACAACCATGCGCTGAACAATATTGAACTATTCGGGTTTATCCCAGGATTACAGGTAGTATCTCTTGAGCGAAACTTCTCTTTCAGCATTACTTCCTCCCTTGCGCCTGTTGCTGCTGGGCTATGGACATGTCGCCCAGGCCTTGCTGCCGTTACTGGCATCTCGTAGCGAATGGCTGGGCAACGAATTGGGTATTCGCCCGGTCATCAGCGGCATTGGTACGCGCAGTCGCGGTTTCTACATCCACGCCGATGGCATGGATGCCAATCTATTGGCGCGTGAAAATGACCCCTTCCAGAGCTTCGCTAGCGAGTCTACCTCCATCAACAGCGCGGAGGCATTCATCCGCGCCGGAAAAACCGTTGGAGCATCGGTGCTTATTGAACTTACCACTCTCAATCCCCACAATGGTCAGCCCGCACTGATGCACATGCGCAGTGCCATGCAGTCAGGCCTCCATGTGATTACGGCAAACAAGGGGCCGGTAGCCTTCGCACAGTCCGAACTACAAATGCTCGCACGCCACCACAACGTGCAGTTCCGTTTTGAAGCAACAGTGATGGATGGCCTGCCGCTCATCAACCTCGCCCAATTTACCTTGCAAGCAGTGGGCATTCGCTCATTTCGCGCCCTGTTAAACACCACCAGCAGCCTGGTCCTGAGCATGATTGAGCAGGGCTATACGCTTGAAGAGGCCATTGCCAAAGCACAAGAACTTGGCATAGCCGAGGCTGATCCCTGGTATGATCTGGATGGTTGGGATGCCGTGATGAAAACCACTATTCTCGCCAATACTCTCCTCGAAGGCTCGCTCACACCGCAGATGGTAGAGCGCGAGGGTATTCGTGACCTCACCCTCGACGCTATTTGCGCCAGCGGGCAAGCTGGTTCTCCCATGCGCCTGGTAAGTTCGGCACACCGCAAAT